>ERZ1034920.6-NODE-6-length-158738-cov-24.564906_pt1 | contig 158738 bp, 220 predicted proteins | sample MGYA00520688_ERZ1034920 | MGnify/ENA primary metagenome ERZ1034920 (study PRJEB33766, sample SAMN09781785) | gut metagenome | biome: gut microbiome | host: Homo sapiens | place: Madagascar | study: EMG produced TPA metagenomics assembly of the PRJNA485056 data set... | reverse complement strand
TCGCATTGCTTTGTAGCCATTCGCGCTCCACCACTTTGAGAATTTTCTTTCTTTCTTCTTCATTGCTCTCACTGCTTCTTTATTCATTTTTATTCTCCCTTCTTTTGCTGTTACTATTATAGCATTCTTTTTAAGAAGAGTCAAGTTAAAAATCCGTAAACCCTTTTTGGACGTCCACTTTTCCTTCATATAGATTTAACTTGACAACTTCACTATCTCATGCTATAATATATCCAGAAAGCAAACCGAAAGGAGATAATCCAATGAGAACTTACGAAGAACGCGCAATGGATTTCATCAAAGAGCTTTACGAGGTGAAAGGCAAGAACACTTTTAAGAAGGGCTATGGTGTTCGTCATACTGTCGCGGAATATCTTTCTCTTCATCCGCGCCGTAGAGTTAAAGTTGAAGAAGGCGCGGCGCGAACTGCCATTATCACGAGTGACTACGTTATCAAGATTGATACTGGCTATCCCGACACATATGGCGGGTGTGAACAGGAAATGGAATTTTACGATTACGCTTGCAATTCTGGAATGGAATATCTTCTCGCAAAACCCACTCGGTTCAAGTATAAGGGAATGAATTTCTATATCTATCCTCGCGCAAGCGTATATGCAAGCATGAAACATTCAAGAAGATGGTATGATGAACTCACCCACAACGAACAATCTTTCGTAGACGAAATTTGCGACCTTCACGAAGGAAACATCGGATTTCTTCATGGAAAACTTTGTATCATTGACTACGCAATGAATCACCTCTGGTAAACCAGAGGTTATTTTTTTGTAAAGAGAAAGTGTACGTCCGATTTTGGTTTACAAGAAATTAACTTGACAAAATAGGGATGATGTGATAAAATAAATACAAGGTCAGGGAAAAGACCGAAGAAAGGATGAAAACCCGATGGGAAAGAAGCTCTCTTACTTGGTGCTTGATTGTGAAACGGCAACTCTTTCAATCGCAAACGAAATTGCGAATGGCGATTCAGAAAAGAAAAAGAAAATCGCAATTGCTCGCCCGCTAATTTACGATTTCGCATACGTCATTATTGGCAGAAGCGGAAACGTTCAGAAAAAATTTCAAGCACTCATTACGGAAACTTTCGCTGTTCCTCAAATTTTTAATACTGCTTATTATGCTGATAAGCGCCCAATCTATCTTGAAATGTTGAAACGTAGAGAAACTCGTCTGATGAACTGGAATGAAGCGATGAAAGAATTTTCGCGCGACTTGGAGAACGTGAATTTCGTTGGTGCTTATAATAGCGCTTTTGATTTCAAGAAGGCGATTCCCTTCACAGAACTTTACATTTCCAAACTTTACTCACCGAATTATCAGGAATGGGAGGCAATCCAGCGAACTATCTGTTGGAACATTGCGAACAAACCATACAAGAAAAATCCCGAAAAGGAATATAATCCGAACGTTTTCAACTTCCGTGGGAATGAATATCCGCTTTTTGATGTATGGGGTATGGCTTGCGAACATCTCATCAATACGGCGAAATATAAGAATGCTTGTCTTGATGGAGATATGTTAAGTGCTTCCGGAGAATTCTTCAAGACAAGTGCAGAAACTTCTTTCAGGTACTTGACGGAAAATTACGGTTTTGAAGAAGCACATACAGCCCTAAATGATGCAGAAATTGAAGCGCAACTTCTTGCGCGAATGTTGAAGCGTCATGCGGTATCCGTGGGAATTGAACCTTTTCCATTTCGTAACCTTGGCACTACTGTTGAATTTCTGGAAGCACAGAAAAACGCGAAAGAGGAACGAATTAGAAAAGTACTAAATGTTATGGATGAAAGAAAGGAATGTTACGAAGAAGGTACTTCTTATAGAAGGAAATTAGAAAATTACATAAAGCGTTTGATTAACCTCCTGTAAAAGGGAGGTTAATTCTTTGTAAACTGTTCTTGGACGTACAATTTCTCTTCGCGAATTCTTAACTTGACAATTTTCAAATTTTCTGGTATAATATATTCAGAAACGGAGGGAAGTAAATTGATTGTAGTTTATTATGAATTGTTCGGAATTCCTCAAAGTATTATTTTCTTTGTAAATAGTCAATATAATAATTGGTTTCAAGTGATGAATGAAGCGTATCCGCATTCATTTCAAGTAAAATCAATTTACGACCGTTAATCAATTCTTAACTTGACAAATTCCTGAACTCATGCTATAATATAACCATCAAGTGAAGGAAAACACTTACAAACCAGAAAGGAAACTGCCCTATGATTATTTCCAAGGCTATCACTGATTCCACCGTTCGCGAAGCTATGATGAACCGTCTCGGCATTAAGAACAATCCCGACTTTATTCAGGGAAGCAATCAGTCTTTCTACATCATTGTAGAGGATGACAACGGCGTTCAGCGTCTCGGCGAAGTTCGTTTCGTCGCGGGCGCGGTAGATGAGGATATGACTGCGCAGGAAAAACTGGACGTAAAGCTCGCCCAGTGGCAGGAAAAGAAGGACAAAGCAGAAAAGCGTAAGCAGGAGCGCGCGGAGAAGGCGCGGAAGGACGCAGAGAAGCGCGCAAAGAAGAAGGAAAAGGAACAGGAAGGGGAGTAATCCCCTTCTTTAATTTTATGTAAAAATAAATTGGACGTTCGTTTTTTATTCATTAATTCTTAACTTGACAAGCCTAATCAAATATGCTATAATAAGTATATCAAAAAAGGGAGGATAATTCAATAATGGATACTACTACTTGGCGCGATTATAAATGGAAAATTACTGTCCATGCGGGTTGTTCTATTGACTTTGAGGATTTTTGTTCAGAACAACTTATCAATAACATCTTCCAAATATCGGAAGTAAGGAAAGACCGTGGCATAGCCCAAGAAGAAATTGAACTTTATCTCAAGAACGTTATTGAGGTTGAGGATTTTCCTCCCGCTAAAATAATTGAAATAATGATTAACGATCTTTATGAATATCTTGATGACCTTATTCGAAACCTTTTTGCCCCTTCTTAAAAAGAAGGGTAATTTTATGTAAATGTTTTCTGTACGTCCGCAACTTCTTCATAAGGAATTAACTTGACAAAACCACAATCTCATGATATAATAAGTACATCAAATGAAGGAGGAAAAGTCAATGAGGTTCAACGTTGTTAATTTTGCCACTATCTCCATTACAGACAAAGAACTCCAAGTCCTTCAAGAAGCATCACAATTCATTCAGAAAGTGCAACAAGCTCTTGAACTCCGTCATACCGACCGCATCATTCGCGCGGACACGAGCGAATTGATTGAATTGGACGAACTCAGGCGCGTTCGTGGTATTCTTGATGCTTTTAATGAATCCACGACTTATTGGCATCAGTACACAGATGTGGAGGAAGAGTAAAATGAATGTAAAATCCACGCTCTCCAATTATGACCGAATTTGTTCCGTCTCCATTGTCAATCATGCGACCATGAAGTCTCTTTTTGAAGGCAAGCCAAAGGAAATTCCTTCTTGCCTTCTTGATAAGACGGTTTCCGCGCGAGTAGCGTATCCCTCTTTAACGCACAAGGGAATGAAGGAAGCAACCCTTTTTGTGAAGTCTATGTAAAGAAAGGAAAAGAAAAAATGAAGAAGTTTATTTCAGTTCTGCTTATCATTCTGATGTTCGGTTCGTTCTCTGCTTTCGCCGCGACGCAGACTTACCCGGTTTCGCTCTCTATTGAAGCGGTAGTCGGCGAAAAGCCCATTGTATCGTCACAAGACGCGCTTGGACTTGATGTTCCCGCCGAAACACTTACTTTCGTTGAGGACAATGGCTCTATGCTGATTGCGTGGAAGCGCGCGGATTACAAGTTTGAATACTGGGAAGTCAAGCCCGAAACTTTTGAAGATAACCCCACTGAATATGATAATGCATTCCGTATTGCGGTTTGTAGTTTCGCCGAAATGTGTGATGGTAATTACACTATGCTGATTTATTCTGATAATAATAGTAATGCTTACATTCTTTCGCCCTACGCTACGCAAGATATTTCGGAGAACATTTACAACAACTATAATGATTTCCAGATTTTTGTAATGGTAGATAGCGCCCAGTAATGGGCGCTTTATTTTTTTGTAAAGTAAAATTGTACGTCCGCATTTTGTTTACCAACTCTTAACTTGACAAGTTGCACAATCCATGCTATAATGTATTCAGCAAATGAGGGAGGACAAAATCATGAAAGAGTATTTCATCATTCACTACCATGACCCAGACGGAGAAAACAGATATTTCACTGACCCGACTTTCTACCCCACGGAAGCAGACGCGCGGGCGCACATCAAAAAGGATGTTTACGCCATGATTGAGCGCTATAAGTACTCCAATTCGGACTTGCTCAAAGAGATTTTCAATGCGTTCTGTAATAATACGGACTGCGAAAAGTGCCGCTTTCAGGGTGATTGCTACTGCGGCAACCCGTATGACCAAATGGATTTTGATACCTTGGACGAACAGAAGCAACTTGAGGTTTGCGCAACGATGGCTCGCCAGTTTGAAGAAGCAAAGTATGAAGATGAAGACGAGTAAAACCGCAACGGAGCTTTCTTGGGAAGCTGACCGTAAGACGAGAAAAGAATGGGGCGATATTCGCCCCACCACTCAAGTTATTCCGAACAAGAAGAAGAACCCGAAAATCAAGCACAAGGGGAAAGAAGAAGAGAATGAATAAACGGAAGAGACAGATTTCTAAAGCAATTCGCGAACGTATCCGGGCAGAGCATAATGCTATGATGAAAGAACTTTTTGATTTCATGGATGAAGTTTTCGCAGAGCTTGACGATGAAATGGAGGAAAAAGAAAATGAAGTTTGAAAAAAAGACCGAATCGAAGCGCGCTTATTTCTCAGAAATTGAACCCGGCACTCTTTTCCACGATCTCGGAAGTGATGATATTTATATGAAAGTTGCAGGCGAAGACGAAAGTACGGTCGTTCATCTTATGACCGGAGAACTTGATGGCTTTTTTAGTGACGATGAAGTAATCGTCGTAGATGGTACGTTAGTGTGGGAGGACAAGTAAATGAAGTTTACAAAGAAGTACGAACCTACAATGAAGCCTATCGGCTCTCTCTACTTGGGAAGCCTTTTCCTTAAATCCACTTCTCCCGAAGAAGACATTTATATGCTTCTCGCGACCAATGGGTTTGAAGGCGTAAACCTCTCTACGGGAGAAGTAGAAAAGTTTGATGCTTTTCTGGAAGTGATTCCCGTTGAAGGTGAACTTGTCTGGAACTACTGCGCCGAGTAAAATCGGCGTAAATCTTTCTCGGACGTCCAAAATCATATAACAAACTCTTAACTTGACAATCAGCCTATCTCATGCTATAATATACACATCAACAGAAGGGAGCAAACATTATGAAGAGTGTTTGGGTATTTCAGGATTTGACGGAAGGTATTGTTCGGATTTTCGCGCGAGAAGAGGACGCAAAGAAATTCGCGCTTGATTATTTTGTGGAGACATTTCAGAAGTATTGGGATGAGGACTACGGCCCGTTTGAGCCTGAAGTAGAACGATTCAAGGAAAATTGGTGCGCGGATGAAGGTCTCATGCGACTTGATGAAGTGGAGGTAGAGTAAATGTTTTGGGAAGTATGGATTCAGCGACATGACGAATATCATTTCTTTCGCTCATACGAAAACGCATTTGACTTCGCGCGCGAGCGGGTCAATGAAATTAACAATTGGACTACCGATGAAATTGAAGAAGCCCTTACCCAGCTTGAGAATGAGGACTATGTAGAAGATTTCATCTATCTGACTGAAAGGAGTTTTGAAGATTAATGAAGGTTAAGCAGATTATCGCCGCGAGAGATTCTCTGGGTAATGAATACTCTACTATGGAAGAAATTTACGGCTTCCGTACTTCATATCGCCTTTTTATTATTTGCGCGGAAGGTTCTGCTCTCATTGAGTATGATGAAGACGGAAGCATTACTGATTGTTATTATGACGGTCGCGCATTTCGTATGCCGAATTTTACTCTCTCTATTTCGCAGTTCATGGAAGACCTTCGAAAGCAGGATGTACTTGCGGGAGATGAGATGATTACGGATGTTTACACGGAAGACCAGATTAGCATTGAGATAAAAGTCATGGAGGAGAATTAAAATGTTCGGAGTTTGGATAGGAAAAGACACTTTCTTTCAGATTTGTGAAGACTGTATTCTTTGTCTTGAGAACGGCAAACTAACGAAGCGGTGGTATGGAAAAACAAAGTTCGTGCCAGAAGAAGAAATCACGATTACAAACACCATAGAAAAGAAAGAATCTCTGCCGAGTGGGATTTTCTGTGCTTCGCAATATTGTATGGATGAATAAGCGCGGGAAACCGCGTTTATTTTTTGTAAAGAATTGTTGTACGTCCAATTTCTATTTACATAAAAACAAAGAAGAGGATTATTCCTCTTCTTCAATTCCATCAATCCCAATCTCTTCACACAGCGGAGGAAAGGCAAGACGGACAAACTCATTTGTGCGTTCAACAAGCCATTCCTCTGCTTCCTTGTCATTCGGGTCAAGTTCTACTACAAAGGAAGAAAGGTAGTTATAGAAATGTTCTGCGAGAATGTCCATTGCTTTTTTCGCGGTTTCCCAAGAAATAATCATTTTTCATTTACTCCCTTCAAAATTTTTCGCCATTTCATTTATCTTGTCTATTTGTTCGTCAAGAGGAAGATTCCGAAATTCTTCTTGACATTCCTTCCAACAATACTGATATTCTTTATCAAACGGGCAGTTCGCGCAATCGCAATATTCAAAACAAAGGAAGTCAAAGGTAGGCAAAAGATTCTTATTCATTTTTGTTCCTCTCTTCCGACCATTCCGTTATTTTTTCTCGCATTCTTTCTATAATTCCGACTTGAAATTTTTCTGGAAGACATCTAAAGATTTCCTCACAATCTGGAGGCATGTCACCCGGAAGAGAATAGAGTGGACAAAACGGGCAATCAAAAAAAGCATCACAGCAATCTTGAAATTCTGAATAAAGGTTTTTTTCCATTACTTAACACCCCTCCATTACTCCATCTTTAAAAGAACCATTTCTTCCAGCTTTTCTAATTTTTCTTCAGAATCGAGATGCGAAAAAACTAACGAACAATTTTCTTCCCCTTCAAAAGGACAACCCTTGCAATTAATTCCATCGCAGAAATAAAGAAAAGCATTTAATCCATTCGTATCCATTATTTCCCCTCCTTACGCTTAAAGTATACCACACTCCGCGCGCAAAGTCAAGTTAATTATATGTTATCAATTTCTGTACGTCCACTTTCTCCTAACTTCCCTTTAACATTTTGTGCAACTTGCTACGCTCCGCTACACTCCCGCGCACTTCACTATGCTACTATAATAAATTCCTTGACTTGAGTAGGAAATTGCGATATAGTAATTATACACCAAGGGAAGGACGGGAGTCCGCCCGGTAGGGCTCCGGGCGCTGAAAGCGCCCGAGGAGCTGGGAGCTGGAACTTGTCAAGGAGCTGGGTTTCGGCGCTAAATGCGCGAGGAGCTGGGATTTCACAAATTGTGAAGGAGCTGGGATTTTTGCGCGGAAAAAGCTGGAAGTCAGTGTAGGCGTAAACATAGACTCTGGAACAAAACTAAAACGACAATAAGGAGTAAAAAAAATGGAAGATAATTTTATCGTTGACATGTCGCAACTTCATCTTTCCAAGGAAGATAGAATTATTATAAAAACCGCAGAAAAAGCTTTGCGCGAACTTGACTTTACAAGTTTCCGTGTTTGGCTTTCGCTCGTTGCTTCTAACGAATACAATCCCCAACAGATTATGGCAGACTATAATTTTACAATGGAGCAAGTTACTCGTTCAATGGAGAAGCTGGAAAAGAAAGGTTACATTACTTCCGTAGGAGAGGATGCTCTAATTATCCAGCATTTCCCCGAAAAGAAAGAAAAAGTAATTCTCTCGCGCAATGTCGCCGCCAAGCTTGTCGACCGCGGTTATCCCCTACTGCGCGAAGAAGCAAATCGTCGCGACCCCACGCGTAAGGTTTATATCTTCCCGTGGAGTGAAGAGATTGAAACTGACCTACTTACTGTTCTTGCGGAACGCGCACAATACTATAATAAGTAATCGCGCGAAAAGGAGGAACAGAACGTATGGAACATTACGAATATGAACCAGAATACGAACAAGTAGGTTGGGATGTATACGACAACCAACCAGTAGTTAGAATACTCAAAGATGGGCCAGAAGAATTATTTGATGTATACTATTGGCTTTGTCGCCAAAAAGATAGCACAAAATCTACACTCGCGCTGTATCTGTTTTTAGGACAAAACGCGCACAATTGGAAAGTCCGTATGTTGAGAAAAGAAGTTTGTGAAAAACTCGGTTTCTCGGAAAGAACATATCAACGTGCGAAAGAACAATTAGAAGAATACGGTGTGCTCCGTCTTTCTAATGATTGGATTAGAACAAAGAGCGGGCGAATGATACGTTTATGGAATCTTGACATACTTCATAAATCACGCGAGATTTCCGTATGTCATGGATGACATATGGATTTACAGAAATGGAAGTCAATTAGGTATGGAGCTGAACGCGGAAGTTCTCTATAAACGGACTTTTGCGTCCTCATTCTTGTAAATCCGTATGTCGTAGATGGCACCAAATTGCCGACAGAAACGCCATGGATGGCACCAAGTTGGGGTATAGAAAAAACAGAAACGACATGGATGACATACCCAAATAAAACTTGGTGTCACGCATGGCATTTCTGTTTTTACAGAAACGTCATGGATGTCATACGGAACCTAAAAATGTATGACATGGATGACACCACTATAAAATAATATAATATAAAGATAGAAATATAAAATTAGCGCTTCGCGCGGATGGTATCAATTTTTTGAGACACCCAAAACCGCGGGAGCTTTTGTTTCACTTTCTTCTCTCCCTATATACATTATTCTTCTCCTCTTCAAGTATAGCACACTTTATTCTCTATGTCAATCATTTAGAAACCCGAAAGCGCAAGCAACCGCCCCTCCCGCAAGGGAGGGGTTTTGTTGCGTAGCGCGTTTGCGCGCGGAGCAACAAAAGGGGTGGGCGGGCATTTACTTTTCTTTCTCCATTCTCTTTAGGATTTTCTGGGAGGAAAAAACGTATCCTAGGAAGCGAAATAAGCCACTTCAGAGCGATGATTTTGCTTCTCTACGATTATTTATTAGAGAAAAATTTTGGAGTGGTATCAAACACGCTTGGTAATGGATTTCTGGACTCTACAGAGCAAAGTCCGGTTATTAGGACTTCTGCAATTTCATTTTCAAATTTCACATTTCATTTTTGAAAGCTGACCGGGGAGCTGGGATTGGAGTAGGCCCCGGATTTCCTATATCCTACCCCGTTTAGTATACCACAGATTGAGGGAGAAGAAAAGTATTTGAACGCGCGGGAAAATTATGGTATAATAAAGCGGAAAGTAGGTATAGGGAGAGGATATGAACTCTACCTTATTTACGCAGGTAATGAATAAATCAACACCCGGAGGAAAAAATAATGAAATGGATATATACTAAAGACTTTCCACGCGAAGTCAAACGCTATTGTGAAAAACATCAACTTTCTTATTCTCAATTTGCCCGCGAAATCGGAGTAGGCAGATGCTCTATCCACGACTGGATTGAAGGGCGTTCATTTCCTCGGGCAGAACTATATGAGAAAGTTGTTTTCTTACTTTTAGGAGAAGATGGAAATGAGAGAAATACAACGCCACCAGAACTTTGATACTTTTGACCGCATATACAATCAATTAGAGAAAATGGATTTTTCTAATTTCATTTGTAGCCCACTAATAAATGGAGGTTGCGGAATGGGGAAAACAACTGCCCTTACTGACCCCCGAATGTATGAACTCTTCGCGCGCAAACTAAATAAAAAAGAACCTCAAATACTCTTCATAGAAAGTAGAAGCGCAACGCGCGACCAATTAAGACAAAAAAATGAAAATCCCAATTATTATTTTCTACAATTTGCTCGCGCGTCGCAAATCAACCTTTCTCTGTATGACATAATCATTATAGATGAAGCGCATTCACTTTTTATGGATGCGAGTTTTTCCGCAAACCAAGTTGAACCACTGGCCCGCTGGTTGCGCGAAGCAAAGTGTTTCCAAATCTTCATTACGGCAAGCGATGTAGAGTTCCTAGGATTTGCTAACTCCTACTTCAACGAAAGAGAATTTTCTCTTACGTTCCCTGATTTAGAGAACATACACATGAAATTTCTCGCGGAACAAATGATACTTTCTATCAACACGAAGAAAGTAAGTGAAGTAATCCGCATAAAGAAAGATATGTTTTTCAAACCCGATGCGAAAGGAATTTTTTTTCTATTGAGCGTAAAAGATGCGTATGAGTGCTACCAATACTATACCACAGAAAAAAAGAAAAAATGCGGTTTTTATATTAGTCAACAAAATAATACAAAAATTAGGAAGAAAGATAAAAGAGAAATAGAAGAAAACAGCACTCTTTCAAGTTATATGAATCCAATAATAGAAGTTGATGCGCTAGATTTCTATCACTTTGAAGAACAGAAAAGAATAAACAATGGATTACCTACTGTGCGCGAAGAGCTTCTCGCGGGTCGTTTCCCCCAAGACGTTGACTATCTATTTATTACAGATACCGGGCGCGAAGGTCTTGACATCAATGAAGGAAAATTAGATTTCGTCTTTATAGAAGATAGTTTTCCACTCACGATAAACCAGAAGATTTACAGATATAGAGGAAACCTGCCTTTTGTCTATGTAAATCTTCCGCAAAGAAAAATAGAAAAGATGATTGAAAATGAATTGCGGGAAACAGAGAAACTGATGAAGGGCGATGAATCTTTTTTGGCGGGCTATTATGAAGGCTCGGGCGGGAAAACACGTATTGTATTGAAGAACCCACAGACAGGAAAATATGAAGTTTCTCAATTGTATTTGTCTACATTGCTTTATTACGCGCGCACGTTGAATGAAGTGCTGGCGAATAAAGATAATCCGCAGTTTTTGAAACTTCTATATGGAACACAGGTAAACAATTTTCAATTGGAAGTTTTGACTGAAACCGCGCGGAAAGATATATTGAAAAACTTTTTCGCGCAGAAAGATGGAGAGCTTCTAACAGAAAGCAAGAAAGAAAAATGGCTACAAGAATTGAAAGAATTAGGATTGACAAATAATAAGCAAGAAAAAGATTATACGTTTAGTTTTGTTATAAAATATTGCCGAGAAAATGGAATTTGTAATTTCAAAAGTAAAAATGCGTCAAAGGCTGATGCTGAAAAAGATAATGAAATAGAACATAGAAAAAAGTATCTTCAAGTCCGTTTATAAAATTTTTGACCCCCCGCCAAGGGGGTTGAGCTTTTAAAGCTCAACCCCCCCCCGGAGGGGTCAATTTTTGTATTTTTGGTATAGGCATAAAAAAATGGGCTACTTCTCTGCCAAGAAGTAGCCCCCGGGGCGTTGCTCGCTTGCGCTCGCAACACCCTCCCCCAGAGGGGGAAGGGTTGCTTCGCGCGGGAAAGAAGAAGTTAGAGAATTGACTTGGAGAGTAAATTGCGCTCCTACCTCAATTCTCACTCTCCATTTTTTCACCTTAATTTTTCAACCCTTCTCCCATAACACTATTTTCCGCATTCTATTTTTTTGGAGTGACCCTATATAAAGATTCTGACTCCTATCCTCCTTCAACTATAATGTTGAAAAGTTGAGGCAACCCGTTCTCGCGGTTTTAGCTCTCAACGAAGGAGGACTATGAATACTTACGAGAAAACCGCACTCCTAATTCGTTGGGGCATTCCTGCCGCACAGATTGCCAGACGAACCGGATTAGATAAGTCTACAATTAGTAAATGGCAAAAGGGCACTATTACAATTACCAAAAAGACAGAAGCTCAAATTGCCGAAGCGATTCAATTTTATATAGACCAATTACGTAATGTTTTAAATAAGTTGGAGGGCGCGGAAAGCGCAAACTCCAATCAATCACCTTCGTCCGAACTACAAACCGCCAAAAACGGGGAAGTAACCTAAATGGTTGACTTCCCCTTCTTTTTTTGCTATAATGAGTTTAACAAAGGGGGAGATAAAGTGAACGAACGATTTTTTCAATTTGCGCGCGAGGCTTCACTCAAATCCGACTACACTCGCCGAGGAAGCGCACCCCGCATAGGGGCAATCGCAGTTTATAAGGGTTCCATTGTTGCAGAAGCATGGAACACCGACAAAACTTCTCCCCTCCAAGCGCGCTATAATGAATATCGCTACTACAACCCCACTCTGCCGGAAAAATCACATGCAGAAACCGTTCTTGTTCAGCGATTGCGCTGGAAATTTGGCGATTCATTGGATTGGTCGCGCGTTCAGATTTACCTTTATCGCGAACTGAAAAGTGGGAAGCTTGCCATGGCGCGCCCATGCCGTTCCTGCTTTCATCTGCTGCGCGATTTGGGCGTGCGCAAAGTTTTTTACACGACCGAGAATGGGTACGCGGAAGAAAACTTCGCGCCCCGCGAAAAAAGCAAACATTTCGCCTCATGAAAATCTACTATCCTAAATTTTGAAAGGAGAAACCGCAGTGCTTCAGAAGGTTTATAGCGCTCAAAAACTTGATAAGACGGCCCTCTTCGCAAACAACTACTGGGGATGCCTATTTGTTAACTGTACCTTTTCGCGCGAAACATTTCGCAATTTAGTTCTTGTTCTTTCATAGATTGTAGTTTTAATAGATGTTCTTTCCTCAGTCTTTATATTGATAACGCAACTTTTACAAGAAATTGCTTTACCGAATGTGTTCTTGCAAACGTATCACTTGGTCGCACTCTAATAACGTCATGATTGCGTTGGTTTCTTTCCTAAAATTCCTTCTTACGGTTCTTTCTACGGATATAAAGCCCTCCAAGAACATATGATTGCGCGCCCGGCATTCACTTTTTCCTTTCTTTTCAAGAGGCGGTAGAACATAGTCAATAAAGGAGATTATATCATATGAAAATTACTATTTTAAATCCAGATACGGTTAAAGAACTCTACAAAAATCACGGGGAGTTTGCTCGTATTTGTTATAATACTAATCCGGGTCATGAAGAATCCGTAGGTCGTCATTGCGCAAAATCTGGCCATATGTCTGGTTCGCGCGCGGAGTATATTAAATTCCTAATTGAAGACATTTCTCGCGGAACAGCAGAACAAATAATGCGACATGAAATTGGCACGTTTTGCCCACCAAATGAAATGGACAACTGGTCTTTCTCTAATCGCCTTGAAACATGGACTGACATTAATCCTAACAATATGGTAAAAAATTGCCTTTCTTTTCGTTATGTAGATGAATCGGGATTTAAATATTATACTCCTTCTATTATTAAGGACAGCCCGAGTGCTTACGCAATCTACAAAAGTGCTATGGCACAACTTGATGATGCCCGTTCGCGTATTAGAGATATTCTTCTTGAGGATGGAAAAGACAAGAACAAAGTGAATGAAGAAGTAAACGCCCTTCTTCCTCGCGCGACCACTACCTCACTTTGTTTAGGACTAACTCCAGAAGCTCTAATTCAGTTTTGCCACAAGCGCCTTTGCGTGCGCGCACAAGAAGAAATTCGCAATGTCGCGAAAGCAATGAAGCAAGCTATTACAGAGTATTGCCCTTCTCTAGCAGAAGAGCTTGTCCCGCAATGTGATTTTCTACTCTATTGCCCTGAAAATAAAGGGTGCGGTCGCGCTCCATCCAAGGAAGTAGCTCGTGCAATGCTAAAACAACAAAAAAATGGGGAAGCCTAATGGCTTCCCCTACATTCCACTCTCATCCATCTCTTTCGCGCACTTTATAATACAAATTATTTTTTCAACACTACTTAACATTTCTTTCATAGATTTTGCGTGTTGTGGCGTCCAATCTTCCTCATGGTAGATTTCATCAATCTCATCGCACAACCTATCTTTCCATCTCATTAGAAGTGCTTCATCTACTCTCATCATGACGCTCACCTCACTTTAACCTATAAATTATCAAATTAGCGTTCGTCATTGTTCCACTATTCGCAGAAGTAGCTACAACTTGAAGATTTGCCTGATTATTCACCGATACACAAGACGGCAACACGTTTACAATCGTAGAGAAAGTGAGCGCGCCAACGTCGTTCGCGGCGGTAGAATATACAGTTGTAGTTGTTTCTGGTAACGCCACTTCATTCTGGTAAAGCGCTACAGTGAACGGACTCGTTGCTTGCGTGGAGCTACCAACTCCATTAAAAGAAACAAGATAACGTCCGGGCGCGCGAATAGAAAACGTTGTGCCAGAAGTATTTATTACTCGGCAATCCGCAAATTTTGTAGTGTTAAAAACGATTGGCGCGTTTTGAGCATACTCGGTGGAAGTTTTGTTATAGACTTGATACATGTTAGTCAACTCCTTGGTGGCAGGCCCACCCGAATTTAAGCACCAGTACAACCACAACCATTGCCATAGGCATAATTCGCGCCACAGCTTGTATTAGTATTTACCAAATATGCTGGAACCGGATTGCCCGGAATTTTATTGGTAATTGTATTTACAGTATTCTGAATTGGAGCCAGTTGGCTATTGATGTAGTTCTGTAGATACGCGGTTTGCGCGCTATTGTTCGCATTGTTCTGTAGTTGAGTAACAGTAGCTTGTAGCGTGTCAATCTTGTTCTGCGTAAACATATCCTTAATGCTCTGGAATCCCGCAACCATTTGCGCGGTTTGAGTGTCAATTAGTTGATGAGTTTCCGCAAAACCTGTCCGCATTCTATCACTTAAAGTATTGGTCTGTTCCATTGTTGCCATTCGGGTATTGTTTCCTTGCTCTAGTATAAGGGACTTCACGTCACAGCAACAACTCATTAGTTGTTGCGTTAGGCTCATATTACCCGTTTGAATAGCATTAATTACTTGCTGACCGCTCAAACCAATTTGACCGCTTAACTTATCAATACCACCATTTAGCGCGCAAAGAGCTTGTTGAACATTGCCAATATCAGTATTAAAAGTAGTAGCAAGAGTTTGAATTGCGGTTTGGTTGCCCCTGATAGCATCCATAATCATGCTGTCAGAAATTCCATCTGCGCGAGCACGCTGAATCGCGGCGTCAACTGCTCCAGTGACCGCTGCATCATTTGTAAGTTGGCCTGCTTGCCCACGGTTCCAGCCATTTCCGCCCCAGCCACCAAAAAGGATAAGCAGGAACAAAAGTATAAAACCATCTCCGCCAAATATGCCATCACCATCATTTCGGCGCATAGAATTCTGTAGTAATCCCGCGAGGTCAAGCATAGAGCCACCTGCCATTCCGTTTGTCATATCCATTGTTATCCCTCCAATAATTTATTTATCTGAATCGCCGGACGCGTCTTTCGGCGTTTCATACTTTTTGCGTGAGTTATTCACACACTCCATGATATAATCTACATTTTCTTCTGGAAAACCAAAATTTTCCATTCTTTTCCTAATTTCTTCATCAGGAACCTCAAGAATTTGTTTTTCTAACATTTCTATAATAGAATTACTCATTTTCTCCTCCAAAACTTGTCAAATATTTGAATACCTTATCAATTTTCTTCTCGCATACTTCCATTCGTTCTTCTAACTCACTGCTTTTCGCGGGCGCGGGTTCATCTAACTTGAAGACAGAACCAGTTCTCATATTATCAAATATACGAACTTCTTTTTTACTTGGAATATAGTATGCTGTATTAGGAATAATTTGCGCGGGAATTTCATTCTCGTTTTGAATTATATACATAAGAATTGATGTTGGCATATCAACCACCTCCATTCACAGGAAATGTTTCGTGTCAAGTACAAATTATATTGAAAATTGGTTTCATCTTTATCTCAAATTGGTTATTTTCTTTATTGACTTTGCGCGCAAAATCAAGTATAATAGTTATAGAAAAAAGATAAGGAAGTCATAAAGATATGAATACGAATAGACGAGTGCTTGGTGAAATTCTTTACGGTTCGCAGAACTATGGACTAAATGGGCCGAATAGCGATAAAGATTACTATGAAATTGTGATGCCATCCTTCTATGACCTTTACTATCAGAAAGAAGCATCCGACAAGAAGAGTTGGGATATAAGAAAATTTACAAAGCTTATCCTTGACGGAAATTTCAATGCCATTGAACTTCTTTTCTCCGTAGATAAGCAATTCTATTCCCAAGACTTTGAATTTCTTTGGCATTATTTGCGCGCGATTTCAAGTGATATTGTCGCGCGACGAAGCAAGAAATTCTATTACTCCATTCGTGGCTGTTTCAAGGCTTCTCTTGATAACGCAGATAAAGCTGATAGTGTAGAAACTTATATAAAACATATGGCGCGGGCACAATATTTTGTTGACCTGCTAGACCATGTTCGTCTTTCTCATTTTTATCTAACGGAAAACGCATGGCGCGGGAACTTTACAGAAAACGCACGAAATATTCGGTTCAATCACGCGCCCGTAGATAAGGAAAAACTTCTTGCGGACATGGATAGGCTTTCTATTTATTATGATAGAATAGAAGACTTGCCATCCAAATATTATGAAATGATTACTTCTAATTTTCAAGACCTAATGGAGGAAAAAGATGACGACGATTGAGATGATGGTGGGCATTCCCTGTTCTGCGAAGTCTACTTATTGCCGGGCCCATTCGGGCATATGGATTTCTTCTGATGAAATTCGTCGCGAACTCTATGGCGATGCTTCCATTCAGGAAAAGCCTGAAAAGGTTTTTCGCCTTATGTGGCGGCGACTTTGCGAAGCAGTTGAGCGCGGCGAAGAGACAATTTTCTATGATGCTACCAATGTAGTAGCAAAGCGTCGTATTGCTTTCTGCGACCAGTTGCGCGCAAAATATGGTTCGCGCGTTCGTCTTGTCGCGCGTGTATTTAACACGTCCATTCATTCTTGCATTGGCCGCGCGCAAAAGCGAGAAGAACGTCCTTTGCCAGAGGAAGTAATTTGGAAGTTTGTCAAAATCTGGCAGACGCCTTACTTTTGGGAAGGTTGGGATGACATTGTTGTAGAAGGCGATGAAATTGACCCGCTCTTTGTTTCTTCTCTCGCACAATCTTTTGATTACGACCAAAAGAATAAGCATCATACGCTTTCACTTTATACGCATATGAGGGAAGCAAGCGAATACGTAGAGAAGCTTCTTGCGCGCGAAGACCTTCGCCCCGAAGTGAAGAAGCTCGTAGTTCTTGCTTCTTCTATCCATGATATTGGTAAACCGCTAACGCAAACGTTTGATGATGAAGGTTTCGCGCACTATTTCGCTCACGAATGCGTTTCGGGTTACCTTACGTTGGGTTACGGTTTGCTCGTTTCTGCGCTTTGCTCGCACCATATGGATATTTTCAAGAAAACGAAGCTGTTTGACCGAATGGACGATACTTTTAAGACGTGCCTCAAAGTAATGTATGAGGCAGATGTGGAGGCTCATTAATATGTGGATTTGGAAAGATACTGGTGAACAAGTTAGTGAACGTCAGCTTTCTGACGAAATTTATGAATGGCTAAATGATGATTTTGATGACGAGAAACATGAGGAATATCTAAATGACATGGAACCTGACGTTGAGATTTTTGGCGTAAAATATGGTAAAGGTTCTATTCTGCGTAAAGTAGACCCACTAATGTTTGAAATGATGCGACAAGAAACAGTTCAATTTTATGCGGAAGAAAATACTTATGAACTGGAGCATCATAATCTCATGGATGGAGATGAACTTTGTGATGTTCTTGGACTAGACATTCCCAATATTGTTTGGAAGGAGGAACCAGAAGATGACAATTGATGCGGGCACAATTATTATCGTTGTTATGGTTCTTGGCATTCTTTTCGCTGCGTTTCTATCTGAAAATGAGAGGTATAAATAATGAAAAAGTTTATTTGTCTAATTCTTGTTCTTGTTAGTTGTGTTGCTATTCTAATCGCTTGCGATAGTACTACGCCAACACAAGAACGCGTTCAAATTGAAGCTGCACAAAATGCGGCAGGTAATATCGTTGAAAACCAGCCTGTTCCAACCGACATTGAGTATTCATTGGAGCGTTACAATATAATTAAGCGCGCCTATTGGGTAAACGGCCAGCGCGAAAAGGCTATGGCTCTTCCTTGCGCGGTTCAGCGCCCTCTTGGTTATATTGTTCTTTTAAGTGATAGTGGTGCGGTTGTAGGCAAGTTTGTAGTAGATGGTAAAGTTTCTTCACTCAATTCTTATCTATTCCCAGCTTACGAGCAAAATAAATATGCTGGTTATGATGTTGTAATTGAGCGAGAAGTTGCGGGCATTGATGGCACTTATGGTGAAAATGTAAATGGCATTTTCTTCTTTACTGTTGAAGGTTCTTATGTAGAATGGAATGGAAATTATATCTATTCTGATACCCCAATGGAAATTAGCGACCCCGTTATTCACTATGAAGGAGAACAGTAATGGAATTTTGGAATAAGTTTATTCTTGTGTTTCTATGTATTTGTATTGTTTCTGGCGCGATTTATTTACCTCTTCATTATTTAAGCAATAAGGTAGATTACGCTAATAAGAAAATTGATGAAGCAACTCTCTACGATACTCTCAAGCAAGTAGAGGATACTTGTCGCGCAATGATTGCTTCCTATCAAAGCGACTTCCTTATTTGGACGCAATATAAGGATAGCACAAACGAAGAAAAGCAAGGTTGGGCAGAAATGGCTAAAATGCGCGCAAACCGTACTGCTACAACGTATAATGAGTATATTAGAAAGAATAGTTATGTTTGGGCGCAAAACGTTCCCGCAGATATTGACGAGAAGCTAGACTACATTCAGTAATCTGGCTTCTTTTTTATTTGACTTAGTGCGCGGATTTAGGTATAATATTTACAGAAGATGAGGGAGGAAATGAAATGACAAATAAGGAATTATTTATTGAGATAGTCAAGCGAGCGCGAAGAGAAGAAATCGCAACAAACGGGCTTGAGCGTGCTCTTGGTTATGTAGAGATTAAAAACGACGATTTGACAGCTTGTTTCTCGTTTTGCGATAAAATTTGTAGTTTTCTTCTTTTCGGCAGGAAAAACGTTCCTGATTATTTCTATGATGTTTTTTGGGCTTTTATACGTAATGGTTCTACGAGTTACGTGTCAAATGGCTCTTACCGCTTGATTGCCACAGCGGAAGATTTTTGGAATTTCTGGGAGGAGGAAGTATATAATGCTTGAGCTTCAAAAATTTTTGCGCGCGGGACATTCTCTTGATGAACTTCGTAAACCTCCGTATTCTCTTATTATCAAAGAAGAGGGGGACTTGGTTCTTTTCAAGTATACACAGGGCGTAAGCGATGGTTTCAATCCTATTGTGCGTGAAGCGCGCGGAATTATTCTTTCGCGTGAAGGTGGGGATTGGGAGGTAGTATGCCATCCGTTTCATCGGTTCTTCAATTTCAATCAGCCAGAAGCAGATGAACTTCATGGAGCACTTCATGTTTACGAGAAAGTTGATGGTTCTTTGGTAAAGGTTTTCTATTACTACGGCAAGTGGCGTTGTGCTTCCAACAGTAACATTGACGCACAAAACGTATCTCTGAACGGCAAGAATTTCTTTGGTCTTGTTGAAAAGGCGCTAAATACCCATGGGTATACTTGGGAAACTTTCACTGATGGACTAAACCACATGAAGACTTATATGTATGAGCTTGCTACCCAAGACAATCCGGTAGTAATTAAGTATACTGGTTATCATCTTTACTACCTTGGAGAGCGCAATAACCTTACGGGCCAAGAGGAATACAATCCCGACCCTCGTATTGATAATGTAAAAGTTTATCATTTTGAAACTTTCCACGATATTGTCAATTCTTCCCTTCATATGAAGGATGATGAAGAAGGCTATGTTGTGCGCGATAATGAATGGCATCGCGTAAAGGTAAAGAACCCAACTTACTTTCTCGCACACCATCTGGCAAATAACGGACGCCCCGATTTTCTTGATATTCTTCTTAATGGTGATGTGAAAGAGTTTCTTAACTACTTTCCGCAATATGAGAAGTATATTGAAGAAATGAAAGAGATTTTCGCGCAGATGAACGAAGAGGCAGAAATGTTGCGCGAGCGCACTTCCGAGTTTTGGGATTGTGCGCGAAAAGATTTTGTTGCGTCTATTGATGTTCCAAAGCCTTATCAGTCTTTCATTTTCAAGTGCTACGAAGACCATGCTCTAACTTGGAAGAAGTTTACTGCCGATTGGGACTATAATAAGTGGAAGAGGTTTTTGAAGAAGAATGAATATTATTTCAATCCTAGTGAAGCGTGATGGAATTACTGAAGCCGAAGCGCGCGAAAAGGTTATGAATTGTCAAGATGAAATTGATGATGTTCTTAATATGGGCGGTGGATACGACCAGATTGCGGGCATCATTGAAAATTGGCTTGGACTTGAAATGGACTATCTGTTTGATGTTCTGGAGGGCATTTAAATGTGGTTTAAAGATACCTATCAAGTAAGAAGCATTAGTGAAAAGAACTATGAAGTAGTGAAATGGAATGAAACCCATAAGTCTTGTATTACTATTGCTTATTTGCGTGATGACAGAGATGGAGATTATGAACTCATTAGTGTAGGAATGCGTCTTGCCGATTACCCAGAGGTTCTTCCTTGGCTCAAAGCCTTCACGGATTATCAAATTGCCGTAAAACGGCTTGAAAAGGGGGATAATTGGTAAATGGGATGGTGGATAGCTGGTGGTGCAGTAGCATTATTTTTAGCAATGCTACTGTATGCGTGCTGTGTTGTTTCGGGCAGAAATCGGTGTGATGACTGTCTATTTCGGCTAGAATGTGAAAAATTAGGTTATAAATGTTTTATGAAGGAGAATGAAGATGGAACTAATGCTGGCAAACGAAGCGCGCGATAAAGCTTATCGCGCGGAGTTTGACATTGTTGCGAGAGATACCGAGGAACTCATGAATGAAATTATCAAAGATATTGAAAAGAGCGTTTCTGAAGGAAAAATCTCAACTATGATTTATACAAGAGAGTACCACAAAGACGCAGTTGAAAGAGCCCGCGATCTTTTGGCTGGAAAAGGCTATTTTTCAGAACAATTTGATGGGTTGCGGTTAGGAATTTCTTGGGATGCAAAAAAGCCCTTTTAAGGAGGTATAAAGTTTAATGATTTTAGCAAGTGAAGCTTTCAAGAAAGCTACTGCGTTAGAAGAAGAAAAAGTTCTACAAGAAACTGAAGAAATGACCCAAGAAATTGCTACACTAATTGAAGAGGCTATTTCGCGCGGAGAAACTCGGGTTGCTTTTCCTAGCCATAAGACACGCCTTACTAAATCAATCAATAATATTGAAAAAATTCTAAAAGAAAGCGGGTATTTTTATAAGGTCAGCCGTGCGGTCGTGCCCGGTTTATCTTTTCAAATTTATATTAGCTGGGAACCTATAAATCCATTTGAACCACAAGCGAGGTAAAAAATGATTTCAGCAAATGTGGCACGTTGCCAGAGTAACTTGGCAAAAGAGCAACTTATCCGTCTACAGACGGATGAAATCCTCAAAATTATAGAAAAAATGATTGACGAAGAAATTTCTTGCGGGCAGACATCAATTGTATTTACTGTGCACGAAGAATATTTAAAAGAAGCTTTTCTCCAAATTGGGAAACTTCTCAAAGAAGAGGGCTATCATTATGTTTTTGTATATGACCCATATGATAGAGAAACTATCGTAAGATTACTCGTTTCTTGGAGTGAAAAGAACCCCTATAAGGAGAATGACTAATGATTATGCCAGCAAGCAAAGCGCGTGCTCAGGTGGAAAAGAAACTTAAAAAAGATTGTAAAAAGCAAAAGAGGATTATTATTTCAGCAATCAATAAAGAAATCAAAAAAGCCATTAAAGATGGAGTTCGTTATATTTATAAACACGCGCGAATTAGTTGTAATGATGAAGAAATGATAAAAGAAGTAGAAAAAATCTTTACAGACCTTGGCTATGAGTGCGAATTGGAAATAAATTATTTCAACAATCATCTTTTGGATATTCGCATAGGATATTGACTTTCTCTACAAATCATAATATAATATATAAGCAGAAAGGGAAAAGGAGATAAAATATTATGAAACTAACTGACAACGCAACTCAAATTGAACTACTACAACATCGCATTTCTATCCTAAAGACACGTGGAGAAAGCGACCGAATGGGTCTAATTCATAAGCTACAGCGTCAAATTCGCGCGCTGAAGAAGGAGGATAAGTAAAATGGCACATAAGGGTATTCGTCATAAAGTTCAATACTTTACTAACAAAGAAAAAGGTATTGTCGTCGCGAGAATTAATGATTGTAAGAGGGATTTTATTTCTTTCCTATTTGACTCTTGTGACCAAAATGCGCTGGCCTATCATGCTCCATTTAGTGATAAGGAATACGACCAGCTTCTAATGCCAAATTCTTTTGTTGGTATTTCACAACTGGGTGAAAATGATATTTGGGACGAAGAGCTTGGTAAGCAAATTGCTTATCAGCGCGCGAAACAAAAGCGAGACGCGAGTTTCTTCAAGCGAGTTAATATGGCAGTACGTTTGTATGAACGCGAACTTGATAAACTATGTAAACTGTTTGATGACTATGGAGCGCGTCTCTTTAAAAATGATTCCTATCGTGAAAAAAAGATTGCGGAGAAGATTCAAAAGTGAGAGAACAATCACGGATTGTAATACATGATGGCGCTTATGTATATAAGCGCCCAAACGTCAACCGTTATATTCGGCGCGTTCAAGATTTAGATGACCTAAAAGCACATAGGCGAGAGTTTAGTAGAGAAGAGTATTATTCTCTTTATCAAACTTTTCTTGAACTTGAAATCTATAATCTCGCCACTTGGGAAGAAAGGAATTACTTCGCACCGCCACTTAAATTCATTTATGATAACAAGAATGTTCCAGTTGTAGTCTTTCCATATATTCAACCAATTCGCACACCAGAAGAAGCAGATTATGTGGAAGAAGACGAAGCTCTAACAGTTCTTACACAGGAACTTCACGTGCGAGGAATGCCAGATGACCAAATTGAAAATGCTATTGAACGGATTAGTGAAGTTTGTAGTGATTTCAATCTAAATTTAGATGATATTTTGGGTAATCTATCTAATTGTGGGTATAACGCACAACTAGGCTTTCGTGTAATTGATTTTGGACTTGATGAAGAGTTTGTTTATTAAAAGGAGAATGTAAATGTTTTCAATTATTTTTCCAATTATTCTTGTCCTTATTGGCGTTGCGCTAATTGCGACTTGTATCTATCTGCTTTCAGAGTGGGATAAAGAATTTCTCGCGGTTATTTGTATGATTTTGGGTGTGGTCGTTCTTGCTCTTTCCATCCCCGTGATTGCAAATGGCGTTTCTTATGTTGGTTATACTCTAAACTCGCGAGCGTATACTGCCAATGTTGAAGAAACCCGTGAGTCTTACATTATTCTTCTTGACAAGTATGAAAAGCTATCAGAGCAAGATATTACAAGTTCTTCAGCTTATTCTGAACTATATAAGAATATCTGCGATTTTAATCATGAAGTGTATCGCGCACAAGCGCACGCAGGGGATAATTTCATGGCTGGCTTCCTATATAATCCTGCCTACTCTACCGTTAATCCAATTCCTCTACAGCCCTAAATGGGCTGTTTTTTATTTGACTTTTTTTCAATTTTCTGCTATAATAATTATAGAAAAGCAAAGGAGAGAAGATAATGGAAGAGTTCTCTTGGGAAGAAATTGTTGACGCTGTAAGTAAATATTCATGGTCTATTGCAGAGTTCAAAACAATTTATGATGAGTTAGAGTTTGGCTCTAAAACTGTTAGCGATTATCCGGGGCTTTACAAAATCTTGATGAAGGAAAAAAAGAAGAATGTTTGAAATCTATTTTGATGATGGGTATGGAGAACCGTATAAGATTTCTTTCGCGCGAACAGAAGACGAAATTGTCCCAGCTATCATTAAATGGGTTCAGGAAGTAAATCCCCGTTATAAGATTTATTATGTTCGCTCTCACGCTGATGAAAAGGGCGTGCGCCATTATGATATTGGTTCGCATACTCAATTCCTATTTGCCGTACCTGTTTCCTGTCCAGTCAAGGACGAACTTACGATGAATAACTGAATATAAGTGCGGTCGCATACTGTATTTTGAGTGTTCTCGTAATATAACCGCACAAATTGTGCGGTTTTTTATTTGACTTTGCGCGCGAATGCTGGTATAATAGTTACATCAACGGAAGGAGAAAGGTAATGAATAAGAAACTCGTTTTTGAGTATTACTCTCGGTTGCTTGATAAACTTATTGACGAGCACGATTATTTCAAGTATTACTTCCAAGACCCTACTACTCAACTTTTTGGGCGTTTTCACGAAAATGGGCTTCGTATTCGTTGTGGGATTTTTCGTGGTTGTCTAATTAGCAACAATTGTGACTATGTTGTCAAGTTTCCATTGAGTGAAACTGGCGAAGAGTGTTGTGAACGAGAAGAGTCCATTTATGATGATGCTCTTGCCGACGGACTGGATAGGTTCTTTGTAGAACCAGTTTATATTGGTCTTTATCAAAAGGAAGTCACTTATTATTCATCTTGTGAAATTGATGAATATTATAGCGATTGTGACTATGATGAAGAGTATTATGAAGAATGCCTTAATACTTTCAAAGACGATTTAGAGCAATACCACACAACAATTCGTATTCCTCTTTTCGCTTATCCGAAAGCAATGCCCTTTTCGCGCGAGTATGAAGAAGCATCCGAAGATATAAAGAAATATGTTTCTTCTTCTTCTAGTGTTCTGCGAAATGAAGGAACGTCTGATGAAGTTGCTTGCGCTTTTGTTGCGGATTACGGAGTAGAAAAGTTTGAAGAGCTTTCTCTTTTTCTTCAGCAAGAAGAAGTTGATGACCTCCATAGAAACAATGTTGGTATCTTGAATGGCAAAACTGTAATTATTGATTATGCGGGGTGTATTTGAGAATGAAGAAGATGAATTGGTGCGATTATTTCAATACGGAAGATTGGAAGATTGAAGAAAGAATTAGTGTTGAACCGCGCGATGGAATTACTGATTTTGCCTTTGAAGGACTTCGGGTTTGTATTGGTATGTTCCATCAGCTTACTCAAACAAATGAAGGCATTCATGAGGAAATTTCTCCTATCATTCGGTGGATTTCGCGCGCAGAGTGGTGTCGCTTGACGTCAAAGGAAGGAGCGATTGTGTTTTGAAGGTAATCTTCGTTGACGCAGATGGTTGTATGATTGATGATGGTTGGGCTGATAAGTGCTTCGCTGAAGAAGGCTATGACCCATATGATTACGATGAATTTAATCCTCGTTCTTTGCGTCTTCTCGCGCGCCTAAAGGAAGAAACAGAAGCAGAAGTTGTATTTTCTTCTTCGTGGCGTTTTGATGAACTTTCTTTCATTAATGCGAAAGTCCAGTTTGAAGAAGTTGGCATTCAGCTCTATGGTTATACCACTCTTGATTGGCATACAGGCCAAACACGTAGTGATGAAATTGCGCTTTTCCTCGCACAACACCCTGAAATTGAAAATTATGTCATCCTTGATGACGTAGATATAACTAATGAAGTTTTGCGCGCGCATTGGGTAAAAACTACTTTTAAAGAAGGTTTCACTCGTGAAATGTTTTCGCGCGCGAAAGAAATTCTATTAAAGGAGCAAAATTATTAATGAACCAAGACCTACAATTTATTTTCCAATCTCTTGACGAAATTTGTTCTAATTGTGAAAGTCCGGACGCCTGTCATGACTGTCTATACGCTCAAATGCGGGATTCAGCAAACGCACTTACTGATGCGCTAAATGGCATTTCAACAGCTCCAACTGGATGTCATATTTGCCGAGATAAGAAGGGAAATAAAAGAGAAATCTCATATTTTGATGTAGCAAATAACTTCCGTTTTGCTACTTACTGCCCCGAATGTGGCGCCAAACTTTAAGTTTGGCGTTTTTTATTTTGGTGAAGAAAAAGAAAACAAGAACTTGTATGCCAAAAACATCCTTATGATAGGAGGTGATATTGGAATGATTAGGGTTAGATTTAGAACAATCATAATTCCCCGAGGCGATACTGGCTTCATTTCTTTTCCAAATGTCGGGCCGACATGGGATGGAGATGTAGCCGTTTTTTCTTTGTTAGATAAAATGACAAGAAAAACAGTTTTAGAAAAGATTGTAGATGCGTCAGATGAGAGTTTATTCTTCTATTTTGATACAGAGGATACTAAAAATTTAGAAGCTAAAACCTATTATTGGGATATAAAAGTATATAAGCATCCAAGTTATGATGAAGATAATAACCTTATTGGTGCGCATGAAATCAACTCCTTTTATTCCGCATTCAAGCTTCCTGAATGTATAATAAAGGAGGTCGCACAAAATGTCTAATTCAAGACAGCTAACTCGGGATTTAATCCCGGATAATATGAACTGCGGTTGTCAGCCACCTCCAACGCCAGTCGGGGGCTACTCTTTATCCGTTTTCACTGACATGATGTTTCAAGTCGCAAAAAAGAATGGTTATCTTGGAACAAAAAATGACTTTGAAAATGATTTTATTGCTTCTTTGAACGGCGCGAGTGGCTCGGCAAATGGCGTTATCATCCAACGTGGAAGCGTAAATGACTTTCCAAGCGTAGGAGTTGAAGCAGGAATTTATGTGGACACGTCTACACAGAAAATTTATTTCTGGAAGGATGGTCGTTATTACACAGTTACCGCAGATGTTCAAGAAAACACCATATTAGATGGTGGAACAGCATAAGATAGGAGGTAATTTAATATGGCTTCAAATACTGTTTCTGTACGGATTGTAAACCGTCACGCAGATAAAGCATCTTGGGCTGAAAAAAATCCTGTTTTGCTTCAGGGCGAAATTGGTATTGAACAAGATACTGGTCTTTTTAAGATTGGTGATGGTGTAAAAACTTGGGATGCTCTTGAATATGCGAATGACGCAGTTCAAGCTTCTCACTATGAAGTAAGTGCGAACGCAGGCGAAACTGATATGGAAGCAATCGCTCGTGTATTCCCGGACGCAGTTTTCGTTCAAGATGATATTGCGATTGTTAGCCGTGTAATTTCTGGCACCAAGATTAGCAAAACTGCCTATGTTTATGATAATGGCGCGTGGAAAGCTCTTGACGGCAATTATTCAAGTGATAATGTCTACTTTGACTCTGACCTTATTGCTACCGCTCCAATTGGTACGGTTACAATTCCCGCTTCTGGCTCTGCCACAATCGCGGCCGAAGGCAAGAGCGTAAAGCAAGTTCTTTCTGCCATTCTTGCGCAAGAAAAGAACCCTACTGCTACTGCTCCTTCCGCTACTATTACACTCGCGCAAGCAGGCGCAAAGGAAGTTGGTACTTCTGTAACTCCCAGCTATACTACTAAATTCAATGCTGGTTCTTATACTTACGGCCCTGAAACTGGTATTACTGTTTCTTCTTACTCCGTAAGTGATGGCACTACTACCAAGGAAACTGCTACTGGCGCGTTTGACCCAATTACTGTTGGCGATAGCACGAACTACAAGCTCTCTCTAACTGCTAACTATACCGATGGCGCAGTACCAAAGACCAACCTTGGTAACAATTGTGCTGAAAAGCAAATTAAAGCTGGCAAGGCTACCGCTAATTCTGGTGCGATTACTGGTTATCGCTCTTTCTTCTATGGTATTGTTAAGACTGACGCGCTTGATAGTTCCGTAATTCGTGCGCTAACCAATGGTGGCGCTTACAATGGCGCGAAGACCCTAACTGTAAGCGTTACTGGTAATAATAATGTCGGCATCGTTGTTGCTTATCCTGCCGACAGCACTCGTGGTGGTATTGATAAGGTTCTTCTAACAACTTCTATGAACGCAGACATCACTGCTGACTATGTGGTTCAAGCGAATGTTAATGTTGAAGGTCTAAACGGTTATGCCGCAAAAGCTTATAAGGTTTATATGTATAAGCCCGCTTCTCTTACCGCAGGCCAGACCCATAAGATTACTTTGAAGTAATAAGGAGGTAGAGAAAAATGGCTGTAATTAAGAAAACATTCAATGTAATGGCTCTCCCTCTTTCAATTGAAAGAGCAAACCCAATTCCTGTAGATAGCACTGCTGTATGGTACTCTCTTGAGGAAATGAAAACCTACGCTACTACTGCGGCTACTGCGTATGTTGGTCAAATCCTAACTCTTGTAGATGAAGCTTCCAATTCTGCTACCGCTTACGTCATTGAAAATGCGACTGGTGACCTAAAGGAAGTCGGTTCCGCAACTCTCGGCGACAACAAAACTGTCATTCTCGGAGAAGATGGCTCTCTCGCTCTAAAGAATTGGGGTAAAGAGTATTATAAGTGGGTTGACCCAGTTGGCAAAGAAGGCGAAGCAGGTTATGTTGCGGGACATCACGTAAAGCAAGTTGTAGACGCGGAAAATCCTTGGATTGCTGGTCTTGAACCAAAGTCCATCGCTGGCGCAGACGGCACATTTGAACTTGCTTGGTATCAACCTTCTACAACTACTGTTGAAGGTTTGAGTTCAACCGTAACTTCCATTAAGACTTCTGTTGATGCTATTAACAGTGCACTCGGCGATACTACGACTGAAGGCACTATCCGTTATGACATCGCAGGCAAGCTTGACAAGGCTGGCGGTATAATGACTGGTGACATCACTCTAACTGATGGCGGTAAGGCCATTAGTGACACCGCGGTTGACACCAAGATTGCTACCGCAATTGGTTCTGCTGGCCACCTAAAGCGCGAAATCGTAGAACAGCTACCTGAGGTTGCGAGTGCGGATAAGGATACTATTTATCTAGTCAAGGATGCTACTGTCACTACTGGCGATGCTTATAAAGAGTATATGCTGATTGGCGGCGAACTGGTTCAAATTGGTGATACTTCTGTAAACCTTGAGCCTTACGCGACCAAAGCTTATGCAGATGAGAAGGCTGGTGCAGTTCAAACCGCTCTTGATACTCACGAAGCGGATGCTGTAAAGCATATTACTGCGGAAGAGCGCACCGCATGGAATAATAAGGTAGATAAAGCTGAAGGCAAGTCCCTTATCAGTAATGACCTTATTACCAAGGTAGAAGGTCTTGCTAATGTCAAGACCATTGGTTCCAACCTAACTCTATCAGATGAAGGCGTGCTTTCCGCGCAAGATAGCTATCAGCTACCTATCGCTTCCACTACTGTTCGCGGCGGTGTGATAGTTGATGGCGCGACCATTAAGGCAGATGAAACTGGCAAAATTAGCGTTCCCAAGGCTACTGCCGAAGCAGATGGTCTACTCGCGAAAGAAGATTTTGCTAAACTACAAAATATCGCATCTGGCGCGCAAGTAAACACTGTAAACGGCGCGCTTGTTGGCGGTGTCGCGGCAGAAATTAACGAAGAAAAGCAAATTGTTATTCCAGTAGCAACTGGTGAGCTATTTGGTGTCGTTAAGAGTTCAGCTGATGCGGATAAGATCGCTGTTGCAGAAGATGGCACCATGAGTGCTAATAGTTACTCCACCACTAAGCTCTTTGTCCCCGAAGGAGACGAACTCGTTCTAAATGGTGGCAACGCTTAATAAACAATTCGGGGCGCTTAATTGCGCCCCTTTATATAAAAGGAGTTGAGATATATTATGGCTACTACAACGCTAAAAACTCGTTTACAACTCAAGTATGATACCCTAACTAACTGGCTAGATAAAGACCCAGTTCTACTTAAAGGTGAAATTGCGGTCGCAACTATTGAAACCGCAGAAAGCAGTTCTGGTCTTACTCCTCCTGCTTGTGCTATTCGTGTAGGTGATGGCACAAAAAAGTTCAGTGAACTAAAGTGGATTCAGGCTGTTGCAGGTGACGTTCAAGCTTGGGCGAAGGACAACGGCGCGACCGTTCAAGGCTGGATTGATACTAAAATCGCAGCCATTCCTGCGGCGGCGTCTGGCGCTGGCACAGTTGATTTCACTGCTGGTAAGCTAATCTCTCAAGTCACTCAAGACGAAGGCGGTAAGATTACTGCTGTGAAGTATGCTGACATCGCCCAAGGCGATGTTGTTGGCCTAACTAACGCGCTGGCAACTCTAACTTCTGGTGTAGCTTCAAAGCTTGATAAGAATCTTGCTTCTGAGAGTGCTTCTACCACCAACCTTCTAATTGATACTGCCGCCGCGCAAGGCATGGCTGACGACGCAAAAGCGGGTGCGATTGAAGCGGCTGGCACTGATGCTACTTCTAAAGTTAATGCGGCGAAGTCCGCTCTACTTGGTGAAGGTGGTACTGAAGGTACTCACACCATTAAGGGCGCGTATGATGCGGCGGCAGCTGCTTCTAAAGCTGTTACCGATCTTGATATGAATAGCGCCGCGGTCGCGGGACAATTTATTGACAGTATTACCCAGACCGATGGTAAAGTTTCTGTTACTCGCGCGAGCGTAGCTTCCAAGCTTTCTATTGATGGTACTTATAGTGCCACTAATAAACTTGCTACTGTAAGCACTGTTACTGGCGCAGTTGATACCGCAAAGAGCGAACTGCAAGACCAGATTAGTGCTATGACCGGTGCTATGCGTTTCCGTGGCACTCTAGCTGCCGCGCCAACTGCTTCAACTGCGGCGCCTAGTGATGGTCTCGGCGCGTGGCGTGCTGGCGATATGATTCTATTCGGCACTGCTGAATACGTTGTCAGCAAGATAGTAGAAGGTAAACCTTCTTGGCAACTACTTGGTGATGAAGGAGCTTATCAGACCAAATTGAGCTTTACTGGCACTCCTTCCGCAGATAACAAAGTTGTTACTAATGATACTCTTGAATCAGCAAAGACTACCCTAAACGGTTCTATCACTGAAGCGAAGACTGCGGCCCAAACTGCCGCTGATGCTGCCGCGACTGCGGATAGCAAGGCTGTTAACGCACAAGACGCTGCGGATGCCGCGCAAGGTGATGCTACTAGCGCACTAAACAAGATTACCGCAATGAAGGTGGAAGATAGCGGTACTGGTGTTGTTTCTGCGGTTACTCAAGCTGATGGCAAGATTACTGTGACCAAGAAGACCCTAAAGATTGAAGACATTAGTGATTTAACCTTTAATACTGCCATTTCTTCTACTAATAAGGCAGCATCAATGTCTGATGTCAATTCAGCGAAATCTGCTGCTATTGATGCTGCGGGTGCTAAAATTGCCGACCTTGATAGCTCTGTTTCTGCTACTGCCGCGACCGGTAATGTATATTCTGTACTCACTGGCGTGACTCAAACAGATGGTAAACTAGCTGGTAAGGCAGAAGTCACTCTCGCGGCGATTGCCAAGACTGGTAATGTCAATAACCTAATTCAAACTGAAGGCGACGTTCTAATTCTTGATTGTGGCAATGCCACTATCTAATCCATAATACGGAGGAGGGAAACCTCCTCCGTTTTTCTTATATAAGGAGATACAGCCTATGGCGAAAGAGATAAGCGTAAAAATTGTTCTGCGCCATAATACAACCGCAGAATGGGAAAAGAATAAAGATGTTATTCTACAAAAAGGAGAAATCGGTTTTGAGTTTGTTTCAAACGACCAACCGCCAAAAATCAAAATAGGTAATGGACGTTACTCTTGGGAAAAACTTCCTTATTTTACCCCTAATCTTCCTAATAGTTATACTTGGGGCGCACTACGAGGAACAACCCTTCAAAATACAGTAACGGAAACTGAAAATCTCCATTTGAAAAAACCCGGCTATGGTGACATAGCAAGTATTAGAACCTTGAATGATAACTTTGATTTACTTGACCTTTCTTATAAAACCGTAAGTGGGCTTATAGAAAGTCTTAATTTACAAGTAAATAAACTTGTAGCTTCAACTACACCCGGTCAAAGTTATGACTTAAATGAACTTACTGATATACGTATTCGCGCGAACGGCGTTGAATATGAGAGTGCTGGCGCGGCAGTTCGTGCAATTGACGAAGAACTTCAAGGACTTACGAATGATTTATCTTCCTTAAAAGGTTCTGTAATTCCTGACGGTCTCCAATACAACAATAATTATCTTCAACTAACTTCTAATGGAGAACCAATCGGTGACCCAGTAGAAGTAATTGGTGGTTCAGGTGGCGGTGGAGGTGGCTCAACTTCCTATGTCATCACGCTAACAAATCTTCTTTCCTCTCGTATTATATCGGTTGCGGAAGGAATGTCTGTAGTTCTTCGTTATAGTTATAAATCTATTGACAATGAAAATTACGCAGATGGAAATGGTGTTGGCGCGCTAACCATCAATAACATACAAGTTTCTTCTTTTGTTGTGCCACAAGGAGAAAACTCCATTGACATTACTTCTTTCTTAAAGAGTGGCGAAAATAATGTAAAGCTAAAAGTTACAAACAGTGAAGGTGCATACAGAACTTTAAGTTATACTGTTTCTGTTCTTGCTCTTTCAGTTACTTCTACTACTTCTTTAATGGCTACTTATAACGTAGATAGTACTAGCATTCAGTACACCGTCAATGGTGGTGGCACAAAAATAGCACACTTTATTCTTGATGGAATAGAGGTAAAAAAAGAAACCATTACATCTACCGGTCAAAGCCGTCAATATAATATGGAACGACTGCCCGATGGCGCACACACATTTGAAATTTACGCAACTTCAGAAAACGATGGCGCAGAAATTAAGAGTAATGTGCTTACTTTCGGAATGATTTGGCATAGTAGCACAACAAGTGAGCCAATTATTTTGATAAAAAATGCAATTGAAACCGCGACGCAAGGAGATACAATTATTATTCCTTACATGGTTTTCCATCCTCACTATGAAAAAGTTTCAATTACTCGTAAAATAATTGAAAATAATAATGTTTATAAAGCAGATACGCTTATTGTAGACCGAGTAAGCAAAGAATGGACTACACAAGATTTTCCCGCAGGACAAGTAACTTTCAAAATTACTTGTGAAAACGTAAGCGCGCAAACCCGTATTCAAGTTTCCCCTTCTACCTTTTCGCGCGAAGTTTATACTGATAACCTTGAATTACAGTTTACAGCAGAAGGACGCTCTAATAATGAGGAAAACCCTGCGGTTTGGACTTATGGAAATAATATTTCTGCTACTTTTACAAATATTGGCTGGAGTAACATTGACGGTTGGCTAACTGATAGCGCGGGCCAATCAATTCTTCGGCTATTGCCGGGAAGTGAAATGGAAATTCCATTCAAGCCTTTTGCGAAAGAACTTTCCACAAGTGGTTATACTATTGAAATAGAATTGGCAACACAAAACGTAAGTGATTATGATAGTGTAGTTCTCGCATCATTCAATGAGCGCGGTTTGGAAGTTAAATCTCAATCTGCGAAACTACAAAGTGAAAGTACAATGCTTTCTGCGCAGTTCAAAGAAGATGATAGAGTTCGTCTTACTTTCGTAATAGAGCAGAACAGTACAGACAGCTCCGGGCAAAGCACTTCTAACCGTTTGGTTTATATCTATATCAATGGCATTTGTTGTGGAGTTCAACAGTATAGCACAAATGACCAATTTCGTCAATCCAATCCAGTAAACTTAATTATTGGCGCGGAAACATGTGGAATTGACATTTATATTATTCGTTTCTACGATGTCGCATTTACATCAGAAATGACATTAAACAACTTTATCTGTGACCGTTCTTCTCTAAAAGAAAAAATTGAAGTAGACCAACGCAATGACATTATTGACCCAGACGCGACCGATATACAGAAAAAAGTTACAATCAGCAGTTTGAAGGGTTCAATTCCTTATATTGTAATGCAATGTCCTGAATTACCACAATACAAAGGAGATAAGAAAAAAAATGTCTCAATGTATTATGTCAATCCCGCAAAACCGGAGAAGAACTTTTCCGCACAAGGATGCCAATTTAACGTTCAAGGTACTTCTTCTGCGGGCTATCCTGTAAAAAACTTCAAGATTTCTATGAAAAAGGGAATAACTTATGAGCAATCAGGTGAAACCGCGAAGGGATACCAATTTACCGAGAATTCTTTACTTTCTACAACTCTATGTCTAAAAGCAGACTATGCTTCAAGTGAACACGTAAACAACGCAGTTCTCGTTCAGTTCTATGAAGAAACAAATCCTTGGAAAGACCCTCCCCAACGAGTTGATGAGCGAGTAAGACAAGGAGTTTATGGCGAGCCAATCGTTGTTTTCTGGGAGAATACGCAAACTAATGAAATCAAGTATTGGGGAATGTATAATATGCTTGATGATAAATCAAATGAAAGCGTTTTTGGTTTTGTTGATATTGATGTTTCTTCCATTATTCCAGAAGAACAACAGCGAATTGAATGCTGGGAATGGTTAAACAACAACACAGGGATTTGTTTGTTTACTAGTGATAAAGAGTTCAATGAAACAAAAGTAAATTCAAGTGGAGTTAGTTATCCCGCGTGGCAAGACAGCATTGAACCACGTTTCCCTGATTTAGATGAAATGTATTCCCAAACTGATGCTATCCAACGTGCGATTTCTTGGGTTGTATCCACTGACGCGCGACAAGCAACGAATGGCGCACTTGCTGAACCTGCGATATATCAAACTCTTGATACAGTCTACAATAGCGCGAAAACTTACTATACAGATAGCACCGCTACAACTATAGCGACCAGCGCCAACTGGTCAGTAGGTTGTTATGAAAAGTTCACAATTGACAGCGCGGATTATAGATATGCCAAATTCAAGGCAGAATTCACTAATTATTTCTATCTTGAACCAATGACTTTCTACTATATCTTTACAGAAGTATTCTTAATGATTGATAACCGCGCGAAAAATATGTTCCTAACTACTTTTGATGGAACACACTGGTTTCTACTTCCGTATGACTTCGATACCGGCATAGGGATAAACAATGAAGGGTCATTAGTCTTTGATTACAATCTTGAAGACTATGACCAAGTAAATGGTGCCGATGTATTTAATGGACAAACCAGTACTCTATGGATAAACTTTTCAAGATGTTTCCAAACTAACATTAGAAGTATGTATACACAACTTCGTTCCGCGAATGGAGCAAAAGAATTTTCTTATCAAGCAATTTCAAGTAAAATGGATAAGCACCAAGATGCTTGGTGCGAAAACCTTTGGAATCTTGACAATGAAATAAAATATCTCCAACCTTTCTTTGCAGGGTCTAATAACCTCGCTATGGCACAAGGGGATAAGAAAACTCAACGTGATTTCTGGCTTTATAATGGTTTTAAATATCGCGATAGCAAGTACGAAGCCGGAGAAGCAGTTACTAACTATATTCACGTTCGTGTAAATGCGCCCGGTGAAATTCGCATTACTCCATACTCTCACATTTGGGCACGCGTAGAATTTGGTAATGCGAAGGACGAACTAAAACGCGCAACTCGCAATACAGAAGTAGTATTTGATACAACTGGGATTGAAAAACTCAACGACTTGGAAACTCATATTTATTCTTCTGATAGAATTGCTAAACTTGGCGATTTGAGCCCATTAAAAATTAGTTATTGTGACCTTTCTCGCGCGCCAAAGCTCCAGCAAATTCTAATTGGGAGCGAGGCAGAAGGCTATACGAATGAAGGTTTTACCAATTTACAACTCGGTAGTAGTGATTTGCTACAAGAAATTGATGTTTCAAATTGTATAAACCTTACAAATTCTGTAGATGCTTCAAATTGTCCTTGTTTGGAAATCTTCAAGAGTTTTGGCACAAAACTTTCTAGTGTTTCTTTCTCAAATGGCGGGCGTTTACGTATTGTAAAATTACCAGAAACTATCTCAAGTCTTATCTTACGTAACCAAACTCAAATTGAAGAATTATCAATTAAATCCTATGCGAACATCAGTTCTCTTTGGATTGAGAATAGTCCTGCGGTTCCTTTTGAAGAAATTGTTGCGCAATCTACAAAATTAGACCGTATTCGTTTGTATAATGTAGAATGGGAAACTACAAGTGAAACAACATTAAAAGCATTCTATGATAAGGTTTCAGCTAAGAATGCTGATGGAACTTATAAAGTAAACGGCATGGATGCGACTGGTAAGACAATTGGCGCGCCGGTCGTTACAGGTAAAGTAAAAGTTCCTTCCATTAGTGAAGATTTCCTGCGCCAGCTTAACCTTCTATTCCCAGAACTAATTGTTAATGTGAATGGAGTAGAGAAATACTTTATCAATTATATTGATTGCGATAGCAATATTGTTTATAGTTATATCGCAAATGGTGGCTCTACTGCGATTGACCCAGTAGCAGAAGGCTTAATAGAACAAAGTTCAGTCAAAATTCCAGATGCTACGGAAGATACTCGCTATGCCTATAATGGTTGGTTGAATTTGCCTGAAAAAATTGACAAATCCTATACAATTCGTGTAAATTATCAATTTACTTATCGCGTTCAATTCTTGAGCTATGATGGAGTTGTATATGAAAATGCTACACAATGGATAATTAATGGACAAGACGCGGTTGACCCATACGTAAATGGGATGATTTCTCGCCCAGAAAAGCCAACTGACGCACAATATAATTATACCTATTTACGCTGGGGCGAATCTTTAACCGCAATAAGTATGCCATTAAATGTCTCTCCCGTTTTCCAATCTAATGATAACTATTATACAGTTCAATTTTGGAGTGTTGGAAAATATGACGAAAATGGGAACAGTATTCCATTGAAAACTCAAACTGTAAAATATGGAGGCAAAGCAAGCTATGATGAAGTAGTAGATGGTAAAGTTTACTATTATGTAAACGGCGAACCTTCTCCGTACTATGAATTCCTTGAATGGGATAGTTCTCTAACTATTACTCCTCAATATTATACAGCTGATCCAATTGAAATTCATGCTGTTTTTACTTTTCTTGGTAAAATTGAAGACACTTGGGAACAAATTATAGAAAATGCGAAATCAAATACAGCAACGCGCTATGGTCTTGGCATGGTAAAAGAATTAGAAATGACTATCGATGGTACATTATACACGTTGGAAATGGAACTCGTTGCTTTAAATTTTGATATTCTCGCGCAAACAGACCCCACTTATCGTGATGGAGCAGAAAAAGCAACTTATACTTTCTTAATGAAAGATTTGTATCCAGTAAAACGAGTTTTTAACAGAAGTCAAAAAACTTATAACGGTTATACTTCTTATACCGCAGGTGGCTATGGTTCAAGCGAATTGAAATCTTGGCTTGAAGTAACTGTTTATGACTTGCTTCCAGAAGTTTTGCGCGCGGAAGGCGCAATAAAACTTGTAAATAAAATAAGTGATACTGGTTATCTCCCAAACGCGAGTGGAAGTGGCCCAGACCATGAGAATCAGAGTTTACGCACAACAACAGAGAAACTTTGGATTCCCTCTGCAACGGAGCTGAATCTTGATAAAGCGCTTACAGAAATGCCCTCTTTCCTTGAATATGCGGGACAATCTGCTACCGGAGGAAATTATCCTTGGTTCTCTACTGATGACACGAGAATAAAAAGAAACGCTGAAAAAGTAGCTCAAGCCTATTGGACTCGTTCATTTTCTGTTTTTCATGGAGACAGCGGAAACCAATATCGTATGATTGACGTTAGAGCAAATGGTAGTTATCTACAAAATAGTGACCGCGGTCAAAGTGTTTTTACTCTTGACAGTGTTACGTTTGGGTTCTGTATCTAAAAAGGAGGGATAAAAATGATAAAAATTGTCAAAAATAATATGATTATTGATGTTTGCCAAAAGGCAACTTATTTACGCTATATCCCTCTAAATAAGAGGTTTGTAACAACGAGCCAAGAAAATGCCAACGCAATTCTTGGCTCTGACCTAAACACTACGTATCATCTTCAAAATACAGATTTCAACTTTGATAATGATATTTCTTCTGTAGTGGTTCAAGAAATTGGAGAAGAAGAATATAAGAAACTAACAAGTGAATTAAAGGCTCAACAAACACAAAATGAAGCAGAATTGCGCGCGGAAGTAAGCGAATTGCGCCAGATGGTTGCGCGCCAAAATTCTTTACTTACTGAATTGTTAGAAAAAATGGAGGGATAAACAATGGATATTAGGCAACTTGAAGATTGTAAGGCTAAAATGCCAACTTCTTTCCTTGAAGAGATGTATCAAAGTTACGTTATTTCTTTGGCAATGGTTGCGCCAGAAGAAGAGCCTGTATGTAAGAAAGATTTTATTTCTTCTCTCGCAGTTATTTTTAAGAAAAGTACCAATAGTTGACTTTTCTCTTTAGTTATGTTATTATAAAGCTGGGTTGAAAAAGCCTAAACTAATTTCGGAGGTATTGGATATGAATATTTTGGGTATTGGCGTATCAACGGAAGCCGAGGCCCTTACTCAAGAAAGTAAGGAAGAAGTTTGGGTTCTTGGTGAAAATGGAAACCTTATTCGTTTGGAGGATGACGATGATGAAGACAATTAAAAATGGTAGTTCTGGTATGGAGGTAAAAATCCTTCAACATGCGCTCGGATATGGCAACCAGAATGGCATCTTTGACCGAAACTTTGAATCTTTCGTGAGGAAATATCAATCCAATAACGGTTTGATTGCTGATGGTATCGCGGGGAAAAACACTTGGACGAAAGTTTTTAGTGAAGCTCCGCTAATTAAAAAAGGCTCTCGTGGTTCTTGGGTTAGTGTCTGGCAATTGATTCTTGGTTCTGTAGTTGCTGACGGAATTTTTGGTGTAAAAACAAAGCGCGCGACGAAGACTTATCAAGCTTCTTCGGGATTAAGCGCGGATGGTATCGTAGGAAAGCGAACTTGGGCTTCAGTTATTAATACAGTTGTCACTAACAAGCCAACAACTGGAACAAATACTAAAAAGCCAGTTGATTATAAGCAATACGATAGTAGGTGGGGCAAAGTCGTTTACACGCAAAATAACACCTATAATAAAAAGCAAACCATTAAAAACAGTGGTTGCGGAGTAACCGCAGGCGCAGATGTAGTTGCTACTTTCTGGGACAAGTCCGTAACTCCCAAAACTTTGGCGCAGTATTCTGTTGCGAATGGATATAGAACAAAGAATAGCGGAACCGCTTGGCCTTTCTTTAGGGCGCTTGCACAAAAGTACAAGGCAAGCAAATTCGTCCAAACTTCTTCTTATACGACAGCGAAAAATGCGCTTGGTGAAGGTGCAATTGTGGTAGTTTCTGTTGGCCCTTCTATCTTCACAAAGAACGGTCACTTCATTACTTGGTGGAAGAGCGAGGGTGGATACAACTATGTAAATGACCCCGCAAGTGCGTCTTCTTCGCGCGCAAAGAATCTTGAAAAACATATTAGAAACGCAGCGAAGCAATTCTTTATTTTTTGGAGGTAATTTTATATGACGAGATTACCGATTGTAGATTTTGTAAAATTTATAGAACAAGGATACAAAGAACACTGGGCTTATACGATGGGCACTCGTTGCCAAAATATTCAAACCGGTTATCTTGACCTTTCTAAAAAGGAAAGGAAAAACTCTTCTTGGGCGAGAAATGGTTGGTTCGTGACCCAGTATAAAAATAACGCAAAGCAATATAAGAAAGCCCTTGAAGATTGGGATAGAGGTGGCAGATGTTCTGATTGTAATGGCCTCGCGGAAGGCTTTTATGAAATTAAAACGGGGGTCTCTATTGATAGTAAGGCTCGTTATAATTACGCACAATGGTGTGACCCCAAGGGCAGTGGAATGATACCTTCACAATATCGCACTCCGGGTGCGGCGGTTTTCTGGTCTGGCACCACTTCTAACCCCGGCAAGGCTACGAATATTCATCACGTTGCTTACCTGTATAAGCCAGTTGATGAAAATAATCCTTCTGGTGATTGGTATATTTTAGAAGAAAGAGGCAAGCTCTATGGTCTTGTTAGAACAAAACTATATGAGCGCAAGCCTGATTTTTGGGGCTGGATGACAAAATACTATGATTATAAAGCAACATCAACGCCCATTCCAACTGGCATCAAGCGCGGCGACAAGGGTGATGATGTAAAGAAAATTCAAAATCAACTAATTACGCTTGGTTATGACCTTTCTCCCTATGGCGCGGATGGAGATTTTGGCGCTAAGACTGAAAACGCGGTGAAAGCATTCCAAAAAGATAATAAACTTTCGGAAACTGGAATTGTAGATGATGCTACTAAAAAACTTTTAGATGAGAGGACAACTACTGTGAAAAGCGATTATGAAATTACCGGTGGCAGTGTTTGGATTTGGACGCTTCCTCCAAACTGCGGTGGCAAAAAACAAGAAATCCTTCATAAGGGAGACCAGTGTGGTAAGCCAGACGTTGGAGATTATCTTCCTATTATGTGGAATGGTAAGATGGCTTGGGTTAATAAGAAGTATGTGAAGGAAAGCTAATGCTTTCCTTCCATTTTGTAAGTTGAAAAGTGATTACTTATAAAAGGAGGTTTTTTCTATGGCTACAGAAAAAACATTAAAGACTAGGCTGTTGATGAAAACAGATACTTCAGCTAATTGGTCAAAAGCAACTAATTTTATACCTAAAGCAGGAGAAATTATTATTTATAGTGACGATGAAAGAAAGATAAAAGTTGGGGATGGTCTTACAAAAGTTAGTTCCTTAAAGTTCGTAAATCAAGATGAACTTGCAAAAATTACGACTTTGGGAGATGAGCTTCTAGCAGTAAAAAATGGCTATTTGCCGTTAAGTGGTGGGACAGTTACGGGTACACTAACTGTAAATGAAGAAATATATAGCAATGCCGCAGTCATTTCTAAAAGGAACAGTACCCCGCAACTTATACTTCAAAACGCGAACGGCGCACAACTAGGAACTTTTTATTCAACATCATCAGATGGAAGTTATGGTAATGTAGCGATTGTTGCAAATAAGGATAACTCTTCTGCCGCGTACTATACTTTTTCCAACTTTGGCAGGTTTTCTTCTCCTAGAGATATACAAACCATAACTTTTCGTGCGAAAAGTGATAACAACCCTGATCTTGTTTTTTTGAATAATAGCGAAACTATACTTTCCCAACTTTATGTTGCTACTACAGATGGAAGCTATGGAAATGTTCTTCTAAAAGTTCTTTCAAGTGCTACAAAAGCGAGCTACTTTACATTCAAGAATGACGGAATTTTCCGCGCGCCAAGTGATATAATTTCCAATGGCGGTATTCTAAAATCTTCAAAAGACAATTGTCCTACTGTTGCTCTTACAAACGCAGGTGGCGCTTGGTTAGCAGGCCTAAGCGCATATACGACTGATGGGACTTATGGAAACGTAATACTAACTGTTAATAGTAGTGCAACAGAGAGTAAGTCATTTACCTTTAGCAATCAAGGCAGTTTTCGCGCACCGAACACTGTTTATAGCTCACTTTTTGCCGTGCAATCAAATAATAATCCACAACTTATGCTACAGAATGCGAGTGGGGCACCTTTAGGAATGCTCTATATGAATACTACTACGGGCGGTTATTCAAGTGCTTACTTACGTGTGTATTCTTCCGCATCGGCCTACTCTACGTTCAACTTTGGCAACGATGGCAAACTATCCTGCGGAAGTCTTGCTTTAGCTACTGCTTTGCCAATTTCTTCTGGAGGCACAGGGAGCACAACCGCATCGGGAGCACTTGCCAACCTTGGAGCGTTACCCCTTACTGGTGGAACATTGACAGGAGCACTAACTGCTAAAGCGCTTTACGCAAGTGATGGAAATGTTGTAGGCTCACATTTGGTAACACAAACAAACAACTATCCTGAAGTATATTTTAAAAACGCAGCAGGAGCGACATTAGCAGACCTTTGGGTGGACACTACAACTGGTTCTTATGCCCCTGTTATATTAAGAGTACGCGCAGACGCAAGCACGTCAAAGGATTTCACCTTTGGAAAAAATGGTACTTTTAGTATACCAAATAGTTTTAGCACAGTAATGGGGGAATTTAAAAGCAATGCTTGGCCACAACTGTTTTTTAGAAATGGGAATGGTGATACTCTTGCACAACTTGTTATTCCTACTGATAACGGCTCTTATAATGGATTGGCAGTAAATGTATTTTCAAATGCTAGCACTAACGTACAATATACGTTTAATTCAGATGGCACTTTTAAAGCTCCATTTGCGGTACAAGCTGCGAAAACGTATGTCAGAACAAATAATTGTCCTGAACTTTTTTTTCAAAACGCAAATGGAGTTACACTGGCAGAACTTTACGCAAATACAACCACTGGTGCTTATGCTCCTATTGTTCTAAGAGTTAAACAAAGTGTGGATGACTTTAGCGAGTTTATTTTTGGAAGAGATGGCACTTTCATCGCTCCCGCAGGTATTACCACAACAGGAAACTATGTATCTATTAAGAACAATTCCTACCCCCAACTAACTTTCTCAAACGCAAGCGGAGCAGACATTGGAAAATTTTTTGTTTCTACAACTAACGGCTCTTACGCTGCGACAAAAATCCGCGCCTATTCTTCTGCTTCCTCTTATTATGATTTCCAATTCCTCGGCACCGGCTCTTTTAGCTGTAAAACAATTAACGCAGACGGTATAGATATTGGTGCAGACAGTCTTGTTCAACTTTCTCAAAACGATAATAAAGGCTCTGGTTGTATATCTATTGGAAATATTAATCTTGGAGATTGGAGAGTTATATCTGTTGCAGATGATGGAAGATTATTAATTGATTATACCAATCCTATTTATGCCCTTGGCTCTTCTGTTATTTACTCCTCTTCCCAACCTTCTTCTCCCTCCACGGGCACAATTTGGCTCAAACCCGTCTAAAGGAGGGATGAATAATGGCAACTTTTTCAGGCGCAGCGGCATCTACTTCCACTCTTGCTTATGCGCAAAGAAATTCAACCTCTTGGAAAAAAGGAACATCCAACGGCGCAATGCAGGGCTTATATACGACTGGTTCAGCGTCTTTAGGTGTTTCTCGTGTTGGTATTATGGTATTCTCTGGTTTGGGAGACGCTGTGAAAGGAAAAACAATTCAATCTATTGGCATCGCTTTCAAGTGCGCGGCATCCGGATATGATAATAATAGCAAAGTAATGGGATTATATAAAGCAAGATGGCAATACATAAATGAGAATGTTTCCGGGGCGCAACAAATTGGAGACGCGCTTGGTAACTTAACAGGCCACTTTTATGATGATACAATTGGCTTTGACCTAAATGCGTCTCAAAACACAGCTCTTTTCAATAATATGAAAGCTTATTTTTCCGCAGGAAATTCTGCCCTAGTTTGTTATAGCGGAGAAAGTAAAAAAGGCGGTTCAAATAACTATTCTCACAATTATATGAAAATCACCCGTGCAGAAATTTATGTAACATACCTTGACGGTGGAATTGTTAAGTACTATACTGGTTCTACTTGGCAAGACTGTACTCCATACTATTACGATGGAAGTTCTTGGAAACAATGTACTCCTTACTATTATGACGGTTCGGCTTGGAAACAAGTATAAAACTTGACTTTTATTAAAACTTCAATTATAATAAAAATAGAAATAAGGCTGGCGTATCATTTCTACATTAACATGAGGTGATACAATGAAGAAGAAAATTCTTATTCTCTTTTTCCTACTGCCAGCCTTATTCTTTTCCTTCGCCGAGCATCCTCTTCTTGAGGAAGCGCAACTTCATTTAGATAAGAAGTATGTCTATGCTACGGCAGGTGAAAAAACTTTTGACTGTTCTGGCTTTACTCTTTATTGTTTTAAAGAAGTGTACGGGATTGAATTACTTCGTTCCGCGCGCGAGCAAGGATATGACGAGACATATACCAAAATTGAAGCAATAGAGGAACTCCTTCCGGGCGACTTGGTTTGCTTCAACACTGTCAGTGACAAGGATTTAAGCGACCATGTTGGCATTTATATGGGCGATGGCAACTTTATCCATTCATCTTCAGGGCAAGGAAAAGTATGTATATCAACCTTATTGGAAGGATACTATAACACTCATTTTTCTTGGGGACGACGAATAATTGAGGAGGAGAACAATGAAGCACAATAGGAATTATGTTCGTGAAATGTGTTGGAAACATGCTACACGCAAGCAATGGACTGCGAAGCATTGTTATGGTTGGGATTATTATGATAATCTCCATCAATATTCTAAAAATAAAATCCATTGTAGTTGTCCGCTTTGTCGTGAGCAAAGAACCAATTCTCCCAAAACTTTCTCCGTTAGTGACCAGAAAAAGTTTGATAATATTACCGATCAACTAAATAATGAGGTGATTTGAAATGGGTTTCCTACTTGAAAAGTATAATGATGACTCCGCGGGCCTAGTCGTTTCTTTCTACCAAACTGAAGATAGCGACAATTTCTTCTCTGGCGATAGCATTGAAGGCGCGATTTCTTACTTCAATCTACGTAAGCGTGACAATCGTCTATATGTTGTAGACAAGAGCAAGCAGGCAATGGAAAACATTGGCATCTATCCTGAAGAAGCTACCGCCCTTCGCGCAATTTTAAATGAGAAGGCTACCACTTTTACTGACGAAGAAGCGCTTAACAATATGATTTATTTCGCGCTATGGCAAGAAGGTATTGCTTATAAAGTTGATGACCGTATTCGCTACAATGAGAAGCTATATAAATGCGTTCAGGCTCACACTTCTCAAGCCGATTGGATGCCTACTGCTACTCCCGCACTTTGGGTTGCTATCTCTCTAGAAGAGTATCCTGAATGGGTACAGCCCACTGGTGCGCATGATGCTTATGCCAAGGGCGCGAAGGTCTCTTATAAAGGAAAGAAATATATCTCTACCATTGATGCGAATGTTTGGGCTCCCGGCGTTTCTGGTTGGGATGAAGTTGTAGAAGAATAAGGGTTTATTCTTTTTTGAGGTGATTGTATGATTACACTAACTCAAATTGGCGGCCAGCCTAATGTAAATATTAGTACTTATGTGGGTCTTTCAAAAGATAAGAAACCAGATTCTATTAATGGAAGCACTTTTTTTGAAATGGATAAAAATCGCTACTTTGTTTTTGATGAAGAAAATAAAATCTGGCGAAAAATGTTTAAAGATGAAGAAGCAAATGTATCAAGTCAAGCCATGCTACAAGCAAACATTGTTGCAGGAAGGGACGTAGGCCTAACTGAAAGTTTTACTCTTGACCCTTCTCAAACCGCGCGCGAAAATCGTATGGTTTTTGAAAAGAGCGCAATCGTAAACTTCGGAGATAAAGAAATTACAATCCCTTCTACCCTAAACACAAGTGGGAAAAATTGGTCTGCGCTTTATGTTGAAGTTGGTGCTGACGTAGTGCTTTTTGGCGATAAAGGTGGTATTAATGTAAGTGGAAATACCTCTGAAGAAGTAGATGGCCCTTACTGTATTACTAACTTTGGCGGAAACCTTCGTATCGTAAGTGGTAATTATAAAGCTCATGGCACGGTAGTTTATGGTTATGAAGGAACCACAATTATTGAAGGAGGTTTCTTTGAAGCTTCTCCTGTAAAGCAAAACGGTAATGTTCGTCCTTGGACGCTAAATCTACTAAATGACGCTTGGAAAAAAGGAAAAGCCAAATTTATTGTACGTGGTGGCACATTTGTAAACTTTGACCCTTCTCATCCTAACACTGATGACGCCAGCACTTATGTTGAAGAAGGGCGTAAAGTCATCCAAGAACAAAAAGAAAATGGCGACATTTGGTATACGGTGGTATAAAATCATGAATGAAGAGATAATTTTTGAAGTGCGTGAACAGATTTTTCGTCTTGCGGAATATATTACAGAACTTCAAGAACAAATTTGTATTCTAAAAGCTGAAATTGCTGAATTGCAAGATAATTGACTTTTCTCGCAAATCCTGATATAATTTATTTATAAGCAAGAGGGAAGGAACTCTTGACTTACAAATACATTTTATAAAAGGAGATAAAATTGTATGTTGTATTATAGTAAGGAACTTGATAAGTTTTTCAACACTGAAAAGGAATGTGCGGACGCAATTTTCAAGTTTAATGAAGAACAAAAGAAGCGCGAAGCTGAAAAGAAGCAAAAGAATGCTCAACGTGCGGAGCGCGCAAAGGCGGTAGAACAAGCGCGAAGTGAGATGGTAGAAGCACAAAAGAAGTATCACGACCTTCTTGCCAAGTTCATTGAAGACTATGGTTCGTTTCATATGACTACTTCATCGGCTGATGAGCTACCTCTTGGTCTTTCTTGGTTCAGTCTACTATAATTGCGCGGGGAAGTTCCCCGCACTTGGGAAGTAAAGGTAGAAGGTCTGCCACCCGACTGCTAATCGGTGTATGCCGTAAGGCATGTGTTTCAAATACACTGCTTCCCGTCAGCCTATCTGGACGGCAATAATACCAGACCATAAAGGGTAAGCCAAGTTTCCGTAAATGGGTGACAACCTGTGGGACGTTTACTGTTTACGTCTAAAAATAATATGACAGACGGAAAAAGCCGGTGCGCCGCAAGATGTGCCATGCGGGATAAAAATGAAGAAACATCCTTTCAAGGGTAGGGGATATGAAATGTGAATCCAGCCACTTGAATTGAGTCCTATAGCCCATGATACTAACGGACTATGCGTGAATGGGGAAACTCTAAAAAGTATCTGAGACGCTAGGCAAATGTTCTAAATTGGTATAAAAACAGAACAATTATAAGGTTATCCTCTTTCCTTACCCAAAAGGGGTTCCAAAGACAAGCCAAAGTGGGGCGAGTTATTTAGACTACTCTTCTCGCGCGAGGAAGAGCGAAATACTACTTATCGCGCTTTATGTCGAAATAGCTCAATGGTAGAGCAATCGGCTGTTAACCGATAGGCTGTGGGTTCAAATCCCTCTTTCGACTCCATCCCCTTTATGGGGAATGATTTCACCTCCCTGTGAAAAGCTTGAGAATTGAGTAAACAGAAAAGAGAGAAGAAAAACTTCGCGACTGGTACTCGCGAAGTTTTTTCTTTGACTTTTATTTCAAATCCTGCTATAATATTTATAAAGAAAGGGGAGAAAAACAATGGTAGTAGAAGAAAGATGGGCTTGCGATGCTGAATCCAAAAGGATTCTTGATGAATATGCCGCCAAAATAGAAGAAGAGAAACGTCAAGCAAAGAAAGAAGCCTTATCTCGCGCGAACATTTCTCATAACAAACTTCTTCTAAAATATTTACAACTAAAAGATTTTCTGCGCGACTGTTATCTTGAAGTTTGGAAGGAGTTTAGGAATGGAACTGAAACTGAAATGTCTTGAAAATTGTGGCTTTCAACAACCATATAGTAAAGAAATCTTCCATGTCAAGGCAGGAGATGTTGTTATTGGAATGATTCGTGATGGTGAAGAAGGTATTCGCATTCAGCAACCCGATGGTTCATTCTCATACCCTTATTATGTTTCTGATATTGAAGAACTATTTACCGCAATTTGGGAGGATAAGTAAATGGATTTCGTTCGTCTTTTCACTATGATTGGTCTTTTCTGTGTTGCTATGTATGGTATGAACCAGTATGCTTTCGCGGCGAAAGCCTTTGACCGCAAACTTGGTCTCGCGCAATACATCTTCTTCACTGTAATGTTCGTTATTGGAATTGCTGTCCTTTATACTTGACTTTTTCTGAAAATTACAGTATAATATTATTGTAAGGAGGGAACGGAAATGATTTGTGAGTATAAGGCTTCTTTTTTCAAAGGAGAAGATAAGTTTACTAAAGAAGGCTATGTTGCTGGTTCAAATGAAGTAGAATGCTTCTCTAAAGTTTATAGCTGGATTACAGAAAACGGACTTATTGAAAGCATTACCATTTCCGCGCCTGATTGGGAGGAAGTTTATAATGAAGAACCTTCAGTGGACTGATTTAGAACTTCTTGATAGAGGAATTGAAAGCTATCCCGAGTTTATAATTACTGATGAAGTCCTGTTAGACGTTGACAAGGCTTCTTCCAAGGGGAATTAGTGTAACAGTAGCACGCCGTTGAAGCGGAAACGTTGGTGCAAATCCAACATTCCCGGTGCCCATCTCGCGGGCATATGTGAGCGTAATATTTGTTGTTGTGTCATTTTGGGCTTTCTGCTGAACGATAACGTAGAATAGAAGTAAGATGGCCGGGGAGCTACTCTCCGGAACTAGTAGTGGGATGGGCGCATTAGCCTACGGTTTATGGTTAGCCGTCCGCGGAAAAACCATTTCTTTTAGAAAGGAATTACAATATGTTTATTTGTCCTACTTGTAGAAGTGCTTTTGCTACTGAAGAAATTCTTACGAAACATTTTTTGAAATGTTGGCGAGAGCACAACCCAAATCACAAGTCTAAACCTGCTCCATGTAAAGGGAATACAACTCAAAGAGAAATGAATGAAGATATTGCTAATTTTTTCGCGCGGTTGAGAGGAGAATAAAATGGCGATTGTAAATCTAAAAACTCATTTGATTATCTCTGATATGCACGAAGAATATTTCGTAAAGTGGACTGGGAAAATGAGCAATGTAAAACCACTGATTAGAAACGGGCTTCCTGTTTTCGTTGTAGTAGGTTCAGATGGACGTATTGAACTAAATACTATTGACATTAAGGATATTGAAAAGACTGCAAAAAGTCTAACTCATCCTCGCGGGCGTGAAGCATTTACAACTGATTACGCTCGTATCTACATTGTAGAAGAGGATGAAACTGAAACCCTCATGGGGAAAGTTACTCATAATCATATTAAGCAATACCAACAAATGTTTGATAAATTTGAAACAATTTAATGCGGGATTGATGTAATGGTAGCATAAATGCCTTCCAAGCATTTTGTGCCAGTCCGAGTCTGGTATCTCGCTCCACTTAAAGACGGATTTACAGCAATATTACATATAATATATATATTGTTTTTATATTTGAAATTCCGTCTTGTTTCTTTGAGACATCAACAGCAAACTTCTTTTTTAGGATGAGAATGATATGGTGTCTCGTTCAAAAGGCGCGCACAGCAATTCTTTAAGTTTTATATAGCAAGAAGAAACAAATCGCGCCTTGTTTTTTTATAAGTTTCTAACAGCACTTTTTAGAACGAAACTTGAAATGAGGTAAAAGGAATGAATAAACTAATTGAAAAAATGGGACAAATTACGCAGACTACCAACGGTGATATGGCTTATACTACAACTGGCAATGATGTATTTGATATGTTTGGTAAAGGCGGGGCTATGCGCCAAGAAAAGGAAGAAGTGATTATTGAAACTTTCCGTCGCGCGCTAATGGATGACCCTACCTACGCGCTGCGTTGTCTTTTCTATCTTCGCGCGCCAAGGGAAGGGCAAGGTGAACGCCGGTTCTTCCGCGTTTGCTATAAATGGCTTGCGCAGAATTATCCTGAAACCGCGAAAAGCGTTATGAATTATGTGCCTATTCTGGGCAGGTGGGATGATTTATTTGTCCTTTTTGATACTTCACTTGAAAAAGATATGCTGAACTTTGTAAGCCAGCAACTTATGTTTGACCGCAACGAAACACATCCGAGCCTTCTCGGAAAGTGGATGCCCTCACCATCAACTTCTTCTCTTGCCACAAAACAACTCGCAAGGCGTTTCTATAAGGCGTGGAGAATTACTGAAAAAGAATATCGCAAGCTTCTTGTCTCAATTCGCGCGAAAATCAATCTTGTTGAAACCCAAATGTCCGCAAATAAGTGGGGCAAAATTAATTTCGCAACTGTACCTTCCAAAGCTGGGTTCAATTACCGGGATTGCTTCCTCCGTCGCGAAGAAACTAGAGAACGTTATCTTGATTTCATCAATGATAAAGATACAAAGGTAAAAGCTTCTGTTCTTTACCCTTATGAAGTCGTTCATCAAGCAAGCAGACATTGGAGTTATGACTGGTTTACTCACGAATATGATTTTATTGGAGAACCCGGCGAACGAGAAACTCTCAACAAGTATTGGGATAACCTTACCGATTATTTTAAAGGTGCTTCTCTAAATGCCCTTTGTGTTATTGATACGTCTGGTTCTATGATTGGGCGTCCGATTGAAGTAGCGACTTCTCTTGGGTTATATTGCGCGGATAAGGCAAAAGGCCCATTTCAAGGTCATTATATTTCCTTCTCTTCAAAACCCCAGCTTGTAAAAATTGAAGGAAAAGACTTTTGCGAAAAAGTTCTCAATATTAAAAACGCAAATCTTTGCGAAAATACAGATATTGAGAAGACATTTATGTATATTCTTGGTGTCGCAAAGAAGTACAATTTGACACAAGAAGATATGCCAGAACAAATTGTAGTTATCAGCGATATGCAATTTGACCGAATGACTGAAAAACCCATGAGCGAAACAGCACTTTGCTCTGTAATGGAGAAAATGCACCTTATTTGGGAAGGGTCAGGTTATCAAATGCCAAAACTCGTTTACTGGAATGTAAACGCGCGACACGCGACTTTCCCAGAACAAGCAAGCGAGAATGTTAGTTTTGTAAGCGGTTGTTCTCCAATTCTCTTCAAAGGCATTCTTACTGGAAAGACTGGTGTAGAAATGATGAAGGAAATGCTAAATGCTCCTGCCTTTGAAGGCATTGAGGTGAAGCATCTTGGGTAAAAAAAAGAAGCTAGAGCGCGCATACTCTGCGACATCGTAAAGTTGTTTGGGTTAAAAAAGAGCGATGAAGGAAAGGAATACGTTACCGTTCATATTCCAACAAAAGATATTCTGAAATATGATATAAAAGTAATTTTTGAGGAAGGCTAAATGCCTTCCTTTTCTTTTTAGGAGGTGAGAGAATGAATAATGGACTTTGGTATCCTTCTAAAATTACTCCAAGCCGGCATTTTGTCTACTTAACTTCTTTGGAAAAGGATAATCCTGAATTATATCAAATGGCCTATGATTATTACTCAATGAATGGAGAAGATGATTGGGAACTATATAACGATTATTTTCAAAATGCTATAAGCTTTTTAGAATCTGCTTGCGAAAGTGAGCGTTCAAAAGAAGAAGCTTTTATTCGCGCGCAACAAGAAGATTTTCCCTTCTTAAAAGGTCTTTCTCCTGAACAACTTGGCTCCATAGAGATTACAAAGAAAATAAATGAGATTTATGTAGGCACAAATTTATTAGAACAAAGAATTAAAGCAGAAAAGGAAAGAATTGCGAAAGGACTTAAACGAGAGCAGGAAGGCGCCACTCGCATGACAATGAGCGCAACATCTCAACAAAACTTCAAGCGAGTCTTAACTGATGTAGATGCTTTCTTTGGCGGACGAAGTAGAGCACAATCCAAAAATACAAAAATAACACAAGCCGTAGTTTCATTAATTCAAAAAAATTTAACTGAAAAAGGCACCCTTTTGGACTTTTTTGGAAGCTATGCTAATGAAGTTGTTTTTGCTTCTACAATAACAATGTATGCCAGAGATGCCTTTAAAACGGAAGAAGGACAAGCTATTTTTGAATCGGGGAAAAATCTTGAAGACTTTTTAATGACTTTAGAACCAGTTCAAAGATTAATGAATTTAGTAGCTAATGCTTCAAAAAACGACAAAACCAAACAAGATCTATTCTCTACTTTGGATAGAATGCGAGGCATTCTAAAAATTGATGATAAAGTCGTTCAAGACTTAAACAGACCTATCAAATTTGCAAAAAGTCCGTTAGGCAAGATGAAACAAGAAATTCTTTCCACCGCAGTAGGAGAGCAAGTTGGGCTCAGAGTACAATTTGCGACTGAAAATATTCGCGGTCTTGGTGCAGAAGCAATGGATTTTATGCAACAACGTGTTGTAGGAATGATGACTTCTGAACTCGGCGGGCGAACCTTTGGCGCAGGAAAACGGCAAGGTCTAACAGATACTTTTTCATATCTTATTAAAAGCGACGTTGCGTTAGAGTTAAGTGATAAAGATATTAAAAAAGTAAATCGTATAATAGAAAATAGTATGAAGAAAGTCGGGAAAGAAGAAAGACAAAAATTTATTGAAAGCGCAGCCTACGAACAAAAAGTTTTGGACAAATTGGATGAATTTTTCAAAGAAAGAAAAGCAGGAGTTACTCAAATCTTTCAAATTCATTCTTCTGTTAAAGACTATATTAATATAGATTCTACAAAATCAAAATTTAATAAATTTGAAGGTGGGCAAAGTTGGTCAGTAGGAGATTTTGGAAAAATTTTGAATGACCTTTATTTGCTAGGGTTCAATGGTTATAGAGCAGACTTTCTAAAAAGCGCAATAATCAACTCTATTCCCGGAGCAATTGGAAGAGTGAATTTATATGGACTTCAAAGGTATTTATCCCTCTTTGCTTTTATACTTCTTTTTTCAGATGGATATAATATTGTAAAAGATACCCAAGCTTTTTTAGCTCAACGGGCTTCTTCTACTGTAAAAAGTATTCATCTTTTTTATACAAATGGTTTTTATGTAACAGTTTCTACTTTATTAAGAAGGCTTATAAATGAATTAAGGAATTTTGAATCTGAAACAAACGTTCAAATCACTATTCAGCCAATGGAAGGCGCCTATAAAAGAGTTCAAGAAATGGTTATTATGGGGGTTCCAAGTAAAGAACGTTGGAGCACATTAGGGAAAGAAGCTTTTGAAAAGACAAAACTCAAAGTTACATTCCTCGCAAAATTTTTTGATTTTCTTGAAAGCCTTGGTTGACTTTTAACTCAATTCTTGCTATACTATATTCAGAAAGAAGGGAATTAAATGGCAAAGAAAATTACTCCCGAACAAGTGGAACAGATGGAACTTCTTTACGCCGAGCTTGGAACTTACTCCGCAGTCGCACGCGAAATGGGAATTTCTGCGGGCACAGTATCACGCTATCTTAAACAGAAGGCAGAAGAAAGAACCTATTCTTCATATAATGGGCCTGCGCCTTGCGCCTTGCCTGTCGCGCCAATAGATTTTGCTTGGACAGAAAAAGATGAAGTAAGTTATCAAGAGTTTGTAAAGGAGTTTTGCTAATGTATTTTATGGCATTTGACAATCTTGATGGAACATTTAGCGTAAAAATGACCGAAAAATTTTATAAATATATTTCGTTCAACGGCCATTCTTATTTTGATGTCATGTATGAACTTTTTGGCCTTTATCCGCGCGACTTCTACCATTATGTCGGCGCGCAATATAACGCTTGGTTTAGGAAAGGAAGTATTCCTTCTTTTATTCTTATGTTCTTCAAAAATAAGACCGATTGTGAAGTTCTTTGTAAAGAACTTGACCGTAGGTTTGACTATTGTGTAAAAAATAATTACATCACAAGAGAAGAAAATAACTAAAAACGTTTTAGAATAACACAATTTCTTGGGAGAAATTCCCAAGGAGGGAACGTACCGATGGGAAATTTAGACAACGCAGAAAAGAGTATTGGGTATATCCAAAAATTTTTTGATTTTCTCTATAATAACCGTCGGAGAAGAGAAAAAATAGACAAACTAATTACCCAGTATGAGGAGTTACAAAAAGAAAATAAAGGACTCCATAAGCAAGATTTAGAATTTATTCAACAACTAACTTCTTTAACTTCTTCAGTACAAAGTGTAGATGGTAAACTATTAAAGCTTGATGATATAAACAAAGATTTAAATACTATCAAAGCTGGTTTACAAAAATCTCTTCTATATACTTTACGTGGAATTCACTACGAGTTAGTAAGTAGAGGATGGTGTACTGCTGAAGAAAAAATGGAATTCCAAGAGGCTTACAACGCCTATCACTCCCTTGGAGAAAATGGAATTGCTGATAGTTATAAAAAAGAAGTTATGGACTTACCAGAAAAAAGAATAGGAGATGAGTAAAATGTTTGAAACTTTAGTGTCTAATTTCAAGTTAATTGGCATCCTAATGGCAATGTATATTGGTAGTTTCGGCGCGAATGTTATTCTTGGAATTTATTCCAATATCGCCGGAGCAAAAGAAGAATTTTCTAAAGAAAAACTCGTTCAAGGCCTTATCCGTGGTCTGATTGTCCTTCTTGGTTGCTTCGCCATTACATGCATTATTTCTCTACTGCCAGACATGATTTCTGCGCTGGGAGTAACTATTGAAGACGGTGCTCTTGAAGGCATTAGTATTACAGCGATGAGTGGTATAATTGTTTCTATGATTTTCCGTTACCTAAAAGATGCTCTACAAAAATTTTATACAATTCTATATGGAGAAGTCAAGGGAGAATAACTCCCTTGACTTTTTATATTTTTCGTGCTATACTTCTTATAAAGAAGGAGGAAAGTATGAGAAATTACAATATAGAAGAATATGAACTTTATACCGATGGCTCTTGTGTTCCCTCTATTGCCAACTCCTACGTAAATTATGGAGGTTGGGCTTACTACCTTGTAAAAGATAGCAACATAATTGCTCATGACAAGGGTCAAATTCTAAAGGGCGCAACTAATCAGCGCGCAGAATTAATTGCTTGCGCAGAAGGATTAAAGCGAGCAAAAATTTTGCGTCAGCATACAGAGCGCGTAAAAGTATTTAGTGACAGCGCTTATTTAATCAATTGTTATCTACAAGGTTGGTATAAGAATTGGATGAAGAATGGCTGGGTAAATTCCAAAGGAGACGACGTTGCTAATCGCGAGCTTTGGTGGGAACTAATTCCATTCTTTCAAGACGTAAATTATTTTTTTGAGAAAGTAAAAGGACACGCAGATAATTTTTATAACAATCTCTGCGATAAAGATGCGCAAGAAATGGCGCGAGACGCAAGGAGTGGGAAAATTGTTTTTAGATGATATTTATGGAGTAGATAGAAAGACTTATTCTAATTTTGTTTATCGTCTGACCGGTGGTTTTGGACGAATTGAAACAGAAGAGACTGATGAATATATTATTACCGCGATGGTAAGTAAGCGAACCGATAAAATCTGGTGCGCGCGAAAAACGTGGAAAAACGGCAATAAGGAACAATATTATATTGTTGATTATCCAGACAAGGATGAGTGGAGTGAACCTATTGGTATCCGTAAAATAGAACTAACCACTCGGGAACAAGTTGAAGCACTTTTTCGCGCCCTCCAAAAAGAGGAGTGATTAAATTGCGAGAACTTTTTCCCAATATAGGAGTAGATAGAAAAGAAAGAATTAAGCGAACAATTGTTTTTTTATTTGACCGCTATAATGGCGAAGCAGAATTGCCAAAAAAGTTAAATGAATTCGTAAGTAGCTTCAATGACATTGACGAGCAAGAGTTCGCAGATATTTTAGTAACCGCAAAATTTATGGAGCTAAATAATGAAGATTATAATGATTAGTGGTAAAATGCGCCACGGCAAAGATACTTGCGCGCAATTTATTAAGGAAGAACTGGAACGCGCGAACAAGCGCGTTTTAGTTATTCATTACGCTGACTATTTAAAGTTTATTCTAAAGCAATACTTTGGATGGAATGGAGAAAAGGATGAAGAAGGAAGAAAACTTCTTCAAACTGTAGGAACAGACATCATTCGCGCGCGTCAACCTGATTTTTGGGTTGATATAGTGGCAAGATTTCTTCTTGTCGCGCACGACCAATGGGATTATGTTTTAATTCCAGATACACGATTTCCTAATGAAATTACAAAGATGAAGATGATGTTCGGTATTCAGAATGCTTTTTCTCTTCGTGTAGATAGAGTTGATTTTATGCCAGAAGAAGCAACTAAAGAACAACTTGCGCATCCAAGTGAAACTGCGCTTGATGGGTATGAGTTTGATAATTATATTTTCAATACTGGAGACTTGGACGCTTTGCGCGAGAAAGTTCAAATCTATGTAAAATCTTTGACCTAAAGTTTAATTTCTGATATAATAGGTAAGAAGAAAGGAGATTTCTAATGTATATTGTATCAAGAAACAGAGATGCTATTATAAATACGGAGCAAGTTGCTACTATCTACCTTGACGGCTGTTCTATTCTTGTAAACAACGCAAGCTACGAACATTTTACGTTTGCTTTTTATGAGAATGAACGAGAAGCAAAGAATGATTTTATTGAAATTATGGTAAATCTTCGTGGTGGATGTAAGTATCTTAAACTGGGAGGAGAATAATTTTTATCAAAAAGAGTAAAATGGAAACATTTTCGTACTATCCAATTACTTACTCTATGGAGGTGAGATATGAATGACAGTAAAAGAAAAAACTCAATTTCTTACTGAACGTGGAGTTTCTATCACGGAATTAGCAAAAAGAGTAGAATGTAATAAAACTACTCTTGGGCGCTGGCTTCGCGGAGAAACAAACCTTTCTAAAAGGCTTGAACGAGATTTAGAACAAGCAATTTCTTCTTATCTCACTGAACTTGATGAAATCAGGGAGTGAGATTATGGGTTTGATTTATATGAGAATATCTCCGAGCAGTGGAAAATATATTGGGCAAACAGCTCTTCAAGAAGAAAAACGTTGGGAAGGGCATTATCAAGAAAGCTGTTATCCAAAGAGAACAGAATATAATTCCATTCTAAATAAAGCAATTAGAAAATACGGAAAAGATAATTTTGAAGTGCGAATTTTAGAAGACAATATCCCTCAAGAAAAATTGAATGAAAGAGAAGCCTTTTGGATTGAAAAATATAAGACCTATTATAAAGATGGTAATCACGGTTATAACATGACTCGCGGAGGGGATGGCGTAGTAAGGTATAAAGCAGAGTCTTTTATGGAGCTTTGGAATCAAGGTTTCTCTTCCGGTGAAATTGGAAAAATATTGAAAGTAAAACGAGATACTGTATCCTTATACCTTCGTCAAATGGGTGTCTCACAAAAAGAAATAAAAGATAGAGGGATTCTTTATCAACGAAAAAATAGCTGGAAATTTGACCCAGAAGAAGCTTATCGTTTATGGAATGAAGGAATGGGTATTCAAGAAATTGCGAACAAATTGAGTATCCCATTATATTCTTGCTCTACTATAAGAGGCGCTCTAAAAGACCTTTATAAGATTTCCGAAGAGCAATTTGAAAAAAGAAGGCATGAAGTCGCAGTAAAAGCTCGAAAATTTAGTAGTAAAATCAAAATCAACCAGTATGATCTAGAGCATAATTTTATAGCTTCTTGGAATTGTATCCATGATTTAGCTAGAGAGATAAATCGTAGTCCACAAGCAATTTATTTTCATCTAAAGGGTAAAACAAATACTTGTGGAGGTTATATTTTAGAGAGAGAAGAGGAAGAAAATGACAAATTACTTTGAAATGGGCATTCAAAAATACTGGGCGCCGACTTCTGCAATGAGCCCCGAACAAAAACGCCAACATCTTGAAATGATGGCAATGAGCGGAAATTATCTTTTTAGTGAAAAATTTGATGGTAATTTTTCGCGCGCGATTATCACACCAGAAAGGAACGCACTTCAAACTCGTGGTATTTCTAAAAAAACAGGAACTTTTGGAGAAATTCAAAATAAAGTTTTCTTTTGGGACGACGTTTGTAAGGCTTTCACAAAAGGAACTACTGTTATTCTTGGAGAAACTTATATTCCGGGAGGAATTGATGCCACAGTAGGCTCCATTCTTCGTTGTCTTGACAACAAAGCTCTCGCGCGTCAAAAAGATACCAAAGTTGAATGGCGTGTTTTTGATGTGCTCGCTCTTGACGGAGAAGATTTTTTAGATAAACCCATTGAAGAACGAGTAAAATATATTCCAAAAGTTGTTTCTCGTATCAATAATCCGCTTGTAAAAGGAGTTAGCTATCAAGAAATGGATGAAACTTTTTTTGATAAGCTAAATGATATTTTTTCACGAGGAGGAGAAGGATGCGTCTGTTATAAAAAAGGCGTTCTTTATAGCCCCGGAAAACGCACAAGCGCTTGGGATACTTGTAAAGTAAAACAAGAAATTTCAGCAGACGTAGATTGTTTTATTCTTTCTACCGCAAAAGGAGAGCGCCTTTATAATGGCATTGAGCTCACAAGCTGGGAATACTGGTATAATGTAAAGACAGGAAAGAAACTTCTGGGAGAATATTATACAGAATATAGAGATGGCATTCAAAATCTTGAACCCATTTCAAAAAATGAGTTTTTTGACTGGCCCGCAAGCATAAAAGTCGGAGTTTATGATGATAATGGAAATATTATTCCTCTTTGTTATGTTTCAGGGCTAACAGAAGACCTGAAAACTGAACTACGAGACAACTTTGATGAATGGTATCATTGTCCTCTAACAATTGGAGGAATGATGATTAGTGAAGCCAATGCTAATGAAAACGGAGTTGGAATTAGTATTCGCCATCCATATATCAAAAATATTAGAAAAAATGACTTAGATGAGTCAGATTGTACGTTGAGTAAAATTCTCGGCGCGCGGTCATAAGGAGGATAAATGAGAACGAACGAAGGATTAGATTTTCTACAAGATGTCATTTCTTATTCACAGCTTGATATTCAAGCATATCAATATTTTCACAATCTACTTCAGCGTAGAACGATTGTTTTTAACGAAGAAGTTGATACAGATATTGTTGAAAGTCTTATAATGCCCTTACTGGAGTTTGAAAAAGATGATAGTGAAGAACCTGTCACTCTTATTCTCGCGACTCCGGGCGGAAGTACTTTAGCTGGTTTATCAATTTGTAATATCATTGACAACTATAAGAAAAAGCTAAATATCATTGTTCCAAATTATGCTCTTTCTATGGGATTTTATATCACCATTGCTGGAAGAGATAATCCAAATGTAAAGAAGTATGCTTATCCCTATACCTTCTTTCTTCTCCACGCAGGAGAAACAGGAGCGTCGGGAGAAAGCGGGAGCGTAAAGGACTTGATTTTATTTTACGACCATATTGATGAAATGATTCAAGATTATGTACTCTCTCATACTTCAATTACAAAGGAAGACTATCTAACCCATATTCGTAAACAATGGTATTTCACCGCAGAAGAAGCAAAAAATGCGGGAATTATTGATTATATTATTGGTAAAGATGTTCCAGAGGTGGTATAATGGTTATTGATTTCTACGACACGTCTGCCCTACTCGCTATTGAGAATATTGAAACTTTTTTCAGTATAGGTCACAATTATATAAGTCATTTTTGTCTATCCGAACTGGAAGCAATAAAAACAAGCGCGAATAAGAACGAAGAGATTAAAGCACGCGCGCGAAAAGTCGCGCGTTTTATGTTAGCGAATCCAACAGCTTTCTTTTGTGATTCTTATGACGAAAAAAAGATTGAAAAAACAAGAAAGAAACATTATTTCCCTGATAATATGGACGGACGAATTCTCGCGGAAGCAACACTTCTCGCAAAGAGAAATCTTATTGTATTCTGGACAGCAGATGTTAATATGAGTATTTTCGCGCGCGAAGCGGGATTGGAAGTTCATACTTTTTTCGCAGAAGAAAAGCAGGAAGAGCCATGGGCGGGATGGAGTAAATATTATCCAAGTGAGCAAGAATTTGCTATGCTTTATACTGACCCAAAAATGAATATTCTCGGAGCAAAAGTAAATGAATATTGCGTTCTTTATCAAGATACAGAAGTTCGTGATGTATTACGGTGGGATGGAGAAGAGTATCGGAAGTTGAAGTATAAAGATATGAAAAATCCTTATACTCAAGAACTCATTCGCCCGCGCAATTTAGAACAGAAGCTCGCTTTTGATATGCTACAAAATCAAAATATTAAAGTAAAAGTTCTTTATTCCGCTTGGGGAAGTGGTAAGACAATGCTTGCTCTTACTTACGCATTAGAACAAATTGCCAAAGGCAAATATCAAAAGATTTTATTTGTTAGAAATAATATCATTTGCGCAGCAACAAAAGACATTGGTTACTTGCCTTCTGACCTAAAATCTAAAATGTCTATTTGGAATAGAAATGTAGCAGACCATGTAGGTGGAGACCTTACTATGGACGAACTTGAAGAAGAAGGCATTATTGAAACTTTTCCTCTTTCTCATATACGCGGAAGAAGTCTACGAGGAGTAATTTGTATTGCTGATGAATGCGAAAACCTAACTCCAGAACATATTACTCTTTTGATGAGTCGTATTGAAGAAGATAGTGAAATTATTTTCACGGGTGATGGGGTTCAATGTGACTTGGCTTCTCATAAAATGATGGGAATGTATAAAATGATTGATGCTCTCGCGGGAGACCCCCTGTTTGGGGTGGTAAAGCTCTTGAAGAGTGAAAGAGGGCCTGTTCCTCGTCTTTGTGATAAAATTATTCCACCGAGATAATTGACTATTTTCTAAAAATAATATATAATATATAATATAAAAGAGAAGAGGTAGCGCGCACTTCGCGACCGCGCGAGAAATGCCAGTCCATAATGGCAATCTCTTCTCTTTATTTTATCAATATGGAGTGATAAATATGGAAAATTATACTGTTTATAAACACACTTTTCCAAATGGAAAAGTTTATATTGGAATTACCAAAAGAGCTCCCGAACAACGTTGGGGTCATCAAGGATACGGTTATTGCTCTAACCTTGAAATGTGGCAAGCAATAAATAAATATGGCTGGGACAATATTCAACATGAAGTTTTGTTTAGAAATAAAACCATGGAAGAGGCTAACCAATTAGAAAAAATCTTGATAAAACAATATAATGCTCTAAATCCTAATTTTGGATATAATAAAACTGCTGGAGGAACTTCTAATTGTAGAAGATATGATGAAGACGAGATACTCAATTTATGGAAAGAAGGAGCTAATCTTTTAGAAATAGAAAGTAAAATAAAATGTTGTGAACAAACACTTCGTTCTATTTTGAAAATAAATGGCATTTCATCAGAAGAAATTACTGCTCGGGAAAGAGGAATTCCTGTAAAACAATATGATTTACAGGGTAATTATATAAAAACGTTTCCTTCTCTTTCCATGGCTGTACGTTCTCTAAATAAGACCAATTGCTCTCATATTCTACAATGTTGTAATAAAGAACGCCCGTCCTATTATAATTATATCTGGCGCTACGCGGATGACACAAAAAAAGTTGAACCAATTCAATCTTCCATTCATACGAGAAAAGTCAATCAATATAGCTTGTCAGGCGAGTTTCTCAAGACTTTTGACACAGTAAAATCCGCTGCACAAGCAGTAGGAATAAATCCCAATAATATAAGTCGTGCTTGTCGTGGAGGAAGACCTTCCGCAGGAGGGCATAAATGGCAATATGCCGAAGAACAGAAAAAGAATTATAAAGGGGTTCGCCCTGTCTTACGGTATAGCTTAGAAAAAGAACTTCTAAATACTTTTTCATCTATAAATGAAGCATCAAGAGAAACTAAAATTAGCAAATCTTGCATTCAAGCTGCTTGTTGCGGAAAACAAAAGACAGCAGGCGGTTTCATTTGGAAATATAAAGAATAATTTACGGAGGTGATTATTTTGCCGTTTTATGAAACTAAACCTTGTATAATTGAAGCAGTCCAGTTTACTGGAGAAAACTATGAGGAGATTTTTGCTTTTGCGGGAAATTGCGCCTCCAAGAAAATTATAAATGATGTACCTTGTCTTGCTATTGAGACCCTTGAAGGCACAATGATCGCGGGAGAGGGTGCTTACATTATTCGTGGAACGCAAGGCGAATACTATCCTTGCGTGCCCGAAGCTTTTTCAAAAAAGTATAAACTTGCGGAGGGAGAAATCAATATTTGACTTCTCCCCTTTTTATTCTATAATATAATTATAGAAAGAAGGAGATAGAATGACCTTTGAAGAGAAGAGAAAAGAACTTATAGAAATTGATAAAAAAATTGAAGCGCTTATGGCAAGAAAGCTTGAACTGAACCCATTTGCGAATCTAAAAGCGATGTCTAACAAGCAATTTGGAGAGCAATGGAGTGAATCTTATATTCGTGAAAAATGTCCTAATCTAATAAAAAATAATGGAAGAGGACATGATGTTATCACAATGAATGGAGAGAAATGGGAAATCAAGTCTATTCGTTTGCCTTGTAAACGCACTGCTTTTAATCAATGTCATCCTTTTGATTGCGATAAATTTCTTTTTGTAGGATATGATTGTGAAACTGGAGAGGTTTATTTATATTTAGTTCCGTCTAACGAAATTAAAGAGAATCTCAATTACTCCGCACAACATTCTTATGGAAAAGAAAAAGAAGAAGCTGACTGTATTATGGTTCCATTTTCTCAAACCAATCCAAAGAAAATTACAAGAAAAATATCTAATTTCTAATTTTTCTATTTTAAATAATCTTGCCGGGATGTGAAAAAAAATGTCTAAAATTGCCCTTGATAAATATTATACAGAAAGTTCTCTTGCTAAATATTGTGTAGATAAAACCTTTGAAATAATTGGAGACAATTGGACAAGAATTATTGAGCCCAGCGCGGGAGCAGGAGCTTTTCTTCAATATCTACCTCCAAACACTTTAGCATATGATATTGCTCCTGAAGGAAAAAATATCATACAAGCTGATTATAGAGAAATTTCTTTGCCTTATTTAGAAAATTCTCTCGTTATTGGTAATCCTCCTTTTGGACGAGCAAATAAACTCTCCGTTCAATTTGTAAAAGCAAGTCTTTTGCATAGTGATTATATTTCTTTTATTCAGCCAATCAGTCAACTAAACCAGAACCGAACAATGAAAGATACTGAATTACTCTTTAGCGAGGATTTGGGAAAAATGAATTATAATAATAAACCAGTGCACTGCTGTTTGAATATTTATCATAAATGCGTTAACGGGCATCGGCAAGATTTTTCTATTCCGGGAATTCTTGAATGTCGTCATATTTTTCGGTCAGGAAAATATAAACATGATGATAAGATTCTAAATACCCCATGGGATTTTAGAGTGAGCGCATGGGGTAATATAAAACTTTTAGAAAATGAAGAAACTTGTCCTAATGAGATTGTTTTTCTTACTGATGAAAATACAAAAGAATGGCTTTCTCAAAAACTAAAAATGTGTAATTACAAAGAATTGTTGTCTTGCGTTAGCACTCCAAATTTGCCAGCGTGGAGACTCAAGAAATGGTTAAAAGAGGAATATCAAAAAGATCATGGGGAAGCGTAAGCTTCCCCTCTTTTTTGTTATCTGGAAGCGCTCTATTTTCAATTCCAGCTTACTTTTTCTTTCTTTCGTTATCATCAATATTTGGAAAAATTTTTTACTTTATTTATTGACTTTTCACGCTTCTTACGCTATAATAAATCATAAAGAATTGGGAGGAAAACCAATATGAAACGAAAGATTTGTGCTATTGTAAATGAAAATTTTATTTGCTATAATAAGCAGACTAACCTTGCTCCAGATATTCCTTCTCCTCATGCACCAGTTGCTTGTCTAACTTTTGCGCGCGGAGACGAATTGAAAGGTGGAACCGCATTCATGACTGAACTGTGCTGTCCTTCTTGTTGTTCCGCACTTGGTAGTGCTGGCATTAAGAAGATTGTTTATAAAGAAGGCCGAGAAGATAATCAGGACGAAAAAACACTAGATGTTGCTCGTTATTTTGATATTGAAGTCATTCAGAATGGAGCGATTGGACTGTGAATGAGAGAATAGATTGGATTAAAGAAAATACAAATACTTTTCTTCGTAAACTTTCTAATGGAGAAAAGTTAGATGAATATGAAGTACGTTGGCTTATTTATGAAGAATACGACCATAGTTGTATTCAAGCCGTAGATAGTGTAGTTATAGACGAAGGTCGTTGGACTAATACAGTAATGAAAGTTTTCACTATCCCAGCAATTACGAGCACTTTTGCGGTATATTATAACCACGCGCGTACTGAAATTCAAGAAGACGAGTTTTGGGAACAAATTGCGTGCGAAGTTGAACCAGTCCCGATTACGAAAATTGAATGGAGAGAAGTAGAATGAATCTTTATGAAAAGTTGTTTAATGAAAAAGCTATTGATGAATTTATTTCAAAAGCTGTTCAAAAGCAAGAAGAAAAAGTTGCGCAAAAAACAAAAGAAACACTTGAATATTATAAAAAATATCCATTCCTTTATAAGAGTTTCTTCTATGAAAGTAAATTAAATCCTGATTTCCCTTTTAATTGGTTCTTAATTTCTTCCTTTGATGAATTCGTCATTCTTGCAAAGATGTATGAGGAACTATATAATACTGACGAGACACCTAACCTAACTCAAGAATATAGAGGTTGGGGAACTTATGGCATTACTTTTGATGATGAGTTCTGCGCGCTGAAATTTTACAAGCTTGATGATTACATGAAAGAAATGTATGAACTGCGCGAAAAGATGGGCGAGATTTTTGTGAAGCTGTCTAATTGACAGCTTTTTTATTTTGCAGTATAATTTTTTTAGAACGAAAGTCCTAATAACATTGACGGAGGAATTATGAATATTATTGACGAACTAAAAAAGTATATGACAGAAAACAATTTACGACAAGTTGATATTGCGAAAATGCTAGGAGTGAGAAAGCAGAGAGTAAGTGATTGGATGCGAGGAATTTGTAAGCCAAGAGCAGTTTACTGTGAGAAGATTTTGGTTATGGTGAGCGGAAAATAAGTTTGAATGGAGGGAAAAGTAATGATTGGAATTTACAAAATCACAAACACTAATAATGAAAAAGTATACATCGGTCAAAGTACAAATATTGAAGAGCGTTGGAAACAGCATAGGCAAGCCATCAAAACGTCAGATAAATCTTGGTATCCTCTTGCGCGCCAAGAAAGTGATAGCGTTGATGATTTTACTTTTGAAGTTTTACAGCAATGTAAAGCGAGTGAGTTAGACGAACTGGAAGATTATTGGGTTGATTATTATAAAAGTTATATAAATGGTTATAATCAAACAAAAGATGGTGGTTGCGTTTCCGCGAATACTCAATTTGTTTACTTTCCATTAGAGTTATTTGAAGAACTTCAAATGGATAATAATGTAATTCAATTTCCTACCGTTCTTCTTCATAAAGCAATGAGTGTGCTTACTTATAGTGAGTTCAAACTATTCGCTTTCCTATTTGAAAAAGCTTTTTCGGGAATGGATAAAGTTGCTTTGAGCCCAAATGAAATGCTAAACACTATAAGTTTCGCGGCACAATCCTATAGAGACGCAAAGAAAGCTCTTATAAAAAAAGAAATCTTAGTCTTTGACGGAGATAAAACTTTTGGGTTCAATCCTTTCGCACTATTAGGACTACAAGGAGAATAACTATGGCAAAATATCTTTTTGAAATTGAAATTTATACAGAAGAGCCAAATCATGAAAATACCATTACTTTTAGAAAAGAAACTATGGAGAAAGTAATGAATGATTTGAATGGCACCGCGCTCAAACTTTATCTTTGGTTATCTCTTCAAAAATATGGCACACTTACTTTCTATCCAAAGAAGTTTTGCGAACTCGCAGGAGTAAGCATGACCGGAGAGAAGAATGCCTTCCAAGAACTGCGCGAAAAGGGATACCTTATAGAAACAGGTGAAGGCGAGTTTACTTTTTCGCAAAAACGCAAGTTTTGAGGGAAACATATTTGTTTATTGATTAGAGAGCGACTTATCACTTTTTGTATGGATTACCTCAAATGTTGCGCACCAAACTCAAAACTTGAGGTAATTCTATCAAAAAGCGTATTGATTTCCGCACGTTTTGCGTAATTCATACCAAGTTTTGGTACAGTAATAATATAAATAGTATAAAGGATAATAATATAACAGAATAGTATATGATTACCGGGCAAGCCCGGGGAGGTAAGGAGAAGATGGCGCGATATGCTAATCAAAAAACTGTGGTTATCCACATTCAAAAACCAAGAAAAGATAAACTTTTCACAGTAATAGAAAATGATACCTTCGCAGAAGTTTGTAAGTTATCAAAAAGCGCGATTCTTGTTTGGTATTATTTAAGCGGAAACGTAGAGGGCTTCAAAAAAGATTTCTCTGTCGCGGATGTTATTGATAAATTACATGAGAATATTAGCGAGAATAGTGTTCGCTCTGGTTTCCAAGAACTTATCAAAGCAGGTTATATCGTTCAAGAAAAAGAAAATTTATATTCTTTCTATCAAGATAAAGATTTGAAAAAGGAAAAGGAGGATATTTGGGATGACGCAAACTTCTGAAAAACGTATTTATTCTCTAAATCTTGGAGCTTATTTACTTTCAACCACTCATATTATGCCTGAAATCCGGCGCGATGAAGAAACAGGAAGTTTTTATCTAATTTTTCCGCAGACTGAAGAAATAAAAAAAGGTATCCATGATTTCAAACAAGCTAATCCAAAAATTGAAATCCATAGTTTTCTAAATGCCGTAAAACAAATTAGACAATCAATCAAAACGAAGGAGACCATCTAATGATAGAACCACATGCCCTTCCTCTTGTAGAATATTTTAATGAGAAAGGTCTTACAACCTGTATGAGCTGTGAAGGTCATTCAAAACCATATCAAACAATTTTTTGGGTATCGTTCGCGAATGATATTGGCGAAGAGCAAATCATTGAATTTCAAAAAGCACATAGTATGAAGTCTTCATATGGAGAGTACTTTTGTTCTTATGGTCGCTTCGCAATGAGGACGTATCTTGCTTTTGGGAAAATCTGCCGTTCTTGGAATTATTTTGCCTCGGATTGGGCTTCTGCCTATGCAGATTTAGAAGAATGGAAAAAGATTGACAACAATTAAAAATTGAGTTATAATGTAATAAATAAAGGAGAGAGATATGGAATTATATTATAGAGCTAAATTCCGATTGAGCTATTCAATCAAAACCTTTCTAACAAAAAGAAAGAAAACTCATTATCAATGTTGGATTTGCGGGAAAATTGAAGCACCATACTTCAAAGAAGGAGAACTGTGCGCGCCAATTACAGACGGCTATAGATGGCATAAAATTGATAAGAATCGCTGGATTTGTCATCATTGTGACGCTCATGGCTTTAGCGATTCTAATACAACTGTTCCAAGGGAACAAAGAGAGCCAACTTGGGACGAATGGCAAAAGTACGTAAAAGAAAGTAATCAGAAAGTGTTAGCACGAATTAAAGAAAAAGACTATAATTATTATTATGAGAACTTCGTGAAGGAGGAAAATGAGTAATGGGACTTGATATGTATATTGAAGCACACAGGGGCGATGAAAATGTTGAGCTTGTGTACTTTCGTAAAAATTGGAATTTACGCAACTATATGAAATTCAAGGATGATGATGTTTGTACTTATCCCGGCCTTCGTCTTGAAAAAGAAGATTTAAAGAAAATGATTGACTACTGTGCTTATAATCCTGACTATTGGTATGATTATGGCGAAGATATGTATGATAATGAGCGAAATCATTTTGTCACCCTTGTGAACAACGCGGAAGGCTTTCGTAATGTAAATAAGTTATGTTACCTTTATTCTCTATGGGATAAACTACAAGATGAAGGTTGGAAGATTTATTATTATGATAATTATTGAGAAAGGAAATCATTATGAAAAAAGATAATCTTGGCGACCGAATGAAACAGTTTTACGAGACTGTTCCGAAAACTCGTTTAATGCGCCGATGCCCAGTTATCATCCGACTTGATGGCAAATCCGCGCATACTTTTACGCGTGGTTTTGATAAGCCTTTTGATGGTATCTTTCGCGGCGCGATGCAAAGCACGATGAAGTTTCTTTGTGAGAACATTCAAGGTTGTCAGCTCGGCTACTGCCAGAGTGATGAAATTACTCTCGTTCTAATTGATTATATGAATCTTGATACACAGGCTTGGTATGATTACGAAGTTCAAAAGATGTGCTCTGTTTCCGCGTCTATGGCCACTTTAGAGTTTAATCGTGCTTTTTCCTATTTTACGGAAGCAATGACTTCTCCCCAAGAAGGGGAAAATGAAGTACATCATTTGGCTATGCGAAAAGGTCTGATGTTTGACAGTAGATGTTTTAACGTACCAAAAGAAGAAGTTTGTAATGTTCTTTATTGGCGTCAGCTTGATGCTATGCGAAATAGTGTTCAAATGATTGCGCGTACACTTTTTTCGCACAAAGAACTTCAAGGAAAGTCTTGTGAAGAAATTAAACAAATGATTATTAATTGGAAGTATCTTCCTTGGGAAAACTATCCACTTGAGAAACAACGAGGCTGTTGTTGTGTGAAGGGAGAAAAGAGTTGGGAGATTGATTATGATATTCCTATTTTCGCGCGCGAAAGAAAATACGTAAACAGCTGTATTCTTTGGGAGGACAAAAATGAAATTATGGATTGATTATGAAGTAGCCCCGCCTTCTGATGAATGGGTGTGGGCGCAAAGTCTTGGTCGCGCGCTTGCGGAAATTATTAATATGGAAGGCTCCGTTTATATTGGAGAAAATGATAGTTTAGAAGAAGTTTCTATCTATAACAACCCTGAAGATATTATGGGTTTACTTTATTATTTTTCTACACACAATATTAATTGTCCTGTGTTAATTCATGAAGAAGGAGAAAACGTATGATTTATATTTATGAAAGTCATCTTGGAGGACTTTATATTTCAGATAAAGAACTGTCTCTTGATGAAACGTATTGTGAAACTTGCGGAGATTGTGATTGGCTCGGTTGCATGGCTGATAATTGGATGGATGTAGCAGAATATCTTCGCGGTAAACTGGATGTTTTTGGTCTTGGTGGTTTTAACATGGAATACTGTATTGATTTTTTTAACCAATGTTGCAGTGCGCTTGGCGGAGATAATTTAGACTATCTCCTAAATAAGGACGGAGGTTCCTATTATGGAGGATAATTTTATCATTACTTGTAAAAATTGTGGAAGTCATGACGTATCAATTTCAAGCTATGACCTTGGTTATATTAGTTTAAAGTGTAACGATTGTGGTTTCTTATGTGAATGTGGTTATTATAATGAAGGTGGAGAAACTAATAGTTTACAAAATTTTGATTGGTGGGAAGTATAAATGATTGAGTATATTTGTCCTGAATGTGGCGCAAAAGTAAATGTTTTATGTCTTACAAGTTTGCCTCCTATCTATCGCTATAAATGCTCTAAATGTTCTTATGAGTATGAAGAAAGATCAGATATTACGCAGAAGGTAATCGCGCCTACCCCAATGATGACACTTACTAAACATGATGAATTTACTGTTTATTATTGATAAAGGAGGAAGTCATGGAACTGACAAGAGGTCAAAGTGAGGGATTACGGATTGCAGTTCAACGTTATAACGCACATGAACCGTATACTGTAATCGCTGGTTATGCAGGAAGCGGAAAATCTACACTAATTAAATATATCATCCATATGCTTGACATTCCAGAAGAAGAAGTAGCTTATATTGCTTATACTGGCAAAGCTTCCCTTGTTATGCGCGAAAAGGGTTGTTCGGGGGCTATGACCGCGCATAGACTTCTTTATCAAGTAAAACAAAGAGAAGATGGAACTTATTATTTTGTTCCAAAACGTTATATCGGTGACTACAAGATTATCGTTTTAGATGAGTGTAGTATGCTTCCAAATGATATGTGGGAACTTCTTCTTACTCATAATATTCACGTCTTGGCATTGGGAGACCCCGGACAACTTCCTCCAGTAAGTGGAAATAGTCATATTCTTGATAAGCCACATATTTTTCTATCTGAAATTGTAAGACAAGCTCTTGATTCGCCGATTATTCGGTTAAGTATGGATGTCAGAGAAGGAAAATATATTCCTTATAATTACAAAGGAGTTTGTCGTGTGGTTCAGAGGAAAGATATAGGGCCTGAATTGCTTCTCGGCGCAGACCAAATTATTTGCGGGAAAAATATTACACGACATAAGCTCAACGAGTATATGAGAAGGCTTATTTTTGGAGAACGATATACGGAAGAGCCACAAAATGGAGATAAAGTTATTTGTCTAAAAAATCATTGGAATATTGTAAGTGATAATGAAGAGCCTCTTATTAATGGGATGATTGGCAATATTGATTATGTAGAATTTGAAACAGGGAATAAAAATCCACTATATCATCCGGTTATGCACGCCAATTTCTTTTTAGATGATGATAATTATTATGATTATCTCCAAATGGATTATAAACTCTTTGTAGATAAAGAGCCAACTATCAATAAGGATAATTGGAAAGCATTTCCAGAGATTTCGCGCGCGTTAGAATTTGATTATGGATACGCAATTACGGCGCATAAGGCGCAAGGTTCTCAATTTGAGAAGATAGTTGTCTTTGATGAGTGGTTAGGAGATAAAGAATATCATAATAGATGGTTATATACAAGTGTGACTCGCGCGTCCCAAAAACTTGTGATTGTAAAATAGTCAACCAATTGGTTGACTTTTTCTTTATTTTGAACTATAATGTTTATAACAAAGGAGAAAGAATAATGATTTTATGTAGTAAAGAATGTGACCCGTGTTGTGATTTTTGTATCCATGCGATTCATGAGGAGTTCTTTTTAGATAAGAAACATGTAGTAGGAGGGCCGATTGGTTGCTTGTACCATAAAGATTTGGAGCATCAAGAGACTGCGGAATTTTGTGGAAGCTGTGAGGATTTCCATTGTTTTCTTGCGAAGGGAGAAGTAAAATGATTAGAGATACTGATTTTACTGGAAAACTTATCTTTGAATGTGAAGAAACTCTTCCTCTTGACCGCGGTTATTGGCGCGAAGCCCTATATAAGGGTGGAATTGAAGTATCTGTCCCCGAGATGAAGATTATAGACAAGTATAATCAACCTTATACAATTCCAGAAAGAACAGAGCTTATTCCTTTTACGCAGGAAGAAAAGCGAGCTCTAAAAATGTTTTATGATAAGGTAAAGAAAAGAGTAAAGAGACAAATTAATGAAGAGGATGATAATAATGTATAAGTATCTTTGCCCCTATTGTCATACAGAAGTTTATAAAGAAGATTGGGAAGAATATTATAAGTGTCCTAATTGCAAGAGAAAAACTTCTTTACCAAATCAAATTAGAATTGATGAAGAACAAGTAAGTTGTCATTCTTGTAAATATTTTTATTATGATAATTTTTGTGCTTTTCAATGTCCGGCTTGTAAAAAAGGAATTTATTTATACAACATCAGCTCAACTAGAAATGGATTAGTAGAACTAGCGAACGCTTGTAAATATTACGAAAGGAAAGAAGAAAGATAATGTGTAGGTATCTTTGTCCGCGCTGTTTTACAGAAGTATATCCTAAAGAAATTGGCGGAGTAGAAAAGGAATAAATCTATATCTTTTTGATAAAGGCGTTGAAGGATTACTTATGATTGCTAATATTTGTAAATATTATGAAAATAAAAAAGAGAGCTAATTTCTAAAAAGGAAATAATTTTCAAAATAAATTAAGAGGAAGTGTAGGTATGTTACCACAGGAATATTTTTATACAGCGGAGCCAATCACGAAGAATGTAACAAAAGAAGAATTTATGGAGTTCATTAAAAACTATCCTCGAAAACTCGAAAGAGATGTTTGCGGAATTAGCGACCCTCCCGCGGTTAGTTATAATGATTTTGAACTGGCAAATCGATGGCCATATAGTATTGTTGCAAGCACTTTCTTATATGACAATAATCCAGATGATTATTTCTATGAGCCTGAAGATAAAAGGACGTATCGTATCGTTGTAAATCATGAAGAACTATTTGAATCTAAAACTGGGAAAATGGCAGATTGAATTAGGTATATATTATAAATAAGGAGGATCAGCATGGGAAGCGGACGTCAAAAAAAACACATTAGAACGATGGAATTCTTTATTTTGTATCACCCTCCAACAAATAGTTATTTTATAAACAAGTCAAAATCTAGCGCAACTTCTGCGCGTCATCAATTTTCTCGTGCGTTCAATCCTACTCGTCAAGATTACGAGACAAATCCTCTTTATCAAGATATTCGCAAATATGGCAAGGAAGCATTTATTGTCCGTTATTGTCTGGAAATGCCAGAGTGGGCTGAATGTCGAGCGCATTATGTAAGGAATACAGAACCGAATGAAGAAATCTATAAGCAAATTCTCGCAATGCGCGGAGAAGCAACTCCACCAATTAAACCCGAGTCACGAAAGAAGAGGATTGAAAATGCTGAATGAATATACTCCAGAAACCGCGCGGAATATTCACCTCCTAACTACTTCACTTTGCGATAGAGATTGCCCGTATTGTTGCAATAAACAGTATGACCTTTCTACAATCCCGCAAGTTTCTAATGAAGAGCTTTGTCTCGCGGAAAATATTTTTCTTACTGGTGGAGAACCTTTTACCTTTTCTCAACCAGTTGAAATTGCGGATTATCTAAAATGCAAATATAAGAATATTAAAAAAGTAATTGTTTATACAAATGCTTATGAATTATATTGTTATTTAGCAAAAGGTGGTTCATTAGGGTATATTGACGGGCTTACAGTTTCTCTAAAAGAATATAAAGATAAAGATTATTTTGGAGGCATTCCTACTTATCTAAAAGATTATCCGAGATGTAAGAGCAATAGACTTTACTATTTTAGTGATTTTCTTATTGGAGGTTTAGATACAAGCAGATTTGAAGTTTTCGCGCGCGAATGGCAACCAGATTTTGTTCCTGCGCCAGACAGCATTTTTAGAAGAATTTAAAGGAGGTATTTTCAAAGAAAATGAGTAATTTCTATATTGCGGACACTCATTTTTTTCACAAAAATGTAATTAAGTTTGATAATCGTCCATTTTCTTCTATGGAAGAAATGAATGAGAAACTTATTTCTAATTGGAATAGCGTTGTGAGAAATGAAGATACCATCTACATTCTTGGAGACTTCATTTGGTCTAAACCAAATAGTGATGAATATAAGAACATTATTTCTCATCTAAATGGTTGGAAAGTTATTGTACTTGGAAATCACGATCCAAAACAATATAGTAAAGAACTAAATCGTATTGGACGCATTCGTAAAGTTTGCCAAATGGAGGAAGTCGTAGAAGAAGATGGCTCGCGTGTTATTTGCTCGCATTATCCTATTCCATTCTATAGATGCGCCTATCAACCAAATTTCTTTATGTTTTACGGGCACATCCATACAACTCGTGAAAACACTTTTATGGAACATCTTACTTGGCACATGGCTAGTTCGGCAGAAGAGGATAGAGGAAATAATCGCGCTCAGCTTCTTAATGTTGGTTGTATGATGTCCTATATGAATTATACACCTCAACCTTTTGAGACACTAAAGGATTATGTGTTGGAAAGGAATAAAACCTATGGAGAAAAAAATTAATTGTGAAACTTGTATTCACTATCTTTCAGGGAATTATGATTTCTGCGCTATTAATATGGAAGAAGAATGCGGAAAAGGCGACTATGAGCTATGGGAGGAAAAAGAGTAATGTATCAAATTGTAGGGAAACGTGGTAGCGGAAAAACAACCAAGTGTTTTGAGCGCGCGAAAAAGCAGGGCGCAATTGTTCTTTGTACGAATAAACGAGCTATGCGAGTAAAAGCCGATGAACTTGGTTATCAAGATATTGAAATTGTTGAACTTGCAGATATGAAAGATACTATGCACGACCAGAAAGTAGTTGTGGATGAAGCGCTCTACGTATTTAAAAATTGGCTTGAAAAGGCGTTTAGCGTAAAGGTTGACGCAGTTAGTTTTACGGAGAACTAATGTATTTAGTAGATACTTACAATAAATTCCAACCTAATAAAAATGTGATTTCTGTTTTTCTTGTTGGAGAAAGAAAATTTTGTGTGCGTGAAATTATACCAAAATATAACATGGGCGTTCCAGAAGTGTTTTTCCCTGAACGAGATTATGAAGATAACTATACAGATTATTGTCTATATGAAGATAAAAAAGAAGCGGAAGCATATTTAAAACAAATTGGAGGTGCGCGAGTAGGATGAATATGAATGTATTAACTTATTTTCCATACACAAAGCGTTATTATCTAGCTCATCCTTGGAGGTTCTTCCGACAATGCTGGTATAATCTTTACCATGCTTGGGAGCGCGTGACAAAAGGATATTGTGGATTAGATGTATGTGAAATGTATTCTTTCTTACTTGAACTAATTCCCAATATGCTGGATGAGCTTAGAGAAATTAATGTTGGTTATCCAGTCAATATGACAGAAGAACAATGGCATTCTACTTTGGAAGAAATGTCTAAATTATTCCGAGATGCCGTTGAAGTTGATGACTTTGACACCCCTCTCGCGGGCGAATGCAATAAACCGAGCAGAAAGCGTGACCCTGAAATTATGGAGGCCTATTGGAAAGAAGTAGAAGCAAAGAGAGACGCTCGGTATGTGAGTTTGTCAAAGGGGATGAAGATGCTGGAGGAATATTTTTGGAATCTATGGATTTGAGGATGTCATACAAGAAGAAAGCTTGGAACTGGTCAAGATGAAATGATTGGAAAGGAAAATGAAGAATGAAGCATATTTATGGAGAAAGATGTAGCGGTAAGACTATGGCGTGTTTTGCTCTGGCTCGGAAAGAAAGAGCCTATCTTATTGTAAAGAATAAAAAGGTTCTGCGGATTATGGCTGAAATGGAAGGTTACTCAGATATTATTCAGAGGATTATTAGCTATGAAGATTATTTGGAGTTAAAGAGGATTGGCGCAATTAGGGACAAGAAAATTGTAATTGATGAAGCCGGTTCTCTGCTTCAGGAAATCTTTGGCGAGAATCTTGTTGGCTATTCAGAAAATATTAGAGACCTTCCTTTAGAGAATTATGTTTTTCTTGAGAACCTGCTTGCGCCAGACCATCTTGAAGAATTTTATAATAACGAAAAAATTGTTTTCAAGCCTTATGATGAATGGGAGATTTAGGTCAAGCGATGCTTGACTTCTTTTTTATTTTGCGGTATAATAAGAGAAAAGGAGGTAGAAATGGAAAATAATGTAATAGATTGTTTAGGAAAAGAAATAGGAGCATTTCTTATTTTTGAGCGAGCCGGAGTTGATAAACGAGGGTACGCATTATGGAATGGAAAATGTAAGCTATGTGGAAATATAAGAAGTTTTACTATTATTCAAATAAAATCTCAAAGAACTAGAAAATGTAAATGTTTGTTGATAGAAGACCAACTAAAAGCAAAACAATGGTATCAAGACAACGACTATAAAAAGGTATTGAAAGATTACTTATGGAAACGAGTTCATCATACTTATCATTTAAACCCAGAAAATCTCCCTCCTGAAATTACTTTGAGAAAAAAGAAAGAAAACCTCAAAGGACAAATATATAATGGTATAAAATTATTATATCCTTGTGGATATAATAGAGACACCCGTGTTATGTATGTTTGTCAATGTTTTTGTGGAAGTTATTTTATTGCTTCTGGGAAAAATCTCAAATTAGGAATAACTAAAAGTTGTGATTGTTTGAGGAATAAAAGAGTAGTAGACGCAAATATGTCCCGCACAGATGATATAATTGGAAAAACATTTGGGAAGCTAAAAGTTATTGAGTTTACGGGCTTTATGGAAAAATATGGAGGGAGAAAAGGTAGTTTATATAAATGTGAATGCAAGTGCGGAAGAACTTGCGTAAAACAAGGAGTTTATCTCCGCTGTGGAGATACACAAACTTGTGGTTTTTGTTTTTCTTCTCATGGAGAAATAGCAATAGCCAACCTTTTAGATGAGCGAAAAATAAATTATATTCATCAAAGAGATTTGATAAAAGATGATTATTGTAAAAAAAATAATATTCTCTTATACCGAATTAGATTTGATGAAAACCTAAAAGAAAGAATGGAGGGAATACTGAATGAGTTATGATGCTAATTCAATTCAAGTAAAAGATTTTCGCTCTGCGTGCCGTTCGCTTCCGGGGATGTACCTTGGCGCGTCGGGTACTGATGCGGTATTCAATGCTTTTCTTGAAATCCTAAATAATTCTTGTGATGAAGCCATGATGGGCAGAGGAAATAAAATTATTATAGATTTGAAAGATAATGAAGTAAGTTGTACTGATTTTGGGGCTGGTGCTCCGCGCGGGTCAAATAAAGATTGTGAAGAAGTTCTGATTGAAATCTATACAAGTGCGCACTCTTCTGGCAAGTTTTCTAATGAAGCATATAAAGGTGGTGTACGAGGTTGTTTTGGAATTGGAGCTAGTGCCGTTTGCGTTTGCTGTAAAGAGTTTGAAGTAATTACTAAACGCGATGGTGGAAAATGGTATTTACTTTTCAAAGATGGCATTCCACAAAGTAAAAAAGCAGAATGTTTAGAAAAAACTAAAGAAACAGGGACTTGCGTTCATTTTGTCCCTGATAAAGAAATTTTTGGGATTTCAGATGATACGTCTTGTTTTGACTATAAACGTGTCAAAGAAGAACTTATCAATACTTCTTATTTTATCCCAAATGTTTCTTTTGTCCTAAATTATAATGGGAAAACAGAAACGTTTCTTTCTAAAAATGGACTAAAAGATTTTGCCGAAAAGCAAATAAAAAACCCTCTCCATAAAAATTATATTTATGGAAAAAAGATTTTTCCTGATGAAACAATGATAGAGGTTTTTGCGCAATGGACAAAAGGAAAAGAAAAGGGTTTTCTTTTTTCCAACGGTGCGCTAAATATTGATGGCGGTACTCCGATTTCTGGCGCAAAAACGGCATTTTCTCGTACAGTAAATAGTTTATCAGGAAAAACATTTGATAGCGATATGATTAGAAGGGGGCTTGTATACATTGTAAATGTGCGTATTGCACGTCCTGTATATCAAAATCAAGTTAAAAATCGTTTGCTAAATAATGAATGTAAGGGATATACACAAACTGTATTCACAGAAGCAATCAAAGATTTCGCAAAAAAGAATCCGGAAGATTTTGATAAAATTATTGGACTGTTAGATAAAGAACAACGTGCTGATGAAGCAGCAGAGAAAGCTCGTAATGCTATTCTCTCTTATGAAAAGAAGGAAACTGAAAATAAGAAAAAGAAAATCCAACTTCCCGATAAGTTCAAGGATTGCGAAAAACATGGTGAAGAAGCGATGCTGATTATTTGTGAGGGAAACTCGGCTTTAGCTGGTCTTCTTCCTGCGCGAGATGTAAGCACAGAATCATTATACGCCGTTCGCGGTAAAGTAAAAAATTTGTTGAAGCATCCGCTGGATGAATGTCTTGAAAATCAAGAAGTAAGCGATATTATTATGGCACTTGGTTGTGGTATTCAAAGTAAATATAATTCAAAGAAGTTGAATTATGGTAAAGTAGCGATAGCAGTGGACGCTGATTCAGATGGATTCAATATTATGTGCCTAATTTCTACTTTATTTTGGGTTTTGATGCCTGATTTTATCAAAGAAGGAAGACTTTGTTGGCTTCGTGCCCCACTATACCATTTGACTAAAAATAATAAAAGAATATTTGCTTATAATGATGAAGAACTCAAAGAGCTAAAAAAGAAATATCCAGACTGGTCTCAAGGCCGTATGAAGGGACTTGGAGAAATGACGGCTGAGGACATGGAGCTTTCTATGATGAATAAGAAAGAAAGGCGTCTTGAAGTTCTTACCATTCGTGACATTGAGCTTGCGAAAGAGAGTATTGAAATGTTAATGGGAACAGAAGTAGAAAAGCGTAGAGACTTTCTCTTTGAAAATGTTGATTTTAGTAAAATCAATAACTAATTGATAATCAGAATAAAATAAGCTATAATATAAGAAAGGAGAGAAAGAAATGATTTACGAAACAGATTTTCAAAAATCTATTGAAAACGCTTTTCTTGTTTATGGAGCGTCTGTTGCACAAGAAAGAGCTATTCCTGACGTAAGAGACAATCTAAAAATTGGTCTGCGTCAGGGACTTTACGCACAATACAGCAATAAACTTACTCATAAAGATAAGTTTCAAAAAGCTCAAAAATCTGTCGCTTCTGCCATGGCGCAGTCTTATGTTCATGGTGACGCGGCGATGTATGATACATTTATTCGCGCGGCAAAACCTTTTGCTTACCGTTATCCTCTTGAAGAAGCACAAGGTGCTTATGGCAGTCCTTGTGCCCCGGATGACCATTCTGCTTCTCGTTATGTAGAAATGAGAAGTAGTGAATTATCAGATTACTTTTTCAAAGGGCTAAAAAAGAATACCATTGCTGATTGGTATTGGAATTATGATGATACGGAACGAATTCCATCTGTATTTCCGTCTATCGGCTTTTGGAATATCGTAAATGGTTGTAGTGGCATTGCTGTTGCGATGGCGACATCGGTGCCCCAGTTCAACCTTTGTGAAGTAAATAATGCGATTATTTCAATCCTTCAAAATCCGCATATTAGTTTTGATGAGATTTATTGCGCGCCAGATTTTGCTACCGGTGGGACAATTCTAAATGGAGAAGAAGTAAAAGAAAGTCTTCGTAATGGTTCTGGAAAATCAATTCGTTTGCGCGCGAAGCTTGAATATTCTTCAAGTCAAAATATGATACAAGCTACGGAACTTCCGTATGGCGTGTATACAAATACGATTATAGAGCAACTAAAAGAGCAAACAGAAGCAAATGAAAATTATGGAATTGAAAAGGTAGTAGACCATACAAAGAAAACTGCGGATATTCGTATTTATCTAACAAAGGGAACCAATCCGAAGAAAATGATTGAAAAGCTTTATAAAGATACTTCTTTGGAAAATTGGTTTTCTATAAATATGATTATGCTTGACATGGGACGTTTCCCAAAAGTTTTTAATTGGAGAAGCGCGTGTGATGCCTATATCACTCACATTCGCACTTGCAAGCGTCATGAGCTTCAGTTTGACCTTGATAAAGCCCTCGCGCGTGAGAATATCGTAAAGGGACTCCTTATTGCTTGTGCTTCAATTGATGAGGTAGTAAGTATCATTCGCGTGAGCGATAGCCCAACAGAAGCAAGTGAAAAACTAATCGCGCGTTTTAATTTCAATGAAGAGCAAACTAAAGCAATTCTCACGATGAAGCTTTCTTCTCTAACAAAGATTGACGCAATTAAATTGAATGATGAGCTGGCAGAAACTAAAAAGAAAATTGAATGTCTAAACGACATTTTAGGAAATCCCCAAAAACTAGATGCTGAACTTATCAAGATTTTGCGCGAAGTTGCGGATAAGTTTGGCGATGAACGTAGAACGAAAATTATAAATGTCGTTGAAGAAGAGGAAAACGAACAAGAACAAGTTGAAGAAAAAGATGTAGCAATAATGCTTTTCTCCAACAATTCAATTCGTATGGTCGCGCAAAATGATATTTCTGGCGCGAAAAAGGGGAGAAAAGGAAAGACTCTTCCCATTCCCAAGAATGTGAAACTCGTTGATACTCTCTATACAACAAATCTTTCTTCTATCTATGCAATTACGCAAGCAGGCAAGCTTTATTCAACTTCCCTATCTCATTTAAATGAAAATGAAGATTTTTCTCTTTATGAGCTTGGAATTGATGGAGAAGATAGAATTGTAAAGGTTTTCTCTACAATGAATTTTGATTTCAATAAATATCTTTGTTTCTTCACTAAACAAGGGATGATAAAGAAAACTTTAATGAGTGAATATTCTACTCGCGCGCGAAAGGGTACACAAGCTATTAAGCTGAAGCCGGGTGATGAAGTTATTGAATGTCTATTTCTGCCGAACGATAAAGGAGAAATTATGACTGCTTCATCTGGTGGGTGTATTGTTCGTTTCGCGCATGAAGATATTGCGCCGACGGGACGCGTGGCTATTGGCGTAAAAGGGATGAAATTGGAAAATGGAGAAACTCTTGTGTCGGCGTATTATATTGATGATGTACAAAAATACAAAGGTGTTCTTACTCTTTCTTCTAAAGGCAAAGGAAAGATTACTTCTTTAGATGAATTCTCTTGTACCAATCGCACAGCCAAGGGTGTAATCGCGCAGAAGCTTGATAGTGATGAAAAACTAAATATGATTTATCTCGTAAAAGAAGAAGAAAATAACTTTAATCTTCTTACTGATAATACGATAGTTTCTCTTTCTTCTACTGACATTCCTGTTCAAGGAAGAGCAACTTCTGGAAATAAACTAATTGACCTAAAAGATAAGAATATAAAAGTGAAGGTATTAGGAAGGTAATAAAAATGGATAAAGGATATATTGAATTATTTAAACAAATTGCCCGTAGTATGGAACTTACTGCGGAACAGTCTATGGATGACCCCGCACATAGAGAGTCAGGACAAAAAATGCGTGATGATTATATTGCTCTACGTGATAAGCTTGATAATGGTACTACTTTAACGATTGCTGATTATGTTAAACTATACCTTGGCGCGCAAATTGTTGTAAAACAACTTGACACGAATATTCGTGTTTGGCGTAAAACTGCGCAGAATTATCAAGAAAGCATTATTCCTTCTCTAAAAGAAGTAATTGATGCGAAGGAAAAGTTCTGGACAGTTGCGGAAGAAAAATTTAAGTCTGTTGATTGACTTTTGATGCGAATTATTTTATAATAATCTTACAAGGCAAGGGAAAATAATCTCTTGGGTGACAGAAAAGAGTTCTTTATTTGACAAAAGAAATAAAATGTAATATAATAGTTCTGTCATTGAGGGAAAGTTCTTCTTCTTTCTTTGATAATAAAAATATTTTCATGTATGTATTTTGGAGGAATGTAAAATGACTATTGGTTCTCAAATGGTTCTAGCTGTGATGAAGAAGAATTTTGGTACTGAACTAACGAAGGCTCAACTAGCAGAAATGGCTGGTGTGTCTCTTTCTACTGTAAATGGTTGTATTAACGGCCTAAATCGTAAGCATCTTATTGTTGACCGCGCGGAAGAGATTGAAGAAACTCCCGCAACTGAAACCCGTAAGGCGAAGATGAAGACCATTCACTATGTTATGCTAAATGAAGATGGTCTTGCTTATGATCCAATTGCTGAAGAGGAAGCAAAGAAGGCTGAAGCAGCCGCAAAGCGCGCTGCGAAGAAGGCCGCTGAAGCTGAAGCTGAAGCTTAATTAAACGGCCCCATTTGGGGCCGTTTGTCCCAAGTAGCATTAAAAAAAAGGAGAAATATTGAAATGAGTAAAGATATTAATACACAAGCAGTAAATAAGGTAAATATTATTGGTAAGCTACTTGAAACGAGTTTCGTAGAAGGCAAGACCAAGACTGATGGTCGCCCATATGAGCGTGGTAACCTAGTTGTTCGTGTAACTCAAACATATGGTGGTAATGAAGAAGTTAGTGAAATTCCAGTAAGCTTCTTCGCACCGAAGTTTAAGAAGGACGGTTCTACCAATCCAGTGTATGAGAATATTCAAGCGCTGAAGAAGATGAAGACTGTCCAAAATGTTGGCGCGGAAGACGCAGATTATATTCGTATCACTGGCGCGCAACTTGAAGAAAATAACTTCGTTTCTTCTCGTAGTGGTCAACGTATTGACAGTTGGCAAATTCGTTCTTCTTTCTTCAATAGTGGTAATACCAAGCAAGTTGCTTCTTTTGATGAAGAAATTTATATTATGAATATTGAGGAAGAGATGGATAGGGATGAAAATCCAACTGGTCGTCTAAAGGTTCGTGGAGCAATCGTTCAATATGGCGGCAAGCTTGATATTATCAACTTCATCGTAGAACATCCCGATTGTGTGGATTATATTTCTCGTAATTATAATACTAACACAACTGTGCGAGTTCAAGGTCGTATTCGGGTAACTTCTACTGAAATTACAAAGAATAGTGAGTCTTCTTGGGGCGAGGCAATTCCAGAGACTACTACTGTCACTACTCGTGAGCTAATTATCACGAAGGGTTGCGATGACCCATATGAGGATGATATGGCTTATAGTGAAACTGACATTCGTAAGGCGATGAATGTTCGCAAGGCTCGTCTGGAGCAAATGATGACTGATAAGAAGGCAGAAGCTCCAAAGAAGCAAGCAAAGCCTGTGACAGATTGGACTGACGAAGACTTTTAATGGAGGGATGAGAAATGGCGATTGACATTTTCAACCTTCAAAAAACGGTTATTAGTAAAGATTTAAGCGGAAAGTACATCCTCCTATATTCGAAACCCAAAGTTGGGAAGACCAGTTTCGCCGCGCAGATTGAGAAAAACCTCATTCTCGCGACGGAACTTGGTACTAACGCTATTGATAACTTGAACGTTGTTCCAATTATGAAGTGGACTGATGTAAAACAAGTTCTCAAACAATTGCGCGACCCTCGCGCGCGAGAGATGTATAATACCATTACCTTTGATACGATCTCTATTGCCGCAGACCTCGTTGAAAAATATATTTGCTCTCGTGAGGGCGTAGATAGTATCCGCGACGTTCCTTACGGACAAGGATGGAAGATGGTAGCAAAGGAACTCCAAGAAACTTTGCGTGAAATCACAATGCTTGGTTTTGGTATCATTCTTATTTGTCACAGTAAAGAAAAAGCTTCTTCTTATACTGATGAAGAAGGGAACCCAATTTCAAGTGTTGAACCTGATTTAAGCAAAAACGTTTATACGGTGGCTAATGCGATTTGCGATTTAATTTCGTTTATTGGTGTAGAGTTTGATAAAGATGGAAAAGCCCATCGTTATCTTTATACTCGCCAAACTCCTACGATTTTTGCTGGCAGTAGATGGAAATATCTCGCTCCAAAAATTGAATTTGGGTATCAAGAATTAGTTGATGCTATTGGAGAAGCAATTGAAAAGCAAAAAACTCTTGATGGTGCAACGGTTGTAGAGCATCAAGAGCGCGAGCAAGTTGTAAAACGTCCTTTCCTAGAAGTTATGAATGAAGCGAAAGAACTTTGGACGAATTATCTTGCGGGTGCGAAAGATGAAGAAGAGAAGCAATATAGAGTAAATATCTTAAATGAGATTATTACTAAAAACTTTGGTAAACCAATTAAGCTAAGCCAAGCGCTTCCTTCTCAGCAAGACCTTATTGAATTGGTTCTTGACGATTTCAAGGCACTACAATAAGTAGTGCCTTCTTTTTTATTTGACAATACTTCCAATTTATGTTATACTAATCTTACCGAATGAAAAGGGGAGGATAGATTATGGAGCCAGATAAGAAGTATAAATGTTTTGAATGTAAGCAACTTTTTTATGGTAAAGACCTTATTGAATATGCCAGTCCGGGGTCAATTACTTTTAAGCGTTATTGTGAACCATGCCTTGCGGAAAAAAAGCGTCGTGAAGTATTTTTTCATGCGTTAAGTAAACTTTTCCGAATTGAATCTCCCGGCCCGAAGATTTATTCACAAAGGAAACATCTAAATGAAAAGGGATTCACTGATGAAGTAATTCTTGAAACTTGTACTTATCTATTTGAAGTAAAGGGTTTTAACAAAAAGTTTGAATCTCTGGGACTTGTAAATGAGGCAAGCGCGCGTGAAGCGCACAATTATTATAAAAAGATTAAGGCTAGTGAAAAGCAAAAAGCAAAAGATATTAGTGAAATGAAAATTACTTATGTCCCAGTAAAACCAAAGGAGCCAGTTGATGAGAAACCAGAGCTTCTAAATCCGATGGATTTTCTGGGAGACGATGAGGAATGGAACTAACAGATAAAGTTCTAAATAGACAGATTTTGGGTTGTCTTATGAAAAATCCCTTACTTTTAGTAGATAATGAAATCGTGTGTGAAGACTTTGGAACGAATAGAATAGCACGAGTTATTTTTATTAGTATCCAAAATTTGTATAAAACAGGCACTAGAACGATTACTCCATTAGAAGTAGACCAAGATGCTCAAAGGTATGAAGGTTCTTATGTAATTTATAAACAAGAAAGGGGTCTTGAAGTTGTAAAAGAAAGCTATGAAATAGCGAAAGAAGAAAACTTCAAGACCTATTTTACAAAATTTAAGAAGCTCACTCTTCTCCGAGAGCTGAAAAAGAAGGGGTACGATATTTCTCCTTATTATAAAGAAGATTATGAAAGTGTAAGAGAAGAAAACGAAACAGTAGAGCGTTTTGATAAGGCTTCTGTTGAAGACATTCTTGATTATGTTGAAGGAAAATTTAATAAAATTAAGAGAGATTTTTTAAATGGTAAAAAAGAAGATTCTCAAGCTGCGAAGGGAATTGATAAACTCATTGACAGTTTGCTAGAGCAACCAGAAATTGGTGTAGAACTTTGTGGGAATATGTTTAATACTGCAATGAGTGGCGCGCGATTGGGTAAGTATTATCTTCGGTCATCCAGTAGCGGTAGTGGTAAATCGCGCACATTAGTTTTTGACGCTTGTAAGATTTGCTTTCCGTCTTATTGGTCTCACGAAAAACAGGCTTTTGTACGTGAATGTGTAGAAGAAGGTAAAGCGCGTGAGCCAAGAAAAACACTGATTATTACGACAGAGTTGGCAAAAGACGAAGTTCAAACAATGGTTCTTGCTTATCTTTCTGGAGTAAATGAGAGTCATATTTTAAAAGGAAATTATTGGGAAGGGGAATTAGAGAGGGTTCGTTTCGCTGCGAAAATAATGAATAAATATAAAGATTATCTTTTTATTGATGAAATTAGCGACCCGAATCTTATGAATGTTAGTTCTTCAATTAAAAAATACGCAACATTGGAAAAGGTGAAATTCGTATTTTATGATTACCTTTTCACCTCTCCTTCTCTATTAGACCAATTTTCTGATTCAAAAATTAGAGAAGACGTCGCATTAACAATGCTTTCTACTCAATTAAAAGATTTAGCAAAAGATTATAATTTATTTATTTCTTCAGCGACGCAGGTCAACGCAGAAGCGATGAATGGCGATGGTTTTAAAAATGAAACCTGTATTCGCGGTTCAAAGGGTATTGTGGACAAGTGCGATACTGGATGTATTGTTGTAAAAGTGGAAGATAAAGAAAAAAACTTCCTTAATTTAAATTTAAAAGAAGCTGGGAGGCCACCGCTTCCTTATGAACCAACTCATAGATTTGATATTTATAAAAATCGTAGAGGACAATATAAAAATATAAGTATTTGGTCTTATATAAATCTTGGAACTGGTGAAAGGCATGATTTATATATTACCACAATGTCCGGAAAAATAATCAAGGAGTTTGAAGTATCTTCTTCAACTTATTGGGAGGAGGAAATAAAATTTGGTTGAGGGGTTCTTCGGTTTTGACGATGAAGTCTATTATATGTCTTTAGAAAAAAAAGACATCTATAATGGACTCACATTGGACGCAGTAGAAAACTTTCTTATTAGCCTTGGCACGCGAGTGGAAAAATATTCTACTTATCTTATTTGTCCAACGATTTGCCATAACACTCTTGAAGAAGCAGAAAATATGAAACTCTATTATTATCAGGAAAATAAAATGTTTCACTGTTATACAGAGTGTGGAGAAAATATGACAATTTTTGAGCTATATAAAAGGTATATGGCTCTTAATCATTATGAAGTGTCGGACGAAGAGGCAGAAGAATATATTAAAAAGTTTATTTCTGGAAGCGTATCTTTTCGTACACGAGAGGTTCCAAAAGAAAGTATTCTAGATAAATTTCAACCAACACAAGACATTATTTATTGTGAAGAATATCCAATTTATCCTTTATCTGTCTTTACACATTATCATCATCCTCTTTGGAAAAGAGACGGAATAACAGATAAATCAATGGATAAGTTTAACATTCTATTTTCTCCTATCCAAAATAAAATTATAATTCCTCATTATGATTTGCGTGGAAAACTTATTGGTATTCGTGGCCGTGCGCTAAATGAAGAAGATATTGAATTGGGAAAATATCGCCCTATAAAGATTGGTGAGACTACTTACGCACATCAGTTAGGTTTCAATCTTTATGGTATTCACGAGCATGAGAAGGCAATTCGTAAATATCGGCGCGTGATTGTATATGAGGCTGAAAAGTCAGTCTTACTTGATGATGGATTTTATGGAGAAGATAGTGTTGGAGTTGCTGTTTGTGGCTCTTCATTAAATAAATTTCAAGTAAATCTTCTTGTAAAAGAACTTGGAGTGAATGAAATTATTTTAGCTCTTGATAAAGAGTTTGAAAAGCCATATGATGAAGAAGGAAAGCGCTATCGCGCGAAACTTCTGAAAATGGCAAATAAGTATAAACATCTTGTAGATTTTTATTATATTTTTGATGAACAAAATCTTTTGCAAAAAAAAGATGCCCCAGTAGATAAAGGGCAAGAAGTGTTTGAAAAGTTATATAAGAAAAAAATTAAAGTTAGGTGAGTGATTATAAAGTGAATTATAAGGTAAGAAAAAACTTTACTACCGACCCTTCCCGCGCACTTCAAGAAATTCTTGAAAACCGAGGGGTAGAGAATGTAAATGATTATATAAATCCAACAGAAGAATGCGAGTTTGACCCTTTTCTTCTTGAATACGTGAAAGAAGGGGTTGAAATGCTTCATAAGCATTTAGAAAGGAGGAGTAAGATTTTAATGGTCGTTGATTCGGATACGGATGGTGTAACTTCTTCTTCTGTGCTTTGGCTCTATATTAAGCAATGGTATCCTGAAGTAAACCTCTCTTTTACAGTTCATGAAGGAAAACAGCACGGTCTTGATGATAAGATTGATTGGATTGAGGAGCAAGACTTCAATCTTATTATTTGTCCAGACTCCGCGAGTTATGATAAAGAAGAGATGGAACGAATTATCGCTAAAGGCGCGGAAGTGCTGGTTTTAGATCACCACGAACCACTTTTAAATGAAGACGGTTCTATCCATATGCTCTACAATCCACATGCTGTCATTATCAATAATCAACTTTCTCCTAATTATCCGAATAAATCTCTATGTGGCGCAGGAGTTGTATATAAGTTTTGTGAAGCGCTTGATACGACCTTTTCGCGCGCGGACGCACAAAATTACCTTGATTTAGTCGCGCTTGGAGAAATTGCGGACGTAATGTTTCAAGGTACGAGTGAAACTCGTTACTTAATTACAGAAGGCTTAAAGAATATTAAGAACGATGGTTTCAAAGCTTTACTTGAAGCACAGGCTTTTTCTCTAAAAGATAAGGCACAAGAACCTTATTATGGCCTCACTCCTATTGATGTTGCTTTTTATATCGGCCCGCTAATCAATGCCATTACTCGTGTAGGTACTCTTCAGGAACGAGAAACTTTATTTCTTGCTTTTATTGACCCCCTTCGTAAAGTTCAAAGTACTAAACGAGGAGCAAAAGAAGGAGATTGGGAATATGCCTGTCAACAAAATGCTCGCGTAGCTGGAAACGCGCGAAATAGACAGAATAAAGCAAAAGAAAGAGCTATTGAAATTCTTGAAGCACGCGCCCAGAAAGAAGGGCTTCTTGACAATAATGTTATTATTATTCCTGTAGAACCAGAAGATAAAATTCCACAAGAGCTTACTGGGCTTATTGCGATGGCCTTTGTTTCTAAATATGGAAAGCCTTGTCTTATTGGTAGAGTGAATGATAATGACGCACTTCAAGGTTCTATCAGAAATAATGAAAATTTTGAAGCGCTTCCAGCACTAAAAAGTTATCTGGAAGAGACAGGCCTTTTCTCATTCGTAGCTGGACATGAAAACAGCGCTGGTTTTGGCATTCAAGAAGATAAAGTAAGCACTTTTATCTCTCTTGTAAATGAACAATTTAGCCCCGACGATTTCCAGAATTGCTATCTTGTGGATTATGCGCTTGACGCGTATGACATAGAACTTAATCCTTTATTTAAGATTTTAGCACAACATCCAGAATATTTTGGTAATGGAGTAGATGAGATTAAAGTAATAGTAAAAGGTATTAAAGTTAGTTCTCCTTTCTTCATGGGCGCGAATAAAGACAGCACAAAAATTTCTTGTAATGGAATTGATTATGTGCGGTTTAAGGATGAAAATTTTGTTGAAGCTGTAAAGATGTTTAATGGTGGAGAAATGATGGTAATGGGGCGTTTGAACTTGAATACATTTGCGGGAAAAACTTCAGTTCAGCTTTTTATTGATGACTATGAATTTTTTGATAATAGGTACGAATTTTAGGAGAGAATGATTGACTTCTCTCCTATTTTGCGCTATAATAAAAGAAAAAGAAAGAAGGACTTTATTATGACTCACGCATCCAGAGACACTTCCACCGGACTTGATTTTGAAAAGAAAATTAGAATTAACAAGCAGGGAATTGATTTATCTCAAACAAAGCTTTATAAATTTCTAAAAGAGAAAGGAATTGATTGGACAAAAATTATTTCTCGTCAGATTAGGCCTGATGAAGCTTATTTTGACCCTACAACGAAAACTTTTTCTGTTTATGAAAAAAAATTTCAAAGAACGGAAGGCTCGGTGGATGAGAAGCCACAAACTTGTGCTTTCAAGATTTTTGAATTTAGGAAAATTGGAGAAGCTATTGGCGCAGAAAAAGTAAGTTATACTTATGTATTCAATGAATGGTTTAAAAATCCAAAATATAAAGATATGTTAGAATATATCAAATCGGTAGAAGGCTGCGATTACTTTTTTGCGGAAGGTGAATAATTATGGCGTTAAATAAAGGTTATTTACAAGCTAAAACAGATAAAGAAAGTGATGAAACATATACTCCCGCTTATGCGGTAAAACCTATTTTGAAATATATTCCTAAAAATAGTATTGTATGGTGCCCTTTTGATGCAAAAGAAAGTGAATATGTAAGATTGATTCAAGAAAATGGAAATGAAGTTATTTTTAGCCATATTGATGAAGGAAAGAATTTTTTCTTTTACGAACCTAAAGAATATGATTGTATTGTTTCAAACCCTCCATTCTCTCTAAAAGATGAAGTTCTGAAAAGACTATATGAGTTAGACAAGCCTTACGCAATGCTTTTGCCTATCCCTTCGCTACAAGGTCAAAAACGTTTTCCGTATATTAAAGACTGCGAAGCTTTAATTTTTGATAAGCGAATAAATTACTATAAAAATTACAAGACGAAAGAAATTCAAAAAGGAGTAAGTTTTGGCTCTTTTTATCTTTGTCGAAAAATACTTCCTGAAAAACTTATTTTTGAAGAACTTATTCTTGACAAATAGTATGATTTATACTATAATAAAGTATAAAAGGAGGGGATAAGTTGTATTCATTACATAATCATACTGCTGCGGGAAGTAATACTCGCCTTCTTGACTCAATCAATAAAGTTGAAGACCTTATTCAATATGCTTATGATTTAGGTTTGGAAGGTATTGCGATTACAGACCATGAATCTGTAAAAGCAGTTCCAGAAGCTCAAAAATTTTATGAAGCTAAAAAGACGAAAGAGCCAAACAGTCGTTGGCAAGATTTCAAACTCATTATGGGAAATGAGATTTATCTTTGTCGTAATGGCTTAACTTCTGAAACCTATGATAGTAAAAAAGATAAGTTTTATCACTTTATTCTTTTGGCACTTGACGAAGTAGGGCATGAGCAAATTAGAAAGCTTTCTACCAGAGCTTATGGTAGAAGTTGGATGAAAATGATGAGGCGTGTTCCTACTTGGTATAAAGATTTAGAAGAAATTGTAAAGCCAAATCCGGGGCATATTGTTGCCAGCTCCGCATGTTTAGGAAGTTGGATTGACCAAACTCTTCTAAAAAATAGTCAATATGAAGGAAGAAATGAAGAAGCTTTTGAAGCCGGAAAAGCAAGAATTGAAAAATGGATTTATTTCATTCAATCTATTTTTGGAAAAGAAAATTTTTTTCTTGAACTTCAGCCTTCTTTTAACCAAGAACAAGTTTATGTAAATAATAAACTTATTGAGCTTTCAAGAAAATATTCCATTCCAGCAATTGTAACGACGGATAGCCACTATCTTCGCATTGAGGATAGGAAAATTCATAAGGCTTATCTGAATTCAAAAGAAGGCGACCGAGAGGTTGATGAGTTTTACGCAACTACTTATGTCATGAGCGAAGAAGAAATTCATTCTTATATGGATGAAAATCTTGGGCGTGAAGTAGTTGATGAAATTATTTCTAATACAAAGCTAATTGGTACGCGCGCGAAAAACTGGGTTTTGAAAAAGCACTTTAAGCTTCCTTATCTTCCCTCACAAGAGGATATTGAATTGGCAAGAAATAAATCTTTTGATTTCCCCGCAACAGTCAATCTTAATTGGGATATTTGGAACAACTTTATCAATTCAAAGGAAGATAGTGATAAGGTTTTTATCAAAAGGATTATTTCTCGTTGTAATGAAAATCCAAGTTTTTTCTGGACGAAAGAAAAAATTGATAGAATGGAAACAGAGCTTGAAACAGTTTGGAATGCTTCTGTAAAGCAGGAAATGACTTGGAGTAAATATTTTTTACAAGTTGCAGATTATATCCAAATTGCTTGGACTGCGGGCGATACTCTTGTCGGGCCGGGTCGTGGTTCTGGTGTAGGATTTTATCTAAATTATCTTCTTGATATTATTCAAATTGACCCATTGTGCGAAAAAGTAAAGACGCTTTTTTGGAGATTAGGTTCAAATGGTCTCCTATTTATAGTGATATAAATACAAAAAACTCCGAGAACGCCCAGCAAGCGGTGTGTAGGTTTTCTATGCTAACGGTGGAAACTAGAACAGTCAATACCGTGCCGAGCTACCATTTCATTGGAGAGCCAATGTAGTGGTTGAAGGTGTAACGACTATGGGTGATGAGTGTAGCCCAGTAGAGTGGAAGATGCTACCACTCCAAGTACGGAGGCTCTCATAATATTATAGGAAGTGATATTATGGGGTATATTTATAAAATTCAAAACTTAATAAATGGTAACGTTTATATTGGTCAAACTGTAAAGCCAGTGGAAAAAAGATTTCAGCAACATCGTAATAATTATGATAAACCTTATTTTTCTCAGCTAATACTTTACAAAGCTTTCAAAAAATATGGTTTAGACAACTTTTCATTTGAAACATTAGAAAAAGTTGATAATGATAAGTTAGATGAAAGAGAAAAATACTGGATTGATTATTATGATTCTTATAAAAACGGATATAATATGACGCTTGGTGGCAGATTAGTTGAGTTGTATAAATGGGATTTACAAGAAATTCTTGATTTATATCATCTTCATAAATCTGCGCGAAAAGTTGCTGAAATAATCGGATGTGATCATTCAACAATAGACCACCTATTGAATGCTAATAATATTCCTCGTTATTCTCGGGGCGAACAATTCAACAAAATAGTTTGTTTAGAAAAGCAAGGCAAGGTAGAAAAATTCAATAGTACGAGAGAAGCAGCCCAATGGTTGATTGATAACCACTATTCTAAAACAAACAAAGTAAAAGTTGTTATTGCTTCAATAGGATACGCTGTCAGGAAAAATGAGACTTATTTGAATTTTACAATATATTATGAGAGCAAGATATAGTCTGCTCCGCTAGGGATAGCGGATAAAGTGTTTTGAACCCTGAACGCGCAAGTATTTTGGACATTGATACCGACGTTCAGTCAAATCGTCGTAACAAAGTAATTGAAGCTCTTCAAAATAGATACGGTAAAGATAGAGTAGTCCGCGTTTCAACAGAGAGAACTGAAGGTAGTAAAGCAAGTATTCTTACTGCTGCGAGAGGTCTTGAAATTGATGTTGATACAGCTCAATACATCGCTTCTTTAATTGAAAGTGACCGCGGTCTTCAAAGAACTTTATCTCAAACTTATTACGGAGATGAAGAAAAAGGTTTCAAACCTAATCCTACTTTCGTAGAAGAAATGAATAAGTATCCTGAACTTTGGGAAGTATCTCAAAAGATTGAAGGACTTCCATGTGGAGTAGGTTGCCACGCAGGAGGAGTTATTATTGTTGATGAAGATTTCACCAAAGGAAACTCAATGATAAAACTCAATAGTGGCGAATGGGTTAGTGCTTTTGACCTTCATGAAAGTGAAGAAGCGGGTGGACAAGTAAAGATTGACCTTCTCGCGACGGATAACCTAACTCGTATGCGTGCTTGTCTTGATTTGCTCGTTCAATATAAATATATTGAAGCGGGAGAAACTTTAAGAGATACGTATGAAAAAGCGATTGGCGTCTATAATTTAGATAGAGAAAATCCAAAAATGTGGGATTTGCTTGCGGAAGGTAAAATTGTAAATTGTTTTCAATTTGAAACTGCCCAAGGAACTCAAGGTATCTCTCTTTCACGTCCTAATTCTGTAGAAGACCTCGCCGCGTTGAACTCTATTATGAGACTTATGGCGCCTGAAGGTCAAGAGCAACCTCTTGAAAAATATGCGAGATTCAAGAAAGACCCTACTGCTTGGGATAAAGAAATGGACGAGTGGGGGCTTACGAAAGAAGAAAAAGATATTCTTCACAAGGCGCTTGATTATGAATATGGGATTTGTGCATCGCAAGAAGATGGTATGAGCCTTGTCCAACTTCCTGAATTGGGAGGTCATAGTCTTGCGTGGGGAGACAAACTTCGTAAGTCGATTGCGAAGAAAAACCCTAAACTTTATAAAGAATTGACGGAAGAATTTTATAAAGTAGTAGAAGAAAAACATCTTTCTAAAAATTTTTGTGATTATTTTTGGAAAGTATTGATTGAATATCAGCACGGGTATAGCTTTAACAAAATGGAGCCTTTATATAGTAATATATAAAGAAAATCCCTGAAATTGCGGGAACTTCTTTAGAGCTTTGGATACTAAATAATAATAGTAATATTATTATGGCAACCGTAATGAAAGTTGGTAAAGTAAAAATGCCAAAGATTAGATAATCCGCAGCGAAGCCTCTTGTAAAAGAGAAACGTTCAGAGACTATAATAGGGACAATCTTTTATTAGATTGATGGGATAGTCCAGACCACAACAGATTGGTTTACGAAAGTAAATGTGGTAAAGCAATCTTTCACATACCCTTGCCTATAGTATCATCGGACTTCAAAATATGAACCTTGCCTGTAATTATCCAATTATTTTCTGGAATACGGCAAACCTTATTGTTGATAGTGCAGGTCTTGAAGAGGAAGATGAAGAACCAAACGAAGAAGAGCAGGACGCAGAAGAAGAAGTAGTCTCTATTTTTGAGCCAGAAGATTTTGAAGAATATGAGTATGAAGATTTACCCGGACGCAAAGAAAAAATTAAACGGGTAAAGAAAACAACAGATTATGGCAGGGTCGCGACGGCAATTGGTAAATTCCAAAGTCGTGGCATCAATATTCTTCCTCCTGACATTAATAAATCTGTTTATACTTTTTCTCCTGTAGTAGAAACTAACAGTATTGTTTATGGCCTTCGCGGAATTACCCGTGTTCCCGAAGCGCTCATTAAAGATATTTTTTCCGCGCGTCCCTTTACTTCATACCAAGACTTTTTCGCGCGGGTAAAGATTGGAAAGTTGCCAGCAACTAATCTAATCAAGAGCGGAGCATTTGATAGTCTTGGTAATAGAAAAGAAGTAATGAATTATTATCTTACTTCGGTCGCAGATACGAAAACAAAACTAACTCTTCAGAATATGTCAACGCTAATTGCGAAAAATCTTATCCCAGAAGAAATGAAGTTTTTTGCGCGCTTATGGTCTTTTAACAAATTTTTGAAAACAAATAAAGAAGGAATTTATTATCTTCTGAATGAAAAAGCCTTAAACTTCATTGTCTCTAAATGCGATGCAGATTTAATTGATACAGAAGATAGAATTCTTCAAAAAGTTTGGGACACGTATTATAAGAAAGCAATGGAACCAATGCGGGTTTATTTAAAAGATAACCAAGAAGAAGTACTTGAAAAGTTAAATAGAGAAGCAGTTCAAGAACTTTGGGACAAGTACGCGGGAGGAACGATTTCTCGTTGGGAAATGGATAGTATTAGTTTTTACTATCATCCGCATGAGCTATCCGAGTTTAAAAATGATTTTACGAACTTCTTTGATAGGCCCGAAGAGCCAGAAGTTGCTTATACTTTCCCATCTCGGCAAGGTCAAGAAGTGAAAGTAATGAAAACTTACTTTATCGCGGGAACTGTTATCAATAAGAATAAACTAAAGAATTCAATTTCTCTTCTTACTCCTGAAGGTGTAGTAACTGTAAAGATTTGGAAGAATCAATATTCTCTTTATGATAAACAGATTAGCGAAAAGGGAGAAGATGGAAAAAAGCACGTTCTTGAAAAGAGTTGGTTTACAAAAGGAACTCTTCTTATGTGTCAAGGATTCCGAAGAGGAGATAGTTTTGTTCTAAAAAAAGATAAGAAAAGTGGTTATGAAGTTCTTTCTAAAATTGAAGTGATTGATGGAAAAATGAAATATATTACAGAGAGGATTGATGAAGAATGATAGGTATCTATGATGGTTCTCTTTCTTCTCTAGGCATTCCAAATGTAGAAGCAATGAAGATCGCAGAGTATTATCGGGTTGAGAAAAAGCAATTTTCTCGCCTGATATTACCTAGCGAAGAAGAAGACCTTTCAGCTTATGACAAAGTTTACTTTTGTTCTGATTTTGAATGTGAAGTTCCTTCAGTATTTCGGCGCGCGAAAAACGTAGAATACGTTGGATACGCTTTTTCTGAAGAAAAATATATTGCTTTACAAAATGAATTGATGGATTTTACCCTTCCGCGCACAACCCCATATAAAGCTTATTTGCGCGAAAAGTTTCAAAATGGAGAAAAAGCAAAGTCTATCAATTCTTTTCTTGACAATATTTACTATCGGGCGTATAATGGAAAAGAAGTGATGCCAATTCCGGCAGGGCTTTCAAGAAAAAAAATCTATGTTTCGGATAAAGATTTTTTCTACCCCGGATGGCGCGAAAACCTTACGAGACTGGAAGCAAAACATCCAAGCGGGATTTACTTCTTACATCCGATTGTTTGTAAAACAATGGAGCAATTTTTGGAAGTAAGAAGCTTCACTTCTGTTTCGCGCGCGAATGATGTAATTCTTGATTTTGATTTTTCTTTCACTACGCTTGACGGATTTCTAAAAGACAATAAAAGAAAGTTTCTTGCGGAGATAACCAAAACTTCAAACGTATTCATTCCTTTCGGCGCGCGCGAAAGCGTAAAATACACAATCTTTTCTTTTTCACGCGAACTCATTGACCGCCTAAATATTTTATATGGATTTTGGGCGCACTCAATCCCTATCAAGCTTTACTATATAAAGCCCAAGTTGGGAGAGGTAAATAGGCTTGAAGGACTTTTTGAAAAAGCAACTACTTTTTCTAATCGTCCAGAGAAAGATTTGGAAAGTAGAATAAAAGGAAAAGTCAAAGAAGAATATCAAGAGTTTATAAAATTATTTCCGAAGAAACATAATTTATTTATTCAAACTTATTCGGGGATTAGTAATAGGGGGCTATGGAGATATGACAGGTAAAGAAGCATACGAACAAATTTCACAACTTCAACGAGATTTGATTATTTCGTTGGAGACTTTTGATAGAAAAGATAACATTCAACAATTACGGGAGCAAATTATTCACGTTCAAAATGAATGTCCTCATTTTGATGAAAATTTTGTTGTAAATGGAGAAGTAGGGAAATGCCCTTATTGCGGGAGGAGAATGGCATAATGGAGCAAAATTATTTTGTAAATGAAATTTTTGAAAATATTTGGAATGATAGATATAGAAAGAATAATGAAACAGTAGATGAGAATTTCCAGAGAGTAGCAAAATACATTAGTCAGTCTCAAAAAGATGAAGAAGATTTTCTTTATCTTATGAGAAAAGGACTTTTCTTCCCCGCAGGTCGGACGATGAGTAATGCTGGAATTGGTGTAAATCTAACTTTGAATAATTGTTTTACGGCTCCTCCTATTCAAGATTCTCTTGCTGAAATTTTTGATGCAGTGAAGCTTGGTGCGACTACGCACCAGAAAGGGGGAGGTATTGGATACGATTTCTCTTACTTGCGTCCTGCGGGAACCCCCACTTCTAATGATGCTATTGCTTCTGGGCCTGTTTCTTTTATGGATGTTTTTAACGCACAAACGGCGACAATTCTCCAAGGAAATCGTCGTGGCGCAAACATGGGTATTCTAAATATCTATCACCCAGATATTGAAGAATTTATTACTGCTAAATCTTATGAAGCTGGAAAATTAGTCCACTTCAATCTCTCCGTAATGGTTGATGATGCCTTCATCAATGCCGTTAGAAAAGATGAGAAAATTTTTCTCCATTTTCCAGTATATGATAAAGATGGTTATATTGAAAATAACCCTAAAAAATGGACGTCAAAAAAAGAGGTCTCTGCTAAAGAACTTTGGAATTTGATTACTAAAAAGGCATATGATAATGGAGAACCGGGTATTTTCTTCTATGATAATCTCAATAAAGATAATAATATCTGGTATGAAGAAACCATCACTACAACTAATCCTTGTTCAGAGTATCTTGCTGGCATTGTGCGCTCAAATCCGCAAAACTATGGTGGGGCATGTAATCTCGGAAGTTTGTTTCTTGTAAATTTCGTTCACGCTCCTTTTACAAAAGAAGCAACAGTAAATTGGCAATTACTGGAACAAACAATCTTTACAGCAGTAAGGATGCTTGATGAAGTAATTGATGCTAATACTTTTCCAAATAAAGTTTATGAAAACTATCAAACTGATTTTAGAACAATTGGACTTGGTGTTACTGGTTTGGCAGATATGCTTGTAATGCTTGGTCTTGATTATAGAACAAGAGATGGCAGAGACTTTGTAGAGCTTCTAATGGATTTTATTTCTTCAAGAGCTTTTCTTGGCTCATCTCTTCTCGCGCGCGAAAAAGGTACTTTTCCTAAATGGAATGCAAATCTTTTTCTAAATGGTGGTTATATGAAAAAGATGCGCAGGAGAAAATCTTGGGCCGAAACGTTTGATTCTATTGAGAAGTATGGATTACGTAATGCTAAAATTATGAGTATTGCTCCAACAGGAACTCTTTCTCTTACTTTTGGGAATAACTGCTCTTCAGGTATTGAGCCAATCTTTTCTCTTGAGTATGAAAGAAAAGTCAAATTTGGAGGACAATCAGAAGAAGATGCCAAGATTGTTAAAGTAAGGGACTTCGCGTATGCGCTCTGGAAGAACTGTGGTTCTCCGAATCAATATGAAGATTTATTTGCTACTGCGCTTGAAATGACAGTAGAACAACATCTTCTAATGCTGGGGAAGATTGCTTACTTTGTAGATATGTCTGTTAGTAAAACAATCAATATCCCTACAGATTACTCATTTGAAGATACTCAACAAGTTTATTTGAAAGCTCATGACTTGGGCATTAAAGGAACCACAATTTTTAGGCCAAACGAGCTTCGCCCCGGCATTCTTATTACAGAAAAAAAAGAAGAAAAACATCCAAAAGCTCGTGAACTTCAAAGAGGAGAAATTCTTACTGTAAGTGAAGAAGTTATTGGCAAGAAGAGGAAGCTAACTACAGGTTGTGGGTCACTTCATGTTATGGCTTATTTTGATGCTACTACCGGAGAACTTCGTGAAGTTTACCTTTCAAAGGGAAGCGAAGGAGGATGTGCTTCCTTTATGAATGGATTAAGCCGAATGATTTCTGTGTCTGCTCGCGCGGGAGTGGCTATTGGAGATATTGTAGACCAATTAAATAGTTGTACTACTTGTCCCTCTTATGCGGTGAGGAAAGCTACAAAGCATGATACAAGTAAAGGAAATTGTTGTCCCGGCGCGGTAGCAAATGCTCTAAAAGAAATGTGGCAAGAAATGAGAGAAGAAAATTTAATTGATTCTGTTAGCGAAAAACCTGTTCAAGAGAAAAAGAAAGAGCCTTATAATATTTCATCTACCTCTTGTCCCGAATGCGGAGAACCAGTAGAACATATTGGAGGGTGTGTAACCTGCCCAAGTTGTGGATGGAGTAAGTGTGGCTAATGGAGGAACAACGATGGTAAAAAGAGAAATTACTGAAACTGTTTACGAGTATGATGGAGAAGGTAAACTTATCAAGAAAACAGTTACTGAGACAAAAGAAGAAGATTGTTATGGATTTATATCTACCACTACTAATCTAAACACAATTCAAACTACACCATCTAAACAAGTATTTAGTACAAGCTACAACGATAGCATTTGTACTAGCCCTATTATTAATTGTTGTGAAAAGCAGGATTAATTTCCTGCTTTTTACTTGACTTTTCTTTTAAAATATATTATAATATTTTAGAAAGGAGAAAGACGATGGAAGAAAAGCTAAAAGAATATAAGATTACTCATAAGAGATGTGCTGATTGTGCGTTTTTCAGAACAAGAGCTTATGGTATAGAACAAACTGTTGTTTCTTGGTGTGAACTTTCTTATAAAGCAATTATAATGCCACATCGGCGAAGATGGTGTAAACATTATTTATGGGAGAAAGAAAATGTATGAGTTATTTTTGCGGGCAAAAGAAAAGGTTGGATTTTCTGAAATAGTAAAACAATTAAATCTTGCGCCCGGAACTGTAAAAAGATGGGAAGAAAAAAGACAAGTCCCTAAAGATTATTTTATGGATTTGAAACGTCTATGCGAAGAAGAGATAGATTTATCTAAACTCTCATATAGGGAGAAAGGACAATTTTTTACTCCAACTGAAACCGCAAAGCGTTGTATTGAAGTAACAAAGCAAATATTAGAACAAAATGGATTTTCTTTTGAAGAATATACTTGCTTGGAACCAAGCGCGGGAAACGGTAGTTTTTCCAATTTGCTTCTCAATTCTTTAGCAATGGATATTGAACCTCAATCTCCGGGAATAAAGAAAGAAGATTTTCTATTATGGGAACCCGATAATAAGAATTACCTTGCTATTGGCAACCCTCCGTTTGGATTGCGAGGTCAACAAGCACTGCGCTTCTTAAATAAAGCATTATCATTTTGTGATTTTTGTTGTTTTATTCTGCCTCCTTTATTTAATAGTGATGGGAAAGGAAGCCCTTTAAAGCGGGTAAAAGGAAATTTGCTTTATACAGAAAAATGTAATTCTTCTTATTTTTATCCAAATCAAGAACTTGTAAAGGTAGAAACAATTTTCCAAATATGGACAAGTTTGCCAGAATTGGGAGAAAATCAGCAGAAACAAGTTAAACCTCAAGGATTCCAAATTTTTTCTCTATCTGATGGAGGAACGCCTTCTACTACCCGCAATAAAGATAAGATAGGTTATTGTGATTATTATCTTCCTTCTACTTGTTTTGGAGAGGAAAAGATGATACTTTATAAAAGCTTTTCTGATTTGCCACAACAAAGAGGTTATGGAATTCTCGTAGAAGACAAGAAATTTTGTAGTAAAATTGAAAATATAGTTTGGAAAAAAGTGGCTTTCTATTCAACTAATGGCGCTCTCAATCTTCGTCAATCTCTAATAATTGAAGCAATAAATGATTGACTTTCTTTTTATTTTTAGGTATACTTACTATATGAGTAAGGAGGAGTATAATGAAAATAATTGAGCTGTTGTATAAAGAAGATAGAGTTTTCTTTTACGCGATTGAAGAAGAAAACACTTTTGTTTTTGGTACTTCTTATGTAAGAGAACCAGAGATGACGATGGAGGAAACAAATTGCTATTCTTGGGAGGAAAACAAAGAAATTACTTTTCAAAAGCTAATCTATGAAGTTAAAGTACGAATGAAAGCGGATAAGAGTTTAGTAACTCTTTATACTTTTAAAAATATTAAAGAAGAAGATAGGGCGGACTTCTTTCACAAACTTGTGAAAATTGCGACAGAATGATTTGGATAATTGCTCTAATAATTGCTATCACCGTTATTATTCGGATTTTATTTCTTCGTTCAATAGAAAAAAATCTAATAGATAAACAAAAGCAATATAAAGAATTAGAGCAAAAAATTACTGATATTTCAAATAATCTATCAAATCTTGAAGATAAGAAAGCTCAACTTGATGAATCAATTCTTCGCGCGCAAGAAGCATATAAAATTGAGATTTCGCGGGCAAATGAAGAAATGGCAAATTTTCGGCAACAAAAGATTGCTGACCAAGATGCCTTTTTCGCGCAACGAGATAAGGATAAGCAAAATGAACTTGAAAGTCTTTTTGCGCGACATCAAGATGAATATGTGAAAAGCATCATTGAACTTGCTGATGAAACGGAAGAAAAGAAGCAAGAAATTAAAAATGAATATGAGCAAGTGAAACAAGAACTCATGAATTTTCAGAATTATTATTCTTCTCTTCTGGAACCAGTACGAGCCATTTCGCGTGCGAACGATGAAGTTCTCTTTCAAACAATACAAGTTTCTGAAGAAGAACGTCGTGATATTGCTTATCTTCTAAATGAAGTTCTTCCTAATCTTCAGCATCCTGATATTTTACGTAAACTCATTTGGTCGGAGTTTATCCAGAAGCCTACAAATGAAATGTTAAAGCGAACAGAGATTGATGACTCGCCCGGAATTTATAAGATTACAAACATTGATAATAAAAAATGTTATGTTGGCAAATCCACTAATGTAAAGAAAAGGCTTCAAGACCACGTAAAGGGCGCGCTCGGCATTAGTTCTATTAGCGACCAAAAAATTCACCGAGAAATGGCCCGCGAAGGTATTTGGAACTTTACTTTTGAACGACTTTGTTCTTGCGAAAAAGATGAATTAAGTTCAAAAGAAAAAGAATATATTGCTTTTTTTAATTCAACTCAATACGGGTATAATATTGCGAGTGGAGGATAAATAATGAGTGAACCTCGTAAACTAAATCGGGAAGAGCGACGAAAGCTTGAAAAGATGAAACGCTCTAAAGATAAGAAAATTCAAAAGATTGTCAACAAGCTATCACCTGAAGTAAAACAAGAAGTATATAAAAGAATGTATGAAAAGCTAAAGGAGAAAATGGAGGAAGAAGAAAATGAAGATGCTTTATCGTGAAGCTCTAACTTATCACATTGATAATGAGGAAGAAGCAATGTCTACTATTGAAGATTTCAAGAGTCGTCAACTGTCAGAAGGTTATACTCTTACAAAGTACAAGACTGACTATAAGGTGAAGAAAGACCGCAAGACTGGTGAAATTACTGATGAAAAGTGGATTGTGCTTGTAGAAAAAACTTATGAGGTAGAATAATGAATAGTACGCTAAATGAAAATGTCGCAATGCTATTTGAGCTAGTAGACCAAATTGTGGAACTCCCTGATAGCGCGGTCAACGACCAAACAATGGAAGTTATGCGACAAACAATTGAAAGTGCGTTTTCTTATGACGCGCGCGAAAATTTTATTCGTAAGCAGATTGATTATCTTTATCAACAAAATCTAAACAAGATTTCCGCAATGGAAGACGCTCAAAAGCTCGGACAGCTAATCGGTGAAATTGTCAATTCTTATGAAGGTCTTGAAGGCCAGAAGAAAGAAATGGTTGAGCTGGTTACTTCTAAAATTGCTTCTCTGACTCTTGAGGCCGCCGAACGGTATCGTGGAGTAGAAAAGAAAATTTATTTCCAGAAACTAAATCCCAATGCTAAACTACCAACTTACGCACACCAAGATGACGCTTGTGCTGACCTTTATGTTCCAGAAGAAATTATTGTGCCCGCGAATGCGCGAGGATTTAAAGTTGGAACTGGTCTAGCAGGCGCAATTCCAGACGGCTGGGAAGTAAAGGTTCGTCCTCGGAGCGGAATGAGTATGAAGACTCCCCTGCGAATTTCTAACGCCGAAGGAACTATTGATGCTGGATACCTTAACGAGTGGTGTGTTCTCTTTGATAATCTCTCTAATGAAGATTATACTATTTCCGCTGGCGACCGCGTAGCACAAGTCGCACTAAAACCTGTTTATTATTTCTGTGGTGAAGAAGTAGATGACGTTCACAATATTAAGCAAACAGAAAGGGATATGTCAGGTTTCGGTGATTCGGGGAAATAAATGATAAATTACTTCTCCGTTCAAAATGATTTAGAAGAGAACGGTTGGCAATTAGTTTCTACAGAATATAAAAATCTAAAAACTCCTCTCAAAATGATTTGTCCAAAAGGTCATGAAGTAGAAGATACCTATGACCATTGGCGCCGTTATCATATTTGCGAAAAGTGTTTGGGAGGAAAAGGCAATAAAATACGAAAAGAAGTTCCTCTAAAAAAAGAAGGAACCTACCGAATACTTGCTCTTGATGCGGCGACAGTTACTTCTGGTTTCTCAATCTATGACGATGGCGATTTAGTTTCTTATGGAACTTTCACTATTGATAGAGATTTAGACACAGCAGAAAGAATAAATAAGTTTAAAATTTGGCTGATAAACGCGATAAACTCTTGGACACCTGACTACGTAGAAGTAGAACATATACAACTTCAGTTATATGGAAAGGCTAACTCTCCACAAGTTGAAGTCTATAGAGTTCTCGCAAATCTTCAAGGAGTTATTCTTGATACTCTCTTTGAACTTGAAATTCCCTGTGAACTTGTTTATGCGTCCACTTGGCGCAAAGTTTGTGGAATTGGTGAAACTGGACGAGAGAACAAAAAGAAGCTTGCACAAGAAAAGGTTGCCACTTGGTATGGCATTAAAGCCACTCAAGATGAAGCTGACGCAATTTGTATTGGAAAGTATGCGATAAAAAATCATAAAAAATCTACTTGGGGTGAAAGTATATGAAACTAACACTAAATGATATTCTAAACGTTACTCCTGTTCTTCGTAAGCTCGCGGGACAGCCCTTTCCGGGCAAGATGGTTTTCCGCATTGCCAAGCTAATCAAGGCTTGTGAGAATGAGCTCGCTTGTTTTGAGGAAGCGCGCAAGGGTGTAATTGACCGCTATGGCGCGCGCAAGGACAATGGCGAACTTGATATTACGGAAGATAATCAAATCCGTATTCAGCCAGAGAAGATTGAAGATTGTAATCGTGAGATGATGGAACTTCTTTCTAATGAGGTTGAGATGGACTTTGAACCACTACCCCTTTCTTGCTTTGATAACGTTGAGCTAACTCCTAATGAAGTTATTATGCTTGAGAAGATTATTGAAGAGTAAAAAAATAAGCCCTCCCATTTGGGAGGGCTTTTTGTTTTATAGTTCTATTGCTAACCATTTAACACGGGGCTTTCTTCCAGTATTATCACCATTAAAAATTCTAAGTACGACATGGGTCGCATCAGTCCCAGCGTGTTTATCTGTTTTAGGATATACAGATACCGTACATCGGCCAAAATATCCCGCGGTAGAATCAGTTTCAAAGCAACAAATAACAAACGGCGTATCTGTAAAAGCTTTTGAAAAATTTGCTTCTACATCTACATATGAATTAGGGGAGACGTCTGTCCCTCCAAATGTTCCTGTTTCTATATGTTTTATATGAGCATATCTTTCTAACGTTCCCACCCGATCAGAAACTTTGCCAATGTTAGTCGTATTTGTTCCAATTTTAGTAGTATTATTGCCAATATTTGTATTTATTGTAGAAACAATACCATCAATTCCTAAATTAGTTCTCGCACCGGCTGGGTTGGTAGAACCAGTCCCTCCACTTCCTACTGGTAAAGCGTTAGAAAGGGAAAGTGCTCCTTTTACCGTAAGATTACCTGCGACCTCTGCGTTACTTTTTGTGTAAACTGGCCAACCCATGGTAATTTTTCCTGTTTCACCATTGGCTAGTGCTTCCGCCGCGCAACCAATTCCTACAGAGTTTTTCTGCTCCAAAAAGTGAATTAAGTATGAAGCGGAGGGTGCATCAAAAGTATAAGTAACTGTTGTTCGTAAATCAGTTACTTTTACGGTGGCAGTATAGGATTGATCTACAGCATACTCTCTTGTAGAACGCCAAGGACTACTAGTAATTTGACTTGTTACTCCATTTATAGTAATAGTAATGGAAACTGAATTCGCGATGTTACTACCAGTAGAAAAATTAACTATGTTACAGTAGTCTACTCCGGTATAAGAAAAAGAGTAAAATCTTCCTTGAATATTAGCATTTCCATTTTCATCTACTCTTTGAAGAGGTTGCGCTCTTGTTTTTAACGCGGGAGCAACATAGTTTGTAATATATCTTGTAGTAGAAGAAGAAGTGCTACTCAATCCCCTACTATCTATTACTTCAAGAGAAAAGGCTTGCGCTCCGCTCCCTGAAGCAGTAATTGTTTTTATTCCAGCACTCGTGTAAGTGTAACTGGAACTTCCTACTTTTAAAGTGTATGTTTTTATAGAAGCGCCTTCTTTAGCCGTTCCAGTTATGCTTACTTCAATTTGAGAAGAGCCTGAAATAGCATAAGAGTCTTTAGTAGTAATTGAATTTATTGTTGCTACTGGATTCACTCCAGAGGCGCCATCTACCTTAACAACAATATTAGAATAAGTGTTTGTTCCAAGTGAAGTGTTTCCATCTTTTGTCTCAAGAATTAAAGTAGCACTTGCGCTTGAAGCGTTAGGAAAATTCTTCGCACAAGAAGTTGGTACTGTAAAAGAATGCGTTCCTTCCGCAACTCCATCTAATAGAGTAAGAGTTTTTCCTGCGATAGAAAGAGTTAATTTATGTTTGTAAGAAGGACTGCTTGAAGAAATAGTATAACTATTACTTTTATTTATTATAATGGATGAAGGATAGGCTGTCAAAGAGCTTTGCAAGACAGTATACTGAATTTCTAATCGCGCGGAGGAAACGCTACAATAGTTTTCAGTATAGTAGCCTGAACCACTATTTGTTCTATGATAAGTGGAAGAATTATCGTATGTAGCAATTTCTCCTCCACCATTCGCAAGATACGTTCGTAAATTGTTCCCGTCTCCCAAATTTAAGTAACAAGTATTGTTTTGCGCAGCACCAGTAGAAGTAATTGCGCCATTTAATCCTCTGGAAAAAGTAAACTCTTTCGCGCTTCCTTTACCAGAAACTCCACAAGTAAGGAAAAGTTTCGCGCTATCTATCCGAATGTTGCTTGCTATATCTTTTAGCTCGTCGTTTATTTGGAATGAAAGATACATAGTTTTCTTATTTCTTTTTGCTTCTGCTTGAGTTTTGCCAAAACCACCTTGATATTGAGTGCTACCACTCCAACTATAGTTTTTTATTGCCATTCTCCTTTTACCTCCCTTACCAATTGAAACCTACGCCACTTTCTGTGATAGAAACCCTTAAATTTCCAATATTGAAACTATTAAGAAATTGCGCTTGATAAACCATTAAGCCGTCGCTTGACAAATATGCAACAGGTAAAGTAGCGTTATTTTGATAAAAACCAATTTGACTATCTGTTATTTTAGTAGAAAAAGATTGTTCTGCTGAAGCTGTTTTGATTTCTATATATGGAGGATTTTCTCCTACATTGAGGTCTATACTTCTTCGTATTTGAGCAAGGTAGCTGTTTTCTCCAGTTCTCTTTTCAAGTTCGGTGCTAAATGTAGTTAAAACTCCTTTTGCTTCGTTAAATTCAGAAACGGTAGTGTTATATTTACTTATTAAACTATTTAGACTATCATTTGTCCCATTTATCTGTTCTGTTATTTTAGCCCCATTTTCACTGACAACTTCTATTTCTTGTATCCGTTTATTATTATTCTCTACCATCTCATTATACACTTTCATCAAGTAATCTTCAGTTACTACGAAAGAAGTCGCAACATTTCCTTCTTCTATTTTTACATAAGATAAAGTTAAAATGATTGACTCATTATCTTTCCCTACTACGTCTTTTGCGTAAACAATTACTCCATAAATTCCTTCATCTGAAGGAGTAGTGAATGTTTGAACTTGAGTTTGAGTTGAATTATTATCAAAAGTATAAGATTGAACAGGTGGATTCGTTCTATCTTCATTTATTTTAACAACTTGCCATAAAAATTTATTCATGCTCGCGCTCGCACCAGCAATTGATGCGCTTCCAATAGATAAAGTATATTGTTTGTTATCTTCTAATAATTTGGTTAAAAAAATAAACGGCATACTGGCATTTACTTTTAAACGGAGACTTGCGTTTTCGCATAAGTTTGTTCCAGCAACATCTCTAAAAGTCATATCTCCTTCTCGTGCGCTCCATGCCGAAGGAACATTACCTTGCTCCAATTTTAACTTTTTTATCCTTATTGGCGCGCGAGGGTCAGTACCAAAAGAAATATATAAATTCCCATTTGAAATGTTTTCAAATGCAGAAGGATAAGTAAAAGTGGAATATACTTTAAACCATCTACCATTCACTGGTGCGGTAACATCATCACTTACCATCCCATTAGAAAAAGACGTCGCGCGAATTCCACCCATAATGTAACTTTTTGTAGTATCTTCTGCGATACGAAGAATAAAATAGAAGTTCTGGCTTCCAGTAAGTACGCTCCAATCCGCGCAATATACTTCTGCGGAAAAAGTCATTTGTTTTCCAAAAAAATCCTCTTGAGCAGGAAATTTCGGAGTTAAACAGTGATTATTGGTGGTTGATTGTTCTCCCGTAAAGTCTAGTGTGGTAAATCCATAGCTCTCTCCACGAAGAACGCTCCCCACTTTTTCCCACTTATTATTTTCAAAAGGCATCATTTTCGTCCAAGGAATTAGATTTTCTCCTCCAATAACAAGGCCTTCTGAAGAAACAATAATTGGTACAGTAACCAAATCAACCATTTTCTTTGTATCAATGCTTTTCCCACGATATAATCTAAAAATAATTGATTGATTTGTTTTATCAAAAGTTGTGTAAACTAAAGAAGATAAAGCAGTTTCCATTCCATTATCTATTTGAGCTGTAATTGTATAATCACCGCTCATCGCAGTAGCATCTCCAACTCCTCCAATATAACAGACAGGAGAAAGAGTAATGGAGTTACTATTAAAAGACTTTGAAGCCGGAGTGTAAACAAGAGAGCTTGGCGCGCAAAGAAGTGAATACGCGTCTCCCTTATAATTTATTTCATACTTAAAAGTCTTTACCATTGTAATATGCTTACTTGTTTCACTCTCTGCGACACCTAAAGGAATGAAAGTTACATAAATGGATAACATTCCACCACTTGTAAGCCCTTGAAGAGAAGTAAACTTCAAACGTTTATTTTCTCCACCTTTTTTTTCAACTTGAATATGATTATCCGCAGTAAGTAGTTTCCCCGTGCTATCAAATTCTGCTTCTCCGACTTTTAATTTCGTGACCTTTAAATTTTCTGCGCCTTCCATAACAAGAATATCTGTTTCTGCGGTTTGCCCGGGAGTTGCGCTTACTTCTCCACCAGCAAGCATCCAGAATTCATTACTCAAGGAAACCGTATAACCACTCGCACCAATTTCCCCATCTTCACCTTGAATATTTTTGACGCATTGAAAATTTGCTTCAAATTGGACACCAAGATATTTATAAGAGATAGAGAAGTCTTTACTACTATCCATATTTTTGAATTTATTACTTGTGTCTGCGGTTGGGTCATACGTTAAAGTGATAGTAAAATCCCAAGTATTCTCGTTCCTTGATGAAACTCCTACACTTGTGAAAGGCTCACTATCTGGGACAGAAGGTGCTTTATCATTCGTATTAAATTGTAATGGTTTTTTGTTATCATCAAGAAGTTGGAAAGTAATTTCTTTTGTAAAAGTAGTACTTCCTCTATAAGAACCATTACTTGACGTAGGTATGAAAACTGCGACTGGATTAACAGAAACCGAATAATTTACTGGTGAGTATTGAATAGCAAGACTAGAAACAACAACAACTTTTTTCCGAATAGTAGTTTCACAATAGACTACAAAATTCTCTTTTGGAAAAACGAACGTCCCATCTCCATGAGTGTGATTCAAATCTATGCGGAAGATTCTTTCGGTTCCATGGTCTTCGTCCGAAAAGTTTCCATTTTCACTCAAGCAATACCAGTTATAAGTAAAGTCATTTGCCTGCGCGCTTGCCCCATTTATAATACTTGTTTTATACCAAATTTGATTTGTTAAAGTAATAAAATTGTGCTGTGGAGTCAAAATGGTAGAACCATTTGAAATAATCGCGCCTTGATAGGCGTCTGTTCTATCATAGAGATTTTTAGAAACTCTAAACTTTGTTCCATATGAATTAGTCATTTCACAAATAAAGGTTTCCATAGAACCAATTTGATCGCGGTTGACTTTTATTGATTTGTCTGTTCCGTAATCAGTTCCGTCACTATCAGTCCATTGGTAAGAAACACCTTCAGACAATTCATTTATGCCAGAATAAAGGCGCGCGGTTAAGATAATTGGGTTTGTATCTCCTTCTTCAAAGTGCTCTCGCGCGCTTTCAATAAAAGCAGAATACCCCGCATTCTTTTCAAGTAAAATAAGATTTACTGGATTTAAAGAATAGATAGATGTATATTTTATATTTTCATCAGAAACAAAATTCTCAATTCGCGCGCCAATGGAACAATTTGCTTCTAAGTTCTTTTCAATTTTATAGCAAACAAGAACTCCGTTCTCATCTTTTGCGTTTGGTACGTTATCTTCTCCATTTACTGTATAAACAATTTTCCCGACATACTTGCTTGAAGGAACTTCCTCTCCACCTAAAAAAAGAGAGGGAGTAATAATTACTCCCCCTTTTGTAAAATCAGGAGTGGAAATAGTTCCTTCTTTAACTTGTATGTTAGAATTAAGAGAAGAAGAAAGATTCAATGATGCTGGTAAAGCATCGGTCAAATCTGTTAGAGTTAATGAACCATATCCCAATAGTCCCATAATTTTCTTCCTCCTTTATTCTCCAAATTAGAAATTATCCTTTGTCTCCAATTTTTCTTCATTGTTCTTTAAATATTCATCTATTGCTTCATCCAAAGAAGAAAAGATGTAGCAACTATAGTCAGCTTTCTTCTCAAAGTTATCTGGTGAAACTACAATTTTTGAATAGTTAAAAATTGCTTCATGAACGTTCGCACGCGAATAAGAAGTAATTATAATACTTCCGGTATCCACGTCTTTCGTCCCAATATTAATTGTAGAAAGAGCAATTCCATCTTTTTTCCATACATAATAGTAGTTAGAAGTAGCTGATTCTCCATTCATTAATTGCGCGCCAAAATAAAGTTCTGCGCTCAATTCCGCACTTCCTTCTCCATTGATAAAAGCCGTACCAGTAGAAGAACGAAGAACAACACTAATACTATCCGCGCCATTTTTGTTTTTAAACAAGAAAGCCGTTCGTGAAGCCTTATTAAGCTGGAATCTTAAAGTAATTTGCCCTCCTTCTGGAACTCGGGTATGAGGAACAGTAATCGTAGATTTAATTGAGCCATCGGGCTGAGCTTCAGTTGTAATAATGATAGAGCCAGAAGTAGAGCTTCCGTTATCCGTAATTGTATCTCCATTCTTTACTTCTACATCATCAATATACCAAATACCATCATTCATGTTAATTTCTGGCACAATCATGGTAGAACCGCCTTTAGTTGTACTTTCGCCTTCTCCAGAATTACCAGAAACAACAGTCTCACCTTGGATTTCAATCCCATCAATAACCCATGTTCCTTCTGCTACATCAATATTTTTTAGAATAACAGAAAAAGAAGCTGAACTGGCATAAGATAACCCGTTATTCATATCTTCTATGAATGTATAAGATTGTGGGTCAATTAGAGAAAGGAACTTATTTATTCCATAGTCTCTGTTCCTTAAAGTAAAGATTGCTTCATAATCTTTATCTACGAGGTCTTTTCCATCTGCGGTTTTCGCGGGATAACCATCTACAAGATATTGCGTCCTGCCTTTTAATACTACTTTAAAATCTTTTGCTTCTACGAGCGCATTAGTTTCACCAAGAGACATTATCTTATTGTTTACTGTAAAAGTAAGATAAGAAGGAAGAAACTCAATAAAATCTTTATTTGCTTCTAAATCAATTTCTACCCAATCTCCTGCGCTATTGGCATAATAAAAAGCCCATTCGCGTGCGGTCGCGCCTTCACGAAGCATTTCTTCTTGTGACAAACTATTTGTTATAATGCGGAAACGAAGTATGTCTGGTAGAACAGTAATATTTCCATCTAAATTATCATTATAGTAATTAAAAGTTTGCCCACCAGACAAATTAACTACTTCAATTTTCTTGATTGCGTCAAGAATAGTTGAACCACCTGTGCCACCAATAATGCTATTTGCAGAAATAGAACCTTTAAGAATTGCGTTATTTGCGTAGAATGTTCCATCTCTTTCAACATAGAAAGAAGGTTGAGAACTATCATCAGTGTCTTGTCCGACCCAGAACACTCTATCATCAACACTTCCATCTTCTTTCGTAAGAGGGGAAGAATATAAGCCCGCGCCCGCGGTTCCATTGTGTGCGCGCGCAACAAGTCCATTATCAGTAATATCCCAACCACCAATTGAACCAGTTTTCGCCTCAATCTTACCAGTTAAGGTTAAATTACCAGCCGGGTCTGCTTGAAAAACTGCTTCATTTTTCAAATTTCGTAAAATTAAACCATTCCAACTTATTTCTACACGATTGACATCTTGTGTGAGAGTTTTCTCTACACCATTCTCCGTATAGAGCAGACCTTTTTTATTCACAAGGAATAACCCTTCTCCATTATGAACTACATATTCTTTCTCACTAGGTTCGCCAGTCTTACTATCAAATCTATAAGCAAACAAACCGTCTCGGTTCATTTGAAAAGCAACGTTGTCTCCTGCGAAGATACGAATTGCGTTTGTGTCAATTTGTCCCGCGCGAAGAAGGGAAGCGTTTATTCCTTCAGGAGTTATGCCAGTATTCCAAATCCAATTACCGTATCCGTCTTTTTGAGTAGCAGTAAAAATACCACCGCCGCGATAGGCTACAACGCCTCTATCACTTGTGCCCCAAATACCGTTCTCTTCATCTATAGTAAGAGTGCCATCCATAAAAGCATAGGTTAGGTCTGCCTGCGATAAAGTGGATTGGATATTTTCTATTTTTAAAGAACCATTCGTATTGAACGCGCTCGCTGCCGTATTATACAAATAAGAATTTGTTTTCATTTCTTCACTTGAAGCAACTATGCGCCCAAACAAATCTTCAAATTTTGTTTTGTAATTCTTTACAGTAACTTTATCTTCCCAAGGACTCTCAAGGTGAAGTTCTAATTCTGAAATATAACCTTCTACATTATCAAATTTCAGTTCAAAGTCGTTTACATTTACAATTACTCCCAAACACTTATAAAGTTTCGCTATAATATTTTTATTCATGTAAGAAATAGAAACATCATAAGAAACCTTTGGTTGTGAATTTGTTTTAGAAACTTCAAGAGCATCCAAGTATAATGAAAGTGCACCATTAGACAAGATATAAGTTATTTCAAGTTCTTTTACCAATGTGCCATGAGAAACAACGAAATTATTATCTAATGTAATATAGGGAAGATAATCACGATAAAGGACTGAATAATCATAGTATTTTTGAAGTTCTTCATCGTTATACTTCAAACCCAAATCTTCATAGCTTGTTTTTGCAAGAGAAGAGCCAATTAAAATACGAGGATATACAAAATCTTGCGTAAAGTCTTCAAACCATTCTACCGTATCTGTTAACTCATGTTGAACAACAGTAGCGATTCCTTCACCATTAAGCTCCGCAGTAATATAACCTAATTTAGAAGGAGCTTTCTTTAAATCTGTTAATTGTGCGGTTTTATCAAGAATTAGTAAGACTGGTGTGATTTTACCCGCGCCATTCTGATAGAAACCATAAGTCATTTCACTACCAACAGAATATATTTTAGAAATATCCTCCGCGGGGTCGCCTTGCGTTTTCTTACAGAAAAACCGCAAATCTGATATATGATTTTTTATTTTAGGAAGGATGTTAGTCAAATCAATACAAAAGTAATTTACTTTTGTCTCATTGATTGTTTCTTTATAATACCCTAATTGTTCCCCATCAAAAGGTTCGTTATCCCAAACGAAAGCAAGGTCTTTTGCTTGCGCGCTCATCCCGCCAACTTGAAGTTTTACATTATAATAATTTCCATAGTCGGTATAACTTTCTGCCTGCCAAGAACCTTCTTTTAGCGCGCTACCCATAAAGCGCTCAAAGTCAGAAACATCTTTCTTCTTTTGCGTGAGAGTGGCGTCATAAATTTCTTGGTTCTTGGCAATAAGTTCTTGAAGATTATTATATTGTTCTTCAAGTTCCTTATCCTTCTCTTGGTCGTTTGCCAAACGAGTGGCGTATGCTTGGTAAATTTGTTTATAATGTAAGTCAGGAGAATAAGAATAAGTAAGGTATCCTCTATTGGAACCATTCGCGGGCGCAGTAAGATTTTGTAAACCAATTAGAACGCCAGTATCTTCATCATACTTTTTATTTGCTTTTGTTAGTATTACTTCTTCACTTAAAGTTCCATTAGAATAAGCATTAAACAGTTTTAAAGTGTTTGAAATAACGCCTTCTTGTGAAATGTTTATATGGTAAGTATTCGCACCATCGTCCTTCAAATAAACCACTAAATCAGGCTTACCAACTCCACGTTCAAGAATGCCATCTTCGCCTAAAAGTGCATCAAGCATCTTTTGAGCATTATTCATTTGTTCCAAAGCTTCAGATTGAGAAGTTGCTAAAATAGCCCGTTGCGCTGAAATTTCATTTGCTTTTTCAGTTTCTTCCGCAATTTTCTTTGCGAGCGGAGCTAACTTACTATTTAGAATAAACATTTGTCGCTCATACGCTTGTATTTCATCATATTGCTCTTGTGTAATCGCGCCAATAGAATACATATAGTCAAAGTTGAGAATATAATCTTCGCCAGTTTTATTCGCGCTCGCATCCGCAATAGTAAGTAGCCCACTATCGGTTGTATCATCTTCCAAAGGAACAACATACATCTTGGTAGTAATTTCACTACTATCCATTTCGCGCGAAATTTCTTTGCTATTCATTGCATATTGTAAATCAATATGCTCTCCATCTTCTTGAAGAAAGGTATTATAAAAAATACATTTACGCCCAATTATATGATAATTAGAATCATATTCATATTCATAACGACAAAAAACTTCAAAAGCTTCTGCTAAATCTTGTGTCGCATTATAGCGATTACTTTTCTCAATAGAAACCATTCGCGCCTTTTCACGAAATGAAATCATTTTAGAAGGAATTAACTTATCATTCTTTACTTCCCAAGAACTAACATAGTCTTCTTCATAAACTTTATCGGTTCTTCGTAAGCCAGCGTTTTCGCGCGCAGAATTGTCTTCAATAGAAGCAACTCCATCATATGCGCTCCAATTCATTTGAACTTCATAAGTCCATTTTGTTCCCTTAAATATTTTATCAGCCCAATAATTTAGAGAAGCAATAGGTTCTTCTCCCCTTTCACTTTCTGGTTTATTGAACCATTCTTCATACTCTAATTCAAAATTATCTTGTGTAAGAGAAAGTTTATATCCTGTCTTTCCAAGTTCTTGGAAAGCCAAGCCTTCTGCTTCTACTTCACAAATAAGTTGCCCGTCATCTTGATGAGTTTCAGTTATTTTAGAAATAACAAACTCAAACACCTTTTCATCATTATTGCCCTTATTAAAAATGACTTTTATTTTTCTTTGTCCTACGAGAAGAACTCCATTTGTAGTATTATACCATAAAGGGTTCTCTACCATTTCATTGTTATGAAAGTAATACATAGGAATAGAGAAAGAAAGTTCTTGTGTTCCGTCATCTTTATTGGTTAGAACAGGGTCAATAATCTGTCCTTTATGAGTTATGTTTGGGGCGCTCAAAGTGATTATAAAATCATCTTGAAGACCCCAAACGCTCATCTCATAAGGACGAATTGTTTGCCGTGCCACAATTCATCCCTCCTAACTCCATTTTATAAATAACGATATTGATAATCAAATTGTGAAACTTGAATTGGTATTGAGGAAGTAAACTTCCCGCATTCTTTTGTCGTTATTTTCCCTTCTGTATTATAACGATGTCCGCAGGGTAATTTCATATAACTAGACAAAACCATGCTTCCTACATTTTCTTCTACTTCTTTTGTTTCAACACCAGAAGAAGAAGCAACTTTATACGTACATTTCATTTTTGCTTCTCCATTAATGCTGTCAAAACTAAAAGAAGGATTAGAAAAAAAGTCTTTAATCACGCTCTTTAAATGATTTTGGAAGCCTTCTAAAAGTTCTCCATTCACAGAACAATAAGTTCTCTTTGTATCATTCATCATGGCTTCTACTTGCGCGATAACCCATGCGCGAGTGTAATAATGGTTTACTTCTTCAATTAGTTGCTTCCTCAATTCTAACACAGAATTTCCAATCTTATAACTCTCAATAATTTTAAGCGCGCGATTATATGAAGCAAAACTTGGCGGAGTAGTAAAACGAAACTCTTCTTTCTCATCAATAGAAAAAGTTTCATATGAATTGCTTCCTCCATGAGAATATGAATTCGCTGGATAACAAATATATCCATTTGCATCATAATAATTTGTCGTAGAAAGAGAAAAACTTATTTTTACGGGGGATTTTGCTGACCCACAATTATAAAAATATAATGGAGAGGTGTTGGTAACTTGTGATTGAAGGGTATCCTGCGCGAGAAGTATATCATCTGTAGCTAACATAGAGGAATAAGGAATCCCATCTTCTCCAATCGCTTTTAGATTATCTGGGTTCTCTAAATCACTCTCGTTCATAAATACATTTTTGCGCGAATACCAAAATGGGTCATCGCAAACTAGTTCAAGAGTAATATCTCCTTTATATAAAGAAGAAGCAACAAAATAAGTTTTCGCGCCAATAACCATTGGTAATTGGTCTTCAAATGGTATCATACTAATTTGTGGAGCACTACTTACCCGTGCCATAATCGCACGATTAGGATATTCTGAAAGAATTAATTCTCTTTCAACTCCGGGAATAAACCATGCCTTGAATTCGTCATACTCACGCGTAGTCATTCCATCTGTAGATAAATCAAAATGGATTGTAAGAGGATTGTATTGAGTAATCCAGTATAACTGTCCGTCAAGACCAACCGATTGTGTAGTAGTTTCATTGAAATCTGTGTACATCCCTTTTGTTAATCTATCTGAAGCAAAAACTGCGAGTAAATTAAAATCTTCTATATTTTTCCCACCATAGGAAAAACTAATAAATTGCTTTTGCGCCGAGGGCAGGGAATTACCCTGCCCGTCATGCGTAACCTCATATACTTGTAATGCCATCCTTTTACCTCCTTGCTAATGTTAGATTCCCTGCCTTTTTCGCAACATTCAAAATTTCATCCATGATTTCCTGTCCCGCCTTACGCGCGCTATAATCACTTGAAATAGTTCCATTACCAACTTGAATAGAAATATTTTCAATGTTAATATTTTCGGAATTATCAGTGGAAATAGAACGGAAGTTATCAGCCAAGGCTTGAATTGCTTCAATACAAGACCGGAGAGAGAAGTTGGAATCACTAAAGATTTTGCTCTTCAAAAGTGCAGTGTCTTTCGCACTCAAGAATGCTTCTGGTTTACTCTTAGAACCATCAACCCACGCGGGGCCAGTGTAATCTACAAGACCGCCTTGGGCATACTTTTTGATATACTGCTTGTAAGAATAACCTGTCGTTCCATTATACCTAACTTTATACCATTTGCTATTCTTATAGTCATCATAAATTTCCATCGTACTGCCATTTGGAATCTTGCCGACTTTCTTAGCTTTTAAATCAGGCTTACTTCTGATATAAAGTCCTGCGCCAGTATTGGTCTTTACTTTACCGCGAGAAGTCCCTTCAGTTTGAGTTGGAGTGGTATTACTGCCAGTAGAACTGCCACCTGTATTGCCACCAATGTTTCCACCCGTAGAAGAACCTTGGTTCTTTTTAGCATTCTCAAAAATCTCATTAGCTCTTCGCGCGCCTTCTTCGGCTCCGCCACTTGCGTAGCCAGCATTAAAAGCTTCTTGCGCGGAAGCGCTATAATTCTTTTTGATGGCATCATCATACTTCGCGTCAGAGTAGTATTTTTTCCAAGCTTCATCACGCGCGTTCATATCCCGTTTATTCGCCCAGATTTCTAGTTCTTTTTTGGTCTCTTTAGAGTTTTCGCTACTTTGCAGACCAGAATCTTCGCGATAAGATTGAGTATATTTTTCAATAAACTCAAGCATTTTTTCGGGTGTCCACTCATTCATCATCTGATAAACTTCTTGCCAGAGTAAACCGTTCTCTTTTTGATACTCAAGCGCTTCAGTAGCAATATCAATTTGCTTTTGAAGTTTCTCTAACTGATTATCAGAAGCTTCTTGAATAGTATCAATTTGCTTCTGCATCGCGTCAAAATAATCAGATTGAAGTTTACTATCAATCTGATTTTGAAGATTCTTGATTTCGCTCGCAGAACCACCAGACCGTTGAAGAATGGCAAGTTGACGTTGAAGTTTACTCAATTCACGATCATTTTGATTCTTATTATAAAGTTGTTGTTCTTTATTTAAAGCATCTGTTAGTCCTTTGATGTATTCTTCAGAAGCGTTTTGAGTTGCGTCAAGTAAGTCTTGCATCTTGTCAATTTGAGCCTGTTGCCTATCCACAATAGCATTAAGAAGCTTTTCTTCAACAGAAAGTTGGTTATCAATGTATTCTTGAAGGATTTCATTTTGACTAGCAACATTCTCTTCAATATCTTTTAGATGATCGTTATATTCGTCGTATAGACCATCAAGTTCCTCCATCCAGCCATCAACTCTATCCCAGAAGTTCTGCATCATATCATCAGTGGTTTCTGCTTTAGTACCATCATCATTAGTCCGCAGATACTTCTCTACATCAAATCCAATAGATTTGAGATAGTTAAGTTGAGTTTGAGAGTTTTTGCCTACACCAGTCGGCGCGCCAGTAGCATCGGTAGAATTGAGTTTAGCAAGAATATCAAGACCGCGATCAGCCCCATCAACATATTGCATCAAGCCATCTTTATCATAGGTAAAGATTTTAGAGAAGTCAGTATTTAGAAGTTCTTTTCTTCTAATATTATACCAATCTTCTTGTAAAGAAGCAAGTTGACGGTATGCTTGTTCTTGTTTCTTTAAAATGCCAAGCTCTTTCTCAAGACTGTCAGAGTAGTTATAACCACTCTGCATATTCTTACGTTTGGCTTGCTCTAAAGTAATTTGCTGTTCTGCTTTAGCAATCTGTCGTAATAAGTTATACCAACGTTCAAGATCATGTGTGATAGCTTTGGGGTCATCGCCTTTTCCGCCACCGCCTCCTCCGCCTCCACCAGAACCAGCTTTCTTACCAAGGTCTGAAGCAGAAGAGTCAAGGAGCGCCTGCCACATCGCGCGAATGCGCTTCAATTCTGCGAGAGCATCACTTGCAGAAGCCATTGCGTTACCAGTTGCCATAGAAGTTGCTTTCTTTTCATTGGTAACTGCCATTCCGCGCCCAGCATTGCCGTTCTGAAGAAGTTTCTTAGTTTGAAGATGATTAAAAACTATTGCATCATCCGCAAGATTTACAAATTCCGCGCCATTTTCGCCTGCGACGAAATAATGCCCGTTACTAACAACAAGCTCTGGTCCTAGTTCCCCCATTAAGGTTTTTGTGCCCTTTGCAAGAGCAACGTTGCCTTTTGCGCGAGACATATCTATATTCCCGCCAACGGGAGCAGAGAATTTCTTCTCAAAAATTCCACTAACAACAGAGCCTTCCCCTTGAACTTTTACTGTTAGAGTGGCAACCGCATTTATTGAAGTAGTTTTTGGTTGAGAAATAACTACTTTTACAGTTTTCTTATCAGGAAGGTTTTTAATGCTCTTTCCAGTATCAGAAACAGCTTTTGCTTTACTACTGTCGGTAGGAATTTCATCCATTGCAGACGCAACTTTCTCAATTGCTGTTGTAGCATTATTTGAAGCGTTTTGAATGCTTGTAACCGCGGAAGTAAGATTATCTGTATTGAAAGAGTAAGTAGTGGTGTAAGTGGAGTTTCCTCCTTCTCCATCATTACCATTTTGCTGTTCTACCACATTGATAGTAATTGTCCGACCAGTCATTTCAGCTAACTTCGTAGCAATACTATCTACAGTTGTTTTTGCGGTTTCCGTCGCGGTTTCAAGGTCTGCGAAATTGGTAAACTCAAGCTCTATTAGGCTTTCGGCATTCGTAACCATATCGGCGAGATAAGTTGCAGTTTGTGCCAAATCCATAGTAGAGAGAGTATTGGCAGTGGCAAGAACAGTAGGAGATACATTATTTAACCGAACGCACTCATCAGCCAGTTTTTCAAGAGCGTCCACTGTCGGGTATCCTTGCTTTGACTCATCACTATCACTCATTGTAAGAGCTTGGCTTAATTGTCGCAAGAAATCAATATCTTCTTGATTAATTGGAACTCCCAAGTCTGCGAGCTTTTGTACTTCTAAATAGGTGCTAATAATTTCATTTTTATAATTTGTTAGAAATGAATTAGCAATATCTATGTCTGTAGTTGCTGCTTTTGCTCTTTCACGAGCAGTTGAAAGAACTTCAATACCATAAGGTTTTTTGTCAATCGGAAGTTCGGAAGACCCTTCTCCTTTCTCTCGCGGTTTTACGGTAAATATAATCTCTTTATTATTCCACTTATCCCATAAAGTCTGAATATCTGTATCTGCTTGATAAACTTCAGCAGAAATTTCTGCAACACCATTGACACTATCAATAGAATAATTGCCGTTTTCGTCTTTAGTTAGACCAGAAATCACTGTTTCAAGATTTGCTGTGCCATCTACGGTAACAGACTGGGTATTGCCTTCACTATCAGTTAAGTCAACTTGATAAGAAGTTGGCTTTACGGTTGCACTTTCCGCAGTAGCAGAAACATCAGAAACAGTTGGAGTTTCTTCTCCAAGTTCAAGAGTCGGCGTTGTGGAAGGAGTAATGGTTAGGGTGCTTGCTTTACCAGTGATTTCATCCGTAATCTCAATCTCAATAGGGGAATTCACCGCGCCTTGCGCTTGCTTCATTCCAGTTTTCGCACCGGTTGGGTCAATCTCAAGTTCAGTCACAGTTGCTGTTGCTTTTGCGATTGGATCGGTAATTAGAAGAGAACCATCCTCACCAAGTGCGCCAGAATCTTCTTTAATATAGATTTTTTGAGGAACGATTTCTATATCAGTTTCAGTTGAAGTAGTTGAACTTTCGCCAGAAAGATTCTGCGCGGACTGATAAGCCATAATGTCTTTTTGAAGTTTTTCTACTTGTTCTTCCGTATATTTTTTCCCATTGAAAGTATAGTGGGCTTGAACGTTTCCTTCTACGTCTACTTCTTCCGTATATTCAACTTTTACATCTCCATCAAGGCTAAAAAGCTCGTTAAGTTTATTTTTTACTTCTTCACCAGTTAATTCTTTTCCTTCCGAATCAGTAACGACGGGCGTGCCCATTTTTCCAGTAGGTGTAAAAGTGAAAGGAACTTCTACTTCACTAAAATCCGTTTGCGCGGTTTGAAGAAGATAGTTTTCTACAGTTTCCTTATCTTTCTCGTCAGTTTCGCCGACAATTATTTCAATTAATTCACCAGCAGTTATTTCCGTTTTGTCAGTTTCTTTCAGTTTCTTTTGAATTGCCTCTTCAATCTTATCTTTACTAATTCCTCTGCTTACCGCGGCGTCAACTATCTTTTGATAGAGAGGATTTTCTTCTTCTTTTCCTTCTTTTACCTGAATCTTTTCAGTTAGCTTACTTGGATCAATAGTTATTTGTAGTCCAAACTGAACTAAAGAAGTGTTTATCTTATCTTGAAATAATTTGGCATTCTCTCCAGAGAGTAAAGACCAATCAATGCCATTAAGAGCGTTGGCCAAGGCTTCAATAATTCCGCGGCCTTCTTTATTTATTAAAGCAAAAAGCATTGGGTCTTTTACAACTTCTCCAAGTGTTGTTTCCACTCCATTAATCAAAGTAAGTTTTAAACCACTTGCATATTGACCGAGAGCATCAACGATAGTTTGCTGCTCGGAAGTCCAAGTAAACTCTCCGTTTTCATAGGTAGGAAGCAGTTCACTGAAATCAATAACATTGTCATCTCCTGCAACTTTATCAAATGCTTCTTGCGTTTGAACTACTGTTTCCAGCATCGCAATTTCGGCATCAAGCATATCAATTTGATTTTGAGCAAGAGTATGAATGCCTTTAGTAAGACCTTCCTTCATGTTAGTCGCGCCAAGATTGAAATTTGCTCCTAATTTAGATAGGTCTACAAACGTTTCACCATCTACATTAACAAGAGCTTGCGCGCCAGCATCAAGTAAATCAGAAGCAGTAATCAGATTTCCATTCGCATCTTTCGCGCCTGCGAGTATCTCATCGCCAGCGAAATTAATCATATTATAGAAATCTTGATAACCAATCTGATTTTTCTTGAAATCATCCCCATCCAAAACTTTGAATGCGTCACCAATTCCTTCCCATGCGGAAAGAGGATCGTCATAGCCAGATGGCAAATCTCTATTCATAAAGTTAAAAGTATCATCCGTTTTCTTTAGTTCGGCAGTGATTTCTTTACAAACAGCGAGTTCCCCTTCAAGTTCTTCTCTGCGCGCCGTGCCGGGTTTGGCATTATTAATTTCCTTATTCAATTCATCAATCCGACGCATTACATAGAAGATGTCATTCAGCCGTTCATCGGAATCCATCGCACTTTCAACGAGACTGGAAAGCATCACTTTGCCTGCAAGGGAATTTATTGATTGAAGAGTGGTAAGAACGCGATAAGCTTCACTTTGCGCGAGCTTAAACCCATCTACTGTTTGAGTGAAAGCATTGGGGTCTATTTGAATGCCAAGTTTACCAAGAGAATCTGTTAAATTCGCTCTATCGGCAATATCAAGATTACCACCAAGCGCATCTTCAAGCCAGCCATTAATTTCATCAAAGAAATTAGTGACGCTTTCAGCATAGAGAAGTTCATAATTGGTAATGCCTTCAACTTTACTGCGGATTTCTTCATTATCCAGATTTAGTTTATAGTTACCAAATTGGTCTGGAGACCTTAGGTCAGTAAGCTGGTCTAATGGGATAATGATTGCGTCAGCGAGTGCCTGAACCGCGTCTAACGTACCAAACGCGCCATCGCCAACGAAAGTAATATCCTTTAGGGCTTCTTGCGCGGCGCCAGAGGTCGCCTTGGTTTCAAGCGCGACTGCTTGGGAAAGAGCATCGTTGTATTCTTCTACAGTCCAGCCAATTCCATCCTCATACATTTTTTTGACTTTAGCAACTGCATTTGAATTATCAAAGCCATCTATAATACCTTGAATATCATTTCCATATGTTGCGCGATTTTTTTGAATTAGCTCTACGCCACCAGAAAGAAAATCATTCATGAAAGATTGATAGGCTTCTTCCATTTGCTTTTCTACATATGGTTGCCAAGGAGTGCCATCAACTTTACCAAGCGCTTCTTTGTAATTTCCCATCGCAAGGAGGGGTTTAATGCTGGCATACTTTTCGGCATTAGCATTGATTTCTTCCAATACTTCTTGAGACATTTGGAGACCTTCTACTCTTTCATTTATTGCTTTTTGAAGCTGTTCCTCTGTGTAATTTTCATCAATGAGATATTTATAAATTAAATCCCAAACTCCAGCTTCATCAAAAGTTTTTAATAAATCTTGGTTATGGCTAAACAAAATGCGAGCGTCTTCTTCTGATAAATTTTCATTACTGCTGTTTTTCAATCCTTGAAGAGAACGAATTTGTGTAGTAATGACAGTTAAAGAATCATTACTATTCGCTCCACTAGATAGGCTTTGTATTGCAGCAAAAGCTTCATCTAAAGCACTAGCTTCCTTTTGTAAAACAGCAATCTCCGCATCTTGATATGCTTGTAACTTTTCACTATTTGCCAAAACATATTTTGAAGGGTCATTCTCATCAATTTTGAAAACTTCAGTAAAACTACCAAGGTCTTCTATTCCTGCGGCGACCATCTTGTTGTACGCTTCAAGTGCTTCATCAATAGAAAGGCCTTTAGTCAAGTCATCAAAATCATCAGTCATTGATTTTACTTTCTTGACGAGACTATCTTGAAGAGTTTTAATTTCAGCATTTAGATTTACAACGATTGAAGAAGTTAAGCTAGTTAAACTCTTGAGAATTTCTTGTTTTTCTGCTTTATCTAAAAGCTCACTTTCTTCAATTTGCTTTTGGAAAGCTTGAATGCCGGTGATTGTAGTAAAGTCTGCGGACTTCATTAGGTCAAAGAGTTCCGCAGAATTAGAGCTTTGAGAGATTGAACTAAAAAGAGCAGAGAAACTCTTCGCGTAAGAAGTTGCTAAATTGTTTAATCCTTTTTCTTTTAGCTCTTCTGTATATTTGATTGCGTCAGTTATAAGCGCGCGCTCATTACCAGTAATTTCATCCTCGTTTTCAATTGCTTCAGAAAAAGCTTTATATTCTGCTGAAAGAGTATCAGAAAAAGTGATTTCTAATAATTTAGTAAGCGCTTCTTCATTTTCATCTGAAGTTACTTTATAATATTCTTTAAGTTCTTGTTTAAGTTTTCCATCTTGAATATTAAACTTGGATATAATATCTTCAGAACTATATTTGTCGGAATCGGCGAACATTTTATTAAAGATTTCTTGGTTATTATCCGATAGAGTTTCCCAAAACTCTTCTGCTTTTTCAACAATATCATATTCAGAAAAATCTTTATCCTTCGCGAAATCTTCCCATTCTTGTCCTGACGCGCGGAATTCCTCGGCAATGGAAAAAGCGAGCATTGAAAATAGACCAGAGCTGTCTTCAACTAAAGACCACTCTTCCCCTGTCTTTTTGTCTACAAGATCAGAGTATAATTTTTCAGAAGCTGGTTTCGTAGCATAAGCTTTTATTGCTTCTCGTGCTTGAGAAACTTCTTTTTCACTTTCATCAAATGATTTTAAAACTTCTCCTGTATAAGATATAAAAACTTCATTTACTAATTCTAGATACTCATCAAAAGCTTGCTCACGACTTTCAGAATCTTCTGCGCTTTTGAATTTATTATTTGCTTCCCTAAGTGCTTTTAAAGTGTCTTCTGGAATTTCTTGTATTTCAGGGTTCTTACTTGCTTCTTCTGCCGTTCCTCCGACTTGTTTACCATCTATTCCTACATATGGTTCAGTGCCTTCTTCAAAAAATAAAGATAAAGTATGATCCCCATTACTTTCTACTATTTCCCCATTCGTTATCCACAAAGAAGAAGAATTCATATAACTTGCTTTTTCATTATACGCATTTTGTTTCGCTTTTTCTAATTCTGCTTCTTTAATTTCCATTTCTTTCAAGGAGGCTTCGTAAGCTGCGTCTGCGCTCTCTCTACGTAATTTAGCAAGTAGTTTTTCTTGACCCGCGACTTCAACTATTGCGTTTCCTTGATCATCATATGATTTTATAAGATCTGGATATTCTTCAGCTAAAGAATTCGCTGCTTCTTGTGCTTCTTGCGCTGCTTCAGCACTATCATATTGAGCTTCTTTTAATTTTTCATATTTTTCTAAACTGCTTTCAAAAGTTTTATATTTATTCTTCTTTAAAAGCGCATCATTATTTAATTCAGTAAGCTCTTTTTCAAGATCAGCAATTTTTTCTTCAATAGTGTAATTAAGTGCGTCAAAGACTTGAGCTAATCCACTTATTAAAGAAAAAGCACCCGTAATATAAGAACCGCTAGCAATTTGAGCGATACCCGATGCAAGATTCCCTGCGCCAGATAGTCCTTGAGCAAGCCGTTCATTTCCATTAGAAATGGCGATACTTGCCATTTGGAGCACTGCTCCAATTTGAGTACCATATTTCTTAATTCCTTGAACAGTTTTTTGTAAACTACTCATTAAAGCTGAATCGAGGCTTATATTTCCAGAAGCTATATTTGAACCAAGATTTTTTAATTCATTAAATTTCGCCTTAAACGCATTTATAAAACGAGTTGCTGTGTTTGTTCCACTTTTTTCTGAATTATTTTCAATTTCTTTTGCAGTTTGTTGAGTATCATTTTTTATCTTTGCGATTAATTCTGTTATATTATTATAAAGGAGTTGTTTTATTGTAGAAACCAAATTCACCAAAGTTGTCAAAACTACCACCGGTAGTTTACCAAACAACTTCGGCATATTGTTTAAGTAGTTTACAACTGTAGTCCCAAAATCAACAATGGTCTTCATCAACTCTTCAACGCCAGAAGAGGTATAGAAAAGTTTTACAGAATTTTGAAGTTGGTTAATTTTAGTTTCCATGGAATCCATAGTTTTTAACATTTGAAGAGCGCCTTCATCTTCACTATTGGCGGCAATATCCATGGATTCTTTTAGGAGGTCATAGTTACCAACGAGGGCAAGGAAACGACTCTGTTGACGATTGCCCGCCGCTACGGTTGCAATGTAGCGTTGGGCATTTTTGTCTATAGTATTCCATTTCTCTGCCAACTCCATGATTACATCATCAAAGTCTCTGAATTGACCATTGACGTCATGAAGAGAAATACCAACACTCTGTAGTGCTTTATCTACATTGTTTAGACTTAATGCTTCGCCTTCACTATCCACGAGAGTAGACGGATCAGATTTTAGTTCGCCAAAACGTGAAACGATCGATTTTAACGCAGAGCCGAGGTTTTCAGGGGCTTCTCTCGTCACGCTTATCATCGTAGCCAGCATAGCTGACGTACTTTCAAAACTTGAACCAACTGACGCTGCGCCTGACGCTACTTTACTCATAGCTGTAGCAAGTTCAGTTGTATCCGTTGCTGTTTTGGCCGCTAACGCCGAATATACATCAGTTACCTTTTGGGCTTCTGACATTTCCATGGAGAAACCGCGTACAGCAACTGTCATATAGTCGGTTGCTTTTGCATAGTCAAGGCCAGAAACTTTAGCCATGACAAGCGTTTGCTCGGTTAATTTCATTACTTCATTTGTTTGAAGTCCTTGCTGATAGTAAAGTTGTGAAACTTCATATACACCCTTTATTGTTGTACCATATTGTTGCGCCAAAGAACTATAAGAGTCCATTTGTGCCCACAAATCTTTCTGGGTCATATCAGTTACAACCGCAATATCGGTAATTACTTTATCCAATTCGCGCACGTTAGAAACCATACTTCTGACTGCTGAACGTGTCATATTTAAAATCTGATAGAAACCAAACCAGTGCTTTACTGTATTTTGAATCCCTTGAAGCAAAGACATCCGTTCATTCAATCTGTCAGCCGCGTCTGCTGCGTCTTCTAAGCCAGCTCTTGCTTTATCTGCTACCGCGGGAAGTTCTTGTAGCCCCTTTTTCCCTTCTTGAGTTGCGACATGAGCTTGAACGACGCTTTCTTTATAAGCGTCTTCCGCTTGACGAGTTTTATCTATTTCTGCGGTTGCATCTTTATAAGCTTGAGTATTTGGTACGGCTTTAAGTGTGGTTTCTGCTCCTTGATATTGAGTTACTAATTTTTCAGATTTAGTTACCTCATCTTGAGCTTGAACTCTTGCGCTCGTCGCTTTTGTACTTTCTTTTTTCAACGCATCCAGTCTGGTTGGAATATAAGAAGCAACATTATCAAAAAATTTTCGTATTTCTGAAGCAGTTTTACTTGCAAGGTCTTTTGCGGTACTTTCATCAAATCCGATGTTTACCATTTCTTGCCGAAGGGCTTCTCTTGCATCCTTACCTTTTACATTTCCGTTTTTAGCAAAAAAGCGAGGATCTCCATTCATAACAGAAGTAGCAAGTTGTGTAGCATTTTTTTTAAAATTCTTCACTTTGCTATCGGCATTCACTTCTACTTGAGTTGCTTCAGTTAAAGCTTCTTTGGCACTATTTGCTCTTTTCTCTGCTTTTTCTAAGCCCGTTTCAATTTTTTTCAATGCTTTTTCATAATTGTCCGCACTCGTAATCCCCGCGTCCGAGAAAACACCAAAGAAACTTCCTTTCGCAGAACTCAGAGCCTTGTTTTTTAAAGCTAAAATATCTGCTTGTAACTGCTTTATTTGATTATCAAAATCTTGTACCTTTTGAAGCTCTGTAGGACTAAAAAGTAAATCTTCAAAACTTAGATTTTGAAAACCTTGACTTAATAATGTAATCCCGTCAACGAGTTTCTCAAAAGAATTCCCAAATCTCTCAATATCTTTCTGAGACTTGAACGGTTTACTAAGCTGAACCCCCATTTTTTCAGAAGCAGATTCAAGTAAACTAATCTGCTTTGTTAATGCCTTATACGCAGTAGTATCTGGCGAAAGATTCTTTAATTGATTTTTAAAGGCTTGAATCTGTGATTGAGCTTCCTGCATTGCTAAATTTAATTTTACAGGAACTTCAATTTGTAAATTTTGCCTTGACGCCATACCTTATTCCTCCTTTTTCCTCAAAATAAAAAAGAGCCACCTTCGCTTCGCACGAAAGTGGCTCAAATATCGGCATCAATGTCATTTGATAACCGAGTTATATCCATTATCAAATCCTTACTCATTTCTGTCTTATTTGGCATAGCTATTATGTTGAATACAGAAATAGTAGGATCAACCCTTTCACCCAAGCGTAAGTTTATATTACTCATCACTCGTACCTTTGGCATTGTTAACACATTCGTTGTGTTCAAGCCATCATTCTCGTCTTTGGTATAAAATTTACCTTCAAGCAAGAATGTTCCATTAAATCTCTCTTTTTCAATAAGATAAAGGAGAGCTTCGTCTCCATACTCAAAATAGTAGTCTATGATGTATTCATCCAATGGGTCTGGATTTTTTATAAAAACTCTATTTCCGTCAATTTCAAATTCTTTTTTTTCTTGAATACAATTGTATTTATAAGAAAATACAAAAATTTTTTTATCTTTAGTTGGAGGATACATAAGAGAAAAAGAATTTTCTTTATCAAGCTCAAAAGGCCCTTCTTTTTTTTGAACGTAAAGAACATCTTTCTGTCCTCTGCTTAAAAGCTTTGCGCTCATAAGGATGCCTAAACCGGCAGAGGACATAACTCCTTCCGTTAAGGTGAAATTCACTTCCGAACGATCTTCCCAAATGACGTGTGGCATATTGCCCCAACCTCCTCGCGCCATAATGGGACGGCTTTCTTCAGTAAGCATTGCGATGTTTACTTTTTCAAAATAAAGAACAGGTTCTCCAGCTTCTACTTCACGATACCCAAAATTCATTGATGTATTCGCCTTTAGAACTACTTGATATAGTTCTTTAGTTCCAAAATAATTATCAATCAAAAGGTTCACCTCCTTCCTACCCGTCTGTAGAAAGCACGCACAAAAACACTTTTTTATTGCGCGCGAGATATAAAAAAAAAGGCTACCACAAAAGTGGTAGCCAGTGTATCAATTATTGATACTTGATGAGCTTCATCATTTCGTTGTTCGCGTCACGAAGAACACGAATTGTCATGCTGAAGGTGCTTGGATCGCCTTCAGCCTCCATCGTTAGAGTTACCTCACTCATTACTTTGGCACGATTAATTACGAATTGGAAAGGAGAGTCCTGACTGTCTTCGTTACGAATTAGAGTATCACCATAAATCTTATAGGTTCCGGGGAAAGTAGAAGGAGAAATGGTGATTTGTACCGCTTCGTTGTTAGCGCTGCCGTCGCGCTCTTCAGTCCAGAAGATACGAATCTTATCTCCAGCAGCGAAAGAACCGTCGGCTAGGACGGCTTCCGTAGTGACTTGACCGCGCTTACCAGTGCTGAGGTTTACCCAGCTATACTCAGTAACGTTGCCAGAATCAACTTCTACGCCATAGTCATCTTCTAGCTTGATTGGTAGAGACTTGTCGGTAGCAATGAACTGCGCAGTACGACGAACTTCAACCTTTTCAGTAGTGCTCGCTTCAGTAATCTTACCGCCCATCATTAGACGGAGAGATTCCATAGACATTAGAGCGTCTTCAAGATTGAGGTTGATTTCTTTACCATAGTCCCACATGATTAGGCTTGGGTTGCCCCACATATATGTTCCGCGCGAGCCGTTAATTCGCGCGCGTCAAAAGACAGCTTGTATTCTCACACAAGATCAGACTATATCTTAACAGTGGATTCTTCCTGCTGTTCCCTTTTCGGTTCACTTGAACCTACTTCTTTATAGAATAGTCGTTGAACTTTCGCCGTAAACATTATCAACTTTGTAAGGACGAAAAATATATTTACAATATTTCATCCATTTCGGATCGGTTCCTTTTTCTCCCGCGAGAAAACGTTGTATGCTTCTACGGTCTCCATAACCATTTCTCGCAGTTTCACGAATAGAAGAGAATTCTTGTAAAAAAAATCCTGTTTTAGCATCATACACATAAACTTGCTTATTTATTTTTTTCGGTTCAAGAACTTCAACTTTATCAAATTTTTGAGTTCTCCATAATAAACCAGCACAAGCCCGTTCAGGATGATTTAAAGCTTTACGAATTGCTCCATGATAAACAGAGTAATATCGTTCTGCTTCTGCCAAACTTAGAAATTCATTAACATATTCTCCCGTTATTTTATCATAACAGAAAACTGGAATAGCATTCATTGTGCTTAAAAAATTCGTCCAGTCAGTTACAATATTATAGCCTTTTTCTTTATTAGTCGTATCATAGTAAAGGATATATTGAGCTTCCGTTTCTGTAAGAAGTTTTGCTGGAACTTCACACAGAATTTCTACTTTAAAGTTTTCTATTCCATATTTTTGAATAGCATTATAAAAAGCAGTACATCCTTTATAACTACGATAATTGACAGAACCAGCTCTTTCTTTCAAAGTTGTTTTTGTTTGCCCTATATATCGCTTCCCGCTTGGAGAAGTATAGCAATATATAAAACCATAGCCGTTTTTCGGCTTAGCGCTTAGCGTCTGATTATCCATTTGAGTTTACCTCCAATCCAAAATTCATTGGCTATTAGGATTTTCCAGAAATTAAAGAACTTTTACGGGGGTAAAAGCCGTTTTGCCCCCTCGGGCTTCAGTATTTTCAGCAGTCTGCTCAATAGTTGAAACCTTTAGTGTATCTAGGTAAAGAACAATGTCACCCTTCTTTACGCCCTCTTCCGCAGAACCTTTACGACCATCGGCAAGAGCTTCAAAAGTAACGTTACTTACTTCTTTCACGCCGTAGCGTTCAAAAATATTTAGAGCCATAACGTTATACCTCCTATTTGGTATCATTATTCTTTATAGAACGAATCCAATATTTTAATTGTTCTTTTTTTATTTTCGCTCCGGCTAATGCCGCGCGAGAGTTCGTATTGTACTCCTCTCGCCAACCCATGCGCTTTAGTTGGTCTTGAAAAGCATAATACGTTAAATTATAAACTTCATTGAGACTAATTCCGGTGCCAATCGCAAAGCTTCCTACTAAATCAGAAAAAGAAATATCTGTTCCTTCTTTTGCTCTTTGCTTTGCTTTTGCTTTAGCAACTCGTTCCCGGTTTAGAATTTGTCTCTTTTTCATTTTTTTGACGAGGGGAGAATCTGTATCATAAATTATAATTTCATCTTTTCCTCCTTCATCAAGGAAATAAATTCGCTTTATCATTGTTTGGAAAAAAGCGAATTGTTCTTCGCCCAATATGTGTTTTTCAGGAATAGGGCCGACTACAATTTGGGCTGGCTCAATAGAAAAGATTACGTTTTCACGACAGAAAAAATAAAAAGCTTCCCGCGCGAGTTCATTAAAATCTTTATCCATTTGAGTAAGCATAAGAAAATAGTCAAAATCTGTTAACGCATCTAAAAGGGCATTCATTTCTTCATTTTCTGGCTTATCTTCTAAAATAGGCTTTTTAGTCAAAATAAGCTGTAGATAACTTTGAAATTTATTATATCCAACTTCTGCAATATTGCGAAGTGTTTCAGGGTAAAGTGCGCAAATATCATCATAAAAAATTGGAAGCCCTGCTTGACATTTTAGAATGAAGGAATCATCAATTAAATTCATAAGTTTTATACTTCATTGAATATCCACCTATTTGAGGAGAAAGAGTAAGTGCATCAACTCGGTGAAATTGAAGGTTGCCAATTCCCGCGAGTTTTGCTTGATTAAACATCGTATCAATCTCCTGCATGATTAAGTAGGGGCGTAATGAAGAATCCTCCAAATACCATTCATCATACGGGCAAGCAATATCAAAACGAATTGTTGAGGTCTTGAATTCTTGATTACCCGGTACAACAGCAAAATCGTCAAATACGACTACAAGATATGACATTTTTTCTATACTACCATCAAAAATTTTTGGAGTAATGGAAATCTGTTTTCCTAGTAGGTCAGCTCCATCTATATCCTCCAATTTATCTGAAAACGGGTCTCGGCAATTATATTTTAAAAGCCGACAGACACGTTGATTTAGTAAAATCTTATTCGCGATTTTGAATGTATTTTCACCTAAAACCGCAAAGCGTCTTTGAGTAGCCATAAATATAATCACCTCTTACCACAATGGAACAATTGAAATTTCTTTCTCAACAATAAGAGAGCCACTTTCCGCGCGCAAAATAACTTTACCAAGCTTATTTTTCGCATTTGCTTTAACCGCGCACATCGCTCCATTAGCTTCTACTATAGAAGCATAATCTCCTTCTAAAGTAAATATAACTTCGTTTGGGTTCTCTTCTGTTGTAATTAGTTCATAAGTTGCCTTTCTATCCAAACGAATAGTATTGTTGCCCTTAATATAACCAGAAAAAGAAGAAGAAACATTGGAAACAATAACTTTTCGTATTGTTTTTACTTCTGGATTATCTTTTAGAGAAATCTCAATCTCTACTTCTCCTTCTGCTACAGCAATTAGGTTTTTGTCTTTGTCATAACCAACAACTTTTCGGTTTGGTAAGGTGTAAGAAACTTGCGCGAAAATGGGCTTACCATCTTTCATAATAGAGAAAGTAAGGTCAATCGGCGCGCCAACCTTAAACGATTCTTCTTTTTCAGGAAAAACAAAATCATATTTAGCAAGTTTATCTGCGTCGCCAATTTCATTTTTAAGGTCATCGTTAATATAGTTAATTTTATCTTCCGTAGCGGAAAGATACATAACACCCGGAACGCTTGACTTGTCAAGCTCTACCAGATACCAGCCTTCTTCTTCTACTATAAATTTTGTTAGGCGATCTATAGGTTGTTTAGGAAGTAAGAATTCAGCATATTTATTTGGCTGTGGAGTTATGAGGTTATTCCAAGTTCTAAAGTTTTCCTTAATTTTACTATCCATAGAACTTACAAAATAGCACCAACTACCTTGCAAATGTCCTTGATTATCAACCCACTTAATATAATAGTTGCAACGCACCATATAAAAAGTTTTATGCGTTTCGCGCACACGTCTTTCCTTTTGATAAACAAGCCAACGTTCATCATCCCAAATTACAATATCTCCGATTTCTACCGGTACATCAAGAGCAACGTGTAACTCTTTTATCTTCTTATTTTCATCCTCTTTTTTAGAAAGAATAACTCCTCTAAAAAAGCATTTATTTTCTATTTGTAAATCATTAGCTGGAACATTAGGCGACTCTTCTAACCACTTTTCAAAAGAACGGATTCCAGTATTAGTTGCCACTTCTGCCACTGTTTTCCCACGATGACTCGCGCGCGAAAAGTAGACATCCATATAATTCAATGTATGATACCTCCTATAAGATTCATACATTCAAAAACAGTTCTCCTAAAATACTCATAGGATAAATAACGTAAAGATTGAATTTTTCCTAAAAGAGCATAATAGTTAATTGTTTTCTCATTTTCTGGCAATCCAATAAGTTCAATGACAATTGTGTCAAGAAACTTTTCCCATTCTCCGTTCTTTTCTCTTTCACAAAGCAAACCATAAAGCCGATTTTTTATTTTATTCTTATAACCTTCTTTAAAGTTATCCATGATTTTTTCCCGCCAATTGAGAAAATCTGCGTGAAGGCCGTTTATGCCATACGCGATCGTAGATACCCTCTGCTTGGTGAACCTCATCGGCTATTGAGGCTTCTAATTTTATTAGTTTATCCAAGTGATTAGCTTGTGAAAAATCTTTCTGTTTTGTTATATTGATTATTTTTTTCTAATTGGATAAGAAATAGCGTCATTATGAAAATATTTTCCACTATTTATTCCTTGCACACTACTATAACTTATTCCAATAAATTCCGCAATTTTTCGTAAAGATAGGTCAGAATTTTTCAATAACCTAATTACTTTTTCCAAATGTTCTGGGTTTTCTTTATTGATGATTCTTAATGGATAGGTTACTTTTTCATCAAAAAAGATTTTCCCTTGATTTAAACTTTGAATAATTGAAGAATTTACTGAAAATTTTCGCGCGATCACTCTTAAACTTAAAGTTCCTTTTAAAAGCTCTTCTTTAATTTTTTGGACAAGTTGTTCATTGATTAAATCATTATCTCTTCTACGAAGAGGATAATTTAAAGCTATATTTTTATATGAAGTTCCTCTGTTTATAGCAGACACAATTTTTAAAGTGGTAAAATTTTCTTCTGCTATTTCTTTCATGGGCTTTGATGAAGAAATTAAATCTTCTACTATTTGATTAACTTGTTTTTCATTTAAAGAAGCATTCGGAGACTTTGCGCCAATTTCAAAGTTTTCTCCTCCTTCCATTATATTATAACCATAAGGAACCAATGAATTATAAAACTTAATCCAAAATTTTTCTCGCGCGTTATAATCTTCTGTAATTTCAATAATTTCTAATTCAAAGTTTTCTATTCCATACTTATTTATCGCTTTATCAATTGCAGAGTTTCTATGAGGCTTTTTTGCATTAGACTTATGTCCCGCGAAACGAATTAAAGAATTTACTGATTGCCCAATATAAATCTTCCCGTTTATTTTATTGGTAATTTTATAAATCTCTTTTTTCATAATTCCACCTCAAAATAATCAATAAGAGTTTTAAACTCTTCTTTATTTTTCAATAAAGCACAGACTATATCTTCTTCTCGTAAGAAGTCTCCCATTTCGCTATATAATAGCTACACAATGTAGTCGTTGAACCTTCCTTACGGTTTGGCTGCTGATTATCCATTTACAATATTTTAGGTTTTACCCATGATATTATTCTTGATTTTTTTTCTGTTTTCACAACTTATAAAAGTAATCAAGACTTTAGGAGTTTCCAGCAATTAGAGAGATAATAATGATGTATATTACTATACAAAACGACTAAAAAATTTAATCTGCATACAGTTGCCTAATATTTTCCCAGCTTGCGACACATCTTTTTACCCACTCATGCTTCATATAAAGAGCAAGAAGTTGAATTTCATCTTCATTCAAGTCTTCTGTGAAAGCCAAGTTACAATCGCATCCGCATTGACAGCCCGGCACGTAATCTAAAGAAACACGAGGAAACTTAAATCTAAAAATGGCAATGTCAAGAAGTTGTCGCCAGTCCCGCTCCACCATTGCGAACTCTTCTTCCAAAGTCCATTCATCCGCGGTTATGCGCGCCAAAAACGCGTCATAAACCACCATAAGCGGGGTAGCCATATTTATTCTTCTACCGCTTGATGTGCGTAAGCAATTGCTTGAATGACATCTACATTACAATACTTCTTAATTAAAGTAGTGAACGCAGGAGTAGTAACATTCATTTCAACTGCTAACTTAACCATAGAATCGCGCGTAGCGGGAGAAGCTTTAGAAATAACTTGCGCGAATTTTGTAACATTCTTTTCATCATAAATTTTACGAATTTCTTCTACAGAAAGAGTAGAAGCTTCATCAGCTTGCTGAACGGCATTTTCAACCATTTGTTTGCTTTCTTCATCAACGCCCTTTACTTGAAGATAACCTGCGCGAAGAAGATTTTGCATACCGGGGTCAAAAGAAAGTTCATCAAATTCTTCTTGAGTTAGTGGAACAATACGACCCGGAACCAATTCTCTACGTAGACGCACATCTGGTGCAGTAATTACTACAGTAGCAGAACTAACATTTTTTACTTGAATTTTACTCATTGTTTCTCCTCCTTTAAACTCCATATAAAAGAAAAATGGGGCGGGCGTTTGCCCGCCCCGATATAATTAATTAGCCAACGAGAGCTTTGTTATATTCTTCCCAACCTTGCGCGTCAATACCAGAATTGTAATAAATGCCCCAGAAGTTAGGAGTGCCAACCATGGCAACGCCGACCTTCTTGTAAGCCTGTAGAACAACACTGTTGTCACGATTGTCAAATTCCTTGAAGAAGGATTCACCTTCCATACCAACCTTGACTAGCTTTTCCTTACCAGAAGGAATTACATATGCGAAGGAAGGATTCATGGTTAGCTTGGTATTGCTCTCATCGTCAAAAGATTGAGGTAGAACAACAACAGGCGTGCCACGGAACTTACCAATGTAACCACGATCACGAATTTCTTCCATATCAGTGTCAGAAATCTTGGTAGTAGTATTATAAACAATAGCATTTACCATTTCTGCCGCGAATTGAGGAGCGCAATAGATTACTGGAGAGCCATACGCCGCAACGGTATTGCAAAGCTTAACCATAGAAACGGGGTCAAAGCTAGTAGCAACAATTTTGTTCGCAGCGGGACGACCAGTCGCATTCCAAGAAGAAAGTAGGCAATCCTGAATCATACGGAAGATTTCATCAACCATACCATCAGCAATAACTTCATAAATGTCAGCGATGTTTTCCGCACCGTCAAGATACCGTTCAAAGTCCATGATACCAGCGCCACCAATGGCTACTGGATATAGGTCAATGCGGTCACGGTCTAGACGGAAAGTCTCGTAGTAACCAGATTCGGTCGCACGGGTAACGAATTGACGACCACGTTGCTTACCGCGAGTAACACGGAACTCAAGGCGAGTGCCTTGGGGAACTTGTAGAGTTTCCGCAAAAAGGCCAACAGTAGAAATAACCTTTTGAGGTAGAACTTCATCAAGAGTTTCAGAAAGTAGATCAAAAACATCATACTTATTGCGCTCAAATTGCTTGCGAGAACCCGCAATCTTGCGGAGCTCGTCCTTTAGCGCAGCTTCATAATCATAGTTTTCGGTAGCGAACTCAGCAGGAACTTTCTTACCAAGAGCGCCCTTCATTAGCATTTCAAGAGTATTCATGAGTTCACACCTCCTTATACACGATTAATGTTATACTTGATGCCAGCTTCACCATTTGGCACAGTATAGAACTTAACGACAGTAGCATAGGTGCCGGTCGCAGGAGCAGTCTTCATTAGTTGAGGAACTGGAGAACCAGCTACCGCGCCAAGATAAAGAGGAGTTTCATCAATCTTCTTTAGAGCTTCAACAACAGCTTCTTCATTTGCAAAGTCAGTAGTGTCGTATTGGAAGCAGTTAGAAGTGAAAGTATCACCCTTGGAAAGAACGCCAACACGAGGATAATCGCCTGCGACCTTATGGAAATACTTTAGGCCGGGTTCCCAAGGATTATATTCTTTTTCAGCGGTGTAAACAATACCAATCATATCAGTAACTGCCGCGGGTGCAGCAATTGCCTTTTGCGCACGATTAGCGCAAACCCACATACCATTCTCACAAGGCGCTTCTTCAGTAAACTCTTCGCCAAGTGGAATTTGAGAAACAATATTGCCAGTGGCAAGATATTCAGCAAAGTTCATTTCTAGAGAAGCATACTTTGCCACTTTGAAACGGTTCATAGCCATGACGTTTCCCTCCTAATTATTTCTTATATTTTTCAATCAATTTTTCAAATTGAGATTTTTCAGTGAAATCTGGAAGTGGAACTTTATCAGCCTTTTGCTTTTCAATAGATTTCCGGCTGAAAGTTACGGCGAGTTTGGTCTCAAGTTCGTCGTAAGAGAAAGCAGAAGCATTTTCCTTAATAGGCGCGATGTCTTCTTCGTTTAAAAGCTTCTCATAGGAAGCAACGAGTTCTTCTTTCTTTCCATTCTCAATTTCCGCAAATTGCGCTTCATAAGAAGCAATCTTTTCATTCGCGGTTTCAATAGTGCTGTTTAGTTCTGCGATTTGCGCTTCAAAAGCCTCAATAGCAGAATTCTTCTCGTCAAGGACAGATTGAGTATTTTCAAAACTGGCTTGGAGCACTTCATGCTCGTTTTTCAGAGTTTCAAAATTGCCTTGAAGCTCTTCAAAAGCAGTTTGGTAATCTGGCTCCTCTTCTTTTGTAATTGCTTCAAAAGATAGCATGCCATCTTCACCAACAGAGAAATTATACTCATGAGTTAGACCATCTGTAACAGAGAAGGTTTTCGCAACACCGTCTTCCATGGAGTAAATGACTTCATTTACAACAAAACCATTTTCTTCATTGAAGTTAGGATTTAGACTTTCAAAGAGAGAGGAATAATTCTCATTATCCAACTCTGGAATAGTAAAAATCATTTGTTGTTCTCCTCCTTTTTCAGATTTAGTTTCAGCTTCATTTACTTTTTCCATTAAATCTGAAAGAAGTAAAGAAAACTTTTCAAATTTTGATTCTTTCTCTTTTTCAAAAGCAGAACCCTCAAAGCACGGCTCCTTATCGTCTCCAAGAACACAGAAGCCTTTCATTTCCGCGAAAGTATAAACAAAGTATTCTTGGCCGTCAATAATGTTCCAATCTCCCTTAATTGTTTCAGGATTAAGTTCCATTGATTGACGTTTACCAATAATTTGTTTTGCTTCATCCCAATAATCTACATGAAGAATGACATCAAAGCAAGCATACGTGCGCATGACGCCATCTGGGTCAAGATGGTCTTCCCAAGCGAAGTTGGGCTCTTCTGGGATATAACCATAACCTTTTGCCAGTTCTGGCGAAGTATGTCCTTCAAAGTCTTCTTTCATATAGTTATAAAAGCCAACAATTGGTTTTGTTTTGGCTGTCGCGATAAGATATTCGGCTTCTTGATCAGTAATAAAAGAGCCATTTCTATTCGCATATTTATAAAACGCGCGAACGCGGGTTCTACCAACATTGGAAAAAGAAGTTGGAGAAAGAGGTTGATAAATTACTACATCATCAAAGATGTATGGGATTTGTTTCGCCATATTTATCTCTCCTATTCTTTATTCTCTATATTAGACATTGTTTTTTCTGATTTTTCTTCAGTTTTCAAAGCGGGTCTTCCGCCTTCGTCGGTAATGTTCTCTGTGCCTGAAGAAGTTGCTTTATTTTCCGCGTCCTCTTCATTTTTTATATCTTTTCCAGAAGTTGTATAAGAAGATTGTAGCGGTATCATCTTTTCAGTCATATTAAGGAAATCATTTTCAAACGAAATTAGACTAATTAGATTTGGTTGTTTAATGCCAAGAGCAACCCCAGCATACATTTTAGAATAACCATATTGCGCGCCAGAAAAATATTGAGATTGATAGGTCTCTCTATTGTAGACGGTTGTCGGCAAAATGGTAAAAGAAAAACGTAAGTTGGATTTCGCGTACTTTAGATTAATCTGATATTCAATCCATGCGGAGTATAAACGCGCAAAAGCAAACATTAGGGCTTCATCTTTCTTTATTGAATAAGGGAGAGAAGAACTACCATCAGAGTTAAAAAGAAGAGAACTTCTTCCTAACTCATCATAAGTTGCCTTTTGATATTTCTCCAAGCGGTCTGAAGATTGAGTCGCCGCAGAAGAGTCTTGAATACTTTCAAGTTTAGTATCTCCAAAAGTAGTGAGTACATCTACGGTATCTACAGATTGAAGCATTTCTGCGATAGAATCGTGAATGTCATAAATTTCTTCAAGTTGGAAAACAAGTTCTCCATTGCTATCAACAGGCATTTTCTGAATTAGTAATTTATAAAGTTCATTCTCATCGCGCTTGGCTTCACGGTCTTCAGCTTCACTTAAACGAATAATGGTTGGGATACTTGAAATTAGAAGAGGAACCTGATCTTCATAATAGAAACACATTCCACCATACTCCGGTAGAATTTCTACCCAAGGAGTAAGAAGTTTACCGTTCTTCCATTTTGCATAGGCCGCGCGAACAACCGCAGGGTAGGCTGCAAGAGCTTCCTTTTGTAGTTCCTTATCTGAAATACGCTCAAAATATTGAACGTTAAATTCAGGAATATCAAGGTTGTATGAGTTCTTGAAACGAGTGCGACAATAAGCAACAGGTAAATCTTGAATAGTTACGCCTTCACCAGTGTCTACTCTCAATATCCCGTAATATACTCCCCCGCTTAATATTTCATACGTAATGCGAGAAAAATTTACTGGAACATTCATATCATCTACAAACTTGACCGCGCGATTAAAAGTAGCAACTGTTTTTTCCTTATTTAGCTTCTTATTCAGGTCAAAAACTGGGGAGACCACAGTATCATAGAAAAGCAAATTAGAAAGAAGAAGCAACGTATTTTTGTAAATACCACTAATGCGCGCATAATAGCGAGAAACTTCACGCAAAGTTGCTGGGTCTCCTTCATCAATAATTTTTTTAATTAGTTCTTCATCTGTGTATTGCTGGACTGAATTTCGCATTCGTCCCGCATAGCGCTGGTAAGACCTCTCATTGGTTGGAGTTCGCTGAACTTTCAACTTAAAGTTAGAGAAGTCTCTTTTCTTTTTTTCTTCGCTCATTTAGTGTTTCACCCCTCGTTTAGGTGTAAAACGAATGAGGTCTTTTACACCAGTTATTTTTTTAGATTTTTTGATTGAAGCATCTTCGTAGAACTTGATGCGCCATAAATTATATTCAACACTAGAGAAGCGGTCTTTCGGCATTGAGCGCGAAATCTGCTCTACTTTTATTTGATTTTGAACCCCAGTAGGTTTCAATTTCAAATTATTTATTTCATCCATTAGACGAGAAGTCATTTCATAAGGAAGAAGAAATTCTCTTCTGTCATAGAGAGACATTTTCTGCCCTTTCTTTGTCGCAAGTAGTTTCGTCTTTACAACCCTTTCATTTGCCAGAAAATCTACGTTTCCGCTAGTAATCTGTGCGAAAAAGTTTGCGTGAATTTCACTATCGTTTCCTGCACCAGCTTTCAAGTTATAGATAATAATACGATTATCGGGGTCTGGCTTTTCGGGCGGAGTTTTTCTTCCCGGTGGTAGATAATTGTCATCGTTCATTACATAATATTCTGGATATGTTTTACCAGTTTTAGGATTGAAAGAAGGACGAACCATTGCGTCAATTAGACCGCTACCTAAACCGTTTCCGTCTATAACAACTTCTCTTGGGTGAAATCTTTCTATAATTTCTTTTATCTTTGTAGCTTGGTCTATCAAGCTTTCTCCGTTTATTATTTCAATATAAACTAATTTTTTCTTCCACGCTCCTGTTTTAGAAGGTAAAACCTTCATAATGGTAATCGCGGAATTAGCTTGATAACGGCCTATATCGCACGCCATATTGTAGTAAACATCTGGGTTGTTAATGTTTTTTTGAGCTTCTCGCTCACATTTTAGAAGTTTGCGGTGTGCGATAAGTTGTTTATTAGAAAGCCATGAATCTTTGGATTGCCCAGTCCAGCATTGTGTTCCATAAAAGTCGTTAGTTTTTATGCGTTTATTTACAGCTTACGCTTTCGCGCAAGTTCAGACTATATCATTCATAGAGAAACTCCATTTATAACCTTTATAAGTTTTTAATTTTCCTCCGCAAGCTTCGCTAATATGGGAATGAGTCCCTTTTACTTGTCTCGCGGCTTCAGCAATAGAGGGATGAATAGCGATCAGCTTATTTGATAAATCATATTGATAAACTTCTTTTCCCTTCCCAGAATTGGGATTTATTCTAATTTTGAAGCTGGGATTATTTTCATAACTCCAATAAAAACCATTTATCTTGATCTTTTCTTCTTGCTTGGCATTATAAGAAATGTTTCCTATTTGAAAACTTTTTTCTTGTTTGATTTCGTCCAAACTTTTCCAAACTCTGACAAGTTGTCGCTCTTCGTTGAAACAGTAAATTTCTTTTTTCAAATATCTTCCTCTCTGTTTAGAATAATCAATATTCTCTGATTGAGAGCACCATTCAAGATTGTCTAAATGATTATTTAGCGGATTGAAATCTTTATGATTTACTACTAAACAATAACTATCTTCTCTCGGGCAAAAAGTTTCCATTACCATTCGGTGGGCAAACAACTTTTTACTTTCATTTAAAGAAAGTTTGATTGTATAAACAAGATAACCAGATTTACTTATTGTGCCTTTCATCCATCTATTCGTTTTTTCATTATAGCATTTGCCATCTTCGGTTATAAAATAAGTCGTAGGTTGACCATTATAGTAATATAATTGCATCCTAAACACCTCTATTTATTACTTTTTCAAGCCCACTTGGGCCTTACCTCACAAAGGAGTAGTCGTTGAACCTTTTCCATTTTAGTTAGGAACTTGGTTGCTGATTGTCCATATTATTATTTTTTTAAACTTTCATAGCCAAGTATTTCTACGCTATTGTAGTATAATAATATTCAAGGAGGTTTCAGCAGTTTAGTAATTTTAGTGTCCACCTGAATTGGTTAATGGACATTGACTCACGCGCGAATGACTCTTCGTTGAAAGTAGTAGACATTCGTTGTTCATCAAGATACTTTTTACTCAAAAGATTATGAAAAACTGGCACCCTGTAATCCATACCCCAAATAAAATAATCTTCTGGTCGCAAACATTCCATCGCAGTCATTTCTATTAGTTTCTGATACATAAAACAAGTCTTACTACCAGCAGTAGTAATGTAAGTCTGTTGTTGATTTGTTTCACCCGGAACGATACGCCCCAGCGCATCACGTCGGTCAATGTTCATCATGGGAATGATGATTTCTTGAAGGGCATCGCCATCTATGAGGGCGCTTTCCTCAATCGTCCCTGCGGTTGCTCTGGTTCCACGACCCGCAGAAGTCATAGAAACAATAGAAAAAACAGAACCATTCTTGAACTCCAATTCAATATAGTCAGTTGACATTTTCTGACTTTTAACTTCTTTCGCAAGTAAAGGCCACCAATCAAATATTTCATCAAGCTTTTGTTTGGTGACTTTGATTGCAGTCCCCTTTATATCAGAACAAGTAAATAGTTTAGATTTTGACAAAAAAATAGCTCTCAAAATTAGAGAAAACATAGCAAGAAAAGATTTTGAAGTCGCGCGCGTAGCAGTAAAACTGTGGTAACGGTATCGCATTGACGCGCGTAAACATATTCTTTGATAAAAGAATAAGTTGATTGGAGAGTTTTGAGGTTTAATGGCGTCAAGGAAAAGATCAGGGTATAGCATCCAAAAGTTTATATACTTTTCTATTAGCTCTTCATTTGCATCCAGAAAATCAGTAGTTAGCTCAATTCCCTTCTCTACTGGTATTCCATCTCGCAAAATAAGCTTAGGAGCAAAATCATTTTCTCTCATAAATCATACTCCGACAAATCATAAGCTAATTCATCTTCTCCTTCATAGACTACATTTTCATCTGTCTCTTCGTACCTCTTTAACTCTTCGTCGTTATTGAGTTGGTCTTCTTCTAGTCTTTTTGCCGTATTATACGCTTCTCTTCTTTGGTCTACTTGTTCGGCAAGACTGCCTTCATTAGTGACTAAACGATTTAGATATTGCTGAATATTATGCATAGTAAAATCTACTACGTCTTTCTTTTCTTGCGCCCAATTTGGTTGCCAACCCTTCTTTACGAAGTAGGTAATAAGTTCCCCGACGCTATCAAAATCGCCGACGTTGATTGCATTCTTTGCTTCAAAACCGGCAACTTTAATAATGTTATCGCGCGAATCCATTTCTTTCTTCACATCTTCTCCATTACGTATCTTCTTCTTTATCCGCAAACTAATTTCACAATAGTCCTTTGCGTAATCTTGAAGAATAGGAGTGGAAACATTTTGGGTCGCAACAACTTGAGTATAAAGATTTTCTAGCCATTGATATTCCTCAACGGTGTAGGAATCAGACCATCGCGCGCGAAGAGCGCGTAATTGCGCCTCTTGTATTTCGGGTATCTGTTCCTCAATTGTTTTTTCCTCTTTCGCATCGCGCCATTTCTTGTTTTCATCTTTCCAAGAAATTGACTTGTATGCTTCGTTGGTGTCAATAAAATTTAAATAAGCGGTAAGGGTATGTTCTCCATTTGACTTGTATAGGCGCGCCCATAGCTCTATATCAAATGGGAGGTCAAGCCAGCGAAATAGACGGTCAATTGCATCCCAATCATCTGCTCGCGCCATCTTTTCAAGGCAAGCAGTACATATAATGCTGTGCTTGCCCGGAAAATATGGGGAGGAAGTAGAGGGAAAGAATTGGGCTTCTTTCGCTTGCTTACATTTTAGACAGACCCTTGTCTTTGCTCTTGTAGCGTCTGTCATATTCAGATTGTCCTCCTTGTTCTATACGTTTTCTTTTTTCGCAATCCTTACAGTTAGAAGCAAGACCGTCAGAACGGGTAATATGGCGCGCGAAGAAAATATTGGAGCGAGGAAGCCATTGTTTACAGCAAAAACATTGTTTGCGCGAAAAGGTATCAAATGGCGTTTCCGCGAGTGCTTTGTCTTTCGCCGCGATAAATGCTACTTTCTGTGGGATTTCACTCATTAGTATTTTAGATACGCGAGAAGAACTATAATGTAAGCCAAACTTAATTCTTATTTCGGCTGCGATAGTGTCTACGGAAGCCTTATCAATTCGGCGCGTAAGAATGTATTCGCGTGCTTCGGAAAGTTGTAGGCGGTCAATATAGCGGTCAAAGTCAAAGAGTAGCGCGCGACCCCAAGTATCGGGCAAGTCCCAAAGTTCCATGTAGAGGTCAGAATAGAAATTAATAAGTTGCGCGATGTGCGCGGGATTAGTGAAGTCAAATTTTTGATGGCGCACAATCCAGTGGCACTTCGTGCCGTCTTCATTCCATTCGTAGTCGGCTTTGTCGGTTGAGATAGGCAATAATGATTCTTTTATCCGCCTCTCCCATTCTTCCTTGGAAATCCAGTATCCACAATCGCCCGTAAAGTCCATGCGTGGGGTTGCGGGTTGGCGAATGTTTTGGAAACGCAATGTGGGTTTGTAGAAATCTTTAAGATAGTATTGATGTTTGCGCAAGTCAATCAGCCAGTGGCGCAATTGGTAGATTTTGTAGGGGTCGGTAATGATTTCATCGTCTTCGTTTGGAGCGACTTTTCCTTCGGCAACCGCGAGAGTGTGGGCCATTTTATCAATTGAATCCCAAAGCTCCTTCATGCCCGGAATATCTCCATCGGTCTCGCGCGAAATGGTGGTTTTCTTTAGAACGCGAATGTTGCGTTTATTTGCATCCATAAATTGGCTCTCAATGCCGGGAAGATTTGGGTCATCCATTAGGGCATCAAGAGATTCTTCGCGGTCTACCTTTCGGCGCCAAGTTTTTTTCTTTTTATCAATTGTTACTTCTTTACGTTGTTCGCTATTGCGTCCTTCTTCGTCTTTTCCATATAGGATGTAGTTTCCCATTTTTTCAAGCTCGGTTTCAGTAGGGGCAACGTCCATTTCATCAAGTAGTTTCCTAATATATTCTACGCGGTCTACGTCGCGTTCTATTGAGTAGTCAAGTATCATAGCTACACCTCCAGCTGTTTATAGTGTAACACATAGAGAGGAAAAAGTCAAGTGTTTGAGTTATGAAAAATAGGTTATGAAAAATAAGTTATGTGGAAAGATGAGGAGGCCCGCCGTGTTAAATTTGTGTAAACTCCCGCGCGCCTAAAACCCACCGCCCCGGTAGACTTTACAATTCCATAATAAAAAATGCTATAACTGTTAACAAAAGCCTGCACGTGCAAACGCGGTTAGTTTTAACCGCCCGGTTAACTTGCTTTTAACAAACAAAATTTTGAAAACCTATTGACATATGTGTGGGGCTATAGTATAATGTTCTCGACGGTTAGGGAAAAACCGGATTTTAGAAGGGTGGTTTGAATTATGGATAGCAAGGGATACGTTGTTGAATCCGTGCGCGCATATCTGAAGGATAGGTGTGCAGTAACTCTGAATGACGTCGTGCTGGTCATGGATGGGCATTGGTCGTCTAATCCTGCCTATAAGTCAAAGAAAGGTCTGACCATGATAGCAATTCGTAAAGATGAATTGCTGAACAATGAATCCGCGATTGTGGCATTGTTTGGTGTCCACGAAGGAATGGTTAAGACGCGCGCACGCATTGCGCGAACGGTGCGCAACGACTTGCAACTAGCCCACGTAAATGCGCAGTATGAATACATTGACATTGCGTATAAGGACTTGCCTAAAGGCGAAAACGGAACGCGTTCAGCGGCGATCGAAAAGTTGGCTTGCGCATGGTTGAATTACAGGTGGTCAGGCGATATGTTGCACTCGGCACTTTACGATCATGAGACGAACGCGCGACTGGGCAAAAAAGGCGGGCGCGCTGTAGCAGACGGATATAACGCAGAGGGCGCGCTTGAAGTCAAGTGCAAGCGTGGACGTACAACGTACCTGAGCGATATTGTAAAATAAGGCAAGGCAAGGTGGGCAGGCGTAAAGCCTGCCCACGGATAAAATAGAATGGAGGTTGAATTATGTACTCTTATTCACTAACAGCAACGACGGATATTGAAACTCCGATTGTAAAAGAAGAAAACTTGACTCGTCAACAAATGGTGGACAGAATGCAGGCAACACGCGCAATGAGCAGACTGGACAATCAGACGTATATCATGGCTATCACGCACGAATCCGATAACAACGGCGGAAATTTCGTTTGGTGTTATTTCATCTGTAACGGAGTAGAAGACAAAACGTTAGTTCGTCCAACATACTACGGATACTGGCGCAAAAAAGTGCCTTGCATAGAGGGTTAAACCCTCTTTTTTTTTATGTTAAATTTGTGTAAGTAAATTTCAGGTAAACAAAAATTGTACGTCCAATTTTTCTTTACTTGTGCATAACATATAATTTTACCAAAACTTTACATGAAATACGTTGACTCTTTACATGAGATGTGGTATAATAAGGTGAATAGGGTAGTTAGAGAGGACTAACGCTATGTAAAGATTATGTAAAGCAAAGCTGTGTTATGTCTATGTAAAGCTATTGTTATAATTGCGTTACGCGCAAGTTGGAGCTAGTTCCGTGTATGGGAGCTGGTGTATTCGCGCGGGAACGAAACCTTTGTTAAATTTATGTAAATTATGGGAGCTGGAGCTGGAACGATGTTCATCTGAACATCGTTCCAACGACTAAGAAAAGAAAAATCAGCAAGAAGATACCAATTCCAGCAATCAATTCTTGAATTCCTTTTGTAATGTCGGTTTCCCATAGCAGGCGATAAATCGCCTTTTTCAGTCTGTAACTAAATGCTTTCCTGTTGTGGTTACTGCGCTTCATGTTATTGCCTTCTTTCCTTGCTTTCTGTGTCTATTATAACACGCGAACAAAGAAAAGGCAAGGACAAAGAAAAGGCACTAATGTGCCTTTTTTATGACTAGCAATATGCAAGATTCTTTCGCTTCCAGCCAAACACGCTAATCTGACTATGCTTTCTTCCAATCTCTAACGCTTCTTTTCGCGTGTCTACTCTGAAAGAATGGTCTATATAGTAAATGCCATTCTCTAACCAAATTCCGCAATTTCCTTCCATACTGCGAACAGCTTTAATAGCTTCCTCAGGCGAATGTGCTTCAATTCCATGGTCAGCGACTTGCCAGCCGGTTTTATAGGAAATTATCTTTCCCGCTTTCAAAGTCAAGCCGTCATTGTTGACCAGTTTGCGAATGGTACGAATGTTAATCATGAGATAACCTTCTTTCTTTTAATTTCTATATATAGTATATACTATAGATAGTAATTTGTCAAGTTAAATCTTGATTAACATAAATTAGACGTACAGAAATAGATAACATAAAATTCATATTTCAAAAAGAAGCGCCGTATTATACATACGGCGCAATGTAATCTTCTAAATCCGCTTCATGCCCCGGAGTTACTCCCATTGTAACCTCCAAAGTATCCCAATCATATTCGTCTACGCGCAACACCGCGCCCCAGCGGAACATATTCAATGTTGCTTCAGCTTCGCACTTCCACCAGCTTTTAGAAATCAGATAAACCTTCCGAATCATACCCCTATACCTCCAACATTTCAAATTCGTTCTCTCCCTCGGGAACAACTATATTATATCATCCTCGGGCACGATTGTCAACCCCTTTATATGTTAAATCCAAGTTTCATTCTTCTGGACGTACAGAAAAAGTAAACGGAGATTTAACAATCTCCGTCCATAACTTACCCCAATTTGAAAATGGGATGTGTGTTAGTCCAGAACTGATACGCGCGAACGTAACTCATAAAAAGAACCCCGTTAGGAATAGGTTTACCAAAATACTTCCGCGCTTCCTTTGTCATCCGGCACCTCTCCATGCTTTCCACAATTACAGTTTTGCCCGCCTTGTACGCATTGAACGCTTCGTAAATAGTCAACATTTGAAATCCAACCCCTTTCATTTGATGTATATATTATAACAGATAACAGAGTAAAAGTCAACCCCTCCCAATGTTATTTCAATATGAATTTATTTTGGACGTTCGGAATTTGTTTACAAACAATTTACTTGACTTCTTACCCCTTATATGGTATAATATAAACAAAGAAAAAAAGAAGGAAGGTAAATGGTATGGCATATTTCAAAGTTTCTGTTCCGCGTGGGCACGTTGGCGCATACAAGAGTGCAGAAATTACGTTCTACTTCAAAGCGAAAGATATGGTTTCCGCGCTCGCCGCCGCGCGACGTATGCCCTCGGTAAAGCACCACGCAAAAATCGGATTCTTTTCAGGGAAAGAAATTACCAGAGAAGAATATGAGGAAGCACGCAAAGTTTCAGCATACAAAAGATACCCACTGTAAAAAGTGGGTTATTTTATTTTGTACGTACAATTTCATTTTACATAAAAATAACGGGTTGACGTTTTTACGCCAACCCTACCATTTCATATTCAGCCCACGAATTGAAATAGTTTTCTAATTCCCTAATTTCAATTTCAACCCAATCCCCTTCACTCAATTCCTGCCACATTTCATACTTGACGAAGCAATCCCCGTGTACGTCATCATTTTGGAATGAAATATAGCAACCTTCCCCGTCCTTTACACACTTTGTAAGGACTTCACAGTCTACCGTGTACGTCTCCACTTCGTGCCTACCAAAAAGGAAATCCCCGATGAAAAAATGAATTGCCAGAATTGAAACAATCAGAATGCCAGTGAGAATCCGTTCCACCCAATCCTTCGCCATGCCTTTCGCCCCTTTCGTTGTATATAGTATAGCATAAGAGAAAGGAATTGTCAAGTAAATTGTATGTAAATATATTTTGTACGTACAAAAAACTTTTACATAAAAATAAAGAAGGCTTTCACCTTCTTCACATCTCCAAATCCATGACGTGGCAAGAAACTTTCGGGAACCAATGTAAAATCTTCCAACCTTCGCCAGCATTTTCCAGCGCTTCTTTCGCGCGGGCAGGTGTATCAATCAACCATTCTTCCGCTTTTTCTCGGCTAATAAACGCGCGAAAGATGCTTGCAGTAGAATTTTCGCCGTTCTTATTAATGGCAAAAGTAAGCGTGTAAACGAAAATCATCATTAGAACCCAACTCCTTCCACCTTCTCAATTACGTTGCTCCAACCTTCCACGACCCACGGACGTTTCGTAGTAAGACGCTTATGTGCTTCCTTCTTCATCCTCGGGCGGTCTTGCGTCCATTCGCTCGCCATCTTATAGGAAGGAAAAATCTTCTTCACTGTAAGCGTCCAGCGGTCATTGCCATCTGCGATAGAGTAATTAACCGTCAATAGATAGAACATAACATCAACCTCTTTCCTATTTCTTGAGTATATTATACCACATTGAAGAAAAGAAGTCAATACCTTTTTATGTAAAAAGTAAGTAAACAAAAATTGAACGTCCAATTTTACTCAATGTAAAATTAACATTCAAACCCATTGACAAACAAGTCCCTCGGGTGTATAATATATACATAAAGAAACGAAAGGGGATTTTCATTCATGGATATTCAGCAGGCATACAAGGCATTTAAGGAAGGTAAAACGGTCATCATCAATTCGCGCGAAAAGGTTCGCAAAACCAAGGACGCTCTGAAGTACATCGGGAAACCTATTCCAGCAGAAGAAAACTTCATCCATTACGTTTGGCATTATCAGTTTTGGACGAACTCTCATCCAGTGTTTGAAGTGGTAGAGTGACCGAAAGGTCATTCTACTTTATTTTTTTGTAAAATTTTTTTGTACGTCCAGAATTTCTTCATCTACAATTTACATAAAGGGTATTGACATTCTCGCGCGCTCATGGTATAATGTATACAGAAATTAAGGAAAGGCGGTATCTCTTATGTTGCAGTACACTTTTGATTGGATGGTCATGGGCAAGTCAAACATCTACCGTGCGAAGACGGCGAAGCAGGCATTGAAGATTATCAAGCGATTTAAGCAGAAGGCGAAATTTTCCGATTGCCTTTTCGTCTCCATCGGGAAAGTGAACGAACCGAGTTACTCCGCAAAAATGCGCGGCTTCTACTTCAAAAATTTTGAAGCCGTTGAATGGAATCCAAAGGAAGCATAAAGCTTCCTTTATTTTTTTGTAAAACTTTTCTGGACGTACAAAAATAGATAATAAACAATTTACATACAAACCTATTGACAATCACACGCGACTATGATATAATTATATCATAGAGAAAGGGGAGGTTGTTACTATGAAGGTTTGGATTCTGAAGCGTCTCATTCCCGACGAATACGGCAATGTGCATTACCACTATGTGAACGTTTTCAAAACGTTTGATGCAGTCAAGGAATTTGTAAACGCCTTTGAGAAGGAAGAAAATCCCGAATGGAAAGATTGCCACTATGCCATGCTAAAAAAGTGTTCAAGTGTGAGCGGCTATTGGGAAGCAACAGAAACAAAAGTAAAGGGTTAATACCCTTTACTTTATTTTTGTGTAAACAAATTCTGTACGTACATTTTTTCTTTCCACAAATTTTACTTGACAATTTATTATATGGGGTGTATAATATAGGTACAAGATAAAGAAAAGAGGTTTAAACTATGGAACGGATTAACAAGCGGGTCGCGCGGAAACTCTTCAATGAAGGTAAAACGTTTTGGATTACGGCGTGCAACATGCGTCCTGAACGTGGACTGTTAATGAACGCAGGAACATATGAGAATGAACTGATTGACTTTGATACATTCGTAAATTCATTCACTTATTACTATTGTTGTAATGAGACTGGACGTTATCCTGCCTTCTACATTGAATAACCGGTTTGCCGGTTATTTTTTTGTAAATATAAATTGTACGTACAAAAATAAATAACGGAGATTTTACTCTCCGCTCACATAGAATTTAACATACCGTCCGAATGCCTTACAGTATTCATATGGATTAGACTTAACACTTTCGACCAAAACATCAAAGTCCAATTCTACATCTTCTTTCCGAAAACCTATCGGGTTTATCCAAGGATTATTCGGCGCCACTTTAGAAGGAAGGAAGTAAACCCATTCGCCAGAATTGTAAAGTTTGCGCGCGGTAGCCCTGTCAATGTGTTCATAGTTCATCATGGTTGAAATCCCCTCTCTTTATTTTCTGATATAATTATAACACGTTCAATGGCAGAAGTCAATAGGATTTAATGTAAAATATATGTTTACAAAAATTGAACGTACAAAATTCCTTTACATAAAGATAAAAAAAGAGGACTTTATAAGTCCTCTATCCTATCTGTAACTTCTCCACGAACCATCTTCAAAATTATGGCTTCATTGCCAAACATTTCCTGAATCCTCCGAAGAACATCATCCTCCGAACCACATTCAAGCCACATAGCCCTCTCCGCTTTCGCTTGATAGAACTTTTCCCTATCAGGACAAAAGTTATATCTACGAGAAACCCTAATTCCCCATTCTCCCACCTGTTCACCAAGCGCAATAGTCACGAACCAATTCACCGAAGTCTGAACCAACATAGCTTTTACCTCCCTTTCTTGACTCTATTATACCACACAATCGCGCGCCGAGCAATATATTTGAATGTAAAATTTTCGCGTAGTTTTTCTGTACGTCCAATTTTCCTCAATCTAAATTTAACAGAGAAAATTTTCAAAAAACTATTGACAAATTCGTTTTTTGTGGTATAATAGTTAGTGGGGATATTCAAGGCAGAGAAGAATGTAAAGATTAGGTAAACTTTTGCGCCAAAAGAAATGTTATGGGCAAGTAAAGGAGAGATTAAGAATGAGTAAAGAGAATGAGAAAAAACTGGACGAGAAGAAAAACTTCTGCCCGTCCTCTGAAGTGCCTACTCTGCGCTGGTTTCAAAGCGCGGGAGCTGGGGAGCTGGTTAAAAAGCTAGGAGCTGGAGCTGGCTTAACAAAAAAATAACTTGACTTGGAGCTGAAACTGGGATATAATATAGACAAAAAATGAATGGAGGGCAAAACAATGAAGTTTCCTACGGCAAAGAAAATCCGAGAAAGCATGAAGCAAAGCAATGTAGAAACTATGAAACTCGCGAAGGAAAATTTTATAGAACAGAAAGAGAAGTTTCTCAACGCAATCACTATTTCTTCAAACCAAGGTTTTTTTGAATGTATTTGTCATCTTCTCTATCCTTCGGAATTTTCTTGTAAATATATCAAAGAAGTCTATCAGGAAGAATATAAGCGCATTGCCATTAGCTTTTTCACTTCTCTTGGATATAAAATTTTCTTCTTTTCCCCTTCTGCGGTTGAGCCTACTGCTTGGGCACGAATGATTATCAATTGGAGAGACGAAGAGTAAGTAAACTCTTCGTTATCTATTTCTGTACGTCCTAAATTACATAGCATAGAATTAACTTGACTTTTCATTCATTCCATGCTATAATACATACAGATAAAGCAAAGGAGCAAATAAAATGAAGAAAGCAATCTTTTGGGATATGGACGGCACTATCGCTGACCTTTACAACGTTCCTAACTGGCTTGATAAACTTCGCGCGGAAGATACTTCCCCTTATCGTGAAGCAGAGCCTCTTTTCTCTCTGTATGATATTTGGATACGTCTTGAAACCATGCGTTCTCTTGGCGTAGTCGTAGGCGTCATTTCTTGGGGAAGCAAAGACGCAAGCGCAGAATATAATAGAAATATTCGTCGCGCGAAAATTGATTGGCTTAAAGACATGAACCTGTTTAACTCACTTGATGAAATTCATGTCGTAAAGTATGGAACGCCGAAGCATTCAGTAGTAAGGAAGGAAAAGCGCGGTGTTCTGGTAGATGACAACGCCGAAGTGCGCGAAGCATGGGAACGCGCGGGCGGGCTTGCGATTGACCCGATGGACGGCGAGCTAATGGAACACTTGGACGAAATTATTAGGGAGTGGATGGACTAATGCGTATTTATAGAAACGTCAATTTACCTATTCAAATTGGTTGCGAAGTTGATGATAAAATCGCGGAGCAACTTCTCAAAAAGACAAAAGACGAAAACTTTGAAACTCGTTTTCGCGCAATTCTGGAACTTCTTCGAATAACGGATACACTTTTGGAAGAAAACGTTCATAACCTTTATAGCAAAATAGATTCACTCTTTCCCGCAGTCTACATTCCTTCTTATTATGACTACGAAACAGACGATACTATGGAAGATGTAGAGGGAAACAAAATTACCTATAACCTTGACTAAATGTCAAGGTTATATCTATGTTATTTATAGCAGTACGTCCAATAGTACTTAACAAAAACTTAACTTGACAACCTCCGCAAGTTGTGCTATAATTTTTATAGAAAAGATAGGAGGAATGTCAACATGAATAAGATTCAGCGCGAAAATGAACTCAAGATGAGAGTATGGAACGAGACTATCAAAGATTCACTGGTTCAAGTTTATGGAGAAGAAAATGTTCTTGAGGTAGAGCCTTTCACCTTCTGCGTTCCCGAACTTGACTGTGAAGGCAATGAAACTTGTCTCAAGATTAAGTTGTCTACTCCGCGCAAAAACGCAGATGGCGAAGAATACGATATGTACGAAGAAGCAAGCGCATATAAAGCAACGCTTGAAGCAAAGCGAGAAGATGACCAGAGGAAGCGCGAAAAGAAAGAACGAGAAGAAAAAGAAAAGGAAGCGCGGAAGGAAGCACGGGCGCGAAAGCGCAAGGCAGAAGCAGATAAAGTTCTGAAGAACACCAAAGCATAATTTCATTTCCGCGCAAACAGGCAGGATTTCATTTTGAATTTGAATTTCATTTTCAAATGAAACCCCGCCTTTTGTTATTTTATTGTAAACCCCTTCTGGACGTACAACCCCACGCAATATAAAATTAACTTGACTTCTAGCCCCAACTATGGTATAATACAGCCAAGGAATGAGAGAGGAGAAAACGAAAATGTGGCTGATGTATGATGAAGAAAACTACTTTTATGGAATAATACAAAGCAGGGATATTGAAGCGCTCAAAAACGACTATATTTTTGTAAAAATTCCTGAACGTATTGAAGATGAATGGGTTGCAGTCAACGAGAAAGAAGAAGGATACTATAAGTATTATTTTCCAAAGACAGAGATGATTGTTTTTGGTGAAAGAATAAAGGGGGAGAATAATAGAAAAGAAGATTGAACGCATTTACAAGGCACGCGAAAGGCGTTATAAACGTAACCAGATAGCATTGAATTTTATAAGAAGGATAGCCAGTAGGTTATCCTTTCGTTATTTATTATTGGACGTCCATAATTTATTCGCAAACTTTTAACTTGACTTTTTACTTAATCTATTATATACTTATATCAACGAATGGAGGGAAGAAAATGAAGAATTATGTGTGCGGACGTTCTAATCTTGCGCTTACCGTTCAGGTTCCGCATGATTGCCCGAATGCTTGTCCTTTCTGCACTGCGAAAGAAAAGTATCAGAAAGAAAAGCCTAACTTTGCTCGCGTTTCTCGCGCAATGTATGATGCACTTTATAAAAACGACACTCCCATTGTAGATGTAGTATTTAGTGGTGGTGAACCGTCTGCGAACATTGGAAAGTTAGCTTCGCTTATTAACATCGTGCCGGAAAGCAAAAACGTTTATATTAACACAACTTTGCTTGCGTCTACCTTTGAAGAATTTTATACGCTTGTCAAAAGTGAAAAGAAAATCAAAGGTGTAAACATTTCGCGCCATTCTGCGACTTATGAAGAAGATTGTAAACTATTTCATAATATCGCAACTGACGAACAAATTGAAAAACTTGCGTCAATTACTTCCGTTCGTATCAATGTAGTTCTTTATAAAGACGTTGATATTGAAGCGATAGTAAACAGGTGGGAAAATCACAAAGTAAATAGCGTATCTTTCCGAGAAGATTTCCGTAAAGTAAAGACTGAAAGGGATTTGCGCGAACCGAATGGTTTTACTGACAGATTGAGAAATCTATATAATGGTTGGTATTCCGGAGGATGCAATGTTTGCAATACGGAAGTTCATGTAAAGGGCGGTTTGAATATTCGTTATCATAGGGGTTTTGAAAACACACTCTTGGATAGAGGAAACTACTATGAATATAACGATGTTATAATTGAGCCGAACGGAGAAGTTTTGCTGGATTGGGAGTATTCTTCCGAAAACCTGAAGCATTATAGCAGAATGCTTTCTTCTAATCGGAGAAAAACTGAATTTTCCACTGACTATTGTGGAATGAATCCTTGCGGAGGACATTCTACCAGCTTTAACTATTGTGGAAGAAGTGGCTGTTATTAAAAGAGTGCGAAAACACTCTTTTATTTTATGTAAAATAAAAATGTACGTTCGCAACCTTTTCATAAATTCTTAACTTGACTTTTTCGCGCGCGGATGATATAATGTATACATCAAATGAACGGAGGAAAGACAAAATGGGAAATGATAAGAGCATCGCATTCAAGATTGGTTATTTCATTGGCACTATTGCATGTCGCTTCATTGGTGCTGGTTTCCTCATGTGGGGATGGAATACGATTGCCCCGCACTTGAACGCCCCGACATTCTCGTACTGGGGAACGTTCGCGTTTTATATGGGACTGAATGTTTTCGCAGGTGTTTTCCGAAGAGTGAAGAATTCTTGGAAGGACGATAATTGACTTTCTGCGCAATTTCTGATATAATAATTATGTTGAAAGGGAACAGAAGTTCCCTCCTATATGCCACTGTGCCGCAGCTAGTTGAGACGGGGCGGTCTCAAAAACCGCTACAGACTAACGATCACATCGTGGGCGCACATCCCACCAGTGGCACCAACTTATTAAATAATGAGGAACAAATATGAGCCTTCAAAAATATACCAAAGAATGGCTAGAACAGCTTTGTGCTGAAAGTCGCTCTTACGCAGAAGTTTTACGTAAGGCAGGACGAGCGCAAGCAGGCGGTTCTCAACGAACACTAAAAGAAAAAATTAAAGAATGGAATATTGATATTTCCCATTTTTCAGGGCAAAGATGGCGAAAAACGGTCATGTTTCAAGAAAAGTATTTGCCTGAAAATCTCTTTAGAAAAGACGGCACTAACGCGAGCAATCAAACAATTAGAAGGTATTTATTAGAATATCATTTACTTGATTACGTTTGTGAAGGTTGTGGTTGTAATGGCACTTGGCAAGGAAAACCAATTACTTTACAGCTTCATCATAAAGACGGAAATCATAGAAATAACGAATTATCTAATTTATCTTTTCTTTGCCCTAATTGTCACGCAATTACAGACAATTTCGGTGGAAAGAAAAATAAAGGACAAAAAAGAGAAAAGTAAAACGGCTACTACCTCAATGGTGAGAGGCACGGCCTTGACGGGTTCATCTTGGGATATGAAGTTCAAACCTTCACCCCGTCACCAATAAGCCGGAAGCCCTAACAAGGCATAGTCCGAGTTCGAATCTCGGGTAGCCGACCATCCTTCCTTCGGGAAGGTTATTTTTATGTAAACAAATCTTGTACGTCCAAATTTGCTTCATGAACTCTTAACTTGACAATTCACCTATTTTCTGGTATACTTATTCTTGTCAAGAGGACGAACAACAAGTCACTTGAAAGGCGAGAGAGTAGAAAGCGATGTCCTTTACCTTCCTACTAACTGCCAGACCCAAGCGAAGCAACTTCATAAAGTCTTAACTTGACAATCCTAACAAAACGTGCTATAATAAGTACGTAATCAAGAGAAGGAAAACTCTAAACCAGAAGGAGATTATCAGATGAAGATTGAAGAGATGAACCAGATTCGTGCTACTTTCCGTGAACCCGTTGTCGCCCAGCTTGAGACTACCTTCCCCGGCATCATTCGCATTCCCCACACCAATGACTTCTACATTCCGACTGGCGCGCCGGACAATCAGCCCCAGTACGTGAAGCTCTCCGTCGGTGTTCCTGCGTGGATTGGTACTGAAAAGTCTCCTGCCTTCTCCATTGATGCGACCATCGCGAAGGCAGAAGCAGATTTCACCGAGAAGGAAGCAAAGAAGGCAGAGAACGCGAAGAAGCGTGCCGAGCGTTCCGCAAACCCTGTTTCCAAGAAGGTTGACAACACCGCATACGACGCAAAGGTTCTTTCCTTCCTTTCCGAACATGAAGAACCCATTAGTGTAGCAGACCTTTTCAACGCGCATGAGTGGGACGAGGAAAACAAGGAAACCAAGGGCAAGCTGATTAGCGCTCTTTCCCGCCTGAACAAGGAAGGCAAGGTCAACAAGATTGACGGCAAGCCCAGCGCGAAGTGGGCTATCGCATAACCCGAAGGGCGGTTCTACCGCCCTTTAACTTTTTGTAAATCTTTGTTGGACGTACAATTTTCTTTTACAAAGAAATAACTTGACTTCTATTTCTTGGTATGATATACTATGTTCAGAAATGAAGGGAGGATAATTCTATGATTATTCTAAAAAGCGTTGACACTTCCGATACTTCAACCGCGACTTCTTCAATTACAAAAGCCCTTTTTATGGCAGAAGATTACGCACGGAAAGAATACGAAAGATTGAGTAAAAGAAGACAATACATGATGAGCTTTCTCCGCGATTTCAAAGAAGTTCCCCTTGAAATTTGGGAAGTTATGCTTACATACTTTGACCATTCCAATAACACCCCAGATGAAATTTATGATATTGGTAAGAAGATGATGGAGGTACGGAAGAATGACGCTATATCAAATTGAGAATACTGATGTTATTTTTACTTCACCAAATCGCGCGAAAGAATGGCTGAAAATGAATAACCGAGAAGAAAATATCCTTTGTTTTGAAGCTCCTATGCAAGATTATTGTCGTTTAGATTATAGAGACAAAAGTTATATCTATGTAAAGAATGATAAGCTAATGGTTTATGGCAATAAAGATGTTTGTTGGTTAATGAGCGAACTTCCTGAATCGGATTCTATTCGCTCACGAAGATTATCTAGACTTCCCAATGGAAAGAAAATAAACCAATGGTATTACCGCAACTAATGTTGCGGTTTTGTTATTACTTTTCGGACGTACATTTATTCTTAACTTGGTATTATTAAACAGAAAATGTTAGTCCATCACGCAAAGAAAGCGGGGCTTTCACCCCACTTTAATACTTTCTCTTCACCGTTTCAATGGCGTCTTCAAGTTCGTCACATTCATCTCTCTTCTCATAGAGATAACTTCGCGCTCTCTGCCATTTCCCGTTCTCTCTTCTAATAAATAGATCAGGAAGAAATACCCCTTCAATCTCAGTTTCAAGATTCTTTCTTTCTTTCTCGTCCTCCACTAAATCAAGAAAATCTCTCCTATAAATTACAAGAAAACCCGCTTCTTTTATAGAAGAAACTTCTTCCCAAGCCCCACTACCAGAAAAGAATTTGGCGGGAAACTGCTTTTTCAGAAATGCTTCATATTCTTCACACGATTGCTTATCATAGAAAATCTTTCTATCCGATGCTTCATAGTAGGTGATTATTTTCATTCTGCGTTTCCTCCACTTCATTTGATAAATTTATTATAGCTCATTAGAGAGAAAATGTCAAGTTAAGAATTCGCAAATATTTTCCGTACGTCCACTCTTTCTTCATCAATTCTTAACTTGACAAATTGCTTACTCCATGCTATAATAAATACATCAAAAGGACAAGGAAAAGTTCAAGAACAAACCCAAGAGAGAAAGGAACATTATGACTAATTTTGACGCCGTGGTTAAGTACTACTCCAACCGTTTTACTTCTGTTCTGAAAAATCGTGGAATTACTCGCGAGATTTACCATTATACTTTTGGAACCAGTTTTGCTTCCAGAGTACTCTTCTTTGAAAATGTCGCGTCCGTGGAACAGATTCGCGCAAGAGTCCGTAAGCAGGTACTGCTTGACGAATACGCAGAAAACCTTACTCCCGTAGAAATGGTTTTCATTGAGAATTATAACAATATTGCTACTCTCTTGAACCTTCCTCTTTATCAGAAAGACGTGTTTCTTCAGCGTATTAAGGAACAGGGAGACCGTTCTTATTACAACCATAGACCCTATTTTATTAGCAATCGCGCAGAACTTTTTGCCGTGAACCCTCACATTACAGCACTCGTAAAGAATACTGAAGGATTCAAGGACGCAGAAAATGTTTTTGAAAGAGGTATCAAGAATTGCGCCTGTAATGTTATCACAGAAATTCTCTGCAACGCAGATAGAAATGAATCCTTCTGGGAGTAAGGAGAGCGCGAAAGCGCTCTTTAATTTTATGTAAACCCATTTTGTACGTCCTTTATCTCTTTACAAAAAAATAAAGCAGGCTTATGCCTGCTCCATTCTCTGAAACCATTCCTGCGCCGAATCAAGCGCGTCCTTCTCAATGACACCAAGGTCAAACCCTTCATACATCGTCAACCGGATTTCCTCAATCTCTTCTCCATAGATGTTGTTAATCTTCGCTGTTGCTTCTGCCAAATCCCCCGCACAGACAAATCCATGCTCGGATTCTTCCTTATTCGCAATTGCATTGATATAGATTAGGTAAAAAGCAAACATCTTCATTATTGAATTGCCTCCTCATGTATAGTTCTTTCCGAGATATAGAACGTATGTTCTGTCATATCAAAATCTTCAAAAACCGCCGCCCTTCCTTCTTTTAGGGCTTTGACTTCCATGTCAATTTCTTCTTCGTCGTATCCTCTTACGCCCATCAGATTCCGCACGTAATATTGCGCGGTTTTGATAGCGTTTTCTTTTGAAGAAAAAAGAGAAAGATTATAGTTCATAATTCCAGTCTCTAACGTACAAATGTCATGCTCAATCTCATAAACCTTCAAGTGCTTTCCTCCCTTCATCTTGTCTATATTATACGCCCTCCCGCGCGAAAAGTCAAGTTAAGAGTTTGCGAACATTTTCTGGACGTCCGTTAATTCTTAACTTGACATTTTACGCCTAACGTGCTATAATATATTCATCAAGAGAAGGAGGAAATCCCATGAAAAATATTTACACACTCACCATTTACAGCCCTGAAACTCACGAATATACCGCCATTAAAGCATATTCAACTCTTGAAAAGGCTTTTAACGGAGGGAGGCTTATGGGTATTTATAGAAGCAAATGGGAGTACAGAAAAGTTCTTGGAGATGAACTATGGAGCGCCGAGACAGAAGAACACGGCAAAATTTATCAGTATAGGATTGAACAAGTAGAACTTGATTAAACAGGCGCAAGCCTGTTTTTTTATGTAAATTCATTCTGTACGTCCGCGCCCTCTTTACAAAAAAGCAGACTTTCGTCTGCTTAAATATTCATTTTTTCTTCATGTAGGTTTGTATTAAGATAGAAAATAATTTCTGTCGTATTATTCTCCGTTTCCAGCACTTCTTTCCTAAATCCTTCCAGCTCAAAGGTGCTAATCAAGTAAGAACGGATTTTTCCTCCAAAGAAACGGCAATTACATTTCCACCATCTACGGTCGCGCCACTTTACCTTCCTCTTGATACTCCATCCCAAACCATTGTCAAAGAAGTAGAAGCAATTTTCTGAAGCGTCCCACTTCGCATTGTGTGGCACATAGTAAGAAAGAATCTTATCTGCTCTTTTTTCACTCCACTCCTGACGCTCGTCCAACTTCTCGCCCAACTTCTCGCCAATCTGCATAGGAATCCAAATAAAGAACAACAGAATTCGCATTGCTTTGTAGCCATTCGCGCTCCACCACTTTGAGAATTTTCTTTCTTTGTTCTTCTTTGGTCTCGCTACTTCTTAATTAAT
>ERZ1034920.4-NODE-4-length-162358-cov-45.226280_pt1 | contig 162358 bp, 251 predicted proteins | sample MGYA00520688_ERZ1034920 | MGnify/ENA primary metagenome ERZ1034920 (study PRJEB33766, sample SAMN09781785) | gut metagenome | biome: gut microbiome | host: Homo sapiens | place: Madagascar | study: EMG produced TPA metagenomics assembly of the PRJNA485056 data set... | reverse complement strand
CCACCCCCCCCATTGAACCACTGCTCTACCAGTGTGCGTATGTATATTTTGGTTTTGTTTCGGTCTGGAAAAAAATACATAGAGTACTGCCACGTGTGAACCAGCCTCGTCGGGGCGTGAGCGACCACACGCCCCGAATTTACGCTAAAAAGTGTTCAGCAACATTTTCTAAGGTATTTGTTAAATTTCTATCAATTCAACAGCATCCCAGATTGGACAATGTTACATTTGGTATGTAACAGAAATTTAACAAATAAAATGCTTGACAAAGTAGCATGGTTATGCTATAATGATAGCGTAATCAAGAGAAGGAAAAGGAGACGTGAGACTATGAAGCGTGTGTGGTTTGACATGGACGGGACGATTGCTGACCTGTATTCTGTTGATGGCTGGTTGGCAGACCTTGAGAATGAGAACGTGCGGCCTTATGTTGAGGCGAAGCCACTTGTGAATGTAGCTATCATTACTTCTCTTATAAAAGAAATTGTAAAGAGAGGTTATCACGCTTGTGTAGTGACGTGGGGCAGCAAACACGCAAGTACCGACTACGACAAGCGTGTTTGTGAAGCTAAGAAGGCTTGGCTTGCTAAGACCTTTCCAGAGGTTGAGTGGGAACAGATTGTGTTCTATCCTTACGGAACTGACAAGAATAGTGTAAACGATGGAGAAGAAATTCTGTTCGATGATGAAGAGCGCAATCGCAAAGACTGGCAAGGTTTGGCATTTAGACCTGAAGCAATGGAAATTGTTCTAAAAAATTTACATTAACAAGCCCGTGTAAATGTATTATAAAATCAAGAGAAATGAAAGAAGTTGACCAGTATGATTGAAACTATTTTGACAGATTTGTATTTCTACCTATGCTGTAAATATTCTAAGGAAGATTGGATGCTTATTATACCCGAGCATTTCAGCGAATGGAATCACCTGTGCGCGAAGCATCTGGGACTATCATTCGCAGAGAGCGAAGAATATAAGGCATTCATAAAAACCTACGCACCGACTTGTGCCTATTGAGAAAGGAGAAAAATAGCAATGGAATGGAGTATGTCTTTCGCTTCTGATGTGTGGAACGCTAAATCTCAAAAAATTACCATCAATACTCTTGAAGACCTTCAAACGCTTGCGGAAAAATACAAGCAACGGTTGATTGTAGACTTTGAAGAGCGTGAGATTACCGTGTATGATTATTACGTTGAATGATAAGGAGCGATAAAAAATGATTACTATTTTGGCGACTATTATTGCGTTGGCTCTCTATGGTTTGGTAGCTTTTCCTGCGTCGTTCATTCTTGGAGAAGCATGGAAGGCTATTGCATTGAACTTCAACCTGCCAATATTCGACTACTGGCAGATGTACTTCATTACATGGGCTTTATTCATTCTCTCGCCTTCAAGTGGTGGCACAGTAGACAAGCCCAAGAGCGACAAAGATTGACCAGCTAAGACAATGTATAATCTGGTCGTTGTATAACTATACAAAGTTGTGCATATCAGATTATACATTAGTACCAAAACATACATTGTCACATCTGGCACCAGAATACACATTGTCTAATTTGGCAATGATAACTAAGCTTTCGTCGCGGCGTGTCCGGCCGGCACGCCGCGATTTGGCGCGTGAATAGGTCTTCAGGTACACTTTCAGGTGTTGCTGAACACTTTGGCGCGCGCCGGACCTCCCGAAAGTCGAAAATTAGACCTTGGGCTGCGAGGGTGAAAAGGTCCTCTTTCAGCATCCTTAGTATACCACAAGGGGCGACTCTTGTCAATACTTTTTTTCAAAAAAATTAAAAAAAATTTTTCCTCCACCGATGCTATTTTTGGGAAGAACCTTGAGTTGTGAATTAGAAAAGGTTCTCCTCCACCATCTCTATTGTAACACAAGAGGCGATGTTTGTCAATACTTTTTTTCAAAAAAATTAAAAAAAGTTTCTCCTCCACCATGACTATTGTATCACAAAAAACAGGGCTTGTCAATACTTTTTTGAAAAAAACTTGGGCCGTGAAATAAAAAAGGTCCTCTTCCAGCATCCTTAGTATACCACAATAGGCCGCGCTTGTCAATAGGTAAAATAAAAAAAGTTGGTCTTTCGACCAACTTTTTTTAGCACTTTTCAATCTTGCCGTTTCGAATCGCATACTCAGCGCCCCAATAGGTTTCGGCGTAGCCAGGTTCATCGGCGGTTTCATCCACCCAGTAGGTCAGGTTTTCTTCATTCTCCGCCAGAAATTCCTCAACCGTCATGCCGATGTTAGTATCTTTCATGTTCATTACCTCTTTCTTTCTGTCTCGGGCTCTTGCCCCTTTCGACATTATTATAATACCACATTTCCGGTCAGATGTCAACACTTTTTGAAAAAAAATTTGAAACTTTTTTGTTCCTCCACCCCACTAAACAGTGGGCCACGAATTAAAAAAGTGTCTCCTTCACCTTCTTAAGTATAACACAAGGGGAACATTTTGTCAACAGTTTTTTGAAAAAAATTTGAAATTTTTTTCGTCCAACGTTGGAGCCACAATTAAAAAAGCTCCTTTTCCACCATGACCATTGTAACACAAGGGGAACATTTTGTCAATAGGTAAAATAAAAAAAGTTGGTCGTTCGACCAACTTTTTTTTGTTACTTTGCAATCTTGCCGTTTCTGATTGCATACTCAGTGCCGTAGTACATTTCAATGTATCCTTCTTCTTCATCCGTTTCATCAATCCAATAACTGATGTTTTCTTCATTTTCTGCTAAAAATTCTTCGACCGTCATACCGATGTTATTATCAATAATCTTTTTCATTTTTCATTGCCTCTTTCTTTTTCTTTTTTGTTCCTTCCTTTGGAACGATTATAGTATAACACAAGGGACTTGTTTTGTCAACACTTTTTTTTGAAAAAAATCAGATTTTTTTTATCCCATGCGCGGGCCGCGAATTAAAAAGCGCCTTCTCCACCATGACTATTATAACACAACTATAACTATCTGTCAATAGGAAAAGAAAAAAAATAAGCGCTTTCGCGCTTATTTTTACCATGCAATCTCGATAAAATTTTCTGCTACATGCTTGACGATGTAACCGTATTTGTATGCTAACAGATTTTCAATTAAACCGCGAATTTCTTTTTCTGTATTTTCAAATTCGTACCAAATACAACTTTCACCGCGAACACTCATTAGATGAATGTCGCTCATAATATCTGCTATTGTGGCAAGCGCCTTTACAAGCACTTCCTTCTTTTCCATCGTGGCATTGGTAATTTTCCGGGCTTCACTGGCATTCATCATTTTCTGTTCCCTCTTTTTCTTTTTTTGTTCCCTTCCTTTGGAACGATTATAGTATAGCACAATGGACTTGTCTTGTCAATACTTTTTTGAAAAAAAGTTTGAAAAAAAATGGGCGACTTTCGTCGCCCATTTTTTACCATTCTATAGAAAATGTATTCAAAACATACATTGTGACTTTATAACCTGCATTTTCCAATGCTTGAATAACTTTCTTGTCAAGCCCATTTTCAACCTGTTCATCTTGAAAAATACTATAAGTGATAGATTTTCCTTTTTCCGCCGCGCCTGCAATCAGTTGTTCGATGTACCACAATTCCTTTTCAATGTCACGGTCATTCTGCATCATTTTCCGGGCTTCAGTTGCGTTCATCATTGTTATTACCTCTTTTTCTTTTTTTTTGTTCCTCTTCCTTTGGAACGATTATAGTATAGCATACTTGTCTTGCCTTGTCAACAGTTTTTTGAAAAAAAATAATAGAAATTTTTCTAAAAAAAAGTATTGACAAAATGGTTCCGGCGTGTTATACTATAATCGTTCCGAAGGGGAACAAAAAAGAAAAGAAAAAGAGGTAATAAAAAATGTTGGAAAAGTTAATGAAGGTTCTGGATTCTTCGGCAGAAAAAATTGACTATGATGCAATCCAGTGGGAAGAAATGGAACGCAAGCTATTGATAGTTGACGCGGATTCTGTCGCCCCAATTATGGAAGATAAAGACCTGTTCGGAAAATTTCTTGACATTGTGGAAGAATTTTCCGACGATAAAGAATATTTTGATGAATATACGTTGTATGAATTTTCTTCTTTCGACGTGATAATTATGGGCGATTGCATTCATTAAAAAAGTTGGAGCTGAAAAGCTCCAATATTTTTTGAAAAAAGTGCTTGACAAGTAGGCTACAATGTATTATAATAATAGTGTTAAAAAGGAGTGATGAATGATGAAGGTTACTACCACGGTTCATTGAAAAATTATCGAAGGTTTGTTAAAAAGTTGTCAAAAAAAAATACTTGACAAAATCAGAAAACTGTGCTATAATAAAAATGAGAAATTTTGTTGCGGGGCAGACTGGAGAAGCCTGCCCACGCCGAATTTCCTACGGCTTTTTTCACGCCCATATGCGGCCCTCATGTGGTGGTCGGCACGTCGGCGGGCCACCCAGTCGCCGACGTGCCGAGTTTTGGGGAAGCTGGAGCCGCCAAAAAATGTTCGTCAAAACTTTGCTATATGGAGTATTCCACCATATCCTATTATACCACGTCCAAGCGTTCTTGTCAAGGGGTTTTGAAAAAATTTTTTTAGTTTTTTCTTAAAACCTTGAGTCACAAAATAAAAAAGTGCCTTCTCCAGCATCCTTAGTATACTACAAAACGTCTATTTTGTCAATAGGAAAATGCAAAAAAATAAAAAAAATTTTTCGCATAAACCCCTTGACAAATTAACCCGACTATGTTATAATTAAACCATTAAAAGGAGGTAATGAGGTATGATGAAAGAGATTCGCTGGTTCATTGCTATAATACTGGTGATTATAGTTGCTTTGGTTAGCGTGGTAGCCCTCGACGCAGTTGGTTACACGACGGCTGAAATTGAACGTTATTCTATCGGGATGGAAATCACTCACGCCGAAAAAACCGCCTATTACATTCGGAATCATGGCGAATCCGTAACGCTCACTTTCTACTTGCGCGGTGATGATAGGACAATAGCAATCGACGTTGACCCAGAAACATATGCACGATTCAAGCAAGGTGACTGGGTGGAAGTAGAAATTCGAGTGACTGAGCACACAATCTTTCACGACACGACAGAAACTGCGCGAATCATTGGAGCGATGGAAAAAAATTAAAAAAAATCCGTTCGGAGTATTGACTTTTCAATTAAAATATGTTATTATAATAATGTCAAAAGGGACAAGAAAGAGGTAATTAAAATGACGATTTGGTTTGACATGGATGGTACCATCGCAGACTTCTACGGAGTCGAAGGTTGGCTGGAATATCTCAAAAAGCAGGACGCAACGCCTTACCGCAAAGCAAAACCCCTGTTCAACTTTTCGGCTTTTGCTCGTGCGCTTCATCGCTTACAAGCCGCAGGATACAAAGTAGGCATTGTGACATGGGGAAGCAAGTGTTCCACTGAAATGTTTGATAACTTAGTGAGTGCAGCAAAAGAGCTCTGGTTATGTGAGCATTTGCCTTCGGTCGAATGGAACGAATTTCGATTTATGCCTTATGGCACGAACAAGAATAGTGTAAATGGCGGTACAGACATTCTATTCGATGATGAAGCCCGCAACCGCGAAGATTGGAATGGCGCGGCTTATGAACCCTGTGATATTCAAAAAATCTTGTCAAGTCTTGTAAAAAAGGCTTGACAAGCCCTGCCGAATGTGCTATAATGGCTATGTTGAAAGGGGGTCATGAGAATGACTGAGTATTGGGTAACGTATCGGATGAACGGCACGAAGCATGTTGTGACTGGACTGGAAGGGCGAGAGGGCGCGATAGAGTTCATCGCAAAAATGCAACACATTTGCGTGACGCTGGGCTGGGACCTTACCGATGTGAATATGTTGGAGGTTTGTTAATATGAATCTATATGCAGTTTTTACCGAAAACACTGGAGACAAAATCGGTGAAGCATGGTTGGTTATGGCCGACAATGAAGAAGAAGCAAAAGCAAAAGCTGTGAAAGAGGGCGAAAGTTGGCACTATCCCGCTAAATACACGGTGACGAAGGTTGTTTTCTTGCGGGAAACAGTTCCATCAGATACGCGAGCTATGGAGTATCTTGAAGTGCGATATATCTATAGCTGGGAGCGCGATACTTAAACCAAAAATTACAATGTGCAATCTGGTCGAAATTAAATAATGTGCAATCTGGGCTGACCAGATTGCACATTATTTAATTTAGATTTGATTTTTCCAAATGATACATTGTCAAATTTGAAAATCATTTTTGCCAAATTATACATTATACTATTTGGGATTCATTTTACCAAAAGGTACATTGTCTAAAATGGTTTTTTGAAATGACCTCTCAAATATACCAGATTATACATTGTCAAATCTGGTAAGAAGTAGATCAGATTGACGGCTCGTCGGCGACCATTTTGCAGCCGACGAGCCGAGTTTAGGGAGAGCCAAGGCCACTAAAAAATATTCAGCAAAACTTTGCGTTGCACGGCACTCAGCCCTATCCCATTATTATACCACACCTAAGCGCGCCTGTCAATAGGTATAGTAAAAAAAATTTTGAAAAAAAATGAGCGGGCAAACCGCTCACTTTTTCCAAGAAATGGTAATAATACCTGTATTCTCACGTTTACAATCATAACCAAAGTTTTTCATGTATCTAATAACAGTATCATCTACTCCAAGTCGTTTCTCAATAGCAGTAGGACAATATGTTATAGACATGTTTCCAAGTCGCGCATTTTTATTGATCTTATTATCAATATTATCTAATACTTGGGCGAGAGTTGTATCATGTGCCTGTGCGGCTGTCCGCCGCGCCGCCATTGCGCTAATCATGTTTATTACCTCCTTGCCTGGGACTCTTGTTCCCTTTGACACTATTATAATATCATAGACAGGCTAAAATGTCAACACTTTTTTGAAAAAAAATGAAGGCTTGCGCCTTCATTCTTCCCATGAAACTATTAAAACTTTATTACGGTAGATTACTGAGTGTCCATTCTTCTTCACTTCAAAAATAATACGGGCTAAAGTGTCATCACTGCAATCTATACCAGCAAAATCAAAACTTTTATTATACTTTCCATCTGTTGTCGCCCTCCAGATTCCATCGTCAATCTTTTCTAACAGATTTTTGAACAGACGTTCTTGAGATTCTGCGACCAACTTATGTGCCATTTCAGCGGTTGTAAACTTGCCATACGCTTCATTTTCATTACCTCTTTCTATCCCCTTGGGACATTATTATAATATCATAATACCGACAAAATGTCAATACTTTTTTGCAAGAAAAAAACTTATTTTTTTTTAGAAAAAAACATTGACAAATTGACAGGGCTATGCTATACTAATAATGTCAAAAGGAACAAGAAAGAGGTAATGAAAAATGATGCTGGATTCACTGGTGCGGGAACTCGATGCCCTGTATGAAGAAACTGACGGTTTAGTAATGTATGACCTTGACTATGAAGATGATGAAGCAGTGTTTTCCGTCACTGCATCACGGGAATTGTATTCTCGGCGGACCCCTGCCGCGTATTATCAGCGGTATGAAGATTTTCTGTGTTGGCTGGATGAATGCGGCCATGAAGATGATGGAGTTTATGATTTCGGTGACTGCCTTGTAGTGCTTCATGATGAATTTGAAGATGATTAAAAAAAAATCGGTCGAAAGACCGATTTTTTTTGAAAAACCCCTTGACAAAAGTCAATAGCTATGTTATACTATAATCGTTCCAAGGGAATAAGAAAGGAAGGTAATAAACAATGACAGTCAAGGAATTTTATGAATACTGTGTAGCGCATGGTTTGGAAAACATGACCTTAAAGATTCAATGGCGTGATGGCGGTGGATGCTATCTGGGCAGTGATGATGTCGAAGTCCAATATATAGATGTGGATGAAGCGCGACAGGAAGTGACAATCTAAAAAAATGCGACGCAAGTCGCAAAAAAGGTATTGACAGACCGGACAAAACGTGTTATAATAAACACAACAAATAAGGGAGGTAATTATATGAGCTGGAAGCTGGAATTTGCTTCTAATTGGAACAGAATCGAAACCGTGCGAATTAAGACCTTAAAAGACCTCGAAGCATTGTATACCAAATATGGAACGGAGCTGATTGTGGATTTCAAAGACCATCGCATCATGGTCTATGATGGCTATATTGAGTGATCTACCTGTGGCCTGCGCATTTGGCGCAGGCCATTCTTTTTGACGGCACGTCGGCGGGCCACCCAGTCGCCGACGTGCCGAGTTTGCATGTGGCTGGGGCCAGCAAAATTTGTGCATAAATATTCAGCCTGCGGGTGACAAAAAAATTTTCCTAAAAGGGGTTGACTTTTTGCACGACCTGTGCTATAATAAGAGTGTCGAAAGGGAGGTAATCAGTATGACGATTTGGTTTGACATGGATGGCACTATCGCCGATTTCTACGGCGTGGCTGGCTGGCTTGAAGCCCTCCAGAATGAGCAGGTTCGGCCATATCTTGAAGCAAAACCGCTGTTCAATTTTTCCGCGTTCGCACGTATGATTCACCGCTTGCAGGCAACAGGCCATAAAGTGGGCATTGTGACGTGGGGAAGCAAGTTCGCAACGGTGGCATTTAATACCGCTGTTGAACAAGCAAAATGTGAATGGTTGTGCAAGCATCTTCCTTCTGTTAGCTGGGACGCCTTCTGTTTTATGCCTTATGGCACGAACAAAAACGCGGTCAATGCTGGGCAGGATATTCTATTCGATGACGAAGCCCACAACCGTGAAAGCTGGGACGGCGCAGCGTATGAACCTATGAACATTAAAAAAGTCTTGTCAAGCCTGTAAAAAAGGCTTGACAAACCCCTTCGCCTATGGTATAATAACAGCGTAATCAAGGAAAGGGGTAATGAGCATGGATGATTATGAACTGATTGATGACCCGATTTGTGATGTTGAAAACTGGGGATTCTGCTACGAAAACTGTGAAGATTGTCCCGCATTCTATGACTGTATGGAGGTAATAAACAATGATTAACAAGACTGAACTGGAAAACCCCACTATCGTGACCGCTGTTGTTGAAGGAATTGCGCCGAAGGGTTCCCACTGGCGCATGCCACAAAAGGCTGAACCGATGTTGTTCATGGGATTGTTTTTAACCCTGCCTATTGGTGAGCGCTTCCGCGTGAAAGAAATCATGCAACGTGTCGCACCGAGTTATGCAAATCAAAAAGTCGCTTACATGCTGAAATGTGCGGTTTACGCTGGTGTGATGAAGCGTGAAGAGCATGAAGAAATTGTAAATGTCAACGGCGTGTCCCACGTCAAAATGGTTCCCTACTACTACCGTTGACCCTATACCAGATTGGGCATTGTCCAATCTGGTATTTTCATTTTCAAATCGGTTTTACCAGATTATACATTGTTAAATCTGGTATGCCCCATTTTCTCTGGCCTGGCCGCTGTGGGTCGCAACGGCCAGAATTTGCGCAATAGAAAGCTTGGGCAATTTTTTGACCAAAAAGGACAGGTTAGAGGCAACTAACCGATGTCCCGATACACTTTACCGTGCTATCAAAAATCTGGGCTAAACTTTGTGCATTCTGTCTATTGACAGCTGGGGCGGTCTATGATATAATACATAATGTCAAGAGGGAAAGGACAGTTCGAGAAAGACCTGTTGCGGTTCGATTCGCATTCCGTCTGAAATCTGAAATTTTCCTCTTGACAAACCTCCCGTGATGTGCTATAATAAACACATCAAATGGGGAACTGGCGCAAGGGTAGCGCAACGAACTTTTAATTCGTGTGTTGCGGGTTCGAGTCCCGCGTTCCCCACCACTTCAAAACTTTGAAAAAAAGTTTTGAAAACCCCTTGACAAACGGTGTCAAGTGTGGTATACTAACAATGTCAAGAGGGCGAGACCCCGTGGGCTGGGCTAATGGTATACAGTGTCCCACAGTTTAGGCTAAAGCGCGCAAGCTGAAAAAAAAGACCAAAACCCTCTTGACAAACTCCCTACAGTGTGGTATACTAACAATGTCAAAAGGGGAAGGAAAACCCCATAAACCAGAAAGGGTTGATACTATGACTACTGAAAAGATGACCTACGTCCGCGCTCTGTCCTACGTCTTGACCAACTGCCACGACCTGCCTGCCGATGTTGCCGAGAAGCTGGAAGCCCTGCGTGCCCAGACCGAGAAGCGCAACGCGGCCGACAAGAAGCCGTCCAAGCAGAAGCAGGCGAACATTGACCTGTCTGCTTCCCTGCTGGCGTTGATGGTTTCCAGCGGTGAGAACCTGACCGTTTCTGATTGGATGGCGAAGGGTGAACCGTTCGCGTCCATGTCGAACCAGAAGGTTTCCGCACTGATGCGAATCCTCGAAAATGATGGTAAGGTTGTTAAGACCCCGGAAAAGCGTAAGAGTTACTTCAAGGCTACTGTGTGACACAGCGGGGCGGGCTTGCGCCCGCCCCACCTCAACCAACAGAAAGGAAGAATGAATGATGAATGAATACAAGACACTTGCCGTTGAAAAGCTGGACAAGGAAGAATATGAGGCTGCTATGAAGGCTGTGAACGAAGTGCGGCAGAAGCGTGCCAACGAAATCGCCAAGGCGGAAGCAATCCGCATGATTGTTGACGCAGTAGATAAAGCCTTGACAATGGCGCATCCCGCAGATATGATTGATATTTTGCACAAGATGCTTTATGATGTCATAGACGCGGCAGAGGATGAGGAACGCGCCATGAAAGATGAATAACCATGCGTGGGGTTGTATGAAAATACAAGCCCTTTTTAATGTCAAATCTGGTAATGTCATTTTTGGCACCAATTTTTACATACCAGATTTGACAATGTAAAATCTGGGCTGGTGCGGACTACTCAGCCGGTCGCTTGCGGTCGACTTTATACCGCAAGCGACCGGAATTGCGCAATAGCCTAGGTGGTAAAAATTTCGACCAGATTTTACATTGTCTTATCTGGTCGCTCAGCATCCCAAAATATACATTGTCCTATCTGGTATTTGTTAAATTTGGGTGCCTGCTCCACCAGATACGCCATCACCAAAAATGACATTGCACAATTTGGGCGTGCCCTCCACCAAAAGACGCAATGTCATTTTTGGCATCTACCAGATTATACATCTCGTCGCGCACCAGATTATACATTGTCCTATCTGGCATACATGAAATTGTTACAAAAATTTAATAAGCGCAACACTTGACAAAATTCAAAAAATATGTTATAATTAAAACGTAAAAAAAGAAAAAGGAGATGTTTTAGAATGACGGATTTTGAACGCGCTCTTGCAATTCATGCAAAACTGCTGGGACTTTCTAAGACCGAAGCAAAAGAGGACGCAGAAGCAATCATTCACGGAATGATGGAAAATGACCACATGACACGCGAATTTGCAGAAGCCACTTTCATTGAAGAAACAGAGGACGCAAACCCCGAAGAATTGAAGCGCATGGAAGAAGATGCAAAAAAGAACGGTGCGCTGAAGGTGGGCGCACGCAAGGCGGTTGACGCGTATGGCAAGGAACGCAAGCGCGAACGTAAGGCGAACAACGATAAACGGACATTGATTCAGGCATTGACGGAAGCTGTGAAGAATGTGACCGAAGATGTAAAGGAAGTCGCAGAAAGCGAAGAACACAAGATTGATTTTAACTGGAATGGTGTAGAGTATTCTGTGACGCTCACCGCTCACCGCAAGCCGAAGGCGAAGTAACCACGAAGGGCAAGGCGCAAAAAACCTTGTCCTTTTTTTCAAAAAAAGTATTGACAAGCAAGATCAAAAGTGCTATAATAAAGACGTTCCAAAGGGGAACGATAAAAAGAAAAGAGGTAATGAAAATGACGAACAAGATTGACCGCCGTCGCGTGTATGGAATCATGGTAGACACTGAAACTTGCAATTCGATGGACGACCCACTGTGTTATGATATTTCATGGCAGGTGATTGACAGTCATGGTAGACTGTATGAAAGCCGTTCGTTCGCTGTGCGTGAAGTATTTTACGGAATGGCGGATTTAATGAAAAGTGCGTATTATGCGAACAAGATCCCTGAATACCTTCAGCAGATTGCAAATGGTGAAAAGCTGATTGAAACGCTTTACATGATTAAACGGCAAATGTGGGAAGATGCAGAAAAATATGACTGCAAATTCATCTGTGCGCACAATGCGCGTTTTGATTACAAGTCATTGCATACTACGCAACGTTATTTAACCGCTTCGAAATATCGTTGGTTTGTACCGCGTGGGCTTGTATGGTGGGACACAATGAAAATGGCAGAAAGTGTTATCTGCCAAATGCCCACCTATCGTGTATTCTGTGAAAAGCATGGATACAAGTGCAAAAACGGGCAATTACGCAAAACCGCTGAAATCCTGTATAGATTCATTATGAAAGATAATGAATTTATCGAAGAACATAAGGCGCTGGAAGATGTAGATATTGAACGGCAGATTCTCGCCTATTGTGTGAGACAACATAAGAAAATGCGTCGGGAATTGTGGGGCTGAAAAGCCCCACACCCCGCGCAAAAAATTTGAAAAACCTATTGACAGCCAGCCAAAAAAGTGCTATAATGAACACGTAAACAAGGGGAGGCGATAAAAATGCGAAAGGTTTACAACGTGCTGTATGGCGCATCTGGGCTGGGCATGATGTGGGGATTCATCTGGAGCATATTCATGAAGGGCGGGCTTGCTGTGATGGCCGTCTCAATGGTAGTTGGTGCTGTGACAATGTTCTGTGACGATGAAAAGGAGGACTAAAACATGAAGCAGTATTTTGAAACCCCTACGCAAGTTCTTTTCAAGCAGGATGAAGAAACAATGCAGGAGAATGGCGCGGAATGGTTCGCAGGAATTGCCTACCATGATGAAATCATCTGCGGGTGTTGTGGCGGTATCGTGGAAGTTAGTGAGACTAAACTGATTCAGTTGCTCCCGTGGGTGAATATCAGTGAAGCCATCGCAGGCGACCTGCTACTGGACGAATAAAAATGCAAGCCCCTGTATGAATATACAGGGGCGCTCTTGTGTATAAATATGCAAGCCCCTGCATACTTATGCAGGGGCCTCCTTCTCCTTGGCTGGTCGCTGCCGGGCGTAGCGACCAGAATTTATGCAATAGCAAGTCTGGGCAATTTTTTGACCAAAAAGTCCAGGCACCCGGGACGCCCGCCAATTGCCCAAAAATCTGCCTCAAACTTTGTGCAATTTGCCTATTGCATTCTGCCGTCACCTATGCTATAATATCAGTGTTGAAAGGGGGAAGGAAAGATGAGAGGGTATTACAAGAAGGTGTCTCGCGTGGCGACTGCTTGTGATCTGTTCTATGAGTGCGTGCGCCACAAGGTCAAGACGCGCCGACAGCTCAAGAAAATTTCTCAAAAAAGTGTGAGAAAAGCCCTTGACAAAATGACTGACCTGTGATATAATAAGGACGTAATCAAGAGAAGGAAAACTCTTAAAAACCAGAAAGGAATTGATACCATGACTAAGTACACTTACATCGACGCTCTGAACGAAGTCCTTGCCAACGAGACTATTTCCGAGCAGGCGCGTGAAAAGCTGACCGCCCTTCGTGACCAGCAGGTCAAGCGTAACGCGTCGGATTCTGGCAAGCCCTCTAAAAAGCAGACTGAAAACCTTGGCCTTGCCGAGGAACTGCTGAATGTGATGAAGCGTGTGGGCAAGCCCTCCACGGTATCCGAGTATATGAAGGAAGATGAAAAGTTCGCGTCCATGTCGAATCAAAAGGTTTCTGCCCTGATGCGGATGCTAGAAAATTCTGGCAAGGTTGTCAAGATTCCCGAAAAGCGCAAGAGCTATTTTGCGGTGGTGGGGGAGTAAAATCCCCCGCCCCACGGGGCAAAAAAAACGCTTGACAAAATGCTGTGATTGTGCTATAATAAGACCATCAAGAGAGGAAAGGAATTGACACCATGAAGATTAGTGAACGCACCATCATCACTTTGGACTTGACCGCAGAGGAACAAACCGCGTTGACCATGACACGTCATTTACTGGATGAATTCGAAGCTAAGCTAATTAAGCGCAACGGCATTGAGAATGCCGACACGGGCGAAGCCATTGACTACAATGACCTTGACATTGCGCGAAACCTGCTGGATGTCCTGTTAAATAACGGTCACCCAACCCACTGGGAACGCCACGACTGAGAAACGCCCCTCGAAAGAGGGGCGTTTCTTTATGCCAAAATTGATAATGTATAATTTGGTGATGTCAATTCTGAGTATTTCTTGTGCCAATAGAAACAATGTAAAATTTGGTGATGTCATTTTTGTGCAACAAATCAACCAGATGCGCCATTGTCAGATTTAACAATGTATAATTTGGGCTGGTATACTGACCAGATATGATAATGTCAAATCTGGGCGGTGGCACTATCAAATAAGACAAGTGGCTCTTGGTCTGCGCGTTGCCGACCGCAACGCGCAGAATTCCTGTCAATGGGAGTCCTGGCAATTTTTCTGACCAAATTTGATATGTCAGGCATTTAAGCAATTTTCCCAAAATTTTCGCCCAAACTTTGTGCATTCAGTCAATAGACAAAATGCACCCCTTGTAGTATACTATAATTGTTCCAAGGGGAACGGAATCACCGCCACCACGGCGGGTCGAAAAAAAGTTTCAAAAACCCCTTGACAAGCCCCACAGAATGTGCTATAATAAGCACGTAATCAAGGGAAGGAAAACCCTCCAAACCAGAAAGGGATTGATACTATGGCTAACAAGATGACTTACGTTGATGCTCTGAACCTTGTGCTGACTGGTGCTGTTCTGACCGATGAAACTACTGAAAAGCTGATCGCCTTGCGTGACCAGCTGATGAAGCGGAACTCCTCTGACAAGCCCTCGAAGAAGCAGGCGGAAAACCTCGCGTCCGCTGAACATCTCGCTGATGTCATGAAGCAGGTGGGCAAGCCCTCCACCGTGTCGGAATACATGTCGGCTGACCCCGAAGGGCTGGGTACGATGTCGAACCAGAAGGTATCCGCGTTGATGCGGGTGCTGGAAAACGCTGGACGCGTGGAAAAGATTCCCGAAAAGCGCAAGAGCTATTTTGCCCTGCGCTGACCATGGCGGGGCGGGGTGTAAAAACCCCGCCCAAACCCCTTGACAATCGCCGGAAAATGTGTTATACTAACACTATCAACAGGAAAGGAATTGATGGACATGGGCAAGTTTGAAGTGGCATGCTACACGTATGGAACGAATGAAAGCAACGTTATGGAGCGTATGGAATACGCGCATGAACAAATTCTGACCGCACCTAATACAGCATGCCGGCGCGACTGGTTTGATATTATGACGCAATTTTATAACAAGTATCCTATCGTGCGGGAAGTGTGGGAATACGTGGAAAATGTGCGGTTACTTGCGAAGCGGTTTGTGAAGCGCGTCGCGGACAAGATTAAAACCGCGCTGAATGTGAACATTAACTATCATGCAAAGGCTGATTATCCCGAAGGTTCACAGCTTGTTTATCTGATTCGCTTGCTTGACCGTGACGGCGGTCTTGTGTGGTCAAAGGTTGGCACTACTACCCGCACGATGAAGAAGCGCATGGCCGAACACTTGCGATATTATAAGAAGTATGGTGTAGCAAGTATCGAAGTGATCCGCGTTTATGATTGCGGCGAAATTCCTGCCGAAGGGCTGGAAAGTGAGTTTCGTTCTAAATACATGCGTAAATACCCGGGAGCGTTTCGGAAGAATGACCGCTTTACTGGTGTAGAATTTGACCTTGCCGAAGCTGATTCGATTGTTGAAAATTATCTTGCGGTGGAGGGTTGACAAAACCCTTTCCGCGTGGTATAATAATAACGTCGAAAGGAGCTGATGACCATGATTCGATACCCGACCACTGAATGGCTTGACGGCTGGATGAACAAGCACAAGGGCAAGAGCAAAGAGGATGCGGAAATGGCATGGTGGGACAAGGAAATAGACGCCGACCGCCCAACGCCCTTTGACCTTGACGAAGAGCATGAAGCCAATGCGAAAAAGGTTATTCGTAAGCCTGCGAATTACAGTCTTGAGGGCAAGCCGAAACGCGAGCGCAAGCCCAACGAAGAAAAGCGAATGCTGATTGCGTTTGTGGGTAAGGCGCTGGAGGGCGCGGAAGTCGAGAATGTCACGGTTGCGAACGTTGAACGGGAAGTGACTTTCCGAGTAGGCGAAAATGAATATTCGCTGACGCTAACCTGCCACAGGAAACCAAAACAAAAATGAGGGCGAAAGCCCTCTTTTTTTATAAAAATGCGTATAAATGTATAAAAATTCACGCATTTTTATTCATTTTTGTGTATAAAAATGCTTTCTATTGAGCTGGACGTGCGCGACCGGCACGTCCAGAGTTCAAATTTGTCAAGTATTTAGCATTTTTTTTGAGGAAAATGTAATATTTTTGTCACATTTTTAATATTCCTGTAATGTTTTGGCGGGCCGCGCGCGGGCGTGTCGGCCCGAATTCCCGCGCGGGACTACATATGGCGATTTTTCTGTTGAATCCATATGGCCTTTATGCGTGCATTCTAATCCCGAAATGGCTCGCAAGCTCGCCCGAAATGTCTGGGTTCGCAAGTTACCTCCCTGCGGTCGGTTCGCTGCCCCAGGTGGGTCGCATATGCCAATCGGTCCTCGATTTCCAATCGGTTTATCAACGTAGCACGTCGTCTTCAGGGTATCATATGGCCCTCCACCCCACATTTTTGACACTCGCTTCGCTCGCGCCAAACCCCGAGCAATGTACGCCAATCGGTCCTATATCAAGAGGGAAAAGCAGTGGGTGCAGCCACTTGACTTTTATAGAAAAATATGGTATTATATTTAAAAAAAGGATATATGTGCGCCGGTGGAGGCTCGGCGATTTGACAATATTAAAAAAATATGATATAATAAATAAAAAAACCTCCACCGCCGATGTGCGACCGCATATGGTTTGATTTTCATAATTTTTTATGATATAATTGGTGCGCCAATCGGTGCGCAGTGTATATGCCACACACTTGATTTTTATCTAAAATTTTGATATAATTTATTTAGGGGCAGACAAATTCCAATCGGGCCCATTTACTTTTCCTACAAGTAGCAAGAGCAAAAGATGGAACGAGTAAAAATGAAGGGTAGAGAAGAAATGACGATGGATATAATATAAATAGAAAAAAGTACAATAGGTCTAGCACCGCGCGCAGGACACTCTTCCTATTTTTCTTTTTTCACCTATTTTTTTCCTCATTTCTTTCTCCAACCTACTCCTTTATATTACTAGACCAATATCTCTTCCCTTGAAAACGATAAAAAAATTTGATATAATATATATACAAGGTAAGGAAAGATGCCTCAGACGGGGCTTTGGGTTGCTTCGCAACCCAAAACTTACCAAAAAAAACTGGGTTCGAAGGTATTTCACACCTTCGAGCGTCCCAAAAGGAGATTATAATATGAATATGTATGATACCATTAAGAACTTGGCTCTTACCGATACCCCTGAAGCCATTCGTAAGGAATTTGAAGCCGCAATGAAGAAGTGGGAGATTGAACGCAAGAATGCCGCGATTGCTGACACAAGAGCCAAGTATGCCTCTCGACTCACTGAAATTGCCAATCGTATGCTTAACCACACTGAAACCGCAGAAGACGCCGCATTCATTCTTAACACTTATATCACCGACAAGCTGGGCCAGCAGGATAACAATGAATTTTACATCACCGCCAAGGAGATGAACTCAATTATTGAGTGTATGTCGGCCTTGAAAGAGTTTGGCGAAGCATTTACCAATGATGATGATGATGCAACCATTTCTAAGTTCCTTAATAAGTTGGGACTTTAAAAGAAGAGCTGCTAACGCAGCTCTTCTTTTTTTTAACAATCAGAAACACTATCAAGCAATGATTGTGCCAAATTGCTAATATTCAATTCAATTTCTGGAACTTCCTCATCTTTCTTACACATTGATTCAATAGTTGGACGTTCACTGATGATTTTGATACCTTTCGCTTCGCTCAAGGTATCTGCTAACTCTTTTGCCGCCCATATCTCAAAAGGCGCATATAACTTAGTATCATAAAATAATATCTTTTCTTCATTTTCACCAGCTGGCACCAATGTTCCCACCATCATCCCTTTATAATACAAAAACTTAGTGCCAACCTTACTTCTATCAGTAATAACATATATAATAGGATTAAGTTGCAATTCTGAATGCCCTTTTAACATTTCATCAAAAGTGCAAGAATACAACCATCTACCCTGATACATTCCATATTTTTTCATTTTATATCTCCTTTTTAAATGGGATTTTCAAACGACATTTCTAAACGTTCCTTACGATTTTGAAATGAAATTTCATTCTATTCCTCGGCTACCGCGATTTATTCCTTCGGTCTTTCGGAAACACCCCGTATACTTTTTCCGAAAACTCGATTCGTGCCGTCACACTTATTTTCCGCCCATCTTTTAAACTCGCTCTACTTTTTCATTTTGAAATCAAATTTCACAACGGTAAGGTATATAACATCCTGAGCGGAGCGAAGGATGTTATATACCGCCTAAGTTATAATTCATCTTGAGCGAAGCGAAAGATGAATTATAACGTCCGGGCGCGAAGCGCCCCTATTTCTATTCTATTTTATTCATATCTAAAAAATGTACACGCTATAGAAAAAAATGTACACGCTATAGAAAAAAATGTACACGAGTCAAATTTTAGATTTTTAGTACATTATTTACTTTTTTAATGAAAATGTTGAGCTTGCGCTCGCCCGTCGTCTATATCTCATAGTCAATTAGACCCAACAGCTTCAATGTGCTTAAAATATCTGAAATAATAACATTATTTGAAGTAGTAGATGTTGCAATACCAATAAATTTCTTTAATGAATAATGCGTTACGTAAAAACCCTATTCATTATTCGCCAAATATCTATTCAGCAAATACACAAATATACTTACACTATTCTTGTGCAATGAATGAATCAATTGTCGCAAAGTCGTAAATGGCACCAATGTCGCCGCATTTGATTCTAATTTGCACAACCGATAATCGCCATTGCTACAAACATCAATAAGTCCCATACCAATCATTTTTTTAACATATTTCGACACAACCCGACGGTCCATACCCAACTAATCCGCCATTTCGCTATATATAACTTTAGACTTCGGAACTAGCCGTTCTCCGCTCATTAAACTTGACTCACATTGAAACCAAGAATAAATTAAATCACAATAATCTTTATTACTCACAACTTGTTCCTCCTTAGGAATTTGACGCGAATTTTTCTAAATTTCCAAGCTCTCACCTCCTTTATACAATATTTAAAAACTTACTTTTAACTATTGTATAAAAAAGTCCAAATTTGACATTTGTTCATTTTTTTCTAATTTTAGGACATTGTGCTAAAACAGGAAAATTTGACACTTGTTCATTTTTTTCTGATTTTAGGACATTTTTCTAACAAAGTTCCGAAGCAAGTAGAAAAAATTTCCTCACTTTTTTCCTATTTTAAACGCATCATTTAAAAAATCTAAATAATTATTTAAATTTAGATAATCGGCAAAAATTGTTAAAACTTCCGAAGTAAGTAGAAAAAATTGCCTATATTTTTAGGACATTCATTTAAAAAACTAAATAATCATTTACTTTTAAATAGTAGGTAATTTTCTAAAATTTTACCATTTTTAAATGAATTTTACCTTTTAGCCCGTCCTATAAAAAAATAAGGCGTGGCGGATAAACCGCCCGCCCATTAATCCTTGCGGTTCGCACGAGCCTCATCAAGCACAGCCTGAAGGTCACGTTCAAACTTAGGGGTAATCGCAAAAATCCAGCACAAGAATTCAGGTTTACTTGGGTTCTAAGTCGTTCCAGCAGGCACATTGCCCATCTCAATTAGCTTCATAGCAATCTTACGAGTATAAATAATCTTATTCGTCATAGTTTTCAAGTCTCCTATTTTGTTATTTAAGACGATTCTTTGTCTCATCTTATGTATATATTATACCAAAAAATTTTTTAAAAGTCAAGCGGAGTTAGAGGTCTCTAACTCGACATTCTCAAAAAAATATGGTATAATAAAAGAAAAAAGGAAGTATCAATATGTCTCTCGAAATTGATTGTAAAGCATTCGCTAATACTCTCGAAGAAGCGGCACGCAAATATGCCAGCAAACACCGCGTTAAACTTGTCATCATTACCACAATTTATGCCAATGATGCCTCTCACGTTTATATGCGCAACAAACTTCGTGCGGCAGAACGGACAAACATTCAATGTGAAATCGTAACATGTTCTTCTTATCAAGAGATTCTCGATAGCATTAATCGCTATAACAATGATGACTGTGTTGACGGCATCATCGTTCAACTACCACTTCCTGAAAGTTATAATGTTGAAGTCATTCAACAACTCATTCTACCCAATAAAGACGTAGACGGATTTCACCCATCAAGCTGGTTTCCTCCTTGCACTCCGCATGGAGTCATCGAGCTTCTTGAGCATTATAACTATCCATTAGACGGCAAGCATTGCGTTGTCATCGGCCGCAGCGATATTGTTGGTAAACCACTTGCTCGACTCTTGCTTCATCAAGACGCAACAGTAACAGTATGTAACTCCCACACTTCACCAGAATTACTTAAAACATTAACCGCATCTGCCGATTATGTGTTTTGCGCAGCTGGCAAGCCCGATCTAATCACTCTTGAAAACGTCAACCCAAATGCGGTCTACATTGACATCTCAATCAATAGAAATGAAAATGGAAAATTGCGTGGCGACCTCTCTCCCGAAACGCAACAAGCCTGTAAAGCATATACGCCCGTTCCTCGTGGTATTGGACCAATTACAGTAGCAGAATTGATGACTCATACCTGTTGTGCAAATAAGTTTTCTCACAGCTAACTACAGCTATTAATACCAGTAGCTCCAGAGCATCCTCTCCTCCTTTGAAAATTCAAAAAAAATTTGATATAATATATACATAAGATGAGGGAAGGAAAAGTGATAGGCATGATTGCTAAGAGTTATGAAAACTGGGAAATCGTTGGAGACGTCTTTACTGACGAGGCTGGCAAAGAATGGGTGCGTGTGCGACATTCTTGTCCGCGTTGTGGCGGCACTGGCAATTATTCTTTCAATATGATGTATGGCTCTACTTGCTTCCGTTGCAATGGCTCCGGCAAAGAGTCTAAGAACGTGCGCTGGTATACTGAAGAAGAGCGTGCTCGCATGGACGCACATAACGAAGCGGAAGCTGCCAAACGTCAAGCTGCTCGTATCAGCGCCGCAGAATACAAGCGTGGCCCCGAATACAATCACTTTGGCGATGAAAATGGTTACATTAATGTCGTGCTTGGCAATACTTATCCCATTAAGGACACCCTAAAGGCGCATGGTTGCAAATATACCGCAGCTTTTGGCTGGTATATTCCCTATGGCGTTGATTTTAAGCCCGAAGGATATGACCTGCTGCGCCTCAATTGGGCAGAAGTATCTGATGAAAAGGGTCTCATTAAGAGCGAAGGTGAACTGCGCAAGATTATCGAAAAGGCTACTTTTGTCCCTTCTCCTTCTGAGTATCAGGGCCAGCCTGAAGATAAGATTACTCGCACTGTCACTGTTGTTCGGAATATTCCTCTCACCAGCTATTACGGCGATTCTAATTGTCACATCATGGAAGATGTTGCCGGTAATATCTATGTGTGGACAACTACCGCAAAAAACATTCCTGAAGGTTCTAAGATCCAGTTCACCGGTAAGGTAAAGGCTCATCAAGAGCGCAAAGGTGTTAAGCAAACAATTATGACCCGTCTGACTATCAAGGAGGTAGAATAATGCCTATCTTTTTCATTGAAGATTTGCGACAGAAGATGCTAAACGAGCTTGGCCCCGCCGCACAGGCGGGATGTCAGGAAGCACAGCTATATTTTACTGAACTACTTACTTGCCCTATTGATAGAGTGCTTTCCATTGCCACTGAACTTAATTTCTCTCCTGCTTGACAGGAGAGAAATTTTTTTGTATAATATACTCAAAGGGGGAATATAAATGGTAGAAACAAATATTAATTTCACTCCTGCTTAGGACGTTGAAAAAATTTATGATGACTCGTTAATTACAGAATTAAATTATGATAAAGTAAAAAATATCATTAATAATGATATAAAAACCGCAGCAAAAGGTGGCAATAAAACCGCAACTATTATGTTTAAATCATTCGCTTCAAACTATTAGAAAATCGTATGGCCAACACTTCTTTCAAAAGCAGAATATGAATTTAATCCCTATACACATTCTTCAGTAAATAGCGCATATACTTACCCCAATCGTCATTATAATGAAGTTGGGCATAGTTCTACTTTGGGCGCTTGTGATGCGGAAAGTCCTTTTGCGGTCAATGTATTAAAGCTACTTGCTGAAGCAGGTTATAGCTGGCTTTTCATTTTTGCACAAAATGAAGAATATCCAAATGGCATGATTGTTAGCTGCGATAGCAATTATGCTTTTGAAAATGAATTACTTGACCCATCTCTCGCATATAATGAAATTATTAAAGAAAATCAGGTTATCTTAAATAAATTCACAATTACAATGCCAGATGGACAGCCGAGTCCAGCAAAAAGCTACTTTTACAGGAATATCCAAGACTTATTTACAGTATTTAATAGTCTTGCATCTTGGCTTTCAGCAAAAGGCGAACCTATGACAATGATTCCTTGGCAATCATTTTCTACAGATATGCGCAATTTCTTATATAAAGAAGTAATTGATATTAAAGATAATACTGAACCTTTAACAACTCTTGAATGGGAAAAAGAGCCAGCACAATCTTCTGCGACATACACCCAAAATAGTTGTGTTGATTTTGCGGTTTATCGTGATGATAAACGTGAAATTTTGGCAACAGATTCTTGGCAGACTACTCTTAAAGAGAAGATGGTCGCAGACGATAATAGCTGCTATACAATATTACAACTTGTAGAGGCAGTTAGCGACTACTACTTTAAACCAGTTTGGACATCTAAAACTGAAATTGGTGGTATTTATTTTTGTTGGACACCTGAATATCAAAGTAATGTTAATAGTAATTTTCAAGATACTGTTTCCAATGTTAGCACAAAAAATAATCTTAACCATGATACCGCATATGTTGTTGATGCACCTGATATTATTGATTATGAAACAACAAAAGCAGAAGTGAATGGGCAATATCTTATTAATTTGCTATCACAAATCTCAGCTGGTTTAACAACAGCAATGAAAAATAGTGAACAAACGGTCACTATTTTATGGAGCAGTATCGATTCATTAAATTCTGGTGTTGTTCGTGATTTTTGGAACAATACTCAAAAATGGACTGCGGATATTTATAAAAAAGATACAAATAAATATCCTTCAGGCAGCCAATCAATGTCAGATGCTATTGTTCATATTCTTGATGCGAGAATTTTAAGTCGTATCATTGATACTGATTATAATAGCTCTTGGACGGAAAAATATTTAATTACGCCAATTTATTATAAAGAACAAAAAGGTAGCGGTAGCTCTAATGGTTTCACAAATCCAAAAGATGAATTGCTGAGTTGCGGTATTACAATTGGATATAATTCTTCTAATGCTTATAATCGCATGAAAACTATTTATGAAGATTATATCAACAATAAAACTAACTTAAAAGCATAAACTTGAAAATTTAAAATAAATTTGATATAATTTATTTAGAAAATGAAGGAGGAATAAAAATGATATAGTGTAAACGTTTTCGTTGGGAAGATGAATTTAATGAGTGGGCAAGAAAAGAAAATATTTAGGGACATCAAGTCATAGACATTAAGCCCTCACCGCCTGATAGTATGATAATTTTCTATGATAAAAGCCTAAAAGAAAAAACTTCTAACCCAATTTATTATTATGGTTACACCTATGACTGGGCAACTCCTCAATGGACTTCCACAACTACTACCGATCGCACGGTTACTGTCAACAAGCAACCTAATAATAGTTTAAATACAACAACCACTACTGTTAATCCTAATACAGTAACTACTGCTTATAATTAAGGAGGTCTTACTATGGACGAACGCTATGATGATTGGTCTTTAACTCAAGAAGAAATGGAATTAATGAATTATCTTGATTCAAAGCGTCGTCTTGCCATCGCACGACATAGAATGATGGAGGATATTGAGAATGTCTATTCAAACGAAAACTTTTGCGACCGGATATGAAGGTCGTGCCTATCTTAAGCGTCTTATTAATGAATTTTTCCGTGCTAATCCTTCTTATAAATACATTTCACAAGTAGATAGTCATTGCGGTAGTATGTTGGAATCAACTGTTGTATATCGCGCATAACAAAGGAGCCTTCTTGGTGTCAAGAAGGCTCCTTTGATTTTTTAAAAAAAATTTGATATAATATATACATAAGGTTGAGAAAGAAAAAGGAGATGTTCTTCGATGGAAACTAAGGAGATGCTCAAAGGCTACGACATGGACAACTTTATGGAGTATTGCCGTGAGTATAATGCCGCAGAAAACAACGGTTTTTGCGATGATGCTAATTATATTTTGCGGTTTTGGCGTGACGCCAAAAGTAAGTATCTGTATGATCTGATGGGTCAAGAACTCGTTCTGTCGAAGAAATTCACTTATGAGCGTGACACTGATGAACTGATTGAAGAGCTTGAAAACCTTGCCTCAGAACATCGTTGGTTCTATAGCACTCTTCATGAAAATCTGCGGAAAGCACTTGGCGCAGTATACGAGCATTATCTTTGGACTTTTCCCACTGAAGATAATCAGGATTTCTTTAATGCTGTGCGTAGCTGGGGCGCCGCAGATTATCTTCTGGATAATCGTGTTGACGCTAAAGTCCAATGTGTCATTGATGGCAAGCCTCTCAAGATCAATTCTGGAGAGAAAATCATGCGTGCCCTGCGCAAAATTTGTCAAGCACTTGTTGCAGCTGGCTATCCTGATCTGAACGCAGATCTCGAAGAGCTACGTCTTGACCATTCACGCATTTTTAATCAGAAAACCGTTTCTGGTGAGCTGTGTTTGTCTATTCATCCTCTTGATTATGCGACTGCTTCTGATAATAATAACGGCTGGTCTTCTTGCATGTCTTGGCAGGAAGAGGGTTGTTATCGTCTTGGCACAGTTGAAATGATGAATAGTCCTATGGTCATTTGTGCCTATTTAAAATCTGATGTCCAGCAAATGCGTTTTGGCGATTATGAGTGGCCGTCGAAGAAATGGCGTGCTTGGATTGTTGTGAATGATGAAGCGATTCTTTGTAACCGCAATTATCCCTATGATAATGACAATCTATCAAAAGCGTGTATTAGCTGGGTTGCTGAACTTGCAAAAAAGAACCTTGGTTGGGAATTTACTGAAGAAATTAAACCTGTGTCTGATTGGTGTGATGATGAGCATCAGATTGATCTTCATTATGAAACCAATTTTATGTATAATGACTTCCATGATAATATGTGGCTTGCGGTAAATAAAAATCTCAAGTATGGTTATCATTGTATTAACTATTCTGGTATCGCCAATTGTATGAATTGCGGTGAAGAGATTATATGGGAAGGTGAACAGGACAGCTCCACTTTGTGCTGCAACTCTTGTCGCAATGTTTGTTATTGCTCGGAATGCGACGAACCCATCTATGACCATAGTGATGATTACTATTATGGCCCGAATAATGAGCTTTTGTGTTGCGACTGTTATTCTCGGCTTATTACTCATTGTGAGGTTTGTGATACTGATCTTTATGCAGAAGATAGTATTCATGTCTGTGTGCCGATTAATAAAAAGCTCTTCACAGAGCTAACTAATCGTGCTGAATGGTGTGCGCCGCACTGTGAACAGAATCTTTGTTCTGATTGCGCAAAAGAACTTGGTATTACTAATGAGACTATTCTTAATATTGACGACATATCTTTCTCAAGTAACTGGAACATTAATTCTTGGGGAGTAGAAGATATTCTTGATCCACGTAAAGTTCCTATTACTACTTTCTATCGACTATTGGGTTATCGACTTAATAAAAATAATAAGCCTATCTTTGATTGGGTCCAGCAAGAGATAAATGACTTGCATCTCAATGAACTGTGGGAAGACTATCGCCGATATATCGTCGAAGTTCTGGGCGAGGCCGATTAATCCATTGAAATTCTTAAAAAATTTTGATATAATATACTCGTAAGGTTGAGAAAGAAAAGAAAAAGGAGAAATGAATCATGACTACTCAGAAAATTACTAAGTGCGACAACTTCAACGAACTGCGTTCCCTGATTGAGACCTCTATGCTGAGCAACGAAGACCAGGATCGCCTACTGGCGTTCATTGACCATGAACTGGAACTGCTGGATAAGCGCAAGGCTTCTTCTGCCAAGAGTGCCAAGCGTGGTAACAAGGCTCAGGATGAGCTGGCTTCTAAGATTGCCGATGTGCTGACTGCGGGTAAGGCGCAGACTATTCCCCAGATTCTGGCGCAGGTTGACGATGAAACTGTGACTGCTGCGAAGTGCTCTTACCGTCTGGGCAAGATGGTTGAGGCAGGTATGGTTGCTCGTGAGTCTGTAACTATCAAGGAAGATGGCAAGACTTCCCGTAAGGTGAATGGCTATCGTTTGATTGACCACGAAAATGAAGCTGAACCTAATGTCGAGTAATTTAAAAAAGAGGAGTTAATACTCCTCTTTTTTTATTACGTATCCACCAATTAAATTACCAATAACAACAGCAAGAAACATTAACCAGGCATACCAATTCCCAATCTACATAAATAAATAAAATGAATCTGCGACGCAATGATTAAAGCCTGCCAATAAAAACGTCATCACACAAAGGATAGAAACATAGAGCGGAGTTTTCTTATACGTTGCTATTGTCATAAGTATGCCACAGAAAGCACCAGATAATAATAGCTGTAGGAAATTTACATCCATAAACTTAGTTCTTGAAAGCGCCACCATCTTATCCATTAATTCATAATTATGAGCGACAACTAAAAAAAGCATACCAAAGAAACTTGCCGCAAAAGCGCCAAGCATATTACACCCCAGAACTTTACACCAAGTCTTAAAATTAATTGTTTCACCAAGATGCTGAGTAAGCCCAGTTGTTAGTGGCAATTTTGCCGCTCTAATATACATTAATCCCATAGCAAAACAACAATAGCCAATAATTGGTTGGGCAATTAAATTAGACACAAGGCATCCAAGTCCTATTAAGATTCCAGCAATAAATGCGTTATACCACATGTTTATCGACTCCTTATACCTTTTATATAAACATTATATCACAAAATTTTACATTCGTCAACTATTTGACGACACAAAAAAAATTTGATATAATTTATTCAGAAATTGGAGGTTGAAGATATGAGATTATGTATAAACAATTATTCTTTAGCAAATGAGAAAACTCAAGAAATACGCTTTCCTTTCCGTATGATGAATGAAGCGATGGATTACTCAAAAGCTCATAAAGATAAAAAGATTATTATGGAAATTTATGATTTAAATCAAGATAAAATTCCTGAAATTAATACTTTGCGATCACTACAAGAGCAAACAGGTTTTTTCTATGATTTTTTTGATTTTTCTGATTTTGTAGAATATGGAAAAGTTACTGAACCATTTTCTGAAAAAGATGAATTTGATGAAATTCATTTATGGCGACATATTATGTATCATTATCCAGCAACTACTTGGGCAATGGTAAAAATTTGCACTTATTATAAAGCAACAGACATAATGGTTGGCGAACCCCTTGTATTTCAATGTGATCAACTTCGTTATTTGCGCAATTTGGGATTTAAAATTAGAGCCAATCCTCACATTGGTATGAATTATGCTCTTGCCCAAACAGGTGAAGATGGATTAAATCATTTCTGGGTGTTGCCTCAACACATGTCTTTATATGATGATTATATTGATGTATTTGAATTGGACGAAACAGATACTCAAAAAGAAAAAAGTTTAATCAATCTTTATATGAGTGATTTCCCATATGGTTTAAATCTTCTTATCGCCAATTATAACTGTTCAGAAATAATTTTAGGCTCAAATATTACTGAAGAATATGTTAAACATAGGTTTAATTGCGGTCAAAGATGTTTGCTTCCAAATGGTGGATGTCATTCTTGCATTATGCCAGAGTATGAAAAAAAATTGCTTCATGAGTATAAAAGATTATCTAAAAAGTAATAGGGAAGAATGGCTTTGCCATTCTTCCCTTTGATTTTTTAAAAGAAATTTGATATAATATTTTTAGAAAGTCAAAAGAGGTGAAATTATGTTCACAGAGGAAAACGTCAATACTTTTAAAACTTTGTGTAGAGCAAGAGAGCAAAGTATTTTAAGTGTAATGTCAAGTTTTTTGAAAACAAAATATACAAATGTAGAACGAACTCCTGCTTATGTGCTGGCAGAGGGTGATATACCTGTAGCGTTGGTAGCACATGCAGATACAGTTTTTAATAATCCACCAAAAACTTTTTTCTACGATCAAGAGTGTATGGTTTTATGGAGTCCTGAAGGCATGGGCGCAGATGATAGAGCTGGCGTATATGCTATCATGGAGATTATTAAACATTCTAATCTACGACCGCACGTAATTATTACTACTGGCGAAGAATCTGGTTGTATTGGCGCTTCTAAGCTCGTTGGACATTATTATAAATTCCCCTATGAACTCAAGTGCCTTATTCAGCTTGACCGTCATGGTAATAACGATTGTGTTTTTTACGATTGCGATAATGAGCAATTTGAAAAGTTTGTAGAAAGTTTTGGTTTTGTAACAGACTGGGGTTCGCTTAGTGATATTTCTGTATTGGCACCTGCTTGGGGTGTCGCTGCGGCGAATTTATCTGTAGGATATTATAATGAACATAGCAATACAGAATTTTTGCGTTTTGATTTTCTTCATAACACAATTGAAAAAGTAAAACAGATGCTTACTTATATTAAAGAGCATCCCGAAATGGACACTTGGAAATATATCCCTATGATTTCTTATACTTATAAATGGTTCGGTGGCAACGCGAATAAAGATTTTGCCTATAGTTGTAATCGTTGTGGAACAGCTGTATCGGAAGAAGAAATAATTCCTGTGAAATACGCGGCTTGGGGTGGTTATACTCAGAATCTTTGCATGGAATGTTTTGCTGAACTTAGCCATAAAATTGATTATTGTAGCAAATGCGGTTTGCCTTGGCTACTTGAAAAACCTGTTATAACCAAAGAAAAATGGATTTGCCCTGATTGTCGAAAGGAGCTTCAAAATGTTTGATTATAAAGATATTCAAAAAGATTTTGATAAAGTTCTTTGTTATTCACAAAATCAAACAGAAGTAAACACAAATAATCTATTTGAAAAGTGGTTTAAGGCAAAAGAACGTTTTATTGAAAAAATGGGCAATCAGCTTATTTATGAATCTCCCTACGATGTTGCTATTACTTTGCCAAAAGAGGCTCGTGAGCAACGTATTAATAATTATATTGAAATTGTTTGGCGCATTAGTGGAGAAATTGGCGAGTTTCTTGAAACGGAAAAAGATGGTCTGCTTGACAATAAGGTATGCGTTGAAACCAGTATCCGCAATCAAACTATTCCAATTGGTATGAAAATTGGTAAAGCACTCCATAAATTTTTTAATGTATATTGCAGTGAAGAAAAACTTGAATGGATTATTCAAGAATTGTCGCGTTTGATCCAAGAAAATACAATTAGTGGTAGATTGTGCCTCTCTGTTCATCCTCTTGATTTTTTATCATTGAGTGAAAATCAGCATAAATGGCGATCTTGTCATGCTCTTGATGGCGAATATCGTGGTGGTAATCTGTCATATATGTGTGATGAAGTAACTGTTATTACTTATCTTAAATCAGAAGAAAATACTATCTTACCACATTTTCCCAGTGATGTGCCTTGGAATAATAAAAAATGGCGTTGCCTTATGTTTTTTGACAAAGATCGACATCTTGTATGGGCTGGTCGGCAGTATCCTTTTACATCCAAAAGCGCATTGGATTTTGTAAATTCTAAATTGCTTGATGAATTTGACTATTTTGATAAACCTCATTGTTGTATGAGTAATCTTCCAAATTGGAATTATCAAACTTTTAAAAATGTTATTCCGCTATTTACAGAAAATAGCGATGAATCTTATGAATTAAATACTCCATATCTTTTTTGGCATAATGGCATGTATCCAATTAATAATTTTATTAAAGATCACAAGTATAGTTACGCGTATAATGATTTGCTTAATTCACATTTTTATACGCCAGTATATCTTGAGTATGGTTATACAAATTTTGCCAACACCACGATTCCTCCTATTGTAATCGGTGGAGAAGCTCCTTGTATTCACTGTGGTAAAAATCATTTCTTTGATTCGCAAACAATGTTGTGTGATACAGACGTTTTAACTTGCACCGATGAAGAAATGGATGGTATTTCAGTGTGTCCTATGTGCGGCGAGCGTTTCCTTGAAGATGAAGGCTATTCCTATAATGGAGAATTGTATTGCCGTGAGTGTTATGAGGACATGGATATTCGCACTTGTCCCTATTGTGGAGAAGATTTTTGTGCGGATGATGGGTATCGTGACGAAAAGACAGAAACTCTTTATTGTTGTAAATATTGTTGTGAAGAAGCAACAGGTCAAAAACATAGATGGTTTCTTTGACAAAATAAAAAATAAATGATATAATTTTTATAGAAAAGAATAAAGGAGAAATGTAATATGGCTCGTGGAAGTGTTGCAAAGACTAATCTGTTAGAAAAGTTTAAGGTTGCTCTTGGTCAGGATTTTGTCGGTATGGATTCTGATGGTAAGAAGGCATATTTTTGGTCTACTGAAAATGGAGAGAAGATGCAGGTTTGTATCACAATGACAGTACCTAAAACGCCTCTTACTACTGATGCTGTGCCGAAGGAAATGGTATTTGGCGATGGCCCAGTGCCGGTATCACCGATTAGCGAAGATGAGCAGGCAACTCTTGATAGATTGATGAAGGAGCTGAACCTGTAATTGACGCCTGCTGAAATAGTTTGGTTTATTAATCACAAATATGGAGAACAAGCATATATTGTTGATGACGGGAAAGAAATAAGAATTTTCACCGCAAAGAGCGTTTGGCGTATTTTTAAAGCAGACTATTCCAAATTCCATGGTTATTATTTATATCATTCAAATAATAGAAGTGGAATTGGGTTTCATAATCAAGGTAATCATAAATCGAGAGATGTAAACTGGCTTGTTTGGTATGCGATTTTACACGATAGTGATATAAATATTGCATATACCAAAGAAAATTATGAAAGTTTTCAACGAAGTTATAATTTATATATATACGGACAAAAGTTATATGAGTCTTGTTGCCAGTTTGCGTTTTTGTCCGGTTCCAATCTTATAGAGGGTTCTTTGTAACCCTCTATTGGTCTATTTAGGAAAAAACATCTAAGTAATTTTTTATAAATAATAGACTATTAAATATAGGAGGTCTATTATATGATTTGTATTGCTGATAAAAATACTCTTCCATTTCCAAGCGCTTAGGGCGTTGATTGTTTGCTTTTGGATAGTGAAAAGGATCTTGATTATTTAAGCGCGCATCCACCGATGGGCTGCGTAGCGTTTATCCTTTCTACTGGTGATTTTTATGTAAGCACTGGTGAAAGTAAATGGCTTCATTATAATAAGAACAAAGAAGTTGTTGGCTCAGTATCAACAGCACAATATCGTGATGATTTATCGCGCGGCGGCGACATTAAAGTCAAAGATATGAAAATTTCTTCAGAAACTAGTCGCGCAGGTAGAATTGTAATTTCAAAAGATACTACTTTTGACTTCGGCAATCATATGATTACTTTGGAGGCTGGCTTTGGCACTGGTGATGCGACAAATGTTGCGGCATTTTATGTGTCTGGCGGTCACGTTACACTTAATGGTGCATATGGCGGTATTTATGCAAATGATTTGGGCACCAATGACGGCCCGCATTGTGTAATTATTGAAGATGGTGGCGAAGTAGAAGTTAATGGTGGAATTTATCAAGGAGGAGCAACAGCATTTTTTGTTGGTGAAGGCACTTTAATTATTAATGGCGGTGTTTTTGCTTCTTATGATAAGCAATCTTATGGCACTGGGGATCCACATCCCTGGGTTTTAAATTGTCGCGATTCTTCTTATAAAGAAGGTAAAGCAAAAATTATTGTGCGTGGTGGCGCTTTTATTGATTTTGACCCCTCAAATCCACGGACAAATGATGCCGATTCTTATGTTGATACTGGTTATAAAGTAGAATTAAAAGAAACAGATGGTCATAGTTACTATACTGTAGTAAAGGTATAATTGAAAATCTTAAAAAAATTTGTTATAATATATACATAGAAAATGACAGGAGGAGTAGAGAATGCTACTTCTTGGGATTAGTGTTAGCTTGTTGTTTTTGAGTATGGTGCTTACATGGACAATGGTAAAGATTATGAATGTGGATGATTAAAGGGGTAGAGATATGCCATACTGGGGAACTATGTTAATCAGTTTTGGAGTAAGTTTTATTATTGGTTTTGCCACAGGCAAAATTATGGATTATATAAACAAACGAAAACCTTAATTGAAAATCTTAAAAAAATTTGATATAATATATATGTAAGGTTGAGAAAGGGAGGAAGCAAGAGATGAAAGATTATCTCGACGATTTCATTTGTGATACCCAGTGTGAAGAATACTATGGTCACGACAGTGATGACTGGATTGAAGGCGACATCTCCGATGATGACTGGGATGAGGATGACCTCCCTGATTATATTGATGACTAAAAGGAGCGAATAATATGACTAAGCAGAGGAAGATTAATTACAAGATTTACCATCATGACAATGAGGTTATTGCTGTTTCTACGTTTGCTAAGCGGATGGTGCGTGGCGTCGCTAAGTGCGATCCGCGAGATGAGTTTGACCATAAGAAGGGTGAAGCTCTGGCCATTGCGAGGTGCGATCTGAAGATTGCTGAGAAGCGTATGAAGCGGGCAGATGAAAAGGTCAAGTTCTATAAGGAGTATCTGACCGAGATTACTGGTGCTTTTGCTGATTCTCTGACATATCAGAAGATTGCCAAGGAAGAGCTGGATGCGGCGAAGGCTGTTCTGGCGAAACTGGAAACTTCTATGTAAAGGGCATTAAAAAAATGCCCATATGCACCCGAGGTGATGCGGTGCGTTGCATCTGGCTTATATCCAGCGATTCGGGGTTCGACTCCTCGCGGGTGTACCATTTTTAAAGGAGAGATTGTATGTCATTTCAGTCAAAAGTAAGAATTTGTCCTATTTGTGGCAGGCATCTTATCATTACAGAAATGAAAGAGAATCATCGTAGATATTGCTATAATTGTTCTCCAATGGGACGAGAGGGTGATTATGCTCCATTGTTTCATGCGATGAAGCATCAACTTATTATTATGCGTGGAGGGGCTTGTGAAAAATGCGGATATAATAAGTGTGAAGATGTTTTGCAGTTTTATCATAGAAAACCGCGAGAAAAGAAATTTAATTTATCTATTAAATCTGGCTATCACGAATGGGAAGATTTTTTAGAAGAATCTAAAAAATGTGATCTATTGTGCTTAAATTGTCATGCGGAAGAACATCGGAGGTGCGAATAAAATGAATCTAAATAAGATTAATTTCAATGTTAGTTGTTATAATAGGTTTCCAAGAATTGTGTTAGAAACGGATACAGATAATAGCACTTCAGTAGATGTATATTTTGGGCCAGATGAACTATTTGGTTGTCTTGAAAATCTGATAGCAGATTGGGACTGTCTTAAGCCAGCAAAAAAGCAAATGCTAAGCGACATTGTTGATGAAATTATCATTAAGTTAATGGAGGATAGAGATGTTTGAGTATGCTGTAAAGTATTGGGATGAAACGGAAGGTAAGACCGTGTGTTGTAGTGGTATTCTTGGCGCAGATTCTTATGAAGCTGCGGTGAAGAAGGCTGTGGAATATTGTTCTATTCCTGATAAGCTGGGCGAGAATATTATCACTGTTAGTGTATCTGAACTTGAGAATCCTCTTGACTGGGAAGATATTAAGGAAATGTTGGATAATAAGGAAGAGAGGATGTGACTTTAATGCTCTGGTTTATCATTGGATATATTATTGGTGGTCTTGTTAATGTTTTTTTCTTTTCTTATATCCTGTTAAAGATTGAAGATAAGCAGGCGTTTATTGACCTTTATTCAGAAAAATGGGAAGAATTTCATAATCTGATTGATCGGTAATTTGAAAATTTAAAAAATAAATGATATAATATATATGTAAGATAAAGAAAGGGAGGAAATTTCAATGATTTGTGGTTTTAAGGTTCGTTGGTATGCTGGTGGTAAGATGGATAGCCATTATGTAGAGTCTGGCTATGTTGCTGGCGAGGATTATGACGATTGCTTCTCTAAGGTGCGAGATTGGTATTTTTCCGATCAGATTGACCAGATGGAATCTATTGAAATTTCCATGGTGCCGTGTATTGATGATGATTGTGACATTGTTGTGCTTGAAACTATGTCGCCTGAAAATATCACTGTAAACTATGATGCTGAACACGCAGTGCCTGACCCTGAATTTAATCACGTGGTTCCTGATTATTATGATTGCGATGAAGATTAAGGTTAATTGAAAATTTAAAAAAAATTTGATATAATATATATGTAAGGTTGAGAGAGGAGAATGAAGATGAAGTTTTCTTTTGCTGGTGGTCGCAAGTTTGCCGTAAAGATTGGTTCTTATTTTCAGGAGTATCCGCTTTCTGCTATCGATTGTTTCCTTTCTGAAGATGAGGATGATCCTTAGTGAGTTCAAATCTCTCCAATCATTAAATTGAAAATCTTAAAAAAATTTGGTATAATATTAATGTAAGGTTAAAAAACAAGAAACTTGCAATTTAACCACGCGACCTCGTGTCGCATATGGCGTAATCGTCTAATGAAAGGACGCCCTTCTCTCAGAGGGGAGACGTGTGGGTTGGAACCAGCTTACGTCACCAAATGGGGTTGTAGCCAAGTGGTATGGCAACAGACTTTTAATCTGTGTATCGCGGGTTCGATTCCCGCCAGCCCCACAATTTTACAAGGAGTTAGAATTATGATTACCAGAAGTTTTAAAGAATGTCTTGAAGAAATGAAAGAAATTAACGAAAGTTAGCAAAGCACCATTGAGCATTTACGAGAAAAACTTCGCACTTATGATAAAGAAAAGGCAATTGCGAAGCGTGATGAAGAGATTAGTCGTCTTCATAATCATTCTATTTGCGTGATGTCTGATAAAGAAATGGATGCTGATATGAAATTTCGTACCAAGCATTGGAAAGAGACTGGTTGTAAAAATAATAATCATTATCTCTATGATTTGATTGCTTGCGGATTTGGGACAGATATAACAATTATTTGTCCAGTGTGTGGTGAAAGTGAAGATATTACTGATAGTAGTAGATGGTCCTAATGGGGCAATTTCTGATAGTTCTCAAACAATTGATTTTAAGTCTTTAAAAGAGATTAAAGATTTTTATGACTGGTATAAGAAATCTTACATTTGAAAATTTAAAAAAAATTTGATATAATATATATGTAAGGTTGAGAAAGGGAGGAAAGAAATGATTGTTTCCGCGGCGGTTAGATTTGTAACAAAGGATGATAAACAGTTTGATATTCCTTGTCACCGTCATGCTGATGCGTTTTACATCATAAGTCAGTTTCTTCCTCCTAATACAATCAATCGGTCTATGACCCAAGAAGGTTTTTTGGACGATAGTTGGAAATTCTATGATAGGCTGTCTGCTTGTGAGCATGCTTATGAATGTCATCAAGTGAAATTTCGTAATAGAGAATTGTTCTCGGAAGATTTGTGGTGACTTGAAAAACTTAAAAAAATTTGATATAATAATATTGTTCATAAAATAAACACTTTCTTTCTTCGTCGTAGGTTTGCTGCCATCCAACAGCGACGTTAAATAAATGATGTAAGACCAGCGACATTTAGCTTACTTGTTGTCGTTAAAGAAAAGAAAGCAATATGATGCCGGGTAGCCCAATGGTAGAGCATTCGACTGTTAATCGAAGGGTTATGGGTTCGAGCCCCATCCTGGCAGCCAGCCTTCAGACTCGTCAGCAATATTATTGATTGTGTAGCAAGTACAACCTCTGAGGTAGGCTCTCAGTAGTACACGAGTCTAGTAATGGTCTGTTCGTTCAGTGGTTAGGATGATAGCCTGTCACGCTATAGATAGGAGTTCGATTCTCCTACAGACCGCCATATCGAGCAGTAGCACAGTTGGTTAGCGCGACGTGCTGATAACGCGTAGGTCGCTGGTTCAAATCCAGCCTGCTCGACCATTATAATGCGGGGTAGAGAAGAGGTATCTCGCCACTCTCATAAGGTGGAAATCGCGGGTTCGAATCCCGCCCCACGCAACCAATGACCACACTTAGGGATGTCAATAAACTCATACTAAGCTGGCTTTCAAAGGTTCACCAGTATATGTAACCTTATCCTCAAAATGAAGCTGTTTGTATAGCGGGTTCGACCCCCGGCGGGCCGGCATTATAATGCTGGCCGGCGCTTCAGGGTGAGCAATACAAAGCAGTGAAAAACTTGCTCTAAGACGGTATAGGGTGCGCCAATACCTGAGTGCCAGTATGATGAGCGCCGAGGATAGAAGGGTTTGGCGACCCTTTGAGAAAACTTTATCCTTTGCCAAGTTTACCATAAAGAGGGTTTAAAGGCGAGGTCATGATGCTCAATAGCTTAACGGTAGAGCAGCGATTTCATAAGTCGTTAGATATAGGTTCAAATCCTATTTGAGCAACCAAGCGCTGGGCGGCAAACCGCTCGATATGCGGATGTAGTTTAACGGTAAAACCCCGGTCTTCCAAACCGGCGATGTGGTTTCGACTACCATCATCCGCTCCAATTGATTTCGAGTAGAACAAGTTAGCTTCTTGTGAAAGAAATCTGCGCTATGACTACGGAAGACAGCGAGTCAGGGTTTGTAGAATTTTCCATATAATTCTGCCGTGAACCAGTTCAGTTACTGTTGCTCTGCTCTGCGACTGCGTGAAGGTCGGTTAAAAAGGCGAAGCGGGGTTGTTACTGCTTCCAAGGGGAGTAAGCGGGAGATGGACGCACAGTCTACGGTGGGTCTAAATCCGTGCTAGCAAAATAGACCAATATTATGGCTCCGTAGTCAAGCGGTTAAGACGCTGGGTTTTCATCCCAGAGACGCGAGTTCGACTCTCGCCGGAGCTACCATAGTAAAGACACAGGTTAAACAGCAATATTTATAGTGGTTAATAAAATTTTGTTGTATAAAATTTTTAGTGGGTTCAAGCCCCACAAAAGAACCCTGTGTCTTGTTTTTTTGGAAAGGTGGCTGAGTTGGTTTAAAGCGACAGATTGCTAATCTGTTGAGGGGATTTCCCCTCCGGAGGTTCGAATCCTCTCCTTTCCGCCATTTGAAAATTTAAAAAAAATTTGATATAATATATATGTAAGGTTGAGAGAGGAGGAAATAGTAAATGAAATACGCAATTCACTGTTATGACAATCAGTTTGAAGGTGATAATGGTATTTATTCTGATTTTGTGATGGAAACAGATCATTATCAAGAAGCTATTGATGAAGCTAAAAATGAATCTCTTGAGTTGATTCAGTCTTATGGCCCTCTTCTTGAACAATTCTGGGATGAAGCAACCGAGCAGTTTATGGGTGATGAATATCTTCCTACTTACGATGATGATGTTTGCACCTATTACGCTCAACTGATTGAAGATGATATTGCTTATAAGGTTGTCCCAATTCGAAATGAAGCTTCAATGGTGATTCAGGAAGATTTTTCGGACTTTGTAAAGAAATGGAGACTGTAAAATGATTACATGGTATATTATTATGGCTGCTTGGATTGTAGTTACAATTATTGATTGTTGCTCTGACAGCTGGACGAAGGCAAATGTAATTATGAAAGACCTGTGTATTGTTAGCAATATTATTGCGATTATCAGTTTGACATCGGGTGTTTGAAAATTATAAAAAATTTTGATATAATATATGCGCAATAAGTCGCAGTGGTGCAATTGGCGAGACACAGCAGACTTAAAATCTGCGACGACTGATACACTACGGGTTCGAATCCCGTCTGCGGCACCAAATGAGTTGTTTCCGGAACAACCACGTGACTGGATTTTACGCAGTCCGCTCAATACGGAGAGAGGAACAACGCGCGACATAAGCCAGCGAACCAGAGTTTCAGAAAGTTGAGCAAAAGGCGCGTAGTGGTGCTGGGCTAGCCTGATTGGGGAGGGCCGTTTCAAAAGTCTTCTATGCGGAGAAGATAAAATACCAATCACCGCATTTTTGCTACGGTATCACAGTGGTAGTGGGCTCGCCTTGTAAGCGAGATGTCGTGGGTTCGAATCCCACCCGTAGCTCCATATGGGAAGATATACCGTAAGTGGTAGCGGGGCTGACTGTAAATCAGCTGCCTCTGGCTCGGGTGGTTCGACTCCATCTCTTCCCACCACATGCGCGAGTAACCGAATTGGCATAGGTACTGGTCTAAGAAGCCAGGTTTTGTGAGTTCAAGTCTCACCTTGCGCACATGCGGGTATAATTTAATGGATAAAATCTGGGTCTTCTAAACCCATTATTTGAGTTCGATTCTCAATACCCGTACCATTTGAAAATTTAAAAAAAATTTGATATAATATAAATAAAGAAAGACCTCTTCAGCAATTATTACAAGTAATATTTCTATTAAAAATATTGTATTATATGAGGTCTTGATAACGTAGGGGCGTGGTGTAAGGGCAACACACGGCACTCTAAATGCCGGGCTTCTGAGGCGAAAGATGGGGGTTCGAATCCCTCCGCCCCCGGATTGACTACCTCCCCAACCTTCACGCGGTGTCAATTGTTTGAACCAATAGAGGAGATAAGACGCAAACAGCAATACTTTATAATAAGATTTGCATTGATATGGTAAATAATTATTAGACTTACAACTTTAAGTTTAGAATAATGCGTCTTGATTTGAAAATTAAAAAAATAAATGATATAATATATATGTAAGATGAAGAAAGGGAGAAAGGAAATGAAAACTTGGTGTATATATGTTGATGAGGACATGCGTAAATATCCTAACCCTGATTCTGATTACGTTGTGATAATTTGCCGAACTTATACTGCGGCAATTGAAACCATTAAATATCTTTCTGAGGCAGGTCAAAATTTTGTGCTGGACCTAAGCCATAATTTGAGAGAAACAAAAACTGGTTATGATATATGTAAGTTCATTGCAGAAAATGAATTTATAAAGTGCGGATATATTATATTTCATACTTAAAACTCCAGTGAGTATGGCAGATAAAATAACTTCTCTCTCATTATGGCTATGCCGTTTATTTTTAATGGTTGGGCAAACCCAACCTACTTTGTGCCATTAGCTTAGCTGGATAAAGCGTGTGGCTACGGACCACAAGAGCAAGGGTTCAAATCCTTTATGGCACACCACGAGAAACGGACAAGGCTTTGGCGAATGAGTTGATTCTGAAGTGGGAGATGTAAGTCGTAAATACCAATAATGAATCAATAACAGGTCGGTGGGACGCGAGTGGTTTCTCAATAATATGCCCGAGTAACCGAATTGGCATAGGTACTTGATTCAAAATCAAGGTTTTGTGGGTTCGACTCCCACCTTGGGTATCACTTAAGACACTAACGGCAATCATTATTTTCTTTACAATTTTTAAAGAACAAGAATGTGTCTTGATTATGGGGCGGTGACGCAATGGTAGCGTGTCAGCTTTGCAAGCTGAAAGTTGAGGGTTCGAGTCCCTTCCGTTCCACCAGACGTGCCAGTTTCTCCGATGGCCGTAGAACTTAGAAATGAGTGAAGCAGAAAGTAGCTATTCTGCATCGGAAGGCAAGTATTCCTTATTTCTTGCCATACATAAAAAAATAAGGACGCGTGCGCTGATAGCCCAATTGGCAGAGGCGATAGATTTAGGATCTATTCAGTGAGAGTTCAAATCTCTCTTGGCGCACCATTTAAGACAGTCACAGCAAATTATATTATAAAAACGCGATGATTTGGGATTACGTTGTTATTTAAACTGTCTTGTTATTTCGGGATGTAGCGTAGTTTGGCTAACGCGTCCGCTTTGGGAAAAGCGATTTTTGTTTTTGCGTAATGAAATGTTAGACATAACTCAAAGAAAAGGGTTGTTAACAGAGACACATTGCATTTTAGATTTTACAGAACTTGGATTTAGATGTCTTAAAGCTGTTGATGAAAGTGCTAAATATGACATTGTTGTAGATATTAACGGGAAATTTATTAAAATACAATGTAAAACTGCTTCTTGGGCAGACGATGAGCATAAAGCATTTTCAATTAATACTTGTTGTCAAACAACCAATACAAAAAAAACTACTCGCTATAAATATTCATCAGATGATGTTGACTATTTTTATACTTGGTTTAATGGTCAAGGATATATGGTATCTATCAACGAAGCAATAGGAACCACTTTTCGTTGGCGATATGAATATCCTGCTACCAATCAAAAGCAAGGAATTCATATCGCTGATAAATATAAAATGGAGGAAATCGTAAAAACAATCTAAAATTTTCCTGGAGCGGAAGATCGTGGGTTCAAATCCCACCATTCCGACCATCTAAGACGCCAACAGCAAATATCTATTAATATTGTTTGGATCTATTATCGTGAGTTCGAATCTCACTTGACGCACCAATGCGTCAATGGCCAAGTGGTAAAGGCGATAGAATATATATTAAAGCGTCTTGTATTTTTATCAAAAGGAGAAAGTTATGGTAAGAGCGCATATTCGACTTAATACTGCGAAGGATGTTCAGGATTTTGTGTCAACGCTTAATTCTGATGGAACCGCAGATAAGTATGTAATTAGAGATGCAAGTAACCATTATTGCGCTGATGCGCGTTCAATGCTTGGTGTATTGTATGCGATGAGCGAATTTAATGATACTATGTATCTTGTCAACGAAACTGAAGATGGTAAATTTCCTTCGACTGTTGATAAGTATCGGGTTCTATAAGAACCTCTTTTGATGGGGTGTAGCCAAGTTGGGCAAGGCACGGGACTTTAGGCGGTTGGTGTAATGGTAGCATATTAGTCTCCAAAACTAATGATTAAGGTTCAAGCCCTTAACTGCCTGCCAGACTCCCGCATTCGCTGGTTCAAACCCAGCCACCCCAGCTATATGAGAGTGGTGTAACGGTTAGCATTAACAAGTCGGTCTTGGGACTGGACCGGTCAGCAATTTTTCTTACATAATTCTGCAACAATTAAGGTTCAGGTTCGAATCCTGACTCTCATAAAAAGTCCATATGGAAGCGTGGCCGAGTGGTTTAAGGCGGGGCTCTTGAAAAGCCTTGGCGGGTTAAACTGCCCGTGGGTTCAAATCCTACCGCTTCCGCCATGCTTTGATAGCTCAAACGGTAGAGCGGCGGTTTCGTAAATCGCAGGTTGTGGGTTCAAGGCTCACTCAAAGCTTCATTAAAGCGATGCAAATAGCATCGCTTATTTTATTACCGGTTGGTCGTATCGGTGGTGAGCGTAAGTGCCGAAAATCCAAATAAAAAATGCTTTTAGCATTTTTTGATGCGATTGACTAAAAGTAAAATTTTTGATATAATAAAGAAAAAGATAGGAGAGGGTTAAATGGCGGTAAGTCAGGGTTCTACCCTTTTATAGTCTGATTTAACAAATTATTATAATAAATTTAACACTTTTATACATACTTATGTAGATAGTGGTTATACACTAAATCCAACAACAGGATTTGTTAAAGTGGCTGATATTACTGGTCTTAACACATTAATTAACAAAATCGCTAATGACGCCTATATGTCTACAAGGTCAGATTTGTGGACAGCAAGAGCTACAGTGCCAGCGCAAGGTGAGTTGGTAAAAATTTTTCCGCTTGCTGGAGTTTAGACAATAATTAATAATATGCCTACGGTTAAATGTCGTAATGATTCAACTAATTATCATGGTGCGAATAGCTGTGGAACAAAATCATGTGGTTCCTGTCCAAACACTTAGATGGTGGTTAATTAGAATAATACTTGTTTCAATTGTACTGAGCGTAACAGCTGTTTAAAGCACGGCACTTGCTCAAATGGTAAACATTCAAATTGTATCGTAGCACAAAACACATCTGGAGCAGTAAAATCAAGCGGAAGAAAAAGTAATGGAGGCAAATCAAGTGGCACCAACAGTAAAAGACCAGTAACGCACGATACGTGCTCAAGTGGTACCAAGTCCTGTGGCTACAATGGAAATGGTGCTTGGAATCAAACTACAAAGTATTCTGGCACACATGGAAACGCTTGCACAAGTGGCACAAACACTTGCGGGTATCATGGAAATACTATGAATGCAAACACTTTGAAAACAAATACTACACAAAAAAATATCGTATGTGCTTGTTCATCGTTTACGAATAATTGAGGAGTCATAATGTTAGAAAATAAAAATCGTAAAATTGCTGTTGTGTATCCAACAGGAATTTGTAATTTAAATTGCCGTTATTGTGGCATTAATAAAAATCCTTCTTTAAAAACAATAGATGAAGAACTTGGAAAAAGTTTCGAGGGTGACTATTATTATAATCAAATTCGTAAATATTTCCCATATAAATATATGTTGCGAGAAATGGAAACTTGGGGCGGAGAGCCTTTTATCCATATGGAAAGAATTTATCCTCTTGTTCATCAATTAATTGAGTATTATCCATATTTTGATTCAATGTATTCATCTACTAACTTTTCATATAAAGAATGGAATGACAAGTTTTTTGGATTAATGGATTGTTTTGGAGATTATCCATATCGTTCTTTTACTTATCGTTTGCAATTATCTTGCGATGGTCCAGAATATGTGAACGATGCTGGCCGAGGGAAGGGCACTACTGCTAAATGTTTAACTATATATAATTCTTTTCTTGAAGATTTGAAAAATAATCGTTTGCCGAACAATGTAAACTTAATTATCACGTTAAAGCCAACTCTTGATTTAGGAACATTGCACAAGTTATGCAATAAAGAAAAAATTATTGAGTATTATCAATTTTTTGAAAATAATTTTTTACTTCCCTTTGAGAAGATGGTTAAAAAAGAAAATATTTCAATTGTTCCTCCAATACCGAATACCGCAGTTCCTTCTCCAACAACAGTGGAAGATGGAAAAATGTTTGCGCGTTTTGTAAAATATTGTAGAGAAATTGAAAAAGAAAATCCAGAAAAAGGCTATTTTAAAGTATATAATGAAATAACACCATTTTCTTCTGATATTTGCCAAGATTGTTTAACTTATAAATATGGTTATCATACTTGCGGTGTTGGCGATTGCTCTATCGGTTTTCTCCCGAATGGATTGCTCAGCTGTTGTCATGAAGGTTTTACACAGCTTGTTGAAGATTACACAAAACTTGCCAGTCAGGATAATCATAATAATTCTTCTATTATTTTTGACCAGTATTTAAGTTCTCAAAAAGTACATATGTGCGTAAACGAAGAAGGATATGATTTATTTGAAACCAAAATGGCAACTTTTAATAAAGATAATGCTACCGCAAGATTAGCTTCAAATGTAGCTCAAATAATGGCTTTAGCATTAGCTGGACAAGTAGAAGAAAAGTTTTTAAATGAAGAAGAAGCGTTAAAAGCAGGAATTTTTATGCAATCACATACTGCCTATTGTATTAAAGACAATTATAATCAGACTGGTTCATATACTTTACAACCAGATGGTATGTATAAATTGTTATTAAATGGCGCTATGGAGTATATTGAGGAAGGGGAGTGTCGCTGTTGTTAAATGAAACGAAAGATATTTATCGACAAGAAGAAGACGATTTACTAAAAGTTATTTTAAATGAGAGATTTTTTAAGCCTTGGTGCGAAAATAAAATGGCGGAAGACGACCCTTATACGCTTCAACAAGACGCTGGATTGGAAATTTTTATTACAAATGCTTGCAATCAGCATTGTGAATATTGTTATTTAACTAAATATGATGGTTTATATCCTCATGATTTAAGAAATCCAGAATTGCTTCTTAGTAATTTAAGAAAACTTTATGATTGGATTCTTAATAATAAAATGACAATTCCAAAATGTGAATTTTTTACCGGAGAAATTTGGCAAACACAATTTGGCTTGGATATTTTGGAATTAACTTATGAATATATCTGTAAAGGTATGGAAATTCAATGGTTTTTAATTGCTTCAAATTGTTCATTTGTAAATGACCCAGTTCAATTACAAAAAATTCAAACATATATAGATAAATTTGACGATGGCACACATCAACTTTCTTTTTCTATTTCTCTTGATGGAGCAGTTATTGAGAATGAAATGCGTCCTTTAAATAGTGCTGTGATTAAAGATGACGAATATTATGAAAATATTTTTAATTTTGCTAAGCACAATAATTTCTATTTTCATCCAATGGTTGCATCTAAGAGCTCTAAGTATTGGATTGAAAATCATAAATGGTGGGAAAAAAAGTTCAAAGAGTATGATTTTGATACTGATGAACTTATGATGCTGGAAGTCCGCAATAGCGACTGGACAGAAGAAAGTATCAATGATTATAATAATTTTATGAATTATTTGGTTGAAGACGCTTTTAATCGTTGTGGACGGAATGTAGAAATTTTTTCTAATACTTTAATGGGTATTAGAAATAAAGCAAAAAATCTTAAATTAAGTGGATATATTCCATGGGCTTTTCCAGAAGCAGATTCATTTTTTGGATGCACAGTAGCAACAGACTTATGTGTAAGACTTGGTGATTTAGCAATTTGTCCTTGCCATAGAACAAGTTATGATAAATACGTTTATGGAAAATTTGTTCTTGATGAAAATGGTGATATTTTTACAGTTACCGCAAATAATACACAAATGGCTGTTAAAATTTTAATGGGCAATCTTAGTACCACAATGAATAAATGTGATACTTGCGTATTTAATCCCTATTGTTTAAAAGGATGCGCAGGAAGTTAGATTGAATCTACTGGAGACCCTTTTATTCCGAGTGGAAATGTATGTAATTTTTTCCATAAAAAATATAGCTTTTTACTTAGCAAATATCGAGATATGGGCGTAATAGATTATCTTAAAGAAAATATTACTAAATATGAAGCTGATTATCCTATTGTTAAGAAATTTCTTGATTTTTATCAGAGATGGGAGGAAGAGGTATGTGGAACAATTTAAAAAAGATGTTTCCAACTGGAAAAGTCCCATATTATGAAATTAATTCAGAAGAATTGAATGATGGGAATTGCATTGAAGTTAGATACAAAACAAAATGTATGGCAAGAAATATGACAATTAAAGAAATGAATGAAGTGTTTACAGAAGACGGCAATCATTTTGTTGAAACGTCATATTCTGTTTATCCAGAAACACGAATTATTGATGGTTTACATTGTTTAAATGTTTTTGGTCAAAAAATGATTAATGAGAAGAAGGAGCAATGTTCTAATAATGATAGATTTAATTATACCGGTATATAAGAATATTCCAGGGTTATATAAAACACTTTTATCCGTTGGAATAAATAAAAATATTTTATGCACTATTGTTGACGATTGCTCCGGAGATGACTATTCTGAAATTATTAAATTATTTGAGAAGTTTTTCCCAATTCGTGTATTAACACTAAGCGAAAATTCTGGACCTGGTGTAGCAAGACAATTTGGTTTAAGCAAAACTTCTGAACCATATGTTATGTTTATCGATTGTGGCGATACATTTTATTCAACAGAAACTATTCCTCAAATGATTGATTGTATAATACAAAATCCTGAAATAAATGTATTCTCTTGGGGACATTTTGAAGGAAATGACAATGGTGAACCAATGCAATATTGCCCAGCAAGACATAACAGAATGCACGGAAAAATTTATAAAAGAGATTTCCTTGTAAAGTATAAAATTACTTTTCCTGTTGAAACATCAAGAGCTCAAGAAGATATAGGATTTAATCATAATTGTAGAGCTATTATTAAAAATATTGCTCTAACAGAGAATAAGGATACTTTATTAGAAGTTGATGAACCTGCGGTCGTTTGGCAATGGGATGATAATTCAATAGTAAGAAGCAATGATTGTGCCTATTTTTATCAAAAACAAACAATTGGTTTGGCTCTTGGAATGATTCACGCAAAGAAAAATCTTGAAGACAATAATGTGGATAAAGACATTATTAGAGATATGGTATATCAAGGAATTACTGCGGCCTATGACTTTTATCTATGTACATTAGTAAAAAGACCAGAATTTATGGAAGAAACATTAGCAGGATGTATTATCTTTTATAAAGAATTATTTAAACCAATTGAAAATCATGATAAAGAAAAATTATTAGAAGAATGGAATTATGAATTGCGGTCTATGATTTGTGAAGATGGGTATCCAGCTTTTTCTGATTTTATTTCGATTGATTTTCTTGGATTCCTTAATTATTTAGAAGAATTGTCCAGTAAAAAGGAAGAAAATTAATAAAAATAACAGCCATAATTATGGCTGTTATTTTTATATGCCTGTCACAAAAATTTAATTGATTTTTATAAAAATTTTTGTTATAATATTTATAGAAAGTTAAGGAGGAATAAATATGGAACAGCGTCATGATAGAGCGTTTATTCGTAAAATGGCTAAGAAAAAGGCTCGTCGTAAGCAGTGGATTGTAAAGCATTGCTACGGCTGGGACTATTATGATAATCTCCATCAGTATTCTAAAAATAAGATTCATTGTAGTTGCCCTTTGTGCCGAGCAAAACGTATGGGCAATCGTATGGGTTATCTGAGTATTGCAGAACAGAAAAAAATTTCTGCTATGGAAGAACAGCTTCTTGACTTTTAAAAAATTTTATGATATAATAATATCATAATAAAGAGAGCCTTACAGCAAAATTTTATATATATTAATATAAGTTAATATAAATAGAAGATTTAATTAAATAGCTGCAAGATAATCCCTCGTATATATTGTGTGGCTCTCGCAATAAAAACATAATATATACAATGGGTTTGAGCAGTTATTCCCTCTCTTTTCTTCCCTTCAATTGGACGCCTTTAATGCGTCCTTATGCGGGATTAGCGCAGTTGGTAGCGCAGCTGGTTTACATCCAGTCGGTCGGCAGTTCGAGTCTGTCATTCCGCACCATAAAGCAGGATTGGTTACAATCCTGCTATTTTAATATCGGAGGTACATGATATGGCCGACAATCTATTAAATATTAATATTCCAAAAGCAGTCGAAAATCTTTAGCTTCCAGATCCAACTCTTTTATTTTATTATTAGAATTTGGAAAAACGAATTTTTTGGTTGGATGAAGAAGTTAGTGATTATACTCTTGATTTAATCAAATATATCATCAAATGGAACGAAGAAGATGACGATATTGAACCAGAAAAACGTAAACCGATTAAAATTTTCTTTTTCTCTCCTGGCGGTGACCTTGAAGTTAATAATGCTCTTATCGACACTATTCAACTGAGCACGACTCCAATTTGGGGCATTAACGTCGGTAAATGTTATAGTGCTGCGGCATACATTTTCTTATCTTGTCATAAACGTTTTACAATGCCGCGCGCACAACTTTTGCTTCATCAAGGCTCAGGCACTTTTTCTGGCACTTATCAGGAAATATTGCCACAAGTTATGGCATATCAACAGCAAATTGATGATTTAGCAACTTTTGTTGCTGGTCGCACAGAATATACAGAAGAAGAAATAGCAGAAAATATCACCAGTGATTGGTATATTCCAGTAGAAGAAGGCTTAAAAAAGGGAGTATATCATGAATTAATTATTGATATGATGATATTTTTTAATTAAATTAAGGAGGAATGAATTTTGTATCAAGGATATAAAATTATTCAACCAACAGACATAGAACTGGCCGCGTTTTATATGGAGAAAAACTTTAATCATTTTAGTTGTTTAGAAAATGAATATGTCATTTTTAAGAACGAAGATAATGAAATAATTGATAAATACCGTTGGACAGGCACAGAATATGAGCAAGTAAGATATGAACCTATTAAAAATATTTATACTGGCTGTATTCGTCCACGCAATCCACAACAGTGTTTAGCTTTTGATATGCTTCAAGATAACAAAACAACTATCAAACTATTGACAGGCGTATTCGGAAGCGGAAAAACTATGTTGATGATATTGCACGCAATCGACATGATCCAACGTGGCTTTGCTGATAAAATTGTATGGGTGCGCAATAATATTGAAGTTAAAGACTCTGTGCCACTGGGTGCATTACCTGGCACCGCAGATGAAAAACTTCTTCCTTTTGCTGGCCCACTTCTTGATCATATCGGCGGTTTAGAAGGTATGTATGCAATGATGGATAATAATCAATTAGAACTACAGCATCTTGGTTACATTCGTGGCAGAGATATTAAAAATTCGATTATTATTGCCAGTGAGGCAGAGAATTTAACAACTCAGCACATTCAGCTTTTAATTGGTCGTGTAGGAGAAGGCTCTCAACTTTGGCTTGATGGCGATCATAAACAGGTTGATAAGCAAGTTTTTAAAGACAATAGTGGGTTATTGAAAGCTGTCGAGAGATTGGCTGGACAATCCTTATTTGGTTATGTTGATTTACCAGTTAGTGAACGTTCTGCTACAGCTAAACTTGCGGATTTATTAGATTAAAAATTTGGGGAGTAGTATATACTACTCCCCATTTGCTTTTTATAAAAATAAATGATATAATATAAATAAAGAAGGTGAGAGAATGGGATATTGGGAAAGAAAACATGAAATGTCCGCAAAAGCAATAGCACATACAGAAGAAATGAATTTAAAGTTTGCGCAAGAAATTGAAAATAGCGTAAAAAATACTAAAATATATCGTGGCGATATTAGGCGTGAGGAATATGTTAATGCTCCTTATAGACGAATAATTTTAGACCCAGAAACCACGACTCAGGCATTGGAAACATACTTAAAAGATGGTGAAAAGATTGCGATTCTAAATTTTGCCAGTTATAAAAATCCAGGTGGTTGTTTTATTGATGGCTCAACAGCACAAGAAGAATGCTTATGTCATAGTTCTTTTTTGTATAATGTGCTTAAAGAATTTCAAAAATCTTATTATGATGTTAATACTCAACAATTAAATCATTCTTTGTATACAAATGCCGGGCTTTATACACCAAATGTAGCATTTAACTTCAATGGCTTTGACTGGATAAAAACAAATGTTATTACTTGCGCTGCGCCGAATTTTAAATCTGCTTATCGCTATTGCGATATATCCAAAGAAGAAAATTCAAAAGTTCTTAGAGAACGTTGTCGTTTTGTATTGGATATTGCTTATGATAACCAAATAGAAACTTTAATTCTTGGTGCTTTTGGTTGCGGTGTTTTTGGGCAAGACCCAGAAGAAGTTTGCACTATTTTCCTTGAGGAAAATAATAAAATGAATCGTCCTTTTAATAAAATTGTTTTTGCCGTTCCTCAAGGGACAGGACTTAATGCTATGGCAAATTATTATGCTTTTAAGAGAATCATTTTCGGATAATTGATTTTCTTTAAAAAAAATGATATAATATTTATAGAAAGTGAGGGAAAAGTGATGACAGGAGAAATTCAAATTCAAGATGTAGGTAAGTATACTACGTCAATGTCAAAAAGTATGATTGATAAAATGTTTTTTATGGACAAAATTGATAGTTCCATAAAGGTAATATTTGATTATGGATGCGCCGATGGAGCATTGATTAATTTCCTTGCACCACTTTTCCCAGATATGGTTTTTATTGGGTATGATGCCAGTGCAGAGATGATAGCCTGCGCAACAAACAATAAAACATGTAAAAATGTTTCATTCATTGACAATTTGGATGATTTTTCAGCCTGGTTGACTGAAAATAACTTTACACCAAATCAATGTGCGATCAATCTTTCTTCATTAATTCATGAGGTTTATAGTTATTCTTCAGTTCAAGAAATTGGGAAATTTTGGAATTTCGTGAATAATAGTGGTTTTGAATATATTATTATTCGTGATATGTGCTTGGATGCGGTGGCACATCGACCTGCGCTCAAAGAAGATTTGATTAAAGTGCGTAGTAGGTATGCCGCAGATAAAATTCGTTTATTTGAAAGCATTCATGGTAGTATATGCGATAATTATAATTTAATTCATTTCTTATTGAAATATCGCTATACTGAAAATTGGAATAGAGAAGTCCGTGAGAATTATCTTCCACTTGCTGTTGAGAATATTGCTGGGAAAATTGATACTAATTATGAATTGATTTATTTTGACCATTACATTCTTCCCTTTTTAGCGAATGTCGTTCAAGTTGATTTTGACATTACGATAAAAGATTATACTCATATTAAATTTATCTATCGACAGAAAGGAAATAAATAATATGAATGAAACTCTTGTTCTTTGGACTCATGGTGGTGCGGTTCCTTATGCAGGAATTTACGCAACAGATGTTAGCCGTATTCAAGATTTTAACGTAGTGATTGATGCTTTATGTTCTTCTGCAGGGCGTGAAATGTATAATCGTATTATTGTTTCCAGTTTTAATGAAATGCAGCTATCTTTTGGGCTGGGAATTACAGGAGAATTGCTTCAAAAGCTTCATGAGCTGGAAGTAAAATATGACTATACGGTAATTGTACTTCCTCATTCAATAGAAATTGAACATTATTTGGGAGTTTAAGATGCCAAAATTTACAAAATGGGAGCAGGCAATGATGTGTTTGCGACCTCAATATAAAACAAAAAATTTTACTTATGAAGAAGCAAAACTATATCTGTTGAACACTGGTTTTGGCAATTTTACAAAAACTTCATGGAACGCGGCAATTAAGCATAATATTATTAAAATTGATAATAATAATACTGCTTATTTTGTTTCAGAAAAAAATGAGGCAATTGATTCAGATTGGACAAATTCGCATCGCAAATATTTTATATGCGAGCAAGATAAAACAAAAAAAGGATATGGAGATTTCTTTACAAAAGATGAGTTAACTTCTATTAATAATATTTATTTTAATTGGAAGTCAACTTGTGAGACATATCAATATTATGGATTTCGTAGGCCAAATTTGCCTGAACCTATTAGCGAAGGTCTACCTAGCGCACTTTTTGGCTGGGCACGAACAAATAATATGCCACTTGAAAATATTGATGGTTCAGCAGATCTTGTCGATACAATTAATGGGGATGCTATTCAAATTAAAGGTATTTCTGCTTATGATGAAAAAGATTGCGGTCCCACTTCATTTGGTCCTAATTCTAAATTTGATAGATTGATTGTTTTGTATGTTCGCCTGGACGAAGATAAAGTGTATTTTTATGAGTTTCCAGATGCTCAAGATTATAAGAAATGGAAAGTTAATGGAAATCAAACTGTTGCAGATCAACAATCTCAAAATAAACGACCAAGATTAAATTTAATTCCAATCTTAAAGGAGAGAGGGATTCAGCCTTTCTTTGTATATAATTTTAATGCTTGACTTATTATAAAATTTTTGATATAATTATAAAAAAGGAGCTGAGAAAGAATGATTAAAGTGACTGAGCTTTTTTCTGGAATTGGCTCATAGACACAAGCGCTCACAAATGCAGGAATTGAGCATAAATCTGTTGCAATTTCTGAAATAGATAAATATGCGCTTGAAGCATATGAATATTTGCATGGAACAGTTTTAAATTTAGGTGACATTTCAACTATTGACCCCAAAAATGCACCAGATTGTGATTTAATTACATACTCTTTTCCGTGCCAAGACCTTAGTGTTGCTGGCGCACAACTTGGTGCAGAAGAAGGAAGTGGCACACGCTCTTCACTATTATGGGAATGTAAGAAGTTAATTGAAGCTAAACGACCTCGTTTTCTTCTTATGGAAAACGTAAAAAATCTGGTTGGAGCAACTCATAAACCAAATTTTGATAAATGGCTTGCTTATTTGGAGTCTTTAGGCTATAAAAATTATTGGCAAGTGCTTAATGCCGTTGATTATGGAGCTGCTCAGAGTCGTGAACGTGTTTTTTGTGTATCAATTCTTAACCCAAAAGAAAATTTCATATTTCCAAAGCCTCAAGAGCGTAAAATTAAATTAAAAGATATTCTTGACACCAAAGACAAGGTTCCAGAAAATATGTATATGAATAATAAACCTTTTGTGTTTAGAAACAACATCGAAGAAAGTGATAACGGTTTAATTCATGTTGGTAACTTACAAATGGCAGGGAATGAATCTATCAAAAGAGTATATTCTCCAGATGGTGTATGCCCAACTTTAACTACTATGACCGGTGGTCATCGTCAGCCAAAGATTTGGACAAAAGAAGATGGTGTGCGCAAATTGACTCCTCGTGAATGTTGGAAGCTTATGGGATTTGGAGAAGAACAATTTTCAAAAGTTGAAGGACATTTATCTAACACTCAGCTGTATAAGCTAGCTGGTAATACAATTTGCGTTCCATGTTTAGAAGCAATTTTTAAAGAACTTTTTAGTGGAAAATATTAAAAATTTTTGATATAATATATATAGAAAATGTTTCTTGTCCTTAGAAACAAACTATAAGAGAAAAAGGAGAAATGTGTAATGAATACTTTGCTGAATGGTATGAAGAGGGCTAGTAACTATGGTTTGACTGAAAATGGTGCAATTAAGCACAATACTACGATGTCTGGTTTGCTAGATTTGTTTGCTATGGGTGCGGCGATGCGTGAACGCACCGATGGTGATTGTATTTTGATGTTTAAGCATGCTTATGATGAAAACCCTGAGTATGCGATGAAGTGTCTATTTTATATTCGTGATGTGCGCGGTGGACAGGGCGAACGTCGGTTTTTTCGTGTTGTCATGAAGTGGCTGGCCAATCATTATACTGAGGTGGCTCGTCGTAATCTTCAGTATGTTGCGGAATTCGGTCGCTGGGATGACTTGTATTGTTTTGTTGACACCTGTCTTGAAAAGGACGCTTTTATGCTTATGAAGCATCAGCTTGCACTTGACGTTGAGTGTAAGACTCCTTCGCTACTGGCAAAGTGGTTGAAGTCTGAAAACGCTTCGTCTAAGGAATCTACTCGTCTTGGCAATCTGACTCGCACTTATTTCAATATGTCGCATAAGGAATACCGCAAGACTTTGGCGTATCTGCGCGCAAAGATTAATATTGTGGAACGTCTTATGTCTGAAAATCGTTGGGACGAGATTGAATTCGATAAGATTCCTTCCAAGGCTGGTTTGATCTATAAGAATGCCTTTGCTCGTCGTGACATTATTAAGGAAAAGTATGAAAAGTTCGCTAAGGATACTACTACGACTGTAAACGCGGGCGCTTTGTATCCTTATGAGGTTGTCGAAAAGGCAATTGATCTTATGGGTTCTCAGTCTTATTACTGGACTTGGGCCCGCACTAGCGTTGCTTTGGACAATACTGATCGTCTAATGATTAACAAGTATTGGGATAATCTAACGGATTATTTTGCAGGTTCTAAGCTGAATGCGCTGTGTATGGTAGACACGTCCGGCTCTATGCATGGCACTCCTATCAATGTAGCGACTTCGCTTGGTTTGTATTGCGCCGAAAAGGCTGGTGGTCCCTTCGCGAATCATTACATTTCCTTCTCTTCTCGTCCTCAGTTGATTGAGTGTGAAGGCGTGGATTTCTGCGATAAGGTAGCCCGCATTGTTCGCACCAACCTGTGTGAAAACACGAATATCGAAGCCGCTTTTGATATGGTATTGAATACTGCTCGTGTCAATCACGTTGCGCAGAAGGATTTGCCTGAAACTATCCTTGTTATCTCCGATATGGAATTTGATATGGCATCTCCTTGGCTCAATTCTAATCGTGTAGAAACCGTAATGGAGAGCATCGCTAAGAAGTGGGAATTGTATGGGTATCATATGCCTAAGCTGGTATATTGGAATGTGAACGCACGTTCTAACAATATTCCTATGCTGGGTGTGAAGAATGTATCTTTTGTCTCTGGTTTCTCTCCTTCGATTTTCCAGTCTATTGCCACCGGCAAGAGCGGAATGGATTTGATGATGGAGACCCTTAACAAGGAACGTTACTCTTGCATCCATTAATAAAAGGAGGATTGCCGCAATGTTTATTATTATTCCTATTTTGTTAATCGTTTTCGGGATCATCTTCATCACTTTGATTACTAAAGGTGTTTTTTAGAATCATACAGTGATTGAACTTGGATGTCTTATTTTCGCGGCAATTTTCTTTGTCACAAGTATCGTCTTTATAGCCAATGCAATAACTTGTCTTGATATTCATGTCAATGCAGATGCTTATTGTGCTGAAAAGACGGATCTACGAAATAGTTATATAGTCCTTCTTAAACGATATAATAGGCTTGCCTACCAAGATCTAAACGCATCAAGCGTATATTTGGATCTCTATGATAAAATTATTGATTTTAATCTTAATGTGCGACGAGCACAAAATAATAAGGATCGTGCATTTTGGACAGAAGGTCTTTTATATAATCCTTCTTATCTAAACCTTGAACCTATTCCTATTGATTGATTAAGAGGAACCTTGATAAAAAGGTTCCTCTTTGATTTTTATTAAAATTTTTGATATAATATATATAGAAAGTGAGGATGATAGATATGAATGAAAATGTATTGAAAAGAGTATTTGAACACGCGCAGGAATCAGATACTATGAGAAAAGATTATACTCGTATGTTCACAGCATTGTCTGGTTCTCAAAATTATGAACTTAACACTGAAACTAGTGATGTCGATACAAAATCTATTTTTATTCCAAATTTTTCTACTCTTTTGTTTACTAAGAAACTTTTATCTGAAACATGGATTTTAGATAATAATGAACATATTGAAGCAAAAGATGTGCGAGAAATGGGTGTTCAATTGTTAAAACAAGGTATTAATTTTGTAGAAATTCTTTTTACACCTTATGTAGATATTAATCCAAAATATGAATGGTTTTATTCTGATTTAATTCAGCTAAATGAAAAAATTGCGCATTATGATAGACAAAAAGCTATTATATCTATGGCTGGAATGATCAATCAAAATTGTTATAATGCTCTTGATATAGGTAAAAAAGAAGTAAATTTTAAGAAATTAGCAACTGCATACCGCGTTATGGAACAAATGGATAAATATATTAAAGATTATCCATATGAAGATGTCCTTAATATGCGCGATCATCGTAATACTTTTTTATCAATTAAAAGTAGCAATATGACATATAATGATGCCTATGACCTTGCTAAAGATATGAGTAAAAAAAGTCTAAATATTATTGCTAATTATTCAAATACAGATAATTATCATAGAGATGAGTCAACAGCCCAAGCGATGTTTGATCTAATTGAAACTGCTTTTAGAAAGGAGTATGGAATATGAGAGTCTTTATAACAGGAGATAAGCACGGAGATTTTTCTTTTCTCGATGATTTTTGCGCGACTTATCATACCACTCAGAATGATGTGCTTATCGTGCTGGGCGACGCAGGTATTCTTTATTATGGAGCAAAAAGCCGTCGTGAAAAATATACCAAAGATATGATTTCTCGTTGCCCAATTACTCTTTTCTGCGTGCGCGGCAATCATGAAGATAGAGCAGAAGATCGTGCAGAAATGGTAATGAAAGAAATATTTGATAATACTGTTTACTATGATCCTTGTTATCCCAATATTCTTCATGCTATTGATGGTTGTCGGTATGAAATTAACAATGAAAGTTTTTTTGTTATTGGCGGTGCGTATTCAGTCGACAAGTTTTATCGGTTGACAATGGGATGGAAGTGGAATCCAAAAGAGCAACTAACAAATGAAGAAATGTTAAGAATCGAAGAAAAAATTGAAGAACAACATTTTAATCATATCCTTGCGCATACTTGTCCTTTTTCTTGGGAGCCGACCTATCTTTTCCTTCGTGGTTTAGATCAATCTACTGTCGATAACACTATGGAGCGTTGGCTTGAAGATGTTGTTCGACATTGTTCTTGGGATAATTATTGGTTTGGTCATTTTCATGGTGATAATATGGATATATGCGATGACGGAAAAGTCCATATGCTTTTTAATGATATAAAGGAGATTAAGCATGATTAAATTTTCTTGGTGTGATGTTGTCAAAGCCATTGGTAAATATGCAAGTTCAATGACAGAATTTAACACAATATACAATGAACTTGAATCTGGTTCTAAGACAATAGAAGATTATTCTGGTCTTTATGATATTCTCATTGAAAATTTAAAAAATAAATGATATAATATATATAAAGTAAAGGAGTGATAAAGATGAATCATAAGAAAACATCCTCAACTTATGAAACTCTTAAAAAGATTCGCAATGATTGGGGCAACGTAAATCCAGTAACAAAAGTTATCCCGAATAAAAAGAAAAATCCTAAAATTAAACATAAAGGAGAAGAACGTAATTATGAAGATTGTTGAAATGGGTAATATGGCAAAAAAGATTAAGTGTTCTGGTTGTTCAAGTAAACTGGAATATGAACCTGCCGATGTCCGTATTGTAAATGGTGATGACGAAATGCTTGCGAAGCAAGTAATTGATTGTCCTGTTTGTGGAGCAGAAATTTTCCTTACTGGCGCAAATAGCTTTCCATGGGCACTTGTAAGAAAGGAATAAAAATGTGAAGTGGGTTCAAATTGTTTGCATTCTTCTCGTTGTATTTGTAATTGCTTTTTTGGGACTTGTTATTTGGGCGTCAATAGATAATGCAAATAAATTAAATCAAATGACGGATGGATACGTTATAGATAAAATTTATAATGAACCATATTCATATATTGTTATGCAACAAGCTGGTAAGGTTATGATTCCAGTTACTCATCAAGTGCGTGCTTCTTATACTATAGTTGTTTCTAATGGTAAGATAAGCGCTCAAGTAGAAGTTCCTGAATATATTTATAGAAAATACAAAATTGGCGATTATTTAGAAGATGTTAATCGTGAGTTAAAGTAAGGAGGTAATTTCAATATGGAACATTGCGGTTATGTTGTGAAAATTGCTGAGTTGCGTAAGCATACTAATGCAGATAGACTTCAGATTGCGACTATTTTTGGCAATAGCGTAATTGTTAGTCTTGATACTCATATTGGTGATATGGGTGTTTATTTTCCTACTGACCTTCAACTGTCTGAAGAGTTTTGTCAAGTAAATGATCTTGTGCGACGCAAGGACGAACATGGTAATCAGGCTGGTGGTTATCTTGATCCTAATAAGCGTAATATCCGCACTATGAAGTTGCGTGGTGAAGTTTCTGATGGCCTGTATCTTCCTATTACTTGTTTGGCAAAATTTACGAAAGTATCTGATCTAAGCATTGGTGATACTATTGATACTGTAAATGGTCATGAAATTTGTCGTAAGTATATTCCTCACGCAAATACGGTGCGACATACCGGCGCTGCGCCGGGTAAGAAGGCTAAGGCAAATTTCGCACCTACTTTTTATGAACATGTTGACACTGCTCAGCTGGCATATAACTTGAATGCTTTTAAGGCTGGCGATATTGTCCAATTGACTTTGAAGATGCACGGCACCTCTGGTCGCACTGGTTATCTTCCTTTGATTCATCACAAGCAGTCTTTGTTTGACAAGATTTTTCATCGTGTTGGTAAAGAATATAAGGAATATGGCTATGTAACTGGCACTCGTCGAGTTGTGCTTGATGCAACTCATACTGGCGGTTATTATGATGATAATTCTTTCCGTGAGGAAATGGCTAAGAAATTTGAGGGTAAGCTTCATAAGGGTGAAGTTTGCTATTATGAAATTGTTGGATTCCAAGGCCCGAATGGTGCTCCCATTATGGCTTCTGTAAAGAACTCTAAAATTTCTGATAAGGCATTCACTAAGCAATATGGTGAGGAAACCATCTTTTCTTATGGTTGTGAACAGAATGGTCATTATGACTATCTGCTGGATGAATTTGGTAACGTTGATCTTGCTCCTTGCTGTGATGTTTATGTATATCGTATGACTATGGTTAATGAAGATGGCGATGTCGTTGAATATTCTCCGGCAGAAATTCGTTATCGTTGTGAGCAGATTGGCGTTAAGTGCGTGTCTGAATTTGAGACTTTTGTTATCCCCGAAGATGTAAATGCTGGCGAATATGTAATGCGCAAGGTAGAAGAGTATTACGATGGTGCAGATCCCATCGGTAAGACTCATGTACGTGAAGGCGTAGTTGCTCGTATTCTAAACCGCAACAATTTCGCAGTTTATAAGCATAAGAATATTTCGTTTAAGATTTTGGAAGGTCTGGCTAAAGATACTGCTACCGCGCCTGATATGGAAGAGGCGCAAGAGGAGGAAATTGAAGATGTCGAATGAAACTCGTATTGCTATGTTGACCACTCGTAAAAATTTGCTTAATCAGCGTGACCCATCTGGTAACGCAAATATTGTTAGAAAAATTGATCGACAGATTCGAAAATTGTCTAAGTGAGTTAAGAAATTAACTCACTTTTTTTGGAGGTAAATTATGGATACATTATTTAAATCATTAATTCAAAAAGAACAAGAGAGACAAAATACAAATATTGAATTGATTGCCAGCGAGAACTTTGTAAGTCAAGATATTCTTGATGCCATGGGTAGCATTCTTACAAATAAATATGCTGAGGGGTATCCCGGCAAACGATATTATGGCGGTTGCCAATGGATTGATGAAATTGAAACATTATGCCAACAAGAGTGGAAAAAAGTATTTAATACTCAATATGAGGTAAATGTTCAGCCACACAGCGGTAGTCAAGCAAATTATGCAGCATATATGGCTTTACTTAAACCAGGCGACTATATCCTTTCTATGGATCTTAATCATGGCGGGCATCTTACTCATGGTTCAGCGGTTAATTTTAGTGGAAAATTATATAATATGATATTTTATGGCGTAGATAAAAATGGTTTTATTGATTTTAATGATGTCGAAGAAAAAGCCAAAATATATCATCCTCGTCTAATTTTAGCAGGAGCTTCTGCGTATCCTCGTATGATTGATTTTTCTAAATTTTACACAATAGCAAAAGAATATGGAGCCTATTTTATGGTTGATATGGCCCATATTGCAGGATTAATCGCCGCCAGAGTTCATAATTCACCTTTTGGGTTAGCCGATATTATTACTACGACAACGCATAAAACACTTAGAGGCCCACGCGGAGGACTAATTTTTTGTAAACCTGAATTTTATAAAAAGGTAAATAGCGCTATTTTCCCAGGTAGTCAGGGTGGACCATTAGAACATATTATCGCAGCAAAAGGTATTTGTGCAGAAGAAGCTCAAACTCCAGAATATGATGCTTATATTCGAAATGTTGTAAATAATTGTGCTGTTTTTTGCGACGCATTTAAGAATATGGGATACAAAATTGTAACAGATGGAACTGATAACCATTTATTCTTAATTGATTTGAGTGATACCAATTTAACAGGATTAAAAGCACAAGAGCTATGTGATGAACATAATATTACTCTGAATAAAAATTGCGTGCCGAATGAAAAGCGTTCGCCAATGATAACTTCGGGAGTAAGAATTGGCACAGCAGCGATGACTACAAAAGGATATACGCCTATTGATTTCATAAATGTTGCTAAAACAATTGATAGCATTTGGCGACCATATCTTTAATTAAAATCAAGTAAGCAGTTGCTTACTTGATTTTTTTAAAATAAAATGATATAATATATGTAGAAAATGAAGGAGGATAAGATATGACTATTGAAATGCTACATGATGAAATGGTTGTTGCTTGGAAACACGGTGATATGGCAATTAAAAATGTGCTTTCGAATGCAATTGCCCAGATCAAGAAAGCTGCTATTGATGCTGGATGCCGTGACAATGTATCTGAAGATTTTGTAAATGCACAGTTGCTCAAAATTAAAAAAAGCATTCAAGAGCAAATTGATACTTGTCCAGTTAATCGTATAGAACTACTTAATAAGTATAATGAAGAAATGGATATTATCAATCATTATGCGCCAAATGTGATTACTTCTGAATCTGAAATTAAAAATGCTATTATAAAAATTTCTGGGACAGATAAAATCACAAAGAACCAGCGTGGACTAATTATGAAAACGATTAAGGCAAGTGGTGTGCTTTATGATATGGCGATCGTTAATAAGGTAATTAGCACAATGATGGAGTGATTAATTTGAATTGTGAATATCCAGATTTAAGAAGTTATTTTAATTCAAAAGACAAAAAGTGGCTGAAAAAGTGCGTTAGCCAACGTGCAAGGCTTGGATTAGCATATTGCGACACTTGGAATTTTGATAGTTTTTTACTCGGTATTATTATTCGTGGTTTACGGCAATTAGCTGATAATAGCCATGGTTATCCAGGATTCGCTCCATTTGATACTTTTGATAAATGGCAAATATATCTTCTTGATTTAGCAGATAAATTTGAATTGGCAAGACGTTATATCTATGACGAAGATGATTATTGGGAAACACATACTTCACAAGAAACTACCGCTCGACATGATCAAGGTATGAAACTTTTAAAAGAAGCATTCGCTGAATTGGCAGAAAATCTTCCTGCCATGTGGGACTAAGGAGGTGTTTGGTATGAAACATTATGTTGCTACTGATATACATGGTAATCTTGCTATGTATATAAAAATGATGAACTGGTTGAATAATCAAGACGAAGAGTTTACGTTGTATTACTTGGGTGACGCAGCAGATCGTGGTAAATATGGTTATAAAATTATAGAGCTTTTGCTAAATGACCCAAGAGTGGTTTATCTTAAAGGCAATCATGAAGATTTATTTGTGCGTGCGGCATTTGAGTATGCCGATTTGGCGATGGAATTTGATTGCACAAAGCGAGAGTTGTTAAAACGATTTGATAGTGATTTAGATTCTCTTGCCGATTATGGTGTAGATATGCGACTTCATTATTACAATGGTGGAAAATACACGCTTAAAGCATGGATTGACGCTGGATGTAAAATGGATATTGTTTATAAATTAAAAAAATTGTCTTTGAAAGCATCTTTTGAAAATTTTGATATGTGTCATGCTGGATGTGAAGTTGACGATTGGGATAAAGACAGTGAATCTGCGCTTCTTTGGGATAGAACTCATTTTAAAATGCCTTGGAAAACAGATAGAATTTTAATTCACGGACATACACCGCTCAATCATGTTCCTATTGACTTTAAAGATTGGCATGTAAAACCATATTGCAATGGACAGAAATATGATCTTGATACTATATGCTGGCGCACAAATATTTTAGCTATGTTGTGTCTTGAAACTCAAGAAATTATAACCCTTACTAAAGATGATAGCGTATCATTTGATTTTTAATTAAATTTTTGATATAATATATATATAAGATAAAGAAAGGATATGATTTCTATGGGAAAGAATTGTCGAGATTTTGAAACGCATGATTTTTATTGTATTAATTGTGGTAATAAAGGCATCCCGTTGACTCGTCAAGGCAATAAGAAAAAGGGCGAAGGGCATCGTAAAAATATGTATTGTTATCATTGTAAACATACAGTAAATCATGTGGAATGTCGTTCAATGGATGAAGTCAAGCAATTTCAAGAAGATTTTGCGAATGGTGCTTTTAAAGAAGAAGCAGAACGAGAGCTGGCTTATGAAAAAGTCGCTCCTCGACTTTCTACCCTATTGAGATAAGGAGGTTAAAAATGTCTTCTCATCTTTATGTTATGGTTGGCGCGCCCGGCAGCGGCAAAAGCACTTGGATTCGTAAAAATATGGGAACTTTGTTTAATGAATCTATGTGCGTTTATGTCAGTCGTGATGCTATTCGCTACAATATGCTTAGCGATACCGATGAATATTTTTCTCATGAAAGAGAAGTCTTTAATGAGATGATTTACCAAATTGTTGATGGACTTAAACAAGGATTGAATGTATTTGCTGATGCTTCTCATTTGAATCACGCGTCTCGTGCTAAGCTCATTAATGCGATTAACAGACATTATACTGACTATGATGTTCGTTTCGTATTTTTTGATACTTGCTTAGCAACGTGCGTTAAGCGCAATGCTCAAAGAACTGGTCGAGCGCTTGTCCCTGAATCGGTGATTGGTCAGATGTTTGGCAATATGACTGTGCCTACAGTAGGTGAATTTCCCAACTGTGTTGGAGTTTGGATGGTGAGAGAGTGATTTATTTTTCTTCAGATTATCATTTTTAAAAAAACTGCTGGTCAGAAGCAATAAAACTCCTTTAAAGAAAAATTAATAATAATAAAGGAGTTGAGAGTATGTATACTGTTTATAAAATTACAAATTTAATAAATAAAAAAAGTTATATCGGGTCATCTATTCGTGTGGAAAAACGATGGCAATAGCATAAAAACAGCGCTTTTAATGAAAATTCTCAAAAATATAATTATCCTTTATATAAAGCATTTAGAAAATATGGATTAGAAAATTTTTCTTTCGAAATTCTTTGTGATGATTTTAGTTCATTAGAAGAAATGCGGAATTATGAAAAAGATATGATTATTTTCTATGATAGTTATAATAAAGGATATAATCAAACCTATGAAACATTTCCAAATCAAATTGGTGTTAGCAACGCTGTTAAATATGTTTAGCGAATTTCACAGAAATGTGCAAAAGTTGATATAAATAACAATATTATAGAGATGTATTCTTCTTACCATGATGCCGCAAGAAAAAATGGGTATAATGAAGATGTGGCAAGCGCAATTCGATTGGTTTGTAAGGGTAAGACACACAGCTATAATGGAAATATATTTAAAGATATAGATGAAAACGGACATATCAAAAATATTGTTTATCAAACATCTGCGCGAAGAAAAAAAATTTATTCACTAAATGTTTTAACTCTTGAAGAAAAATACTATGATTCTATTCTTTAGACAAGCCAAATAACTGGAATTGACCGCAGGCGAATTCATGAGTGTATTACCGGTAGTTAGAGATATTCTATTATTCATGATTTAATTTTTAGAGAAATTGATGAATATGGTGATATTATAGAAGTTCCAAATTCGCCGACAATTGATGAAAAATTAAAAGAGTTTAATGAAAAACATCCATTAATAAATGGAGAACGACATAATATTAAAGAGTGGTGTAAAATATATAATATTTCAACTGCTTCTTTTTATACAAGAAGAAGAACAGGGATGAATGTTATAGAAGCTATTACTACTCCTAAAAGGAGATGAGGCAATTTGAGTCAGATTTATTTTTCTTCTGACTATCATTGACACTTTAATCATGACAGAGAGTTTGTTTATCAAGCACGCGGTTTTCCGAATGTTGAAAAAATGAACGAAGCGATTATCCAGAGACATAATGAAATTGTAAAGCCAGAAGATATTATTTATGTGCTTGGTGATTTGTGTCTTGGTGGTGGTTCAGAAGAAATGCTTCAAAAGAATAAAGAATTAATTGAACGACTGAATGGTATTCTTTATGTTGTTCGTGGTAATCACGATACTGACAATAGGTGTAAACTATACCAGTCTTGTAAAAATATTAAAGAGATCACCGCGGCTACGTATCTAAACTATAATGGTTATCATTTTTATCTTAGCCATTATCCTACATTAACTGGTAATCTTGATTGGGATAAGCCACTAAAGGCAAGATTGATAAATTTATGCGGTCATTGTCATACTACAGATATGTTTGATGATTTTGATAAATATAATTCAATAATTGTTCATTGCGAAGTAGATGCCAATAAGTGTTATCCTTTTTCTATTGAAGATATTCTTTCTTCTATCAAAGCAAAGATGGACAGTGTTTGTTAATTATCTATTCCAAAATTTCATTTATTATGAAAGGTGGAATAGATATGCCAAGAAAAATAAATTTAATTGGATAGAAATTTAATCAACTATTGGTTATCGCAGAAACAGATAAGCGTAGTGCAGCTGGGGCAATATTATGGAAATGTTAGTGCGATTGTGGTAATATTACTTTTGCAACAAGCACAGATTTAAAAAGCGGTCATAAAAAAAGTTGTGGCTGTTTACAGAAAGAAAGGGCAAAAGAGCTTGGGCTAAATAATATAATAGATTTAACTGGACAAAAATTTGGATATTTAACGGTTTTAAGTAAAGAGCCATCTAAAACTATGCCGAATGGCTCTACAAAAGCAATGTGGAAATGTAAATGTGAATGTGGAAACATAGTTACTATTTGTAGTTAGAGTTTAAAAAGTGGTAACACACAATCTTGTGGGTGTATAAAATCTCTTGGTGAAAAAAGAATTTCTGAAATATTGAGATATAATAATATCCCATTTCAAAAAGAATGGATTTTTGAAGATTTTAAACCATATCGTTTTGATTTTTTTGTTGACAATAAATATGTTATTGAATATGACGGCAAACAACATTTTAATGACTATTCTTGGGGTAACACAAAATATAAAAAGAAAGATGTTTGGGATAGAGATAATTTAAAAAATAATTATTGCTTATCTCATAATATCCGAATTATTAGAATTCCATATACTCACTATAACGAATTAAATATTAAAGATTTACTTTTAGAAACAAGTAAATTTATAATAGAACTTTGAAAACTATATAAAGGAGAATTGGAAATGACGTATATTATGATTGGTATTATTGTGCTCGCTGTTATTGCTGTTGCTGCCCTTGCCAGTATGAGTTATGTTAAGGCTCCGCCGGATCAAGCGTTTCTAATTTCTGGTCCACGCAAGGATATGAAGATTATCTCTGGTCGAGCAGGATTTAGAGTGCCATTTGTTGATCGACTTGATAAGTTGTATCTTGGTATTATTGGCGTAGATGTTAAGACAAAAAATTCTGTACCGACCGCTGAATATATTAATGTATATGTTGATGCCAATGTAAATGTGTGCGTTGGTAAGTCTAATGCACTTATGTCTCTTGCAGCGAAAAACTTCCTTAATCAAAAGCCAGATGCTATTTCTTGTAAGGCGCAGGAAGTTCTTGAAGGCAATATGCGTGAGATCGTCGGTCAGATGAAATTGACTGATATGGTAACTGACCGCAAGGCTTTTGCCGAAAAGGTTATGGAAAATGCTGCTCCGGATATGGAAAAGCTAGGCCTTGAAATTATCTCTTTCAATATTCAGAATTTTAGTGATGAAAATAATGTCATTAATGATTTGGGTATTGATAACGTTGAGCAGATTAAAAAGAATGCTGCAATTGCTAAGTCTGATGCAGAACGCGATGTTGCTATTCAGAAGGCAGAAAACAAGAGAAAGGCTAATGAAGCTCAGGTTGAGGCTGCTACTCAGATTGCGCAGCAAAATACCGCTCTTGACATTAAAACCGCAGAATTGAAGGCATCGAGTGAAGTTAAGCGTGCCGCTGCAGATATGTCATATGATATTCATAAGGCAGATCAGCAGAAGGAACTTGATGTTGCTCGCACCAATGCACAGATTGCTCAGGCAGAACGTCAGGTTGAACTGAAGAATCAGGAAATTGCGCTGAAGGAAAAGGAGCTTGACGCTCTTGTGCGTAAGCAGGCTGACGCAGATTTGTATGCAGCGCAGCAGAAGGCTCAGGCTGATTTGGTGCGTCGTCAGAAGGAAGCCGAAGCTAAGGCTTATGAGGAAATTCAGCGGGCTAAGGCGGCAAAGGAATCTATGGAACTTGAGGCTGAAGCTCGTAAGATTGTTGCGGAAGCTGATTTGATTACTGCGCAGAAGGCTGCGGAAGGTATTCGTGCTAAGGCGGAAGCTGAAGCAGAAGGAATTCGTCAGAAGGGTCTTGCTGAAGCTGAGGGTATCGACAAGAAGGCTGAAGCCCAGAAGAAAATGGGCGAAGCATCTGTTTTGGAAATGTATTTCGCTGCGATGCCGCAGATTGCGCAGGCTGTTGCCGCACCTCTTGCCAATGTTGATTCTATTACCATGTATGGTGATGGCAATCAGGCAAAGATGGTGCAAGACATTACGACTACGATTAATCAGATTATGAAGGGCGTTAATGACGCTACTGGCGTTAATTTGAATAGCGTTCTTGCTGGTTATATTGGCGGAAAAATGGCTGAAAAGTAAAAAGAAGGGCTAATGCCCTTCTTTTTTTTATTACCGCTTATTATCCTGAGCGGCCGTTGCTGAGCGGGCACAGGCCCAGCAATTTTTTTGACCAAAATGCCTAATATTTGACTTTCTTAAAATTTTATGATATTATAGAATTATAAAGGAGGTAGCATATGGCTATTAACGTAAAATTTAGAGTTATGGATAATTATAATATCCTTTGCACATTAACAATAGACGGTAAAAAATATTGCGGTCATGCTGAATGCCATCCTGATGATATTCCTATATTTTCTCAACGATTAGGAGAAAAATTGGCATATGATAGAGCATCATTAGATTATTTACGAGATGAGCGCAATAAAATTAATGAGCAACTTAAAAGTTTAAAGCATTTGTTAAGCATATATAATCAAAGTCAAAAAACTGATAAAGAAGGCTATGAATATAAGATGCTTCAAAAACAAATTAATGTATATATAAAAGACTCAAAAGAATTATCACAAGCAATTAAAAAAGTCAAGGAAGAAGATATAGAGTATGTTAGAAAACGTGCGTAGCTACTTAAACGAAAGAAAACCATTAATGATAACGGCTGACGCATTTAAAATTTTAATAAATAAATATAATTGCGCTGATAAGCTGTTTCAAAAATATTTTTTATATTTTTTAAACATAGAATGGGATGCATTGGTGCGAGATGAAAACAATGTACCATTATCAGCTGATAACAATACAATAATGCAGTGCCTCAGAAATAATTGGATAAATTGGACTGTGACAGATAAATCTTTACAAGAGCTAAACAATGAAGACTATCCTGATGAAATATATTTTTGTGGAGCATCTTTAAATATTCTATATAAAGCCAATTTGGTAATTGGTGATGACATGATTTTTTCTCCTGCCGAATTAGCCAGTCAGCTTGTTTGACTGGCTAATTTTATGAACTCGTTGCTCAAAATTTGAATTGACTTTTTTTGAAAAATATGATATAATATATGTAGAAAATAAAGAAAGGTGTTGGAGTATGGCTGATTATAGCGTAAAAGATATAAAAACGCTGGAAGGTATTGAAGCTATTCGGCTTAGACCTGGTATGTATATTGGCTCAGTCGGGCCTGAAGGCGTTCGTCATATTACACTTGAAATTATTTCAAATGCTGTTGACGAATATTTGAATGGTGCGTGTTCAGAAGTTCATGTCACTATTGAAAATAATAAAATTCAAGTTTCAGACAATGGTCGTGGTGTTCCTTTTGGTAAAGCAAAAGATGGTTCTGAAACACTTGTTAATATTTATACAAAACTTCATACTGGTGCGAAATTTGACAGTGAAGGAAAAACTGGGTATAATACATCTGGTGGTATGAATGGTGTCGGCGCGAAGGCGACAAACGCTCTATCATCTTGGTTTCATGTAATATCTATTCGAGATGGACAAATGGCGAATGCTTGGTTTGAAAAGGGCAAACTTAAAGAATTTAAGACAGAAAAAATCGACACAAAAAATAGTGGAACTACTGTTGAGTTCATTCCTGACGAAGAAATTTTTAAAGAAGGAACAGAACTCGACCCTGTTGCTTTGAAAAAGCAGTTGCAAGAACTTGCTTTTTTGTCTCCTGGTCTAAAATTTGTTCTATGTATCAATAGCAAGTGTGAAGAAATTTCAAGTAAAAATGGTCTTCTTGATTACTTGGATTACCTTTCCAAAGATAAAGATGTATTGACATCAAAATTTTTTGCAGAGGCAAACGAGAATAGAATTGGCGTTAAAGTCGCTTTACAGTATGTTAATGCGTATAGTGATGTCTATAAACTATATACAAATAGCATACCAAATAGTGGTGGTACGCATTTGACTGGTTTTAGAACCGCTTTAACACAATCTATTAACGTTTACGCCAGAAACAAAGGTTTTCTAAAAGAAAAGGATGAAAATTTTTCAGGAGAAGATTTAAAAGAAGGTCTAATTCTTGTCCTTTCTTTAACGATGCCAGATCCTGTTTTCTCTGGGCAGACTAAAGACACTTTATCTTCAAGCGAGGGTCGCACCATTGTGCAACGTTTGTGCGCTGCGAGTCTTGAAACATGGCTTAGCACAAATGAAAAAGATGCAAAAGCAATCATTAACAAGGCACTCTTGGCACGAAAGGCAAGAGAAAATGCGAGAAAAGCAAAAGAAACAGTAAGAAATACTTCTAAGGCTTCTCGTATCACCCTGCCTGGCAAATTGGCAGATTGTTCAAGCAAAAAGAGACTTGCGGATTGTGAGATTTTTATCGTTGAGGGTGATAGCGCAGCGGGTTCAGCTAAAGAAGCGCGTGATCGTAATACTCAAGCAATTTTGCCAGTCCGAGGCAAGATTCTTAACGTGCTAAAAGCGGATTTGCATAAAGCGATGAGTAATGCTGAAATTCAAAGCATGATTACTGCCTTTGGTCTTGAAATTAAAGATGGTAAAATTGTTTTGAACGAAGATAAATTGCGCTATGGTAAAATTATTATTATGGCTGATGCTGACGTTGACGGAAGTCATATTAGAATTTTGTTTTTTACCTTTATTTGGAAGTTTTGTCCAGAGCTAATTGAAAAAGGATATATTTATGCCGCGGTTCCGCCTCTATATCGAATTATTAAAGGCACTAAATCTATCTACATTAAAGATGATAATGCTCTTGCCGAATACCGTAAAAAACATAGTGGAGAAAAATATGAATTGCGTCGTTTCAAAGGATTGGGCGAGCAAAGTGTAGAGGAGCTTGAAGAAAGCACAATGTCTCCTACTACAAGAACTCTTAAACAAATTACTATGGAAGATGCCATCGCAGCGAGTCAAGTTTTTAACAACCTAATGGGTGAAACTGTAACGTTGCGTAAACAGTTTATTGAAAAAAATGCTTGGAGGGCAAACGTAGATGTCTGATTATATTAAGAAGGTTCCAACAGATGACTATCTTACTTGGATAAATAAAAAGGGCGAAGTCTGCCCTCGGATGCCTAAAGATTGGAAAGATGAGGAGAAATATGGCAAGGATTATTTTGGAGCCTTTATGAATGCTGTATGTATTAAACTAAATTCCTATGAAGAATATTATAAAAATCCTTTGCTCATGGTTTCAGAGATGGTTAAACTGCGTAGTGAAAATGAAAGACTTACTAAAGAAAATGATAAATTAATGCAGAGGTTGAAGAAGCATGGATGAATCGGTATTCTGTCCTAACTGTAAGACTGGTAAAATTGCAATTACACAGTTTAAAATAATTGTTCAAGAGGTGAATAAAAATCAATTTCATGTCGTCGCAGATGCAGAATGTGAAAAGTGTAAAACGCAATATAAGTTGGAAGGTGATTGCAATTCAAAATATTTGGAAACATCTTAGAAAAATTCAAACGCATAGAAAATGGGTTAGATATTATTGTTTTAAATGCGGAATTCCTTGGCAAGGTATTAAACACGATCTTTCTAAATATTCTCCAACAGAATTTTTTGAAAGTGTAAAATATTATCAAGGCACTTCCTCTCCAATTAATGCTGCAAAAGCAGATAAAGGATATTCTAATGCTTGGTTTCATCACAAAGGAAGAAATAAGCACCATTATGAATATTGGATGGACAATTTTGATAATGGCGGGCAAAATATTATTATGCCGTTTAAATATTGGGTTGAATTAATTTGTGACTATCTTGGGGCAAGCCATGCCTACAACGGAGATGATTTTTCTTATTATAAAGAATTTAAGTGGTGGGAAGAAAAAAGTAAACATTGTGCTATGAATCCAGCATTAATTAAAGCAACAACCGCAGTATTTGAGGCTTTAATGCGACAAGAAAATGCTTACTATCTTGATTTTTATTATCACCCAAATAAGCTGTTAAGTAAAGCTTGGCTTAAACAGTATTATGACAAATATGTCAATTTATAATATTTATACAGATGGTAGCGCAACCAAAGAACAATCAGGCTTTGGTTTTGTTGTCATAGACATAAATCATACTATTGTTCATATGGTTTCACAAGTTCTTCCTCCCTCTATTACAAATCAACAAGCTGAATTACTGGGAGCAATTGCTGGATACCATTGGATAAAAAATAATATAAAAAATGTTTTTTAGATTAATATATATTCTGATAGTGCGTATTTAGTAAACTGCTATATGCAACAATGGTATAAAAAATGGATTAATAACGGCTGGATTAATTCAAAAGGTCAAGACGTTGCCAATAAACCATTATGGTTAGAATTATTGCCTGCATTTAATGATGAAACTGTTAATTTTTTAAAAATTGCTGGGCATTCAGGAAAAGTATATAATGAATTAGCGGATGCCTTGGCAACACATCGACTTGACAAAGTAAAAAAAATATATTATAATATTGAAAGAGAAAAGGAGTTAAATGAATGAAAGAAAATATTATTCAAACACCAATAGTAGAAGAAACTGAACAATCATTTTTGGACTATTCTCTTTCTGTAATTACCGATAGAGCTATTCCATCCGCGGAAGATGGATTTAAGCCAGTTGTGAGACGTATTCTTTACGATATGGCTGATAATGGTTATACAAGCAATAAGCAATATGTTAAATGCGCTTCTCCTGTTGGTGATACAATGGGCCGATTCCATCCACATGGTGATTCAAGTATTTATGGTGCGTTGGTTGGTATTGCTCAGCCTTGGACGATGCGATACCCTCTAATTGATTTCCATGGTAATTGCGGTAGCCGTGATGGTGATGGGCCTGCGGCATATCGTTATACAGAATGCAGATTGGCTCCAATAGCAGAAGCAACTTTGGAAGATATTAAAAAGAATACTGTAGATTGGCAAACGACATATGCGGAAACAGAAAAAGAGCCTGTTTATCTGCCTGGTCGCTTTCCAAATCTTTTGTGCAATGGAACAACCGGTATAGCCGTAGCAATGGCTTGTTCTTTTGCTCCACATAATCTAAATGAAGTAATTGACGCGGCAATCTTTTATATGAATAATAGAGATGCGACTGTGGCAGATCTGTGCGATTATGTAAAAGGCCCAGATTTTCCAACCGGTGGAGTGGTTATTAATAAAAACGAACTAAAAACCGCATATACCACTGGTAAAGGTAAAGCTCGTATTCGTGGAGAATATGTTGTAGAAAAAGGAAAAACGCACGATACTCTTGTATTTACAAGCATCCCATATAAAGTTTCAAAAGAGACTTTGGCAGAAGAAATTGATAAACTCTGTGAAACGAAAGAAATAGAAGGAATCGCCGAAATTCGTGATGAAAGTAATAAAAAAGGCGTTCGCTTTGTAATTGAAATCCAAAAAGAATATAGCGCGGAAGTTATAGCAAATAAACTATATAAATTGACCGATTTGGAAACTACATATAGTTTTAATCAAGTTGCTCTTGTAAATAAAACTCCCAAGTTAATGACATTAAAAGATTTAATTCAAGAGTATGTAAAGCATCAAGAAGATGTTTTTAATAGACGTTGTGAATTTGAACTTGAAAAACTAAATGCACGTATTCATATTTTACAAGGTCTTGTAAAAGCATCTGAAAATATTGATAAAATTATTCAAGTTATTAAACGTTCTGAAGATACAGCAAGAGCAAGAAATAACTTAATGGATGTATATCTTTTTACTGAAGCGCAGGCACAAGCAATTTTGGATATGAAATTAAGTAAATTGGCACATATTGAAAAAGTTGCTTTGGAAAGAGAGCTTGAAGATAAACAATCCGTCGCAGAAAAATTACTTATTATTTTAAATGATCCTGCCATTGCACAAAAAACTTTGTGTGAAGAGTTGCTTAGTTTTAAATTGAGATTTGGCGATGCTCGTAGAACTAAAATCGAACAAATTAATATTACATCAGAAGAGAAAGAAGTAATTGAAATTCAACCAGAAGATTGTGTAGTTTTAGTTACTGAAACTGGAAATATTAAAAGAATGACAACAAGTGCTTTTAAAGCACAAAAAAGAAACGGGCATGGAGTAAAAACACAAAATGACGTTACTCATAGTATAATTTCTACCAATACAATTGATGCGTTAATGGTGTTTACAAGCTATGGTAGAGTATATAAAATGTCGGTAAACGATATTCCAACGGGCAATAATATTTTTAAAGGTGTGCCAATTAACACGCTTGTCTCAATGGATGCTAAAGAAAAATTTATTGCAATCGCATCTATTGAACATGGAGTAAAAACTGGGCAATATGTTTGGTTTGCCACAAAAAATGGTCTTATTAAGAAAACAGCTTTGTCTGAATATGCTGGAATTAAGCGTAAAACAGGTATTACTGCGACCAGCATTAAAGATGGCGATGAACTTGTAAGCGTTTTTGTTGCGCCTGATTGTCAACTTATGTTTTTTACTGAGAATGGTATGAGTCTTCGTATAAATGGTAAAGACATTGGAGCTACTGCGAGAACAAGCATAGGCGTTAAAGGCATTGCTTTAAAAGACAATGACAAAACAGCAGTTGTTATTCCCTGTTTTAATGAAACTGAAATTATTTTGGCTTTTGATAATGGAACAATAAAGCGAGTGCCGATTAAAGAGTTTACAATTCAAAATCGAGCTGGTAAAGGTTTAGTCTGCGCGAAGAATTGTAAAATTATTGATGCTGTTGCTGTTGATGCCACAAATAAAATATTTATTGCTGGGACAATATCTAATATTTGTCTTGCGGTATCAGAAATTACTTTGGGATCTCGTGCTTCAACTGGAATTAAAGCAATTAAAAATGGTGATATTATCGCCATTACAAAGATATGAGCAAAAACTCATACCTTTGACTTTATTAAAAATTTTTGATATAATAAATTATAAGAAAGAGAGGTTATGAAATGCTCTGTATTCTTCCAATGAAAATTAATAAAATCCCAAAAGGGAAAGAGTCAATGCTTTCATCTCTTTGCGCAAGTGGTAATTATTTTGCAGAATTAAAGAAAGATGGATACTGGTATGAATTTGAAAAATCTGAAGATGGTTCTTTTTTGTTTAGTTCTAATATTAGCGCAACAACTGGAACTCTTGTAGAGAAATCTGCAAATGTTCCACACATTATGGAAGCTATGAATGTTCTTCCTGTCGGCACAGTAATTGTTGGCGAAATTTATTATCCAGGCAAGACATCGAAAGATGTAACTCCAATTATGGGATGTTTGCCTGAAAAAGCAATAGAAAGACAAAATGGTGAGTTCGGCCAGCTTCATTACTATATTCATGATATTTTATTTTATGATGGCAAAGACTTGCGCGAATATGGTGCTTGGATTCGATATCAACTTTTGAAAAAAGTATATTTTAAGCACGGATTGAATTACTGTGAATCTTTTATTGAGTTGGCAGATGCCATAACAGATAATATTGAAGAAGCTATTCATTCTGCTCTTGACGCAGGAGAAGAAGGGATGGTCCTTAAAAAGAAAACTTCTCCATATTATACTGGTAAACGTTCGCCAGTCTGGGAAACGATTAAGGTTAAAAAGTCAGATACCTGTGATGCCATTCTTATGGGCTATTGTTCTCCAACTAAATATTATGATGGAAAACTTGATGTGCAGACCAACTATTTCGGAAAAGATGCTTCTGAATGGCCATATTGGGTAGTTGAACAGATTGATTTAAATACGCATAATTTGCTATCAGAGAAAAAGGTGCCAGTTGGTAAATCTGAAGTCATCAAAGGCATAAATTTTAGAACTATGCCAGTAACAAAAGCATATTATTATGGCTGGATCACTTCAATTCGCATTGGCGCTTTTGATAAGAATGGGCAAATAAAAGAAATTGGCACCGTTTCTTCTGGTCTGACTGATGAATTTGAAGCAGATTTTGCTCAGCATCCAACTAAGTATCTAGGTAGAGTTGTTGAATTAGCAGGTATGGAAAAGAATAATGATGATCATACTCTGCGGCATTTCTATTTTAAAGGATTCAGAGAAGATAAAAGTGCTAATGAATGTTTGATTGATGAAATCTTCTCTTGATTTTTTAAAAAATTTTTGATATAATTAATATATCAAAAGTGATGAAGAAAAAAATTGACTTTTGAAAAAATTTATTGTATAATATACTTGTAAATTGAGGAAAGGAAAAATTTTATGACGAAGAAACAGATGAAGCAGCTTGCGACTAAGATTGCCAATCTTGAAACTATTATTCAGACCAGTAATGATGAAAATGCTATTCGTGAAGCAAAGAATCGGATGATTCAACTTAATGAATCAGCAGAGCTGGATCTTAATGATATGCTTAAATTGGACGCAATGGTTGCCGATTTGCTGAAAATTTGACTTTCTAAAAAATTTATTGTATAATTAATATAGTTAATAACTGATGAATAACGTCAGATTATTATAAATAAAAAAAATATTTTAGAATGCTCTAAGAGCAAAAGGAGAAATGAATTATGGCTATGAAGGAAAATACTAAGCGCGTTATTACTTATCTACAGGGTCTTGATGCTAATACTGACGTTACCGCCGCAGATGTGGCTGAAGCTCTTGGAATGGAGAAACGTTCCGTTGATGGTGTGTTTACCTCTGCAATTCAGCGCAAGGAGCTTGGCGTTCGTGTAGAGGCCGAGATTGAGCTTGAGGATGGCACTCATAAGAAGGTTAAGTTCTTGAAGTTGAACGACGCTGGTATGGCAATCGATGTTAATGCCGAAGTTGCCGAGTAATTAAGTTATATGGGAGGATGAGTTAAATATTCGTCCTCCCTTTTTTAAGAGGTGCCTATGCCAGCGATAATTTTAGGAATTATTTGCGGCTTACTCGTTTGTTGTAACTGCTTTTTAATTTTTCGGATTGGGAAAAATATAAAAGAAGAACAAAAAACTAAAGAAGCCGTAAATTATTAGAATAATAACTTACAGTAGTTAATAACTAATTGCAAGGATTTAGAAGAAAAACAAGATGATTTGTATGAATATAAAAAATATTTAGATTCATAGGTGTCCGTGGCAAAAGAAGAATATAATATGCTTCAATAGTATTGTGAACACGCGAATCAAGAATATCATACAAAAATATCACTGATGGAATCTTCACAAAAGACAAAAGAATAGGAATTAATTCAAAAATATAATATTTTATGTGAAGAACAAGAAAAGCGCTTGGGAGAAGTCTCACGCGATTTTTTGGCAGAATGGCGTAAAATAAGTGAAAAACTTTTACATGATAAAAATGCTTTGGCAGCATAGGTTGAAGAAGAACGTATTACGTTAAATGCTGCCATCGATGCTGCAAAAAGGGCATAGCTTGAGCAAATTAAAAAAGATTATTATAAAATTATGCTCGATGCAGCCGCACAAGAAGATATTGAACATTTACGCTCTATTGAACCATTATTGGCTAGGCCAGAGTCATTAAATAAAATTATTTGGAAAGTTTATTATGAAAAACCGGTCTCGGATATGATTGGTAGAGTTGTTGGCGATACAACTAAAACTGGCATATATAAAATAACGCATTGCGCAAGCGAAATGGCATATGTTGGACAAGCGGTCAATATCGGCCGATGAAAAACTTTTCCCAATTGCTGTTGGGGGTCATATAATTATGGCTAACGAGGAATGACATAAATAATATGTAGAATCTCGTGGGAAATTTTGTTAAATCCATCGTCCTTAAAAATAAAATACATATGAGAGGATGATGAAAATGATAGAAAATATTAAAGATATACCAAATTCTTGCGGAATATATAAAATTGTATATGATAATGGGAAAATTTATATTGGATAGTCAATTAATATACGAGATAGAGCATTAGAGCATAATTCAAAAAATAAACAATTATGTGATATTGCCTTAAAAAAACATTCTGCCTGTTTAGAAATATTACAAGATAATGTTCCAATAGGATTATTAGATGTTTTTGAAACCAATTGGATTAATTATTATCAATCTTATAATAAAGATATTGGATATAATATCTTAAAAGATGGGAATGTTTCTGGAAAACGCGGTATAGATAACTCAAACGCCGTATTTACAGAAAAAGAGCTTGTTGAAATTATTGATTTATTACAGAATCATTTAGAATTATCCTATGTGGATATAGCAGAAAAGTATGGAGTTTGTCAAAATACAATTTTAAGAATTTCTCTTGGATATTCATATAAATAGAATAATATAATATATCCAATAAGAAGAAATAATCATTAGAGTAATTAGAAAAATTCAATTTTAGATTATTTTTCTTCTGAAAAAGATTTATTGGACTTTAAAGAAGATTTATTTTACAGATGGGATTTATCTTTAGAAAAAGATATACCAGAAAAATGGAATATTCCAAAAAATATTTGTAGAGCAATTAATCACGGGAAAAAGTTTGCGGAATATGGAAAATATGCGTATCCAATTAGAAGTAAATCCAATATATTAATTTCTCAAGAAAAAATTCTAAAAATATTATATGATTTAAGAAATAGTAATAAGTCAATGACCTTAATCGGACAAGAAAATAGTCTACATCGTAGCACTATCGGTAAAATTAATTCTGGTATTATTTATCCAATAAAAAATTATGATTATCCAGCAAGAAGAAAAAAGATTTAACAAAAAACCTGTATCGACTATCTCCTAGGCCTTATGGGCAGGAGAGTAGGGCTGTTATTAGCACACAGTCTGGTTTTAGGAAACGAAGCCAGTTAAATGCCGAAATGGTTTCCTTATTTTTATAATAAGTAAAAAATAGTCAGCAAATGCGATATAGCTTCTCGATGGCGCTAGCACATAAAACGAGGACTTGGCGCAGAAACACCAACACAAAATAAATTATATCCAGCAATGAAAAAATTTGGGCCAGAAGCGTTTATGTTTGAAATTCTTGAAGAATGTGATAGAAATAAATTAGATGAACGAGAAGATTATTGGCAAGATTTTTATCGAGTTAAAGAATTTGGATATAGTATAAAATAAGGAGTATAAAAAATGTATAGAATTATTGATGGACGAGGAACGGGCAAGACTGGTCGCCTGATGCTTATAGCAAAGGAAAATAATGCAGTTTTTGTTTGTTCAAATACAAAAGCTATGGAGACAAAAGCGCACGTATATGGCCTTACTGGGATACTTTTTATGTCTTATCATGAATTTAATAAAGTAATACGTGAAAAAGGCTACCTTGATCGCAATGTGGTAATTGATGACCTTGAAGATTATATAAATTATACTATATCACCAACTTTTAAATTTGTTGGATATTCAATTAATGAAGATTAAGGAGTATATGAAATGTATAGGATAATTGACGGACGTGGCACTGGAAAGACAAGCAAATTAATGCGACTTGCGAAAGAACGTGATGCAATATTTGTATGTGCCGCTCCAAAAGCTATGGAAATTAAGTCTCACGCTTATGGTATTACGGGTATTCGTTTTATCTCTTATCGTGAATTTAAAAATATGCTTAATGACGAATTTCTCGATGAAGGCGGTTTTGTTGGAGATGTCGTTATTGATGAGTTAGAATCTTATATAAATTATACTTTGGGCACAGCTTTAAAATTTGTTGGATATTCGATTAGCGAGGAATAATTATGAGATTTGAAAATACAGAAGTTTTTAATATTGAGGGCGCATTAAGAGGAATGCGCAATCCAAAAGAAAGTTGGTCTAAATCTGATAGCTTTTGGATACCGATGGACGACCCAGATTATAATAAATTCGCTGGTTATCATATTGGTTCAAACGATATGAAACTTGCTTAGACTCTTATTAAAGGCGGTTCGGAGCATCGTAAATTCTTGAGACAAATTTTTGTGTCTGTTGATATTACTGCTCCATTATATTGGTGGAAAGAATTTGATACTTATAAAATAGGTACTACGGCAAATTCTACTTCTACTATGCACAAACTTACTTCTAAACCAATTACCATTGATTGTTTTGAAATTGATGACTATGACCCGCTGACAACAGAAGCAATTGAAACAGGAGTAAACCTTTCTGGTGAAGAATTAATTATTCAATTTTGTGAAAGTTTGCGACAGGAATATCTTAAAACAAAAGAAAAGAGATACTGGAAAGAATTGGTGCGCTGGTTGCCAGAAGGGTGGTTGCAGACTCGCACTGTAACAATGAATTATGAGAATTTATTTACAATATATCATCAGCGCAAAAATCATAAACAGAATGAATGGTCTGGGAAAGACAATCAATATTATCCAAATTTTATCAGTTGGATAAAAACCTTGCCTTATAGTAAAGAATTAATTTGGGGTATCCAAGAAAATGAAATTGACAATCAATAAAATTTTTGATATAATATATGTATAAGGTAAGGAAAAGGAGTAAATCGAATGACTAAATGTGAAGAGTTTTTGGCATTTGTAGATTATCTAATGCAAAATTGTAAAGAACCTGTTAATCCATCTGAAAATGTTCAGGCTTATCTTGATGCTCTACGTTCTTCTGAGCGGACTGGTGAAAAGAAAGAGTTCACAAGCAATGGTAAAGCAATTCTTCAGTGGCTTCAGGCCGCACCCGCGGGAATGTATAAGGCACGAGATATTGCCGAAGGAATGGGCGCAGGTTCAAAAGCAGTTTCTGGTGCGATGCGTAAACTGGTAATGGATGAATATGTTGAAAAGGTCGGTAAAGACCCAGTTGTTTATACTATTACAGAAAAAGGAAAAAATGTTATTTTTACAGAAAATGAAGGAGAAAATGAATAATTATGAAAAAGATGATTAATAAGGTGCATATTGAAGGTTGGGTCTATGACCACAAGTTGACATCTAAGGTGGCTGGAGAAAAGGCCAAGAACCCAGGTGTTACTTTTATTAATGGCACTATTGATGTTGCAACGGATGACAATTGTTTGAATATTGTAACTATTCATTATAGTTATGTTACTCCTGTTACTAAGCAGAATAAGCCTAATGCGACTTTTAATGCTCTAAATGCCATTCTTACTGATAATAAGACCGTAGTAAAGGTCGGTAAGGAAAACGCCGTTAAGGTACGTGCTGATACTTCTATTGGTTTGAATGAATTTTATTCTGATCGTAATGGTAAGGAAGAGCTTGTAAGTGCAAAGCGTAATGAGGGTGGTTTTATTCATATCATTACCGATGCTCTTAGTGAAAAGGATACTGACCGTAATAACTGGGAAGCCGACACTGTCGTAACCAAGGTTCGTGAAATTGAGGCAGATCCAGAGCGTAATCTTCCTGCCAAAGTTGTAATTAGTGGTTATATGTTTGATTTTAAAAACGCTTTACTCCCTGTTGATGTTGTGGCATATAAGGAAAGCGCGCAGAATTATTTCCTTGGTCTTGAAGCATCTGAGTCTAATCCTACATTTATTAAGTTGAAGGGGCAGTAGATTTCTCAGGTAATTATCCGCACTGTTACTGAAGAGTCTGCATTTGGCGATGAACCTGATGTTAAGGAGTTTAAGAATACCGTCCGTGAATTTGTTGTAACCGGTGCGCTTCCTCCTTATGAGTGGGATAGTGAAGAGTCTATTACTGCACAGGAAATGAAAGAAGCTCTTGCCAGTCGCGAGATTACAAAGGCTGAGATTAAGCAGCGTCAAGATGAATATAACGCTTCTCGTAGCACTAAGGCTCCTGCGGCCGCAGCTACCGAAGGTGAATATCATTTCTAATTTAAGGAGGATATGAGATATGGCAATTAATCTTTTGAATATTCAGCCCCATAAGGTTAGTCGTGACCTTAGCGGTTATATTACTTTTATTTATGGTCAGCCCAAGTGTGGCAAGACGACTTTTGCCACGCAAATGCCTTCTCATCTTCTTCTTGCCTTTGAAAAGGGCTATAATGCCTTGCCTGGAGTTATCGCATAGGATGTTAATTCTTGGGGCGAGATGAAGAGCGTTCTCCGTGAATTGAAGAAGCCTGAAGTTCAGTAGACATTTAAGAGTGTTATTATTGATACTGTTGACATCGCAGCAGAACTTTGTCAAAAGTATATTTGCCAGCAACTTAATATTGAAAATGTTGGTGATGGTGGCTTTACAAACAATGGCTGGAGTAAGTATAAGAAAGAATTTGAAGACACCTTCCGCACTCTGACAATGCTTGGTTATGCCGTAGTATTTATTTCTCACGTTAAGCGCACTGAAGATAATAAGACTGGGGAAGTAACAATTAAACCTTCTACTCAAAGTTCTGCACTTGCCATTATTGAAAATATGGCTGACTTATACGGCTATGCTCACCCAGTAAAGCAAAATGATGGTTCTTCTAAGGTTGTGCTTACTTTGCGTGGTCCTGATGGTGTGTCTTGTGGTGGACGCTTTAAATATATTGACAATGAAGTTGATTTTAATTATCCCGCTGTTGCCAAGGCTTTGACTGACGCTATTGACCGTGAAGCAAAAGCACATGATAATAAGTTTGTTACTGATGCTCGCGAAGTTGCAACAGTACAAAAGGAATATGACTATGATGCTATGATCGCTGATTTTAACAATATTACGAATGATTTGATGACCAAGGACAAGGCATATTATGGACCTCGTATCATTCAGATTATTGAGCGTTATCTTGGCAAGGGTAAAAAGGTTGGCGATACTACCCGCGATCAGGCTGAACTTGTTTATCTTATTAATAGTGATATTCGCGCAGAACTGATTGACACTAAGGCTTAAAGTAACAAAAACCCCAAGTAGATAATACTTGGGGTTGATTTTTATTAAAAAAAGTGATATAATAATTATAGAAAAGGAGTGAGTGTATGGCGCATATAGTAACATGTACTATTTGTGGACAAAAATTTGATAGAGATAAAATTGATGCTATTAGCACGAGTGTCAGAAGATATGCTCACGCGACTTGTGTGCTAAGACAAGGGTCCTTAGAAGATCAAGCAAAAGCAGAGCAAATTCTTGCTGAACAAGTTAAACAGGAACGCGATTTAATTTCTCTTGAAGAATATATTAAAAAAATATTCGCTGTAGAAGATATTAATCTTAGAATAAAGAAACAAATTAATACTTTTCATGATGAATATAAATATAGCTATAGTGGAATATTAAAGTCCTTGATTTATTTTTATGAAATAAAAGGTAATTCCATTGATAAAGCCAATGGTGGTATTGGTATTGTGCCTTATATTTATGATGATGCAAATGCTTATTATAGACGATTGTGGAAGGCTCAGCAAATAAATCAATCAAAACCGATAGAACAGTATATATCACAACCGCAGACAATAATCGCAATTTCTGTCCCAAAGCCGCCAAAACGCACTCGTCAAAAATTATTTACATTTTTAGATGAAGAATAGGAGGCCAATGATGGCATCTAAATATAATGATTCTGCGGCGATGATGCAAGTTATTGGTTGTATTTATAAAGATCCAAATTATTATCTTGATTATAATGATAAATACGTTATAACAGAAGAAGATTTTGCAGATGATTTTCATAGAATTGTATACGGAGTAATTTATAAATTACATGAATTAGGCGCATCAAAAATCACGCCAGAAGCAATTAATGATTTTCTTGAGACTCGCCCGAAAAGTAAAGGAATTTTTAATCTTAACAAAGGTATGGAGTATTTATCAAAAGTAAAAGACGTTGCACAACCGCTTACTTTTGATTACTATTATAGCCGTTTGAAAAAAATGAGTTTACTGCGGGCCTATGATAATATTGGTTTGGATGTTAGCGAATATTATGATCCAGACAATATTCTTGATTTAAAAAAGAAACAATTACAGGAAGAATGGTTTGATAATACTTCCATTGAACAAATGGCAGATATTGTCAATAAAGAAATTGAAGAAATTTATCAAACGCATGTTAAAAATGATGTTTATGGAACTGCTTCAAAAGCTGGTGAGGGTCTAGAAGAACTCATTGTCCAATTTGAAAAAAGTCCAGATGTTGGTGTTCCGTTGTATGGCAATTATATCAATACAGTAACAAGAGGAGCTAGACTTGGAAAGTTTTATTTGCGTTCTGCTCCTACTGGTGTTGGTAAAACACGTTCAATGATAGCCGATGCTTGCAATATTGCTTGTGCAAGTATATATGATACTCAATATGAACGATGGATTAATAATGGTAAGACTTTTCCTACTTTATTTATTACAACAGAGCAAAGTAAAGATGAGGTTCAGACAATGATGTTAGCTTTTTTATCTGCGGTAAATGAAGAGCATATCACCGCAGGTAAGTATGAAGCAGGTGAACGCGATAGGGTTATGAAGGCTGCACAACTTATTAAAGAAGCTCCTTTATATATAGAAGAATTGCCTGAATTTAATCTTCAAGATGTTGAAAATACAATTAAACGTAATATCAGAGAAAATCATATTTTATACTTTTTTCATGATTATATTCATACAAGCATTAAAATTCTTGAAGAAATTAGCCAACGAGCTGGAAAAATTGCTTTAAGAGAAGATAATATTCTTTTTATGTTAAGCACACGACTTAAAGATATTTGTGTAAAATATGGTGTATTTATTATGTCTGCAACTCAGCTAAATGGACAATATAATGATTCAGAAACACCTGATCAAAATTTATTGCGAGGAGCAAAAGCGATAGCAGATAAAATTGACTATGGTTCAATTTTATTGCCAGTTAAAGATGATGATTTAGTTGCTCTTGAGCCCGTAATAGCAAAAAATCCCGGATGGATGGGTCCAACAATAAAATTATCTGTATATAAAAATCGTCGTGGCAGATATAAAGGCGTTTATTTGTGGTGCAAGGCTGATCTTGGCACTTGCCGTATTGAACCAATATTTTTAACAAACTATCAATATGAATTGCAAAATATTGAAGATATAAAAGTTACTTTTAAAGAAGAAGAGTCAGTATTTTAATGGAGGGAATTTTTTTATGAATAATGTATATTACTCTAAGACAAATAAGGATAAGATCTGGGGCCGTGAACTATCTTATACAATGACAAAAGGTGAATTTAAAGAAATTTGTGGCGACAATTTTAATCCACAGAAAGTGATTGACTATATTAATGATACATATGGTCTGCTTGGCACGGTGACGGAGTTGCATCTGGAGGGCTAATTTTTTAATGCGATATTATGACAAGGACGAAATCAAAGAAAAATTAACAACTGATATGGTATTTGATATAGTTTATGAGTTTGGCGGTGAACCAAGAATAACAAATTTTGGTTTTATCGCAGCGACTATTTGTCATAACATCGCAGGAGAAGGCTCTCATAAATTATATTATTACGAAAACACAAAATTATTTAGATGCTATACTGGCTGTGATAGTACTTTTGATATTTTTGAATTAATTCAAAAAATCAAACTATTGTCACAGCCCCAAAGCAATTGGGGCCTATATGATTCTGTTAGATGGGTAGCAGCTAGGTATAATTGGGCGCCATCAACAGGAAAAGAAGAAACGGCCGATATTTTACCAGATTGGGCTATTTTAGATAGATATGAAAAATTATTACAAGATAATTTAACTACTGCACAAACAATTCAACTAAAAGAGTATGATGATAGTATTTTACAGCGACTTTCATATCCTCGTATTAGCTCTTGGCTAGCAGAAGGTATTAAGCAAGAAATCTTAACAAAAAATAAAATTGGTTATTACCCAGGCGGAGAACAAATAACGATTCCACATTATGATGTCAATGGTCGCTTTATTGGCTTACGAGGCCGAACGATTTCAAAAGAAAACGCGGATTTATATGGCAAATATCGACCAGTTTTAATTGGTGGAATTTTATATAATCATCCTCTTGGATTAAATTTATATAATTTAAATAATAGTAAAAATAATATCGCTTTGGCAAAAAAAGCTATTATATTTGAAGGCGAAAAAAGTTGTTTAAAATATGCGTCTTATTTTGGAATAGACAATGATATATCGGTTGCTTGTTGCGGTTCAGCTATTAGTTTTGTTCAAATTAAATTATTATTAGAAGCTGGCACCACTGAAATTATTATAGGATTTGACAAACAATTTCAAGAAAAAGGCGATATTGAGTTTAAGCATTTAATAAAAAATTTAAAAAATATCCACAGCAAATATAATTCATATGCGACGATAAGTTTTTTATTTGATAAATGGAATTTACTTGGTTATAAAGATTCTCCCGTTGATAAGGGGCCAGAAGTATTTCAACAATTATATAAACAAAGAATTTTTTTATAAAGTAGGGATAAAATGAATTATAAAGTATATACAAGGAACCAAGAATTTAATATATTGGAACAAGTCCTATATAATAGAGGAATTGTTTCTCCTCAACAAATGAGAGAATTTATTGCACCTGATGAAAAAGTTGTGCAAAGTGAATATTCTTTATCTAATATTGAAGAGGCGGCAAAAGAATTATGTAGAAATTTGGCGCATCAAAATAAAATTTATATTCAAGTTGATAGCGATTGCGATGGATATACTTCTTCCGCGGTTTTAATCAATTATTTACATCGTATTTTTCCAGCTACTGTTGAAAATAATATTATTTATAATGTACATGAAGACAAGCACCATGGAATAAATGTTGATGCTATTCCTGAAGGTGTTAAACTTGTTATAGCGCCAGATTCATCTTCAAATGAAAATGATCTACATAAAAAGTTATCTGAACGAGGAATACACATTATTGTTCTAGACCATCACCAAGCAATAGCAGATAAATCAGATCCATCTATTATTGTGAATAATCAAATGTGCAATTATCCGAACAAAGCGCTGTCTGGTGTTGGTATTGTCTATAAATTTTGCAAGGTGCTTGATAATATTTTTCATGTCTCATATGCCGATGATTACCTTGATTTGGTAAGTTTAGGCATGACAGCAGACATGATGGATTTGCGTGAACCAGAAACGCATTATTATATTATTAAAGGCGCAGAAAACATTAAAAATATTTTTTACAATAAAATGATCGAAAAACAAGAATATTCAATGAAGGGTGTTGTAAATCCTTTTACAATTAGTTGGTATATTGCGCCATTAATCAACGCTGTTACTAGAAGTGGTACATTAGATGAAAAGAAAATGGTATTTGAAGCTTTTCTTGACTATCAAGCAATTCAAGTGATTCCCTCTACAAAGCGTGGAGCAAAAGGTCAAGACGAATTAAAAGTTGAACAAGCATTGCGTCTTGTGACAAATATTAAAAGCCGTCAAGAAAAAACAAAAAAAGATATTCTTGATAAAATTTTACCGACCATTGACGTAGAGTCAACTGATCCCATTCTTGTAATTTTATTCCCCGAGCCAATAGATGAAAACTTAAATGGTTTACTTGCTAATCAACTAATGGGAATGTTTCATAAACCAACTTTTGTTTTAAATGGATATTATGATGAAACAAAAGATAATGATTTATATTTTAGAGGATCAGCAAGAGGATTTGAGTCGGCAAAAGTTCATGACTGGCGCAAATATGTTGAAGATAGTGGCTGTGCTGAATATGCAGAAGGACATGAATTTGCTTTTGGAGTTTCTTTTGAAGCAGATTCTCTTGAATATTTCATCGAAAAAACAAAACAGGATTTAGGTATAGACAATCAATCATTTTATCAGGTTGATTTTTCATATCTAACCTCAGACAAATTTGATAAAGATATTCTTGATTTAGGACATTTACAGGGATTGTGGGGACAAAATGTGCAGGAGCCCTTAGTTGTCATTGAAAAAGTCGCTTTAACTCAAAATGATATTCAATTATTAGGCAAAGGTACATTAAAAATTACAATTCCCGGCCATAGTACAAGTTGTATTAAATTTGGTGGAGAAGATGCTTATAATGATTTAATTAAACATTTGCCAGAAGTAGATTCTCGTATTTATGTTTCTTTATTGGGAACATGCACAGTTAATGAATATTATGGTAATGAATATCCCCAAATTAAGTTGAAAGATTATGAAATTACTGGTGTCATGGAATGGTACTTTTAATTGACATTTTTAATTAAATTTGATATAATATAATTAGAAATGGAGGATTCCACATGGAGCTTACAGAAAAACAAAAACAAGGATTGGATATTGCAATTAAAAGATACTGCGCTGGTGAATCATATACCGTTATTAGCGGTTATGCTGGCACTGGTAAAAGTACTCTTGTAAGAGTTATTGTTGGGTCACTTGGTCTTGCGCCTGGACAAGTGGCCTATATCGCGTATACTGGAAAAGCAGCGCAAGTTTTACGTTCTAAAGGGTGCGCAACGGCAAAAACAGCGCATAAATTATTGTATAAATCAATTTTAAATGAAAGAACTGGAAAATTCTATAATATTCCTCGTGTTTATTTAGACGGCCCGTATAAACTTATTGTTGTCGATGAAGTTTCTATGCTGCCAAAAGAGCTATGGGATTTATTACTTTCTCACCATATCCATGTATTAGCTCTTGGTGATCCTGGACAGTTGCCACCAGTTAAAGCAGAGAGCAATGGTGTTTTGGATAATCCGCATATTTTTCTTGACGAGATTATGCGACAAGCGAAAGATAGTGAAATTATTCGCTTAACAATGGATATTCGTGCTGGGAAGCCTCTTGAATTGTTCAGTGGACAAGATGTGCGTATTGTTGACCAAAGTGAACTTAATAAGCCTGGTATTTGGAGATGGCCAGATCAAATTTTAGTCGCAAAAAATGCTACAAGACATTCTATTAATACTTTTATTCGTAAAGAGCTTTATAATAGAGTAAATCCTTTTCCAGAAGAAGGAGATAAAATTATTTGTCTAAGAAATGATTGGAATACAGCGAATGCGGCAGGAGATGCTTTAGTCAATGGTTTGACTGGCACTATTGAGAATATCAGAGAACAAGATCCAGCTAATCCTTTTGCCGAAGCTACTTTTAAAGCAGATTTTATGCCTGATTTTGAAGGCTCTGGAATTTTTACTGATTTAGAAATGGATGAATGTATTTTTACTACGCATAAACAAAGTAAAAATAAAGTCCATCCAGATTGGTCTCTTCCTAAAGAATATGCGCCAGAACAATTTGATTATGGATATGTGATTACAACGCATAAATCTCAAGGTAGCGAATATAATAAAGTGTTAGTTCTTGAAGAATTTTTAAAAAGTCAAGGTTCTGAAGATCATATTCGTTGGCTATATACAGCCGCAACAAGAGCAAGTCAAAAATTAATTATTGTGAGGGACTATCGTTTATGATTCATTTTGCAACGAGTTATTTTTATCAAATTAGATTTTTTCGACCAGATATGATTCCTCTAAGCACAGCAAAATTTGATCCAAAATGGTTCCATCAGAATAAGGGACACAATTTTACTTTCTTTGATAAAAATCATGTGCTTAATGGTTTACGATTTGAAGAATTTGCGCCTGGGCTAATGTGTGAAGGATTATGCTGTGGGCCAGAAACTTGTTCTAAAAATGTGAATAATTGCGACTTTCTTAGTGCTTATCATCGCCAGCTTGAAAAAGTTTCTTTTGAAAATTTAATTCATAGATGTGAAGATTGTTTGACTTGGTATAAAATTAAACACAATATAGAATTTACAGAACCGACTTTCGTAATGATGGTTTATGAAACTCCAACAAATCCTTGTAGCGAGCGTTCTGCAATTCAAGACTGGTTTAAATCAAAAGGGATTAAATGCGAAGAACTTCACATTGACAAATCATTAAAAATATGATATAATTTATATAGAAATTAAGGATAAAGGACGATTTTCAATAATGTATAATCTATAAATTTTATAATCTATGAAGGAGATGGTTATAGTGCCAAAGGGTTATAGTAAAATAGAATTACAAAATTTATATCAATCATTAATTGGAAGTCGTCAGGGACATTTGAAAGTATTGCGTCCAGCTACAAAAGAAGAAAATCAATCTTAGCCAGGCAATTCAAAATGGTGGTTGTGTCAATGTGATTGCGGTAAATAGATTTTTGTTAAAACCGCATATTTACAAGGTAATGCTGGACGTGGCGACTATAAAATTAATAGCTGTGGTTGCGGTAGAACAGTAAGACACTTTTTAGCTAACGCAAAAATTTTATCAGATGAAGATGAAGAATGGTTATATGATTTTTATAAACAAGATTGGGAAAAATTTTCATTATTACACAGTTGTATTGTAAAAACGTCTGGAATAAAATCAGAAGATTGGAAAGATAAAGAAGAATACAAACGATTTTATGAGTATTGGTGGCAAGATTCCCAATTTAATTTAATTTATAATAATTGGAAAAAATAGAAAAATAGTGATATAATAAATAATACTTTCTATGACTGGCTAAAACCAAGTTTAGACCATATAATTCCAAAATCTCGTGGTGGAACAAATGACATAAATAATTTATAGTTTTTAACAGTTTTTGAAAATTTGGCAAAAAGAGATATGACTCAAGAAGAATGGAATAATTTTAAAATTACAACAAATACGTCATCAGATTTGTTTGTTGAGAACATTAAGGAGGTGGAATTAAAGTAATGGGATTTTTTAATGGACATAATCATACCCATTACTCTTAGGGTCTAACCTAAGAATTGTTGATTGTATTATTAAACCGAAAGACCTAATTGATAGAGCAATTCAATTGGGTCTTTCTGGTATTGCTATTACTGATCATGAGTGTTTAAGTGCGCATATGGAAATAAATTTATATGCGCAAAAAATTCATGAACAATATCCAGATTTTACAGTTGCTCTCGGTAATGAGATTTATTTAACTGAAACAAGAGAAAAAGGACAACCGTATTATCATTTTATTTTAATTGCAAAGGATGCTATTGGTCACAAAGCGTTGCGCGAACTTAGTTCAACTGCTTGGTATAATTCTTATTTTGACCGTGGTATGGAACGTGTGCCAACGCTTAAAAGTGAATTATCAAATATTGTAAATAAATATAAGGGACACCTAATAGCAACGACAGCCTGTATTGGTGGAGAATTGCCAAAATTATTGCTGGCTCGCAACAGTTTAAAGATGGCAAATTTGAACACAAATGAAGTAGATGAAAAAATTAATGATTTTATCACATTTTGTATAAATACTTTTGGACAAGATAACTTCTTTATCGAATGTGCGCCATCTACAGCAAGTGATCAGATTCTTGTGAATAGACTTCTTGCTGCGATTAGTAAAGAGTATAATATTAAACTTGTTGTAGCAACAGATAGTCATTATCTTAGCAAAGAAACAAGATTCGCGCATAAGGCTTATTTGAATTCAAAAGATGGCGAACGTGAAGTTGACGCTTTCTATGAATTTGCCAGATTGATGGATGAAAAAGAAGTAAAGGAATTGCTTCATTACTCTTTTCCATATGAAGAAAAAATTGGTGATGCAAGATGCTACATTAAGAATCCAGAAAAAGATTTTGTTGATGTAATTTTAGAAAACACTGAATATGTTCGTCAGAAAATTACATATTATTCATTGGCTCAAAATCAACATATTCCTACTGTTAATTTACCTGAATATCCTGCTTATATTCGAGTTGGTATTGAAAAGTATCCAACACTAACTAAACTATTTAGCTCTTCTAATAATCAAGAGAGATATTGGGTGAATGAGTGCTGGAAAGCTCTTATTGAAAAAAATCTAATAGATAATGATGAATATGTTGCGCGCCTTGAAACAGAGGCGGATGTAATTGATTTTATCGGTAATAAACTTGGGACTTGTCTGTTCGCATATTTCAATACTTTTAAACACTATATTGATTTGTTCTGGGAGTGCGGCAGCATCGTTGGTCCAGGTCGTGGTTCAGCCACTGGCTTTTTAAGCAATTATCTTTTGGGTATTACTCAGCTTGATCCAATTCGTTGGAAACTTCCTTGGTTCAGATTCTTGAATAAAGAGCGTGCAGAATTGCCTGATATTGATATTGATTTGGCGCCCTCAAAAAGACCCGCAATTTTCAATGCGATTAGACAAGAACGTGGAGAACTTGGCTTAGTTCAGGTCGTAACTTTTGGCACAGAAGGCACTAAAAGCGCAATTCAAACTGCTTGTCGTGGATATCGGCATCAAGATGAGAATGGAATTGAACTGTATCCAAATGGCATTGATGTTGACATTGCGTTGTATATTAGCTCTTTGATTCCTCAACAGCGTGGTTTTCTTTGGTCTATTCATGATGTTGTATATGGGAATGAAGAACTTGGTCGAGCACCAGTTAAAGAATTTATAAAAGAAGTTAATCAATATGATGGTCTTTTGAGCATTATCGAGAATATTGAAGGTCTTATTAAGCAACGCGGTATTCATGCTTCTGGTGTTATGTTGTATGATGTTAATCATATTTATGATACTGCGGCGATTATGAAAGCACCTTCTGGAGATTTGGTAACAGCTTATGATCTTCATATGGCAGAAGCCGCCGGAGATACGAAATATGATTTTCTTGTAACAGAAGTTTCAGACAAAATTATTGAAACATTAAAATTAATGGAAGATGATTCTGTTATTCCAACCGATTCTTTAAGAAATATTTATAACAAATATCTCCATCCAGAAATAATTGATACAGATACATCAGATATTTGGCAAGCCCTTGCGAGTGGTTCTGTTTTGGACGTTTTTCAGTTCGGCACTGGTGTTGGATTGGCAATGGCTAAAAAACTTCAACCTAAAAATCCTATTGAAATGACTGCGGCGAACGCTATGATTCGTTTGATGTCTGAGCCAGGAGTAGAAAGTCAACAAGATAGATACTATCGTATTAAAAATGGTGGTATTAAAATTTTTGATGATGAAATGCGTCAACATAAGTTGCCTGAACATATGATTCAAGCTCTTCATAAATATTGTGATGAATATTATGGATGCGTTCCGATTCAAGAGCAAATGATGATGATTCTTATGGATAAAAATATTTCTTCATTTACTCTTGCCGAAGCCAATGATGCACGTAAAATCGTTGCTAAAAAACAAATGAAACGTATTCCAGAATTAAGAGAGCATTTCTACAGAACGATGGAAAAAGAATATGCTGACTATGTTTGGGAATTAGCAATCGCGCCACAGTTGGGTTATGCTTTTAGTTTGAACCATTCGCTTCCATATTCTTTTGTTGGCATTCAGACTCTTATCTTAGGCACACGATTTAATCCAGTTTATTGGAATACCGCTTGTCTTATTGTAAATAGTGGCGCGACAGATTCAGAAATGGATGGAACCACAAATTATGGTAAAATAGCAAAAGCAATTGGCGACATTACAAGTCGAGGGATTATAATTAAACCAATTGATATTAATATTTCTGAATATGGGTTTAAGCCTAAAGCAGATTCTGGTGAAATTTTCTTTGGACTAAAAGGACTTTTGAACGTCGGCGATGATGTAATTGATATGATTTGTAAAAATCGGCCATATGTCAATTTTGCAGATTTTTTGCTAAAAGTGCCAGCAAATAAACAAGCGATTATTTCATTGATTAAAAGTGGAGCTTTTGATACTTTTGACGAGCGTAAAAAAATTATGGCTCAATATATTTGGAAAACTTGTGACAAAAAAGTTCGTTTGAATCTGCAAAATATGTCAACTCTTTTGAAGCGTAATCTTATTCCTGATACTCTAAAAAAAGAGCGTTCTGTTTTTGAATTTAATAGATATTTAAAAGATATTTGCGGTAAAACAGATACATTAGAGTTTTGTCTTGATGAACGAGCTATGCGTTTTCTTGAAACTAATTTTTGTGATGCACCGATTAATATACACGATAATTGTTACTGGCTGAATAAAAAGGCATGGGATAAGGTTTATCAAAAGGTTATGGACAAGATTCGTGATTATATTAAAGAAAATCAACAAGAAATGCTCTATCAGCTAAATAAAATGATTTTTGCTGATGACTGGCAAAAATATGCCAAAGGAACGTATTCAGCTTGGGAAATGGAAGTAATGTGTTATTATTATCACGACCATGAACTTAAAAATGTAAATAAAATTCGTTATGGTTTAAGTGATTTTAATAAACTTCCAGAAGAGCCTATTGTTGATACTGTTATCCATAAAAAAGGTGTAATTATTCCAATTTATAAATTAACTCATATTTGTGGTACTGTTATTGCAAAGAATAAAACAAAAGGCGATATTAGCCTTTTAACCACTGATGGAGTTGTTCATGTCTGGTTTAGAAAGGAATATTTCGCTTTATTCGATAAGCAAATTTCTGCTCGTGGTGAAGATGGAGCAAAACACGTTATTGAAAAGAGTTTCTTCAATAGAGGAACAATGCTAATGATTACTGGCATGCGGCGTGGTGATGATTTTATTCCTAAGAAATATGCTTCTACACCGGGACATCAATTATATAAAATTACAGCAGTTCATCCAGATGGGACTCTCGAATTACAATATGAACGTGCTAAAGGCGAACAAGAAGACGATGGGTAATTTTGTTAAATGAACCATAAAATATCTCCATATATAATAGAAATATTATGGTTGGAGGTATTTTATGGATAATCAATATTGTGTTTATTGTCATATTAACTTAATCAATAATAAAAAATACATTGGAATTACTAAGTAGCGGCCTCAAGATAGATGGCGAGAAAATGGGAAAGGCTATCAAAGTCAAACAAAATTTTGGAATGCAATTAAAAAATATGGTTGGAATAATTTTGAGCATATTATTTTATTTACTAATTTGACGCTTGAAGAAGCCAATTGTAAAGAAAAAGAATTAATTGAATATTTTGATACAATAAAAAATGGTTATAATATTAGTTCTGGAGGAAATCCAACTATACACAGTATTCAAACAATTCAAAAAATTCATAATTCAATGATAGGTAAAAAACATTCTGAACAAACAAAACAGTTAATTTCATAGACTAAAAGTAAATTATATGGGAAAAAAGTTTAGTGCGTAGAAACTCAACAAATCTATGAAACATTAACTGCTGCAGAACGACTTACTGGAATTGATAAATCAAGTATTTTACGAGTGTGTAAAGGTAAGCAAATCACCGCTGGTGGCTTACATTGGATTTATATTGATAATTTTGGCTATGCACACGATAAAAAAGATAATCGTAAAAAAATGGTAAAATGTTTAACAACAGGAAAAGTTTATAATAGTGTAACAGAAGCTGCTAAAGCTACAAATTCAGATGCCAGCAACATTTGTAAAGTTTGTAATGGAAAATATAAAACAACAAATAAATTATCATGGGAATGGTTAAATAATGAATGATCTAATGAAAATTAATGACGTTTTGGCGTGGCGAGAACGCCACCCAAAATGTCATTATTGTGTATATGCACGACATCGCTGTATTAACGAAAGTGATTGGTGGGAGTGTTTTGCTAAACAAAAGTTTATACATAGCGTAGGCATACCGCGCTATTTTTGTAAAATATATGAACCACATTGTGAGGATTTAAAATGAAAATTATAATTGCTTTAATGGGAAAGGCTGGGGCAGGAAAAGATACTCTGCTTAATAAAATTTGTGCTGAACACCCAGAATATCATAAAATTATTAGTTGCACTACGCGACCTATAAGAGAAAATGAAAAAAATGGACAAGATTATCATTTTCTTTCACATGAAGATTTTATTCAAAAAGTATTAAATGGAGATATGTTAGAAGCCGCTGAATTTAATGGCTGGCATTATGGGACAACGAAGTCAAGTCTTATTGATGGAATTAATATCGGCGTTTTTAATCCAGAAGGCTATGATTGTTTGACGCAATTTCCGATTAAAGACATTTGTGTTATTGGATTTTATATTAAATGTAATGATAAAGAAAGATTACTACGGCAGCTTAATAGAGAACAAAATCCAAATGTAAAAGAAATTATTAGACGGTATAGCACAGATGAAGCTGATTTTTGGGAACTTGATAAAGGAAATTTACCATTGGTGTATTGTCTTAGTAATGATACTAAAGATCAATTTAATCAACTTATATCTCTCATACCAGAACTTGTGGTGGAAGAAATCGCCAATACAAAACTTGGACAAAACTATTAAAATATAATTTCTGAAAAATTATATATTATATACACTCGTCTAAGGAGGAATTTAAATGATTACGGTATTAAAAAGAAATGGCGATTATGTACCATTTGATAAAAATAAAATTATTTCTGCAATTAGTAAAGCATTTTTAGATGTTGATGGCTGTTTATATGAAACAGATACAATTACTGATATTGCCGCAGATATTGAAAGATATTGTTCAGATAAAGATATTATTTCAATCGAATAGATTCAAGATAAAGTAGAAGAATACCTAATGCGCTCAGAAAGACCTGATGTTGCTCGTGCTTATATTCGTTATCGTTATAAAAGACAAATTGTCAGATCGGCAAGCGATACTTTTATGAAAGCAATAGGAGAAAAGCTTAATGGCGCGAATATTGAGAATCAAAATGCTAATGTCGATGAACATTCTTTCGGTGGTCGTAAAGGCGAAGCTGATAGTATTTTAATGAAAAAATATGCACTTGATAATATTGTATCAGACATGGCGCGTCGCAACCATGAAAATAATAGAATTTATATTCACGATTTAAGTGATTACGCGGTTGGTTCGCACAATTGTTTGTCTATTCCTTTTGATCATTTGTTGGCGGATGGTTTTAATACAAGACAAACTGATATACGCCCTGCAAATAGTATTAATACTGCTTTTCAGCTATTGGCGGTAATTTTTCAATTACAATCGCTTCAACAATTTGGAGGAGTGAGCGCAACTCATCTTGATTGGACTATGGTTCCTTACGTAAGAAAAAGTTTTAGAAAACATTATATTGATGGTCTAAAATATATTGAAAATATAAATGATGAAGCATTATTCCAACATATTCCAGTAAACGCTGGAATTCAAGATGGAGAATATAAACTTTATAAAGGTGCATATAATTATGCAATGGAAATGACAGAGCGCGAACTTCAGTAGGCTGTTGAGGGTATGTATCATAATCTTAATACTTTGCAATCGCGCTCAGGTAATCAATTACCTTTTACTTCTATTAATTATGGCACCTGCACTATGCCAGAAGGCAGAATGGTTATTAAAGCATTGCTCGAAGGCTCATTAAAGGGCATTGGCAAACATCATAGAACACCAATTTTCCCTTGTGGTATTTTTCAAATTGGAGAAGGAATTAATAAACGACCTGGTGATCCAAATTATGATTTATTTAGACTTGCTTTAAAATCAACCGCAAAAAGATTATATCCAAATTATGCTAATATTGACTGGTCTGGCAATATTGGCTATGATTCTAATCGACCAGATACTTACTTTAGCACCATGGGATGCCGCACAGCCAACGGTTGGGATATAAATGGTCTTGGTCAACAGAAAGACGGCCGTGGCAACATTTGCCCAGTAACGATTATTCTACCCACTCTCGCCATGGAGGCAAAAGATGGGATTGATTTCTTATTCCCGCTAGATGAAACGCCTGGCTATGTTGATACTTTTATGAAAATTTTAGAAAAAGCTATCGACGACGCTAAAGATATGTTGTTAGAACGTTTTAATTACATTTGTTCTCAAAGTCCAGAATCAGCAAAATTCATGTATGAGAATGGATTAATGGCAGGGTATATTCCAGAAGAAGGTATTATCAGCGCTTTAAAGCACGGCACATTAGCAATTGGCCAATTGGGGTTAGCTGAAGCCCTTCAAATTCTAATTGGTTGTAATCAAACAACAAAAGAAGGAATGGTTTTAGCTAAAAGAATTGAATCTTTGTTTAAAACAAAAGCAAGTGAATTTAAAGAGCAATATAAGTTAAATTTCGGTGTATATTATACACCTGCTGAAAATCTTTGTTATACCGCTTTGAAGAAATTTAAAGAAAAATATGGCATTATTCCGAAGGTTTCTGATAAAGAATATTTTACAAATAGTATTCATGTTCCAGTTTGGGAAAAAGTTGATATGTTAAAGAAAATTGACATAGAAGCTCAATTAACTGGGTATAGTTCTGCTGGATGTATCACTTATGTTGAATTAGATGCAGGTATGGAAAATAATCTAGATGCTATGGAAGAAATTGTTATATATGCTATGAACAAAGATATTCCTTATTTTGCTATTAATGTTCCAAATGATACTTGTCTTGATTGCGGCTATACCGGAGAATTTAATAATCGTTGTCCAGAATGCGGTAGCTCACATATTCAACAATTAAGACGCGTGACTGGTTATTTAACTGGTAATTATAAAACTGCTTTTAATAAAGGTAAAATTCAAGAAACAGATATGCGAGTTAAGCATACAGGATTAATGGAGGATTAATTATGAAATATGCAGGTATTATATATAATGATGTTGCCGCAGCACCAGGAATTAGTCTTTCATTTTACACCCAGGGTTGTCCTAACCACTGCCCTGGGTGCCATAATCCTCAAACTTGGGATTTTAATGGAGGAAAAGAATTTACACCAGAAGTGCTAGATTCTATCATAGCTGGACTTCATGCTCACGACATTGATCATTCTCTTTGCATCATGGGCGGAGAACCGTTGTGCCCAGAAAATCAATTTTTAACACGTTTAATTGTTGACACTGTTAAACAAAAAAGTCCATTTACTCCAATTTATGTATGGACTGGATATACGTATGAAGAATTAAAAACAATGGCTTCAAATCATTTAACTGCTATTCTTTCATCTATTGATTTTTTGATTGATGGCCCGTATAAACAAGAACTGAGAGATATTACGTTATCAATGCGAGGTAGTTCAAATCAAAGAATTATTGACATGAGAAATATTGACAATTAAAAAAAATTATGATATTATTTATATAGAAAAGAGGGATGATATGAAACGCACAGATAAGGCTATTTTTATGGAGCAAGATGAATTTAAGAATCTTGCGAAAACTTTTTCAAAAGAACAGCATGAAACGTTTGAAAAATATAAACAAGAGCATAAAGATGAAAAATTAGCGGAAATATCTTTATATGAATGTAACCGTATGTTAATGGCAAAACAGCCAAATCTTACAATCGAAGATATTGAATCTAAAGTGCCATATCTTGAAAAGTGGTTTGAAGAAAACCCAGATAAATATTTCATGCTGTTATGCAATGAATTAAATTATTATACAGTATTTCATCAGTGTACAACGACATTTGGCTCATTTACAAAACTTGCCAAAGAAGTTTTAGATTTAGCTATGAAATATATCGGTAATATTAAAGTGATTGAAACTGATACAAATGGCGTAATTGCTATTTGGGGCTGGCAACAAGAAAAAAATGAATTGCCGCATTGTTTTTATTTATTCCCATATGGGCAAGGAGTTGTTGAAGTTTGATTTTATATTTTGAAACTTATGCAGGTTCATTATATGGCAAAGCGATATTGGCAGATAATGATTAGATCATCGCGCAAGTAAATATACGAGCAAAAAATAACACAGAATTACTTAACACTCTTGCTCATTATGTTTCTCAACATAATGTGGATTATGTCCAAACTAATGATCCAGCTTATTCAGCACCTATTATAGAGCAAAAAATTAATGAACTTTTATCTAATGAATACAGTTACAATAAGTATGTAAGGATGGTATGTAAAAAATGAAATATTTGCTGAATGTTGTTGAAACTTATCGAGTTGATACTATAAATGAAGCACTTGAAATGCGAGATGAAGCAAACGATCAATCTGAATATGAGCTTGAGTCTTTTCAGTATACAACTAAATTTAATAAGAAAACCGAAGAAGAATATCAAGTAGTAAAGATGAAAAAGAAAATTAATGTAGAAAAGGAGCCGGCGAGTATAGTTAATATCGCCTATACATTTGGATGAAAATTGAAGCAAGTTTTGAAAAAATTACAAAGTATCAAGAGGATAATGATGTAACAATTCCAAATCGTAAAACTGCAGCGTCTGCCGGTTATGACTTTTACGCAGCAGAAGATACAATTATTCCAGCTTATGACATTATGCTATCTGCCTTCCAAAACAGCCTTATTCAAGAAGAAATTTCTGATAAAGAGCGTTTTAAAACAGTTGAAGATGTAGATAAGGCATTTAATCCAATTTCTCTTACCGATTTTGCTGTTTTGACAAAAAAGTATAAATTTAAGCCTACTCTTGTTCCTACTGGTATTAAGTGCAAAATGCCAGAAGATACTTATCTACAGCTGAGCGTCCGTAGTTCTTTGCCTCTAAAAGATTGGCTTGTTTTGGCAAATGGCGTTGGTATTATAGATGCTGATTATTATAATAATCTAGATAATGAAGGACATATTTATTTTCAACTAATTAACTTTTCTCCATTCCCAATTTTAATTAAAAAGGGAGATTGCTTCGGACAGGGCATTCTTCTTCCATATCATATTTGCGCTAATGAAGACAAAGTGACAGCAACTCGTGAAGGCGGCTTTGGTTCTACAAGTGGCAAGTAAAAGAAAAATTTTAGCCTTAGACCAAAGTTCGAGGACTTCGGGCTGGGCTATTTTTTATGGAGATTAGTTAGAAAGTTTTGGTCATTGGACGCACACCGCTGAAGATATTTCTATACGTATCCATGGTCTTTGTTAGGAAATTCAAGAGAAAATAGAAGCAGAAGATATAGACTTCGTAGTTATCGAAAATATTCAGCTGGAAATGAAAAATAAAGATAAACCATTATTGAATGTAGCGACTTTTTAGAAATTAGCTTGGGTTCAAGGTGCAATTATGGAATTGTGTAATGAAATGAGTATTCCATTTACTCTTGTTTATCCAAGCGAGTGGAGAAAAGCGTGTAATTTTTTAAAGGGGCAGAGTCCAAGCCGTGATGCTTAGAAAAAAATTGCTCAGTAGTGGGTATTAAACACCTATAATAAAAAATGCACGCAAGATGAATCTGATGCAATTTGTATCGGTTGGGGTTATATTCATTTAGAACCAGAAGAAATCATCTTTGACTGACAGGGACTATTCTCAATAATCCTCCTTTCATAAAATTAAAATAATTTGTGAAGGGAGGAATTTTTATGCCTGTAGAACAATAGATTTTTGACTATTTTCTTAAATGGTTAATTCCATTTTTATGCGCTGGTTTGTTTTCACTTATTGTTATTCCTTTTTGGAATAAATATAAAAAAGGTAAAGATTTATCGGATTAGGGTGAATGGGACAAGCACGCAAAAAGCATTTAGCATCAAATTGATAACCTTTAGGCTGAAATGTAGCTATTGCAAAAAAGAGTCGATTTCTTGCAAAAAGACGTAATAGAAAAAATCGATGAAAATACAAAAGGTATACGAGAAGCAATGATTCAACAATAGCTAAGAGCATTAATTATCGACGGAAAAACTTATTTAAGACATAATAAAATTACAATTGATCAATTGACGGACTATAATGATAGATATGCAACTTATAAACGTCTTGGTGGCAATGGTCATGCAGATATTTGGGTTCAAAAAATTCGTGAATTACAGGTTGTTTAGTCACTTAATGATGCTGAAGCTCTTGATAATACAAAAGAATAAAAAAAATGGGGCGTCCATAAAAGGACGCCCCATTTTTTTTATTTGTACATTTCGCAAAATTCTTTTTGTAATGTTTGAATAAATATTGGACTAAAACTTGTTATTTGAATTTTTTGTCTTAATGCTTCGACCATCGCTAATTCGCATTCAACATCTTCGATTAGTTCTTCGATTTCTTCTTTATCGCTAATTTGTTCTATTTCTGCCCATTCTGTATATAGTGCTTTTTTTGTTTCTTCTTCCCATTTGACATATTTATCTAATGCCATTTTTAATGTATTTGTTACATCAGTTTGAGATACTTCGAGCGCGGAGCGAGAATACCATTCATTTGGAATTAATTTTTCTGGCTGTTCGGCGTTTTGTAAATCCATTAACATATGATGATATTTTAATACATGACATTTAAAATTTTGTAAATGTTCAGCTTCTTCGCACATCTGACATTTTTGCCATTTATAAAATCCTTTCAATCCTAAAAAATGAAAGAGGTCTGCCATTTCAGTGTGAAACATAACACCAGCCAACAGATGTTCACCAATTTTTATTAAATGAGTCATACAGGTCTAACTGTTACTGCGGCATTAGAAATAATCGCCGCATTTGCTCCTGTATTTACTACTGTTAATTGTGCAATATTATTAATTGCTGGGCAAGAGGGAAGAATTCGAATCATAGCTGTAAAACTATAATTATCAATATCATTCGCTGTAGCTATGGTCGTAGTCGCCGATGCCCCTTTAACAGCAGTTCCATTATTATATAAAGAAAATTGAGAAGTTCCTGTCGTGGCTGATGTGGCATTTAAATTTACTGATATAACATATGTACCAGCTTTTCTAATTGTAATCGTCGGAGTTCCAGCGATATGAGTAATTCCATCGCAAGAACATTGAACACCATTTGTATTTAAAACAACATCGCTATTAGCATTTACAGTTTGGCTGTCAAGAGAGTAGGTATATAACATTATATTAACCTCCTCTCTTAAACTCCGCATCCACAATAATTATTCGTCGCCGCATAAGGTGAAGAAGTTACATAGGCTGGACGTGGGACAGGCTGTAAAGCACCCAAGATATTTTGCGTTTGTAAGTTATTAGACAATGCAGAGCGAGTAGTAGAAAGTTCATCTCTAAGAGTCTGAATTTGATTCTGCATCATAGCGTCTAAAATGCGTTGTGTATTTTCATTCTAAGCAGTAATAATATCGCAAGTATTTTTTGCGTTTTCATAGCGCACTGCATCAATATTGCGGTTAGTGGTGCAGCAGCATTCTTGCTGAGCGAAGCGATTTTCGTTCAGTTGTGTGCCAAGACCGTAAAATCCATTGGTCATGGCTGATTGTAAATTGGTAAGATTCTGTAAATTATCGTATTTTACAGAACCCCAATTGTTCGCCGCATCGCGCTCAAAAGCACGAAGTTCAGAAGCAATTTCGCTCTGATTGCGGAAAACGTCTTGCTGGCCGAGTCCTTGGTATAATTCGGCTCTTGTCAACGCTCCTCTCATAGCATTGTTGCCGCCAAAGAATCCGCCACCGCCCCAGGCGAGTAAGAAGAACAAGAAGAAAACCCAAATCCAGGTTCCTCCTGCTCCACCAAAACCATTGTTATTGCCATTTGTCATTGCCATTGCGTCTGCTAAGCTAAATCCGCCATTTTCAAGTGCCATTTTGATTTCCCCTTTGCTTTATTTTAGATTATTTATTTATTAAACATGGATTGAAACTGTTTAAATTGTTGGAGCATTTGATTCATGTCTAAACCTTTTTCTTTGCAAATATTTAGTGCTATTTGCTGTAATTCTTCTGGTGTTTTGCCTTCCGCCATTTGCTGGGCCCTTACGAATAGTGGATTATTAGAAAATAGGCTTAGTGGGTTGTTGTTGCTATTTGTCATTTACAGTTCCTCCTCCTTGTTTAATCTAAGTTAATTGAGCACTAAGGTCGTTAATCGCCTAATTAAATTCTTCTTTGCTTACAAAATCCTAAGTGCTCGTCGGTTGAGGTGTTGATGGTAACTCTGTTAATTCATACATTCTAAAAACTGCCTAACCATTTAGTCCAATTTGTTTAGTATAAATTCGATTATTTGAAACATCGGGAAAATAGAACGTCGTACCATCAAAATCAATTGGTATTGCGCGTACCTCATCAAGTGAAGCAACGGGACGACCACGTAGTAAATTTTGCTACGTCGCCATCTGCGATTCCAAATAATTTAACCGTTGCTATTGTTGAGGATACATTCCGTAATTTGGAATCATATTTGTCTCTCCTTTGCTTAAAATATTGAACTTTCTTTACCCTCCACTTTATATACAGAAGAGGGTAAAGAAATTATCTACATCTGCCCAACGGCATCATTTAGTCGAGGTCTTATTTTCTTTTACCTGAGCCTCTATTAAATTCATAATATAGCTCTACAAGTCACCAGTTGCATTCGATAAATAATCTTTCGCATCTTCAGATAAAATTGCCATAATAGCACTATATGTCTTTTGAAGTGCTTCTTTTTGGGCCTCTTCAGTAAAGGCATTTTTATCTTTTAACGCATCAACATAAGTTTGATTTGTTGCAATAACACAGTTTGTGACAGTCTTGTTCAGCATGTCAAAATATTTTTTAAAAATTTCATTATCTGTCTTTTCTTTAAGTTCTTCATTTTTAATCGCAAAAAATTGAACCATATACTTTGTAATAAGTCCCAATAGAGGAATAATTACAACCACAAAAAGATTTTGTAAAATTTCAGTCCAATCCATAAATCATACTCCCCTTATTTATAAAAAATAAAATATTGTTTTGTCTGTGATCTTAAATTAGATTTTTTTGATTTTGCGCGAGCGACAGAACTTCCGCCTGGATCGCAAATATAGACATAGGTGTCATCAACTTTCCACCAACAAATATAATGACCGTGTTTTGTCCACACTCCTGGACCAACCGAACAAACAGCGTAAGCACCATTTTTAATCGCTTTTTCTGCTGTTGCATATGAACTTGTCTAAATGAAATTTGATGCTTTATATTTTTTAGCAACATATTTAAAAAAACCCCAAGAAGTACCATTGTCTTCCGTGCGAAACCCAGCATCAACAGCCAAAGCGCACATTTCAACTGGTGTTACTTTTTTATCCCACCACGTAGCAACAATATCTGCCATCGCGGTTGGACCGCAACCAGAATTTCCGATATTTTGAGTTTTATTATATGTATTATTTTTTGTAAAAATAACTTTTTTCCATTTAGAATCATATTGCTTATAATTTACTGGCTGTTTAGTGTTTGTTCTTCCACTGCTATTTGAATTAGAGCTATTGTTAGCAAAAATCGTTTCAGATAGGCCAAACAACGCTACCCATGTTTTTTGTCCTACGATTCCATCAGCAACTAAGTTTGCACTTGTCTAAAATGTTTTGACATGAACTTTTTCATCCACTTTAAATGTGCCATCATGAGCCATAGTCTATAATAAACATTCTAAGACATTAACCCATTTACCAGATGAACCCACTTTAATTGTAAGAGCATCTTTTACAATAGCGGCATAGGTATTTTTTCCAACGATGCCATCTGCCACTAATTCTTTATTTTTTTGATATGTCCGAATAGCCTATTCAGTATTTTTACCAAAAATACCATCGGCGTCAATTTCTAAGATATATTGTAAGGCTTTGACATATTCATTTTTTGAACCTTTTTTAAGAGTTACCATATGGATTGTCCTCACTTTCTGTCAAAATAAATTCTTCAGAAGCCCAAAATTTTTCTGGCTCCTTTTTGATGAATAAGTTATGAATCCAATCCATTATTTTCTTCAACATCATTATAATCCTCCTATATTTCGCCATTAAGTACTTTTTCTAAAATTAAACGACGAGTCTCAAGTTTAATTTTATTTTCAGTTTTTGCTTTATAAGAATAAAAACCTGAAATTACAGACGCCTCAACAAAGACTGATGGAATTAAATACTCTAATGGCGATAAATCATTTGTTATAACCATTAAAATAATTGTAAAAACCACAACTAAAACAGTTATAGACATAATTATAATACACAACAATTTACTAAAAGAAGTGCCACGACTGCTATCTGCACGCATCGCATCTTTAATATATGGATACGCCAATCGCGGCAAATCTTCTTCATTATATTGTTGCGGTTCCGAGAGCTTTCCACGTTGCTTTACCAACAATACCATCTACTTTCAAATTTTTATCTTTCTAAAAATTTCTTACTGCCTATTGAGTTTTAGAACCGAAATTACCATCCATTCCAGTTCTACCAATATCATAACCAAGAGCAACAAGAATGGTCTATAATTCTTTTACATAATCATTAATCATGCCTCTTTTAAGCATTGGATAATTTGTAAAATCTTTTCCTTCAGCAGGTTTTGTTTCTTCTGGTTTATCTTTTCCTTGTGCCGCAATTAAAGCTGCAAAAGTCTTTTTACCAGCAAGACCATCCACTTTTAAGTTATTGTCTTTCTAAAAAAGTTTTACTGCATTGATAGTTTCATCCTAATAATATCCATTTGTTGGCGTTTTATAATCCAATTCGCATAACAATTCTTGCAATTCTTTAACATCAGTTCCAAAGTATCCTTTTCTTAAAGTTCGTGACCCAAATTTATACTCTTTCAGTTGTTCTTCAGGATCGGTATTTGGCTTTTGTGCGGGATTTGAAACATATTCTATACCAGGAAATTCATACCAATCAGTCCATGGTCTATCTTTTAATTTCGTAATAATAATTCCTTTAGCGAATCCATAGGCTTCAACCACTTCGCCATTGCCAATATAATAACCAATGTGTCCATCTTTACGAACAGCAAGTCCAGGAATTTCAGGAATAGTATTAATTGAACCATAGTTTTTCTTTTTACTTTTAGCGTATGTAAACATTCCATTTGCACTTTTATCAGGACACCCATTGGAACCATATTTACAAATAATCTTTTTGCCAGTCCCAATAGCTTCAATAACACCAACGCCACCATTTGTCCAAACAAAACCTTTACCCAATCCAATACAATCGGCACACACACATTTATTTGCTATTGCTTTATTATACTTCGCCATACGACTTGAAGTGTAATGATTTGGGTATTGTTTAGATTTAGATTTTAATACAGAAGTTGTACAATTATATACGCAAGTTCCATACCAATATGGTTGTCCAACCATCTGTTTTAAAAAATTAACAAAATCAATATTCGTAAGTCCCATAGTTTTCTTTCCTCCATTAATAGTTGAGGCGTTCTCACCATAGTTGTTACGGATGTCAGTACCTGGATAATAAAAATTTAAAATATCAATATAAGTTTTACCAATAGACGCAGCATATTTGGCGCCAGCCTGGCTCATACCAACTCCGTGACCGTTTTTTTTGCCTTGGGAAGCGGCCCGATCCCATGGATCGTCACGCGCAATTAAATATGGTCTATCTCCGCCCCATACTTCTTTTGATGAATACGTGCGACCGCCATTTGTTGCGGCATAATTAGCATTTGTAATTAAAGAATTTTTATAAAATAAAACTTGTCCCTAAGTATCAGAAACAGCCTAATGCGCTTTATCATATGCAGTTGAAAAACGTGAAGCTCTAAACGCCTAATCTATACTGCTTTTGTCTGTAATATAGCCTTGTCTTTTATGTTTATTTAGAGCAAAGGTTCTGGCTGCTATCGCTTGCGCTTTTCCAGCTTCTAATGGTGCATTACCAATTTCTGATGGAACAACACCTTTTAAATATTCTTCAATATCAATTTCAATTAGATTTTTATGATAATAATTAATATTCTCTGAACGACTTAATTTTATTTTAATTATCATAACAATCAAATCCTTCGGGCGGAGCATTCGCTCCGCCCATATAAATTAAAGTTTTTCAAATTCAACACTTATTGTTCGATATCCATCAATAATATTATCGTTGATTTGGCTGATGATAAATTTATCTTTTAAATGATTATATATTGGCTTACCATCATTTTCCAAATATAAATCTGTTATTTGATTACCATTTTCTACAAAAGATAATAATAGTGGAATTGACGTCTCATCAGACAAAGATAAAGAAATCGTCTGATAAATTTTGTTTTCTCGCAAATAACTATAAGTGACTTGATTTACCTCAATAATATTTGCCTTGTCATTATTTAAAATAAGTTTCATAAATGTTTCCTCCTTATTTTACTCGAATCCAAATTCTATTATAAACTGGCACATTGCCACTGCCCCACGTTTCATATTCTGGAATTTCTGATACAATTCCAACAATACGGTCTGGATAAGCAATAATTTCTTCACGAGTCATTTTAGAAACCGTGCCAAATTTACCCGCGCATACAGCATCTCCAGCGTGGAATGTATATCTATCTTCGTCAGGATATACAAGAACACGTCCAGCAACAGCAAGCGGCGTTTTAGCCTTATCAGTTTCACCAATTGCAAAACCAAAAGTATCAGAAACTACACCTTCAAATGCTTGGAGTCGCTCAGTTGTCTTATGTAATTCACCACGATTATCTGAATAAACAACCTGCCCAGATGTTACTTGTTCTGTGGCAACTCTAAATTCAGCATAGTCATTCCAAACTGCGCCATATACTCCACCAGTATCAGAAATACGAACATTATTAACTGTTGTATTTGTACCTGTGCTATAATTGGCGTCAGTACCGTATACGAAATATAAATTATTATTTCCATTTAAAGTTCCAATACCCCAACTACCATCCTAAGTCTTTGCGGTAACTACCGATGCTGCACTCTAAATATCCGGAGCAGTACTCATATTAAAAGCGCCATCGTGTGACATAATAATCCAAGAACCACTATTTGTCTTTCCTGTAACTGGACCAGTTAAAGTGCCTCCTGTCAAAGGAAGATATACTTTATCGCTTTCACCCTTCATATAGTTCCATAAAGCACTTATTGGTCTTCGATAGTAAAAAGTACCGCCACCAACGGCCTAACTTACATAATAATCTGTGCCGATAGGAGTATCAGATCCAGCTGGAAGAGCACCAATGAACGCATCTGCTGACGCGTTTAAAGTCGCACAACCAGAACCACCATAGGCTGCTCCAATAATTCCAACATCAACTGCTTCAGAACCATCAAAAGACTTACCATTAATGGATAATGAATGAGCAATTTTATCTGCTATTGCAGCATTTAAGCAAATTCTTTTTGTCCCAGTAATATCTATATAGAATTTGCCTTCATCTGTGGTTACATAACAATAACCTTCAGTTTTTTTGCTTGGCAAATTTTCTGCCACGCCTTGTAAAATTTTAAAAAGAGCCAATCTTCAGCCCTCCCAACAAATCTTAATCTTCTAAATCTCTCCATAAAACAGCTTTTTGTTCAACAGCACTTAATCTGCCATAAATTTCATTCATAATTTCGGCAGAATAATCATATGCTTTATCTAAAGAAACTGTTTTATCAAGACTTTTTAAAATCGTCGCTTCACATGGGCGAGTGCTTAAACTATATGAATAAACAAAATCGCCATTGCTATTTTGTACAATATTATAAAAATGTAAAACAAATTTAATTTTACCAGCTTGCTTAGTTGCTTCTCGTCCAACTTGCCAGCAAACACATAATTGCCCATTAAAGGTAGTCGTATCAATACTTAATACTGGACAAATACGACCTTCTCCAGCCGCATTAATATATTCAATTACGCAAGTAGTTTTAGATAAATCTACATCGTCAAAGTACCTATCCATACGAAACCAAATTTCTGCAGCAAGGTGGTCATTCTAAACATCTAAAAAATCTGCATAATAAGAAGAGGGAAGTTTTACTTCCCTCTTCGATAAATCAACATCAATATAATGTCTATCCCCATCAGGATCTGGAATATTTAAAATTTCTGTAATAGTATCTTGCAGACTTTTTAGCGTATCAAACCATTTATCATTACCTGGCATTGATTACGCCTCCTTTATTAAGCCTGACCTTGAGTAATATTACCCTTATCGTCTACAAGGACAGAAAAAGTATTACTAAGTGCTGCAAATGAAGCTTGCTCAGTCATTGCGCTACCTTTTGGTGGAGTCACAACATGCTTAACATTACAGCTAATAGAATATTGAATTTTAGTACCAGCCACAGAGGGTTTTGGTAATTTTGTTAAATCAGCTATATTGCCGGTTTCCGTCAAAAGTCCAGGCATCTGTTGTTCATTATTTTTAGAAACACTCCAACTATACTTAAATTCAGATTTATGTTTCATACTAATTGCCCATTTTGGTTCAGTGCTTTCAACAGTAGCAATTAATTGAGTATTATCTCCGCCAAGCGCCAACGTTGGTTGTGGCAATTGGATAGGATACATTCTGATATAACATTCATTGTCTACTGTTAATTTATCACTTACAGTATTATTTACTCTATTCTGTGCTGAACAAGACAAGTAACCTTCGAATACTTCATCAAATTTATATGTCGCCATGTTACCATTCTCAATAATGGTGCTTCCACCTTCACCATTTTCATCGCGTTTAGAAAAAGTATAAGTAACTTTACCATTCGGCAATTTACCAGTCTCTTTATCAACAACAGCGCAATTAAAAGTAATATTTTTACTCGCTTTTTCTGCTTCAGAATAATACCAAGCAAAAGTAGGGAAATTATAATCAGCACCAAATTTAATATCTTTTGTCGCAGGAATAGTTACAGTATTACTATTAATATAACGAGTTCCTGCTCCGCCATTCTTTTCGGTACATCCAATCTTTACATAGTAATTACCGGCCTTATGAGCGATATAGTCTGCTTTGGTCTCTCCATTAAGTTGCTTACTACCATCAAACCATTGATATTTAAGCTAACTGCCTTCTGTTGGAGCTTTTGCAGCAACTTCAAATTTATATACACCATCGTGAACTTTGTTTCCAGATGTATCAATAGTAACCAAATCTGCCGGCAAATCGGTCGCAGCTGCTTGATATGCAGTCCACAATTCTCCAGCATCTTCTTCTGGACGCGCCAAATTATATTCACCAGCAGTAAGATTTGTTGTAATGACCGCAGCACTACCATCAAGAGAATTGATAACACCAGAATACTTCGGACGATTTATTAAAATATTTTCAATATCTAATTCTGGTTGTAAATCTTTAACATCTAAATCAAGAGAAGACTTAATGGAGCAAGTTGCCTTCTGCGTGCTAACACTATAAGAAACATTGCCACTATCATCAGTTGTAAACCAACGAACAGCAAACTCAATATTTCCTGCACCACTTGTCATGGCTTCGGTAATAACCCAGCCGAATAACAATTTATCTTCCGTAGCGTCCATATAAACACTTTGACTATTGCCTTTTGCCTGCGTGGAAGTATTGATCCACTGAATCCAACAATTTGTTGACTTTAGGTCAACCTGATCAAAGAAACGATCACTCTCAAAGAAAACAACCTCAGCACGAGTGTCACCTTTTACGCCAAGTCCGTAGGTAGCAAAATCCTTTGGAACAGAAATCGCTCTTGTTGACATATTAATTGTAAAACAAGGTTCGTCCAATGGGATTCTAAAATATTTATATTTCTGACTGCCAGTTTTAATATTTTCAAGAGCATTGAAATAGGTAGGCAAATCAACAACCGTTTCATTTGTGTCGGCAGCAATTTGCGCAAATAGCTCATCGTATTTAGCCTTTAATTCAGCATTATTGGGATCTAAATAAACTCGCATTATTCTTTTTCCCCTTTCTCTTTAAATAATTGTTCCATTAATTGAACAATACATTTATAATAACCTTCAATTTTTGAACCAAACTCTTTAACTAAATAGGTCTGTCGAGCAAGTTCAAATTTATCAGCTGTTAATACGGCATGAAATGTTCCTGTATAAAAATGTGTGTGCGTTTCGCAATCAATACAAAGAAGTCGTCCGCATATAGATTCATCTTTAATTCTAATTGGGTAGTCTAAAGATGCCTTATAGGAATAATTGCCAGCATTAATAAATTCAATAATTTCTGTTAATCCGTTTTTACTTTCTGCTACTAAAAAAATTTGCCATTTTCCTTTTCGCGGAAAATAAATATCAATATTGCTAATTTCTTGACCGGCAATTTGAAAATTTTTAAGTAGCACTTCATTGTTTGATAATACATCTATTCGTGCCATATTAACCTCCAAAATAAGCGGGGTTCTTATGAACCCCGCCAAGTCCTATAAGATATAAAAAACCATTAATTTTTATTATACAATTATGCCCATTATGCTTCTATTTCTTTCCAGTTTTCTACTTCAGCTATTGGAACTGTAATTGTCTAAACGCGTTCAATCCCATTAGTAAGAAGATGCCCTGACGAAGCAACTAATTTACATAATTTTATACAATAAATTCCATCAATGTAAACGGGGCTTTCAATAACCCCGTTTACACCAAGATAGCGATATAAATCATATCTAGTCATTCAAGTTCCTCCTTACTAAATGACTTCTACTAAGTTGCCACTTGGATAATTAGTTTCAAATGAACCAACCTTAGATTCAAATGTTGCTTTAACTTGTGCTGCGTCTAAATTCTTAGAAGCATAAATTGTAATTTTTGTTGGTAGATAATAATCAATTCCAGAAGGTCTATCATTCCAAATAACTGCATTATTTTCTACATATAGTTGGTAAATTTCTTGTGTTAATGGAGCTTGTTTTGAGCCAATAATATAATTAGACCAACCTGCCTGACTAAAAATACGACTTCCAATATAAGCAATATTCCCAGATAATACCAAAGTGTTTGGCCATTCATCAATTGATCCAACGTGTGCAGCATTAATAAAGGCACTTTCCATTGGAATTTTATTATTACCTAATCCTGCAAATGTTGGCAATTCTGAAATCATTGATAAATTACAGAAAGCAAATGCTGAGCTACCGATGGACGTAAGCGTCGTTGGTAAATCAACATAAATTAAATTGCTTCCTTCTCCATCAATAGCCTAAAAAGCACTTTCTCCGATTGTTACCAAATAACAAGTGCGTTCATCATCTTGTCCCGGCATACCTTGGAAGAATACGTGTGTAATGTTAGGATTCTGGAATAGACCATTTGTATTAGCTGAGCCATCTTGCGGAGTTTTTCCCATAACTCCAATAACAGGACCATTCTCATGTCCGTCTGCGGTTAAAGTATTTGGGAAGCAAATTTTCGCTGTCTTTCCAACAACCTCTTGTTTGATTCCAACATACCATCCTTTTTGAACAGTGTTCCAACTGTATAATAATTCATCAACAGTTAATGGATTATTATAAACTGAGTCTTCTTCAAACAACGGATACATACGCATTTCAGATTGCACTCTAATGCGAGTAATATCCAATGGAGCGCTACCGCTCATTGAATTAGTCCATCCAATAAATTTATAGCATTTATACAGCGTGCCAGCACCTTCAATTGGCTTATACGGACGGCCTTCAGGTGCGTGCATATATTCACCAGAATTGATCATAACTGGCTAATTTTTGAATATGGTTTGATAATCATATTCATAGAAATAAACTGGATATTGATGAACCGTATAAATCGCAACAAAAGTAACTCCATTAGGATAATCGGCTAGACTTAAACCAACTAATCCAGTTGTAGAATATACCTTTTTAGTTGCAACATCAGATGCGCTTAATACAGAACCAGCTTTTCGCACATCGCTTTCACGAATCTGATAATCTCCAGCTATTTCAGTATTTTTAACAACCATCATCCATCCTCGGAAATCTCTATGATTTCTTGATGGTGTTTCGCCATAATATGTAACTTTATTTGTTGAAGCAGTTTTAGAAACCTTTTGTGTATATAATACTTTACGAGCATTATTCTCATCGGCCTCCAAATATTCAACAAATGTTGCACGATAAGATTCTGTAATATAATTAGCAGTAATTTCAAGTTTCGGGAAATGCTCTAAGGTATTATAATAGTTAGTAATTTGTTCTTCATCAATCGGATGTGAAGCATCATTATTAACATGAATATGGCCGGAAATTAATGGTATAACCTTTTTCTGTGGATCAGTAATATCATCATAAATATCTCTAAAATAGAAATTCGTCTTATCTGGATATGTCGCGTCATCATCAAACTACTCACAAACTTGAGTAAAGAAATCAAGATTTGTAATTGGATTAGTAATTTCTGTATCTTTATAATACAAAACTCCATCGTATTTTTCTGCATTCCACTGCGTAGCAGTATATGCTGTAGTTAATTGTTCATAAGTATTATTTGGCAATTTCTTATAATAATTGGTAATCGTTGCAGAATTATATCCTTGGCTTGGATCAATTGCAGAATATTCAGACCAGTCAACATTTTCTAGACGAATTGATAATAATTTATCGCTCATGGTTGCTGTATCTGCATATACAATATTTCCAGAAATTATATTTTTCTTTACTTGATATAAGAAATTAAAAATCTTATAAGATTCAAAATTCATTCTATCATTTGAAATATATAATTTATCAATAAGACACTTAATTGAAGTATCATTTGGCGTGTCTAATTTATCTGTTAAATCTTGAACATATAAACCAATATTACCATCTACATTATCTTTTGCATTATCTTTAGATGTAATTAATTTAGTAAGTAATAGTGGCTGTAATAATGTTAAATTATTAATGGTGTTTGGCAAATATACTCGTTTTAAAATATTACCATTGGCAAAGCTAATACTTGGAACTTTTGTGCCAAGAGCCTTAAAGACTTCTAGTTTCAAACAACCACTTAAATCAATTGAGCCAGCAAGTTCATTTAAATTGGTTAGGTCAATCAGTGACAACAAACCTTTTCCGCCATTAGTATCTTTTAATCCGCCGCCAATAACTAAGTCTGTTGTGCTCATTCCTCTATTATAATATCCATCAGTTTCATTACCGAGCTATAATTCTCTTAATCTATATGCTGGGCTACAGTCAAATTCATTAAGATATTTTAAGCTTAAATCACCGAGGCTTGATAGATATTCTGGTCCACGGATATATGCCAATTGCTGAGACAATGCTACGGTGCCAGTCTCTTGATTTGCAACATTTGTTGGTGGGATTGGCTCAACAGGTTTTCCATCACTTAGTTTAAATGCTATAGGCGTTGTGGCATTTTTATCATAAACAACAGAAACATATTGAGACAAGTATGGTAAAATTTTAAATCTGGCATTAGAACGTAAATTAGATACCAAACCAGAAGTATTTGTTGAATCATTCAAATTATATCTCATTTTTATCTGACTACCGATTGTGGCTGGATCATATGAATAAGCCAACCATTCAGAATCAATATAATTAAAACGATTACGCAAGAAGGCATCACGATTCAGCTTTCTATCGCCCTGTAAGCAATAAAAATATTTTTCACCAACTTCCTAATTTTCTTTACCATTTAGATCAATATACCCACGCTCTTGAGAAGCTGGTGCAATATATTTAAAGTCAGCATCAATATTTTTCATTGTTTCAGACCATTTGTCAGAACCATCTGTGTCATAATAATTGGTTAGAATATCATATTGGAAAATACCTTTACGCAACAATCTATACATCTATTGAATCTCTGGATAGAAACAAGAGAAGAAGTTATCCCATAATGTGCTACCATTGCCAGAGAAGATAGAATCACCGCCGGTCAATGGCGTAGCATCTACGTCATAATCCCAATACACTTGTCCAGAATTGTTAATACCGAGCTGCGTATCCATATCATAAAAAATTGGATACCAAATATAGTCACCAGGAATTATATCCGTGCCAGAGATAGTTTGAGTTCTTGGTCCCCAAGATGCAATCATCATATTCTTTTGACGAGAGTCATACAATAGTAAAAACTCGGTCAAAACAAAATAGAATAAACAATATGCTTTGTCCCAATGTTGATCAAATTCAGTTTTAAATTTGCTCAAACGATAACGTGCATTATCAGTTTCAAATTTTTCATACAAAATTACATTTGTTTCTTGGAATCCTTGGTAATAATCGTCTATAGAGAAATTCATTTCTGTCTTAGCAAAATTAGCAGGCACACTGATCCCAATTTCATCTAAATTAACTATGGTATTACCATAATACCAATTATCATCTTTTTTATTAAATGTATATAAAGCAATGACTTCTTCTATTTTAACCTCAGATACATCTTTTCCTGCCGCAGCAGCGAGCTAAGCTTTAATAAAATTAATTAATTTGGTACCATCATCTGTAAAAGATGGATCAGAACCTGCGGGACTTGATGTTGAATAAGCAGCCTTTAAGATATGTTTAACTTCGCGTACTTTATATTCATTTCCTTCTTTTACATAATATACAACATCAGGATTTGCAATATAATAAGACTTATCTCTAGTGCTTGGCGCAATACTAACTTCATAAACAGCGTGTTCAAGTGGTGCATTTGTAGCAGCTTTTGTATCAGTAGAAGCTGTCCAAACCCACACTTTTTCAAGATTTTTATAATCACTCTTATATTGTTCGTTCACAGCTAAAATATCATTTGGGCGATTATTATATTCATCAATAATATTTACATCACTTGGCAAATAGCGCATTTCAAAAGATTTAGACGCTAAGAACCTATTTAGGCCATCTGCTTCAGTAACAAGAGTATAAAATGGCTCATTCGTATCTGCGCCCTTCGGTATCTAAAATTTACCCATACCAGCTTGGTTATCAGTAAACTCCCAACATTCAGCGACTTCTGCAAATTGTTTTGCAGCTTCAGAAATACCGCCCTCTTTAGTGTATGAATAAGGATAAGTAATTTCTTCAGTGACCAATAAATAGAATTGAGTGCCTTCTATTAACTTTGTAGAATCATAAACTTCAAATTCAATATTATATTTAGAAGTAATATATTTAGCAGTACCGCTATAATTTTCATAGCCTGGTGTCGCATTTGAAAGCGCAGCGACAGTAATTCCAGTATCAAGAGCTGCACCATCAGGTTGAAGATCTTGTCCACTGGTTGTCGGTACTGTTGATTGAGCTTTAAATATTGACCAAGTTCCATCTGCCTGATATTGCCATACATATACACCAGCATCAAAAGTCTAAGCGAATGCATCCATTTGACGTGCGCCACTTGTGGTTGGATTCATAATTGTTGAATTTTTCCACTTTAATGGCTTAATTATCTTATGTGCATTTGCTGGAATTGAACCGACATACCCCTTTAATGGGCCAACTGTCGCTTGATATGCCGCCAATGCTTTAACTGTATTAACAAGATCAGAATTCCAATACTAAACACAGTTTAATGCGCCATCACCAGTAATCGTTCCCTATAATGCTTCATCTAAACGAGCGCACATTTTAGCAGTATATGGTAATGATACTTGCACTCCTTCTTTATGTTCTGTAAATTTGTTAAGATTCTCATTACTAAATCCAAAAGTATCAGTATCTGATTTGTCTAAGTTAAAGTTATATTTTCCAATATATTCATATTCTCCTTTACTATTTTCATGGAAAATAATCATTGGAAAACCATATACTGTAGTTCTTAAATAACTATAATCAGAAGCTTTAATACCGAAGTCTTTAATTAAAGGATGTTGGACATCATAATCCGTGCCATAATCTTTACTTAAATTTTGAATTAAATTTGCAAGACAAGTATTATGCGTGCTGGAACTATCCATAAAATCTGCTTTTAAACAGAATGTAGATTCCTTATTTCCTTGCGCGATAGAATCAAATAAATTATATTTTCCTTTACTGCTTGTTGAAGAAATATAATCTGTTTTTGTATGTTCAACATCATCATAATATTGATCTTTGGTTGAGTCAAGTCCGTCCCACAACTCAAATTTAAATGGGCGTATGGTAGCTAATTGGCTATCGCCCTATTTTAATTTAATTTTAAAATTACGACGTGGGTAGCCTTCTGAAGATGTTCCTTGCACTTGACATATAACATTTTGTGCATGGAAATTCATTTTTGTGTTTGCTGGATTATAAAATCGCACATCAACTGCACGTTTTTCAATTTTACTATATGGCAATTTATCATCCAATTTATCAATTTTTGGAGAACTATTACGCATATCATATGTTTTAATTACCATTATCGGAATTAAACCACTCTGCATAGCAGCAGTAAAATCAATATCTTTACGAGTAATTTTATCAAGAATTGCTTGATTGCGATTATAACGATTCATCTTTTCCTCTAAACCAGTTGCATCGCCAACCCAGTTTTGAGTAATTTGGTCATAATTTAAAAATGTATTATACACGCGGATATTGTATAAATCAACATCACAATAGTTAGAATTAATTACAATTTCCTTCGCAGAGTTTTCAAAATTTATATCTTTATCAAAATTATAAACACCGGTTAATACGCTGTTGATATAGACATAAATCATTCCAAATTTTTTACCAACATCTACACCATTTGGATCAACAGCAAATGAAATCTTAACACGTTCATTATCAGTATAACGCACATTCAATACTGAAGTTTTACCAATAGCAAAAAATGCTTCTTGCGTTCCTAGCATAATGCCTTTATTATTGCCGTAATAAGATAAGAACGTGCCAGTGCCATCAGTAATAATTTCTTTTGAAATTGTTTCTCTATTCGGGTCATCGTCCGTTGGAGCTTTAACTGCGGTATATTGGACTAAGCGTGAATAGTTTGTAGCATTACGAACTTTAAAATCAAACTCATAAGTTCTTGCTTGTGCAGTTGCATTATTCATTGCCTCCAAAGGAATATGAACTTCGGCACCATTATTAATACGTAATACTTGCGTATCCTCATCGTTTGAATCATAGCCACGTAAATTAATCCAACCATTTGTTGCCCAATTAAAATTATGTAACTTAACTTCGCCAACTTTTACACCAGTTACTGCGGTAGTAATTTTATTATTCCATTGCGCTCTATTGAGAGCAGATTCTTTATTTGAACGACCTGCCGCGCTCAAGAATAAAGCACAACCATTTTTTTCTGGATCAAGATTAATTGCGGTATTATCTTTAACAGTAATACTAACTTCTTCGTGAGCATCGCGACAAGATACCATAAAGGTATTTAAGGTATTAACTTCATAGTCAACAATCTGCCATTCTGACCATGCTTTTTCGTTTGCGTTAAAAGTATCTGTTCTTGCTAATTTACTATTTGTATACAATTGAACTTCTGCGCTTGTAGGATTTTTTGGGTCATAAACAATATATTTTAATTTAATTATTGTATAGTTAAGCACTTCGTCTCCATATGGATTGTCAACCCAAATAACAGGGGCATCCGCGCCTTTATAATAACCGAAGCTGTATGTCTAGTCAAATAAAGTAATTTCTCCACCTTCAAGCATTCCTTTATATGACATAGTTGCTTTGACACGAACTCTGTGCCCACTTTGCGCTAATCCTGTATCAAGAATAAATGGCAATAAATTGTCTTGATTGGCTCCAAGATTACTGATGACATTATCTGGTTTATAAGGATAAATATCATCAAAAATATATTCGCGGGAAATTTTCATTTCGTCAGCTTTCATATTTGCACTAACATTAAATGTGAAATTAAAATCCGCACGAGTGCTAGTAATAACAGATTTTAAAAGATCGTCCCACGCTGCAGTTGGTTGGAATGTTACATCAAAGATTGTAAAACCATCATATTCCAAAAATGATTCTTCACGACCATCGCTTGGAGTAACGATAATTTTTACATAGTTTTTCCCTTGACCTGGTTGTAAGATAGAACCATCAAGAGTGATAGTAAACTCTTCTCCAACAATTGCTGGATATGGGCCTTCTGTTTTTAAAACTGGTGCGCCTTTTTTCTCACTGTATTCAATTTTATAATTGACCGTTGGAAGTAAATTCAGTGGATCACGCACTTTAAAAATCGCGCTAATGTTAGCACCATATCGATAACTACCATTAAAACCGGCAGTTTTTGTTACTGGGTCTGGGATTGCCATCAAGCGAACCTTGTCGTCACTACCTCCACCGCCACCACTGCCAGATACAAGAATTTTTGAGCAAACAACATCTTTATCGGTTATTTCATTAACACGATAAAAAGTGCTGTCAGGGATATTCACAATAATCATATCAGGTTCATAATGTGGATAAGGAGAGGCATTAATTTTTGATTTTGGAATAGTATATTTTTCATTAATAGTATCTACACCAATATCTTCTGAACTAGCGTGCCCATACAAAAAACGCACTCCATCATGGCTCATTGTATGTCGTTCGCCATCAATATCGCAAAAGATTTGATTTGTGTCTTTTGAAAAATAAATATTGCCATTTTCAATCGCAGCTTTAATAATCTAATCTTGCGTACCACGATTTGGTGTAAAAGCATCTTTACTAATTGCCATATCTATATCTCCTTCCTCTCAAAAAAAATAGGGCGGATTTTATTGTAAAATCCGCCCATAATTTTTATTTAATTAAAATGTGCCCCAAACGGTATCGATCACAATTGCTTTATTCTCATCAACAGATACATAAGCTGCTGAATTGCCAGAAGCCTTAACTGTAATAGCATTACCCTTGCTGTTATTAGCAGTATCTTTTACGTTTAAGGTAACTGTAGCACCACCATTAGCCACAGCAGCAGCTGTTAAACTTGCACTTGCTAAAGCAGTATCAACAACTGTTAATTCTGTGGTCTCATAGCCAGTTACGTGACCATTCTCAATAGTCACACCAGTAATTGCTGTATACGTAGTCTTAGCAGCGCCAGGAGTTTGAGCTACAGCCGTACCAGTAGTAGGAGTATCAGTTGTCACATCACCGTGAGCAATAGTAAATGTCGTGCCCGCAGCAGTAGCCTTCATTCCATCGCCAACAGCAACTGTACCAACAGTAGAAGTCTGATTGCCAAGAGTGCTCTTAAAGATAATGTTAGAAGTGGTAGCCGTAGCAGAAGCAATTGGCAAATCATCATTGCCAGCTGGCACATAAGTCCAAACAAGCGTCTTTAATAAGCCATCCGTGCCTTCATCGCCAGGTCCAGCAATAAACATATCACCAATTTGACAAGACTAAGAAGTCGCTGCTGTTGCACCGACAGCCTTATAGCTATAAGAGCCCTTATCAATAACAATGTAAGTGTCACCAAGCGATGCTGTAGTTGGCAACTGCTTAACTGTGGCGCCAGTAGCACCCATCGTGCCCTTAAAGGTCATTGCATTAGCAGCCTTTAATTTTGCGTCAATAGCAGTATCAACTTCGTTCTTGCTATAAATATCAAGTGTAGCAGTACCACTCTTAAATACAGCTTCTTGAGCACCATCAGCGCCATACTTCACTTTTGGTGTTACGGCTGTTGAAGTAGCAGTAGTATTATCTGCGTGAGTAATTTTTGTAGTAAAAGCGCCATCCGCAGCAAACGCATTGGCAACAGTTACCTTACCATTAACGGTAATAACATTATCTGCTTGAGAAACTTTCGCACCCGTGCCAACAATACCAATTGTACCACCTGTGGCGCTACCAGACAAAGCAGTACCATCAGCAGCTGTACCACCAGTCGTATTGGTCAAAGTAATGGCGGCTCCGCCAGCTTCACGAGCACCAACAGAGATAGCACCAGTAACAGTAGTATCCTTGGCACCAATAGTTACCTTGTCATCAGTGACACTGACTTTAACATTCGTACCACCGGCAACACCAAGAGAAGCGTCTTTCGTCTCTCCGCCACTTGTCATCTTGATGGTCATATTTGCGCCATCTGTCGCCGCGGTAGCAGTGAATGACATTGTTCCAATAGTCTCGCTCAATGTCTTTTGCTTGTTAATTTGTTTCCAATCGCGAGCAGCACCTACACCATAAGGTGTGCAAAGAATATTTTCAGCAAGACAGTAGTATAAAACACCATCTTTAGCATTCGCAATTGTTGGCAAAGCTGCAACGTTAGCAACTGTTAATACGTCACCAATACGAATACGAGCAAGAGCACCATCAGCGCCCTTATAATCAACATACATTGCACGAGTATCAGTAGTTACATACACATAACCATCTGTCATCGCAGCTGGTAAATTAGCTTCAAGACCTCTTAAAAAGCGGAGCTTAGCATCCGCATTTACACTAATAGCCATTAATTATTCCTCCATTATTCTGTAATAGTAGACCACACAATTGTAGCATTAGAAACTTTCTTATCGACATAATCAACAACAGTCGTGCTGTCTCCAAGATTTCCAATACGAGCATCTTGTGGTTTTACCCAATGTCCAGCAGCATTCAAAACAAAGTCAGTAGCTTTTTCGCCTTCAGCAAAAGCTCCTGGCACTGGCACTAAACCAGTAGCTGTACCATTAAATGTTTTTAGCTGAATCTTGTGATTTAATATATCAATATCGGCACCATCTAACTGAGCACCGGTAATGAAAGTATCCATAACCGCATAAAGACCAGACGCCTCAGTGTCTTCTCCTGCAGGAGCGCCAAGAGCTTTTTCAAGATTCCCTACGCGAGTATCAAATGCTTTATCAGCATTTTCTAAAGCAGTAATCTTGCCTTCAACTGCCTTCAAACCGTCAGCATTTGTTTTAATAGAAGTTTCAAGAGTACCAACTTTAGTATTTAGATTTCCAATAGAAGTAGTGTGTTCAGCAACCGTTTCTTGTAACTTAGCAATAGTGCCATCAATTTTGATCAGATTATCAACCGTTGTCTCAAGTGTCCCAAGACGACCATCAACAGCAGACAAGGCATCTTTCGTGGCATATCCACTAAGATCAATTTGTGGACCTAATTCAATCCACTTTTTGTCTGTGGTATAAACCCATTCATCATTGCCAATTTGGTAAACATCACCTGGCTATGGATTCTTTACCGTCGCTAATAGGCCAGCTACGTCTTGACCTTCTTGAAGAGTTAATTCGCCCTTAAAGCGGAAAGCACCAGCAAGAGCGCTCAATGAATTACGTAGCTCTGTCACATCGCCCTATAAAGCGGTAACAGCTGAATTTAAGCCAGCAGTAGTCTCAGTATTTGGCTCATACCAGCCCATTTCTGAAGCATTAACTGTTCTTAATTCTAATCCGGCCTTCCAAGGATTTGCCTCATCAACAACCTGTGCTTCATAATGACCGGGAACTTCAGCAACATATCCATCTTCGCCTGGAGTGCCAGATGCAGGAACAGTCTTAACCCACTTATAATACTTCTTGCCGAAATCCTTTAATGCAACTTTACCAGACTCATTGGTTTCAATTGTTACATTATCAAATTCAACTTTCCCAGCACCAATTTCTTGTAATGTGCCAGCATCATCAGCAATAATATAAGCAGTTGAAGTCTTTGCGGTTTCATTTACATAAACAAGAGTTTGACCAACATACGCCGTTGCACCAGTTTTGGCGTAATTCTGCATATCCTCTAAACTATACCATATAGCAGTGCTATCAAGAGGAATAGGATTGGCTCTCTCTATCGCAAGAGGTAGAGCCATGATGTTAAAATTCTTTTTAATTACAGCCATGATTTTTCTACCTCCTATTACGCCAATGTAATCTTATGAGACTGTCCAGATGTTAACTTGGCTGGCTTATAAAAATAAATCTTATAAGACTTGGCCGTGTATCCATTCGCACCTTCAACATCAACAGCTGTAGATACTGCATAATCAGCAGTAATATCAGCATTCATTGAAGTGGTGAGCAAGACCTCTTTAACTCCTGCTCTTGTGCTATCTGCGGGCACAGCTACAACGATGCCGACACCATCAGCACCATTAACAGTAACCGTAAGAGTCTTAGCACTATTATAAGCACCACCATTCGTTAAACCACGGATAACAGCACTATCAAGCGTATCGGTTTTAACTACGCCATAAAAAAATGAACGATAACCAGTAATAGCAGCAGAATCTTTTGACTTGCTTCCAGCTTGAATCTTACCAGCAGCGTATTCATTTCCAAGATTAGTTTTAGGTGCTACACCATCGCCATAAGTTGCAGTGGCAGTAATTTTGTAATTAGTATTATCACCAACTGTTAATTCTGGGAATGCTCCAGTAGCAGTTGTGAGTTCATGACTATCAGTATCAGCAACAGACCAGGCAGTCACAGCAACGCCAGTTGCAGGACCATATTGATATTTACCACTATTAAATGTAGCAGTATAATCGGGCGTAACCTTGGTACCAACCTCATAGGCTTTCATCTTGTTCGCAGTAATCGCAACAGATGGCTACGTAATAGTCGGGTTCTATTCTTTTGCGAATAAAGCCGCTAATACTTCTTTTAAATTCTTACCTGCCGCTTCCAAAGTAGCTTGTCCATTTGGTAAGTCTTTAATTGTACCGATTGCTTCAGTAACAGTAAAATTTTTGTCAAAATAAATATTCTCTGCATTATAATTACCATCCATAGCGCACCAATTAGTGCCATCATAGGTGTAAGCAGTAAAAGAATACTTATCTTCAGCAATTAACGTCTTAACTACAAAAATATCATTTTTAATCAAGCTAGCATTTTCAACAACACGAGCGATAACTTGTGCATCAGTTTCACCTGCTTGACGAATACCTTCATAGTGATTTGCTTGTCCAAGATTGCGGGCGCCACGCAAAAGCTCACCAGTATCTGTTAAAAAATACAAAGCGTTATCTTTAACGTTGCCCTTGAGAGCATCATAATCTGCTCTCGTACCATACTTAAATAAGACATCATTCGGCATATTCAAGTATCTCCTTTCTTAAATCCTTCTTTTAATATCAAAAGTAGATATTATCTATTAATGAAAAACGACCTCAGCTTATTTGATAAGAATAATCAATAATCAAGAAGTCATTTCCATTTTCATTATATTTTAAAAATCTTTGTAATGAGCGTCCATCAATCTTAATATTATAAATCGGCATATTTTTAATATTAGATGTATCATATTGCCACGTAACCGATTCTCCTGTAAGACCATCTTCAATTGATTCAATCTCTTGTGGTAAAATTTCTAACGGTGTGATTGTATCATTAAGATAAAACTTTAGCCCATAAATACAAGAAATTTTTAACTAAGTAATTCTAATGGTGTCACTTAAAAACGCCCCAGAAATTAAATCCTGCGCGGTCAAATTCGCAGGATAATTTCTTGCGTCTCCATCTTTTATATATCTAATTTGCGCTTGCTTAATCTTCATAATGAGTCTCCTTATAAAATTCTATCTGCCAATTTAGTTGCTGTAATTGACATCGTGCCACTATGTTCTAATGGAATGTTAAAAGATTTTACTATATAGTTTCCACTAATACCAGAAGCGTTATCAATTACTTTTATCCTTGTATTTGGTTCTAAATAATAAATTGGCAAACAGCTAATAGTAATCGTTTCTTGATAATATGTTTTTTCATATACGGTAGCATCTAATTCTTCTTTCGCACTTTTGCTCTATGAGCTAACCGTAAAATAATTGATCAAGCCACCAACTAAATTTAATTTTACATAATTTAATTCACTATTCTATGGCTAAGCATCAGTTGGATCTATAAAGAGCACTTCGGGAGTGTCTCTGAAAAATATCGCTTTAATGCTATCATCATTAACAACTTCTGGCCGACGGCCTATTACAGACATTTTATATTTATTTAAGTCCGCTTCCGCGCCAATAAAATCAATCCAAAACAATAATCCTTCTGGATTACTAAAATGAATAGTATCATTATAATAATTAATTATGTCTGGATTCCAATAGTTATTAGCAATCCATTCATTTCTACGCTTAATACGATCTTCAATCTAAGAATTTGTTATGTCTGTTGCCGTCTCTAACTCTTGCGCCGAACGCATATCATAAATTAGATGCCAAAAGGCAAGCATATCCGCATAATAACAGTCATAACCAGTATTCCAAGTGTTTTGCCATAATTCAATTTCTTCAACTAAAGTTTCTTTAACTGCGTAATTTTTATTATAACCAAATAAAAATTTTTTATTTTTCTTTAACGAATTTAATTCATCAGTATCTTTTGGCTATTTAAAAATTTTATCATCAGTATTATAATATAAACAATCGCTGTATGTAAAATTTTTATCACTGTCATAATGATACATTTTATTCTTATTTAGAGCAAGAGTGAGTTGATAAATAAATTCTTGACTTCTTGCGTTATCTCTCGCCATACGATAGATTAATTCTCGCCAGTCAACAAGCGTCTCATTATTTTTAACATCCTCTTTATTTGCCACAAAAGTAATCCCATCTAATAAACTTGTATATTTAGTCGGCTTATCATCAATAGCATAACGTAAATGAATCGCGGCTTCCATTGAAGTTTTACCCCAGCAAATAAAATCATTTCTAATATTTGTATAAGTAGGTCTATTGCTAAAAGAGTCTACAATCATAGCATTGCTAAATTCATATACATTTGCGGTGTTTTCAATTTGATTATAAAACACTTCATTTTTATCATTGACAACTGCGCCATTCCAAACAATATTGTGATAAATACGTTTACGCTAAAAAATAAATTTGCCGTATATGTCATAAAAATACTCAAATTCACCAAGCTATTCAACAACTTTGTCAAGAGCACCAGATACCGCAGAACCAGCATTTAATACTAAGTCTCCAGCATATGTTAAATCTGTCCGACGATAACCAGCAGTATCACCGAATGTGACTTCCTTAACAATGCGATACCATACTCCATTTAATTCAAATGGTTCCAATTCGTGTAAGATATATCCATTTTCAGATGACTCACTTGGCCACAACTCTTTAAATTTATCTTTAAACTTCGCAGCAATTCCAATACCTTCAAAAGCCATCTGACTTGTATATGTTATAAAATCTTTATTTATCGAAATATCGTAAATAAATAAGTTTTTATCAGTTAAGCGATAGTCTAATAGTTCAACTGCCACATCATCTAAATCATTAATAACAATATTTTCATATGGCTCAAGCGCATAAGTATGAACAAGATTTCTAACAATTTCATCTATTGTTATATAATCATAATGAAAACTTGTGTATTCATCTGCTGTGCCTTCATCAATAACTTCAATTTTTCCAAAATCATGATCGGCAAATAGCTACCCACCAACAGTCCCATCAAGCATACACATTTTATCTTTTCCTTGAATAGAGATTGTATTACCATTTGTGTTATTTGTTTGCGAGAATGAAGTTATAATAAAAATGCCTTGCTAAAACCAAATAATATCAGGATAAGTTTTATCTACGTAATTCTTTAATCCGATTAACACCACAAATTTTGTATTTAATCCCCAATTAATTTTATTTAATTGAGCATTCGTCGCATCTGTTAAAACATTAAGACTACAGGTGCGGCGAGTAGCAGAAGATCCGTCAATTGAAATTGAACCACCAGTAATATTTCCAGTAATTTCTTCAATTGGATGCTCGTCCCAATCTAATGAAATGATTTTAGCATATACATCACGTAAGGGGTATTGATCTAATTTTTTCAAAAAATTTTTATCATATTGCGCACTTTGAGTACCAATAAACATATTACCCCTCCTTTAATGCTGTAATTAATTCTTTATTTAAAGTCTACTTTGCAGTTAAATAAACTTCTTTTTTTACTTTAATCATATCTTCTGAAATTAAATTATTTAAGCCATCATTAATAAAAATACTATCTTGATCATAATTATTCTTTTCATCATAATCAATTCTTGTAAATTTTCTATTAATAAATGTGAATAATTTCATATCTCTGGTTGCGTCTTGTGGAGCAATCTATTTAAAATTATAAATGGCTGAGCATAAATCTAAATATGCTTGTAGTTCAGCGTTTTTAGCCTTAACAATAGCTTCTGTTGAGTCTTCTACAGCATAGTCATATGTATGCGCTGTTCCATATATTTGGACAACAACACCAGAAGATACTTGTAAATTAATTAATCCATTTACATTATATGGTATAGATGTATTTACACCACCTGCTGGTGCATCATCGCCAGTAATTGGTTTAGTAATATCAAATTCATAATTACCAAAAATAACATTTGTGCAATAGTCCTAAATCTCCACAAAAGATGAACCAGTATGTTTATAATACTTTCCATCTTTTTCCCAATGAATAATAATTCTATCGTTATAAAAATTATTATTTTCTATGGTATCATTTGCGCCATCAATCAAATTCTTCCATTGCGGTTCTAAATCTGAATCATTAAATTCAACCACTGGGAATAGGCGATATTTAATATATGAAATACTTGTTAATTTTGTTTTTTGTGTATTAAATTCCTATAATACATTTTTACTATAATAATGCTTTGTTGTTGTATCATACATTAAAGACTCATCAAAACCATTTGTTCCATACCCACATAAATATTGTAATGTAGAATTTGTAATAGAATTTAAATCATTTTGCGCATCAGTCTATAACGTTAAAATTAAATAACCTCTTTGGTTATAAACTGTTCCACGTTCAGCCTCTGTCGCAAAAGAAGCCAAGGTTAATGGGGTAATAATCGCTTCATTTAATGTAATTTCATATTCACCAGAACGACCAATAATAAAATTATTTTCGCCCCAAGTGAATGCTGTGCCAATTAAATTCTATATGGCATTACGTTTTACTGCTGGGTCATTCTTCTCGCTATTGCTTATTCCATATGTTACTGCTACTTTACGGCAAGGTAAACCCTCAGTAAAATCAAAAGATTTTAAATATTCTCTAACTTCGGCTTCACTGTTTCCAATGAATCTGTTTTCATCAAAGAATTGATACAAATTAATAATCTTGGTAATTTCAACAGGTTGCGAAGTTTCAACATCTGTCAACAAATTATAATCTTCAAGAGCAGATACAGAATAATCTGCTACTTCTGTTGCTGTGCAAGAAAAAGTATGAATCATACGACTCGTAGTATCATTTGGAGATAAAGAAATGTTTGTTAATCTTACCAAATAATTTCCTTCATAAGGTGATTTAAATAACTTAATTGAACCATTGTTTAACCAATCTAAAACCGCGATTTTAAATTTACGTTCTACCGCGATATTTTCATCAATAATATCTGTAGTTTCCATAAATTCGTCTGAAGTTAAAGATAATAGTTCATCTTCTGACATAAACATTTCATCATTGTCCATTAAATAAGAAATTAAACCAGAAATAGAAAATTCTTTATAATCTACGACGCCATTACGTAATACATAAGGATACTTGCGACCTAATGTTACTTTTTTAGATTCCTATACAACAGGTTTGAATGATGATACTTTTGGGTTAAATCTAATTCTTAATTGCCGTTTCCCATCATATAAAAACGCATCTTCAAAATATGGAATCACTACATCACTAATAACTTTTTTCTAAAAAATATTATTAGCGTTATATCTCTATAAACCATATTTATATCCAATGCCTGCTGCAATGGTATAATCTTTGATCTAATATGGTTCTGTTTTAGTAATAGTAGTATCTAATGAAAAATTACCGATAATATCCCAAATTTTATAATCACTGTCAGAAGACGTGCGTGTTAATAGGTATGTGCCTTTCAGCTATGTAGACCCCTGCTACCCAGTTGGCTTAACTAATACAATAACACCGCCATTTTGGTAATCAATGCCACCTTTTTCATAGTCATACTTTGTATCTACGTCCAAGATATAGCCAGGATTGCTGGAATCAATCTCATTCATTACAGCTTCATATGCGGCGGAATTTACTTGTAAATTATTGCTTGTTATAACGTTGTATACAATTGTGTAAGTATTTCCGCTTATTAATCCATGCCGAATTGTATAAGCATCTTGTGAAGATGTTAATTCTGTATCTAATTGGCTATTATGTAATAACCATCCAGAATTTTCAAGTTCATTTTCATCTCCATAAATAATAAATTGATATTGATATACTCTTTCAGTTGTGTCTTTATTAAAATATTGTCCAATTATTTTCTATGATAAAACAGTATTTACGGATTGAGATGTCATACCCACAATAGATGCTTTTGGGACATCTGTATACTTAATTACTGAAGTTGTTGAATAATACCCAAGTACTTTATTGGTGTTATAATAGGCAATTTGGACTTTATAAAAATTACCAACAACGAGTTTATTAGTAATTGTCTAATCTAATATAAATGTAATTTGATTTTTAGATAAATCATAACTAATACTTGGCAATTCTGCTAAAACAACATCCGTAGCAGTTGTCTTTAGTCTTAAACTGAACCCACTAATCATTGATGCGCTAACAGAAATATTCATAGAAAAAGGGACTACCAACTCTGTGGTAGTCCCAATTTCTGGTGAATAAAATGATGGTAGTGTTCCAGCTATATTCGGAGGATATAACTTAACTACTGCCATTTTTTTATTCCTCCTTAATCAAATCCATAAGAGCTGTAAGTTGAGCTGGAGTAAATTCAAGATTTTCAATATCAACCGCATCCACTTGTCGCAAATCAATATCTACTTCAAAAGTATCAATAGCCTTGCGAGCTTCAGCGCACTCTTTTTCTTTACCTTCTTTGATTTTAAACAAGTTAGGTCCAGAAGTAGCAAGAGTGCCATCATCATTGAATACCAAATAATCTTGTGCAAATTTGCGCTCTTGCTCAAGATAAAACTCTTCTTCTTTCTTTAAATTTGCTAAATTCTTAGCAAAAATAATACTGAGTTTAAAAGGCATCTTCATATCTTGAATGCCTTGAATCGCGTTGATTAATTCTTCCATTTTTGAATAAGTAATTTTCATAATCCTTTTTCTCCTTTTTTATTTTTTTTCAGCTGGTTTAGAATAGTAAGTAACTTCAGTGCCATTGTAATACCAATCTTTTGCAGACCCAGTTGCAACCACATATTTGCCTGCCTTAGAGTGATAGCTGTATAAAGTCGTTGATGAACCATATTTAGTATATCCACTTAGCACTTTATGGCTAAGCATTGCATCTCTGCAGTCATTCCAACCTTCATTATATTTTGCAGTATCTACGTCATTCTTACCCGCGGCATAGCCTACATTATAACCGGCATCATAATTTGCTTGTGCAGATTTAACAAAACTCTTACCATTAGTTAAAAATATTCTTATCTAACTACTAGGGGTTGCAATCTCAGTCCGAGAAACTTCAACGCTATTTGCCCCAGCATTATATGCTTTATTGTAAAAACCTGTCAATTTTATATATGCTGCGGTTTCTTGATTAGAATTGATTAAATTAACTTGTTTATCTTCTAACTTCAATGTAGCAGTAGCATAACTTTTAGTTTCTCCGTTTAAAAATGTAACTTCAATATGACAACTTGCGCCACTAACATTAACAATCTAGGCCGACTTGACCGCGGCGCTCTTATAAAAAGCGGTGTCGGCCATATTAAAAGTTTTTGTACCCTTCTTATTAGCAATAGTAATACTAAAATTAATTGTACCATCCTTATTCGCAGAAAAACCAATATCACTATCTCCACTAAAAACAGTGGGATTTGTAGAATTTGAATTTTTACTAACAACATTACCAGATTGAAAAACTATTTTTCCATCTTCCGTTTTAATTGTATCATCGTGCTAATGCATTTCTGCAAAAGCAATTCCGTCTGTTGTTAATTCATTGCCATTACCCTTTGTAACAACAACCTTTAAACCCTTAAAACCACCATTATCAATACCAGGTGTTGTAAATTTTATATCAACAATAGAGGAATTTTTTACATCGGTTAAAGCTTTATTTGCTTTTGACAAAGCCTTATTTGCAGTTGACATTGCCGATGCAGCAGCATTATTTACAACTTTAATTGCTGGCATAATATCTTTATCAATTCGCTATGAAACCCAGGCTCGAGTGGCGATTAACCCAGGGAGATGAGCTCCAGTAGCTTTATCTGTCTCAGTACATTCATCTACCATTGACATTCCGCTATTAGAAATAATACTCCCTGTACTATAAATAGACCCATTAACTCTAATACCAAGAGCCCAAATTTTCCAATCGACAAGATAACCTATAGTAGAAGTTGGTCGCATTAATACGCCATTATCTCCTGTATATATATATAAGCCATTGCCAGAAGACTAAGTATTATTAAAATTACCAGTGGTATTTTTAATAATTGCAATTAATCCGTCAGCTTCAAATGTGCTCTTAGAACCCTCTAATTTTGTTGTTGCTAAATAAGTTTTATAATCACGCGTATTTAACTATTGTGCATTAGAAGTGTCATCGCCTTCTGAGAAACCAATTGTCTAAGCGTCTGTGAAATATCCAGTATCTTTGCCATCTCCTACACTTGCTCCATAGCTAATGGCACCAAGAGAAGGCTTATATAAAATATCTCCTGGTGAAGTTCCTTCAATCTACATCCCAGCAAGATTAATCGCTCCCACAGTAACTGTAGAGGTAGATGTTTTAATAGATTTGCCACAATAGATAATTGCATTCTTACCATCAAAATAAATATTACCTTGCGAAAAATATGCTTCTCCAGTTTTACCATTGATTAAAGTATATGGATTACCACCATCTTTTTTAAATCCCATAGTGCCATCGGCGAAATTAATTAACATATCATATTTAGATGGCGAAGCAATATTTTCAATATAACCTTCACTATATAATCCCATCCATTTATTTCGACCACTTATAATAAAACGTCCGTTATCGAATGAAATAAAATTATGTTTAGAATTAATATTGATAATATCATTTTGATAACCACTATCTTCAAATTCTTTTCTAAATACATCCGTACTATAAATTTCATTATTATTTATAAACCATCCACCAATAGTAGCGAACTTAGTATAAAAATATCCGTCCGCTCTAATACCAGTCTAAATAATATTTTTAATATTACTAAATGATGCAGAAAAGAAATTATTATCCACTTTTACTTCTTCTTTATAAGTTTGATTATCTTTGTTGTAAGAAGTAAAAGTAAGATTAGGAATACTAGTCCCACTTGATGGATTCTTCTCTGGATTACCTAAAAATATTGTACCATAATTATTTTTCTATGTCAAGCCGTTATTGTGAATTATCCACGGTGTTGTGGTACCAATCTATCCATAACGTGCAAAAATACCACCGGTTGTTAATATTCCATTATTCGGGTCAACAATAAAATAATCATGACCTTCAAGGTTATTTAAGTATGGCGTAGCCCAACTATTTTGGCGCCACCATAAATCATCGCCATTTATCGCAGCAAAAGCATTTTTAACTTGTGGTAACTCACAATATAAAAAGTATTGCGAATATCCTTGCTGACCGATTCCATCCCAGGGTTCATCGGTAGTATCTAAATCATCAAAAGCACTAATAAGACGAGGATTTAAATTAATATAACACGTTTTCGTCGCATTGCTGATTAACGCATTGCGACCATCAAATTGGATGCGACCATAACCTGCTGGTCCAATAAACCCGGTGCCATCTGTTTTAAAACCAAATGACTGTTCTCCACCACTAAAGCCATATAGACCAGGAGTATCAAGAGAATCATCGCCTTTTTCGTGCCAATCTCCCATCATAACTCCAGTGAATCTATTTTTTGCATCTTTCGTGCCAGCAGAAATCATTTTCGCCAATACTGCGCTATTTTCTTCATCTAAACTTAAACTCTATCCATCCCATTCATTAACAAGAGAAGATGGATAAAGATTGCGCGCAAATGCGATTGCCTAAGCAACAACAACACCACTATCTTTATCTTCATAATAAATGTAGGTAAAATATTCTGGCGCAAGTAATTCTTCTGTCCATTGCTATCCATAAATAGATGGCTCAGCAATTGAACCAGTTAAATATTGTTTAGAAAAAGCTAAAGCGTATTGTTGAACTTTTGGACGAGTAACCTAATTACCTGTTGATAAAGTAAAGGTCGGATAGTCTTTATCTTTTTCTAACAGACGTAATACTTTAGTCGTATTAATCTTCCATTCTGGATAAATTAATATATTCTATTTTTCAGTATCAATTTCCTATACTTCAAAAGCAGAAGAATACCATAGAGGCTATTGACCATCTGATTTAAATTCTACTCTATCTGGACATTGAATATCATGTGATTGCATATAAGTCGCACTATTACATACCATTATACCACGTCGCACAGTTAAATCATATGTCGCAGCGCCAGATACAGTTACTTCAGCTACAAAAGGAATCGGCTCATTAATTCTTCCTCGAATTACATTACCTTGGAAGTTTTTATAATTTTCATGCGGTCGATTATCAGATGGGGCTTTTGTTCCTATAAATTTCCAAGTAAATTTACAGTTAGCCCTATCCTCTTCTGCCATCAGCTTGCCTTTACGGTTATACACTAAGCAATAGAGTTCGAAATCAGTAGCTGTGTCAACATAGTAATTACCCTCTGGAATACCAATTGAAATTACAGGAACGTATTCTGCGCCAAAGGCTTCTGCTTGACCAAATTGTAAAGTCTTTCTCGCCGTGCAAGTCCCATAGCCTTCAATATAGATTTCTGCAATAATGTCATTATTTGCATAACGCATATTGTAATTAGGCTTAATATAAAACCAGCGAGTAGCTTTTTTATATAGCTCAAATTGTGCGGTTCCACAATTATTAAAAAATGTGCTTTCTTGTTTAATTGTTTCGTCCAACTCACCATGGGATGAAATCATTGTGAAATTTTCAGGCCATTGCCATGTTATACTAAATTCTAGTTTATTGCCATCTAAATCAGCATATTCAGCAAGTCGTTGATAGCCATCTCGAGTATTGTCAGTATCAGTCGTTACTTTTATCCAAGGCTCAACATAATACCTAACATTCGAAAACAGCTAATTTTTATCATTTGCTAAAATATTATTATTTTCATCATATACATAAAAATCGCCAATAGCACTATCATCAATTAAGCGAGTGACTCCATTTTCATCTTCACCCAGTAACGCGCATCTTAAAATTACTTTATCATTTTTTGCTAAATCAGATTTTGCAGCATCAATATCAAAATAATTTGTAAAAATTAACACATTACTTGTAATATAAGTGCCATTATAATGAATTACCGCCTTAAACCTATCTTTAGAATGCTCAACATCAGGCTCAACATTTTTTATTAATTGACCGTCAACATCAATAGGCCGCCAATATAATCCTCCAAATTTATGGGAATATTTAGTCTCATCATATTCTACATTGTCTGGCGTCCATAACTCATCATATTTATACCAATAAATTTTCGCACCTAACGTGGCAATTTCATCCTGTGTATTGACCAGCTAGACACCTTTGTCAACCAAATGAACCCAAGCCAGTCGCAAAGTTCTTTCTTTCACACGGACTTCTTCATGCTCTGGGTCTGCGCCATATTTAATTGGGTTATATGTATATAGAATTAATTGTTCATCTTTATTATCTGCCATAATACCAAGATAAACATTTAATCCATTAACAATAATGTTTTTCAAAATTGATGTTTTACTTGATTCATCACTATACCATTGTAAAACATTGGCTTTCTATACGTTTTTTTCATCATCAGTTAAATCAGTATTGGCATCAATTTTATTTAGTTTATTCTAATATTCTTGAGCAAGAGCATCATAATCAATTTCTCCATATGGAATAATTTCTCCCATCTAATCTTTAAAATTATGATCTTGCCAAAAATAAATATTAATTGACTGGACTTGTAAAAAGTTTTCAATATTTAATAGAATTTGTTGAGTTGAACCGTCTGTATAAGCATATGGATTGCCATACATATCATTATCAGTAAAGAAAAATTCTTTTGTAATTTGAGTAGATTCAAGTCCTTCTTCAGTTTTACTCAACCCACCAACTACAATGCGGAATCCGTAATGGCCACTAATTGGCGCATATCCGTGTAATAAGGTTGTTAAGTCAACTTCAATTCCTAATCTTGTAGCATAGATATTATCTTTATCAGAAATAGTTCCTTGGGACGGCCACGACCAAATTAAATCGCTTTTAGAAATTTCTTCTTCAATACCATGATAAGGACAATTTGCCCAAAATCCTTCCTATTTATTCAAAGGGTCGTATTCAGTAAGACTATACAAGCCAAGAAAATTATCAAAAGGTAATTCAAAGTTATATGTATCTTTTCCATTATCTTCATCAGTTTTTCTGCCTAAGATAAATTTCTAAGCGTTAAAATCGCCATTTGGAATCTATACATATACTAACTCACCAGTATAATAATTTTCTCCTTTCTTGGCATAAGCATCATATGTCGCATTTTGACTTTTAACTTTATATATACCAGTGCGATTACCTTTTGAATCTGTATAAATTTCAACAATCTTACACTCTTTAGTAATATCAAAATTTTTAGATTCAACTACGCCAGTTGCAATTGCATATATAGCATCAAATAAATCATTTTGCGTATTCATCTTATCTGCCAACATTCTCATCTCCTTCTTCTCAAATCTATATTTTATAAAAAGAAGCGCTTATAAATTAATTAAATGGGGCCACATAAAGTGGCCCCGATATTCTTATCTTTTTGTCGTAATATATTGGGTTGCGCGATTGATAATATTATCAAAAGCGTCTTGGATTTCAGCACTATTCGTTGCATTTGGGAATTCCGCAGTAATATGTACCTCTTGTTGAATAGTATCGGCAGTGCCATATACCGAGCCAGCAGATATATTGCCCAGACCAAATGACATAGCAAGAGAAGCATTTGTAATATATTTATTTAACATGCTTAATGTTGAAGCGTCAAGAGCACGAACACCTTGAACAGCAGTTAAAATATTTTCAGTATCTTTGGCATTTAACACCATTTCTGGTCTTGATTTTGAGCCATCTAACCAAGCTGGACCAGTAAAATCAGCAAGGCCACCTGTCGCATAAGCCTTCGCAATAGTAGTGAAATTTTTCTTTGTCCCGACTGTCACACCTGTGACCGCCCCCACTACTGCCCCAGATTTTAGTATATCGCCAGCGTTAACTCTTAAAACAAGTTTACCAGATGCATCGTATACAGAATATCCATATCCAGGACCTGCTTTTGCTTTGACTTTCCTTGCAGCTTCACTGGGAGATGATGCCTCTACTGTTAGTGAGCCCATGCCATCAATCTAAATTCTGTATTTCTATGTGTCACCAATTTTTTTATCGTTATTACTTTTGCTATTATCTCCACCTCCGCCGCCATCAGAACCAGCATTAGTTTTACCACCGGCGCTTGGCGCAGTTGTGTCACTAAATTTACCAGTTCCAGATGATTTAACTGTGCTGGGTGCAATAGCATTAGACAGTTTTGCCTGAGCTTGGATAGTCTTTAAAATGGATTGATACATACTCTCATATGTACTAATAACATTTTTAAGTTTACCCATATACGTATCCCAAGCAGTAGTAGCACTATGAATAGCTGGCAACAAGTCTTTATTTAAACTATTCGCGGTTTTATTTGTCTAATCTTGAGCATCTTTTGTAACTTTATTATAATTTGTCACAGAATTAGACATTGAATTATAATCCAAATTAACTGCCGTGGTTACTGCGTTAATACGAGCCTGCATAGTGTCCATTGCCGCAGGAATCTAATTTGCGCAAGCATTTTCAAGAGCCTATTGCAATCCTTCTGTGTCCTGAATCATCGTCGCAATAGTTTTATTTAGACCATTCTTAGCATTTTCTGAATGCTCAACCAATTGTTGTCCATAATGTTCAGAAATTGCTAAGTTAGATGTAATTAAATTGTCAGAAGCAATTTGATATTGTTCTTGAATAAAATTCGTTTGCTCTTTGAATTGATTCATTACTGTCTATATTTTATCATATTTTTCTTCTTCTGTCAAAGTTTGATCTTGCGCAATTTCTTTAATTTTAGACAAAGTATTTTGATAAATTTCTAATAGCTGTGATTCAAGGTCTTGGACACGATTTACTGCTAAATCATTAATTTTTTGTAAAACATCTTCATATTCCTGTTGTTTCGTCATAATGTCATCTTGGTCAGCAGTATATTGATATACATAATTGCCGCCAGAATCGCGTGTTAAACGAACTGTGCTTTTTGCATTTTGCGCTTCTTCTAAAGCGATTTTCTTTAACAGTAACTCATATTGAAGCTGATTCATTTCAATATCATATTCTGTTAATTCATTTAATTCACTTTGTTTATTAATTCTATCCTGTAAAGCCGCAAGCAAATTCTTGTTGACTTTAGAAGATGTTTCATTCATTGTTTTTTCAATTTGTCTATTTAATTTATTTACTTCATATAGTTCTCGGGCAGAAGTTACATAACGAGATTGCTCTTCTTGATAATATGAATAAGCATCTGCAAGGTCTTGCATAGAATTACCTGCACCAGCAATACGCTCTTCTAAATCTTTAAAGATAATTTCAATTTCATTATTAAATGCTTCAGTGATTTGATTTAAAGTAGATTCAGTATCAGACAAAATATTAGAATTTACATCCGCTATTGTTTTTTCTAAATCTTCATATTGTTGACGCTCTGTTTCTGTTAGTCCTTCTGCGGAGTTCATTCGATCTAAATAATATTGCTCTTCACTTCGTAAAATATCTAAATATTCTTTCTACATCTCAAGAGATTGTAAATTATATTCATATTGAGATTCATAGAACTTTGTTAAATCTTTTAAGTTAGAACCCTTGCCGATTAAGCCAAGAATAGAGATATAAGAAGACATTACTTCAGACGCATTTTTAACTTTTTCAGTTTGTTCATCAAAAGCATCAGAAGCCATTTCAAGTGTATTGCCATATAGCTCTTCAATTTCTTTCTTTAAGTCTTGAATATTACTTAAATTATCAAGAATTTGTTCGTTTACATCTTTAAGACCTTCTACATAATCTGCCTAATTTAATTTACCAGAAGCAAATGCCGCGTCTAATTCTTCTTTTGACCGACCTAAAGCATCAAGATTACTTGTAGCAAGTTCTGTTTCACGAACAAGGTTGTTCATAACATCTCCTTGCTTTTCAAGCAATTCATCATAAGTATCATTTAAATAATCTAAGAAATCTTTTTCGGCATCTGTTATATCGACGTGAATTTCGACTTTATATTGGATTCCCTCAAGTGTTTTTTCAGAAATTTTATTTTGTGCTTCGAGTAAATTGTTTTGTTGCTCATAGATTGTAGAAACAGTTTCTTCATAATTCTCGATCCATTTTTTCTTTTCTTCATACCATTCGTCCCATTTAGTTTTTTCTTCTTCCGCCTATTCTTGCTCAGATGCGCTCATAGCATTATATTTATCAACAAATTCATTATATTTGCCAATGATATTGTCCATTACCTAATCATAATTTTCAATATTGCCGAATTCATCAAATACCGCGCCCAAAGAAGCAACACGTTCAGTATCAAGAGAAAGATACTCTTTTGCTTCATCAATGTAACGCTGATAAGTATCACATTGTTTCTCAGTTAAAGCAATTTCTTGAGAAATATAATCAAGATAACCCTTGCCGTAAACGCGAGATTTCTTTTTGTCAATTTCATCCAATTGATTTGACAAGCGGTCAAGAGTTTTATTAACGTGATGATAACGTTCTTTTTCATCTTCTGGGTCTTTTCTATCAATCTTTTTAGCTTTTCCGCCACCTCCGCCACCATTGGACTTTTTACGGCCACCTCCACCAGGAGTAGAAATCTTTGTCGTACTGCCAATTATCGGAATTTTAAGAGCATTGTCGGTTCTCATAACATTTTTAGAGCTGACTGTATATACATTTCCATTAGAGTCTCTGACAGTAACTGTACCTTGTTCTGCATCTTCGTTGACCATTGTAACATCTTGCCATGTAATATTTGGTTCCCATCCAATGCTATTCAACGCAGCAGTAATTTGTTCTGCGGTCATTGTGCCAGCATTTAATAAATCATTCATATTATTAATAGCTGGTGCAGTATTAGCATTAACTGTAAATCCTATCTCTTGACCGTCCCATTGATCGAATTGATTTTGGAACATATCTAAAATATTAATAGTCTGTTCAACGCCATCAATATTTATTGTAACCGTCGATTCAATTCCATCTGCTTTTAATAATTCAGCGACTAAATCATCTTCAATTGCATCTTGCGCAGCCATTGCTTCTTCTTTAGTGCCCTCTGCCATTTTTTTCATTTGCTCTAAATGATCTTCAACAAATTTATTTGAAATTTTAGATATATCCGTATTAAAAATTTTCGCCATATTCTATTTCATTCCAGTTAAGGCTTTGCTATATTCACCACTTGATGCCGCGGTTTCTTTTTTTAATATCTTCCAAGTCTCTTTTGATGTTTTTTGTAAATTTTCAAAGCCATCCTCGGCAGCTTTTGTTTTTCTTGCCACTTCCAATACTTCACGTTTTAATTCTGGCGTTAAACTATTAAAATCTTCAATCGCTCCAGAAGCATTATATAAACTTTTTGCAAAATCTATAAATTCCTATTTTGACATTCCAACGTATGTCGCCATCTCTATAGCAACCTAATCAATATCGATAGCGTTCTAATTAAAACTGGTAGCGGCGTTATTTGTTTCATTTACTGTATCTTGTGCTTCTTGACTATAGGTTGAACCCGCATAAGCAGAAAACTCGCCATTGCCAGTAAATTTAGCAGCAAAATCTTCTGCTGCGCCAATCACTGTCTCATAGAATTTTTCAGCAGCATCTGTTTCTATTGATGTAATTTTCTATAAATCTGTATCTGTTAATTTATCTAAATTTTCAGCTGTTAAGTCATTACGACCTAAAATCTCATTCGCTCTCTTTGCAAATGAATATAAATCAACACCAGAAGAATTTAGCGCTTCTGTAACTGTTGAATCACCTCTATTATAGGACAATGCGGAATTTGCCCCAGTTGCATTTGTCGCCGCTTTGTCAGCCTCTTTTTGATTTTTCTATATAATATAATCACGGTCGGTTCTTTCGTCAATTATTTTTTGTTCATCTTCTTTTAATCCAGTATATCCTTCAACATTTTCACTAAATTTTTTAGATGCTTCATATATCGCCGACAAGGCATTGCCATGTGTTGCGCTATTTATATTCATGAAAGCAGCACTTAACGAATCAACAGAATCAAATACTCCATTAGTAAGTTCTTTTATATCAATATCTTTAAATAAAGCTGGCAAATATGATGAAAAAAACTTTGCGGCACCCTCAGTAGATGGTTCAAGATTATGATCATTACGGATTTTATCAAAATCAATCCAGCCATTATGAATATACTATAAACCAGCAGATTGCCTTAAATTAGTAGAAAGCTATTCATATGATCCATACGATAAATCATCCGCTTTAAGAGTCCCATTCTAATAGGCTTTAATAAGTCCTTTCGCTCCACCCTTGTATTGATTTGCATATAAACTAAAAGTATCAAAATCAGAAACTAAATCTTCACCAATACTTTCACCCATTAAAATTTTCGAACGTAGACTCGTAATTTTATTAAAAGCAGATTCCCATGTATTCACAAATTCTTCTGCCAATTTTTGCTCTTCTTCACCAAGAGAGGAATAAATATCTAAAATTGCATCTCTTGATTGCGCTGCGGCAAGAGTTGTTTCTTTTGTTATATCCACTCCCATTTCTATTAATTCGGTTTCTAGCATATCAGTTATTTCTGACGTACTTAATTTAGAAGTATCAAAATCACCTTTTGCTACTAAATTATTCCATGCCTTCGCAATGCTCCCAAGAAGATCTTCATCTGTTATTCCGTGATTTTTTAAATAGGCAAGATAATCTTCTTGCTTAGATAAATCTAAATCACCAGACCGATGAACTTTACTAGTTCTTTGTAACACACGATTTGAGCTCTATAAATCTTCCAGATTCTTTTTTGCTTCTCCATATGCCGTTGCCAACTCCTCTCCAGAAGTTGCCGTCTCGGTAGCAGTTTGTGCCCACATATTTGCCGCAAGCGCTCCACGCTCAGCTTTAGAAGCAGCGTCGTTCCAATCTGCAAGCTATTCTTGAGAAAATAAAGTCATATCTTCTTTTGATAATTCTCCAGTTAGAACCGCACTTGACATCGTTTGAGCTAAATTTTTTGTTTTGTTCGCTTCTTCTTGTGCAGTAGCTTGACGAGCTTCCATTAAATCAATCTATTTCGTGTAAATATCTAAAGCCTATTGCCTTGCATTTGCTATATTCTGTTCTTGCTATAACAACATATCATTATATTCTGAAACTTTATCATAATAATTTAATTCTGCTTCTAATTTAGTATCAGCATCATATTTACCCGTAGTATCATCCATAATCTCTTTATAATGAGCTTGTTGTTTTTCATTTATTTGCATTCTTGCCTAAATCGCGCTATTTTGAGCTTTTGCAATTGTTGTTAACTAATCCGTTTTAGACATTTTTTGGAAAGTTTCCATATCAACATTTACTCGTTTTAGAGATTTTTCTAATAGGTCAAATGCTTTTGAACCTCTTTGTGGCAATTCTTCAATATCAATATCAGACAAAATAGAATCCATTTCTTCAAGTTCAGATAATAATTGTATTGTATCGGCATTATTTGTAATGGCAGATTCTTGTACTTGAGCACCAGTCGCATTAAGATTCTACCAAGCTCGCATTTCTTTTTCATAGTCTGCATAATCTTGATCTGTTGAGGTGCCATCTTCTCCACTGTGTTTTAAAGTCGGTTTTTCGGCTACTTCTACTGCTCTTTTTGCCCGTTCTTCTGACGTAGAATTAATTAAAGTGTCCATATCCCAACCAAAAGCATCAGCAACTTTTCTCAACTCTTCATCATCTGTTGGCAATTCTGTAATAGCACTCCCTAACCTTTCGATACTAGAAGTTACAGAATCAACTTGTGAAATAATGGCCTACCATAGAGCGTTATTATTAAGTGCATCATCTAAATCAATTCCAGCCTATTCCGCAATTTGAGTGATCTAATTAAATTCGTCTATAACATCTTGGCTAACACTGCCGTATCCTTCATTTTGTTTTTGGGTAATAAAATCTGTTAAAGATTTACCTTCATTTTCCTGAAGCCACCGCTTAAAATTATAATATGCAATTCGTTGTGGGCTAGTTAAATTGCCAAAATTAACATCAGATTTAATTCCATAATTACCATCTTCATCCATTTCAACTATGTCTGCTAAACTTCCATATACCTTATCTTTCTTGGCATCCTCTCTTGCTGCAAGTACAATTTGTTCATGGGTAAGATCTTCCTCATATTTATTTTTAGCTACATAATTATTTGCTCGATCATCTGCTATTTCTTTTTCTTTTCGCGCCGCTACTACGGCATCCGCCGCTGCATCTGCAGACGCTTGTTTATAATCTTCTGATAAAGATTTTAAATAAGCTGCTTTTTCTTCGTAAGATTTCTAATAAAAATTTTCCCAAGAAATAATTCCATCTTCGCCCCAATTAAAAGCATCATGTAGCTAAGACATTTCATCATATGACATATCTTCCTTTAATAATTTTTGACCTGCCACCGCAGATTCATATGTTGTTTTTGTCCGAGATTTTTTCTATTTTGCTGAATTAGAATCCAATAATGCGTCCATATATTCTTTATCGCCATTTTTATATGCCAATAAAGCCGTTTCATCAATATAATCTAAATCATATCCCTGAGATTCTAAATCACTTAATGCCTATCCAGCAGCATTTAAATCACCATAAATTTCATATGCGACCTATATTAACTAAGAGTATTTTGATAATCCTGAATTCATTGATATCACAGTATTTGTTGCTTCCTGCGCCATGTTAGCGATTTCTTCCTCTGTCTTTGAATTACCATAAATATCTTTAGACATTTGTACAAATGTATCATAGGTTTCTTGATAATTTTTAAAAAATGCAGTAAAATCATAACCGTCTATACCGGCCTCTCTACCAATATATCTTTGTGACTCTTGATTAATAATAGAAGAATTATATTCATCTATTGCTTTCTCATACCGTTCCATTTCTGGCTATAATTTCTCAATAATATTTTTAATTCCTTGATAATATTTGTTATCTAAATCTACTCCCATGTCAGTCATTTGGTCATATAATTTAATTAAATCATTATACATTTGATATTTATACTAAGCACTTGAATTCTGGCCAATAGCCAATTCAGCATATCCATTATCAGTTAAAAAATAATCACCAATATTTAAATCATTTAAAACATCACGAAAACTTTTTCCAAGACTTTTTCCATTGTCTCTTTTTAACATGTCGGTTTCCTGGCCACCGCCAAATTCATATGTTAATAAATATTTCCCTAAATCTCTTTTGTCAATATGCTAATAGTCACGAACATATCCTTTTTCTGTTAGTCTATCCAATCTTTCAGCGTTTGTTGAACTAAGAACATTTGTAAATTTTTTCTAATTAGCTTTTTTCTTTTTCCCAACCATAATACGTCCACCAACAGTAATAGCACCACCAGCAGACTACGACAATAAGGCGCTTCCATTACCACCAATCATATCACTTACTTGTAAGAAATTTTTTCTTGCTGTTTTTATTCCACTTGAACCCGTATCTTCCCAATCTCCGGTGGCAATTTGTCTTAATTTATCAATTAAATCTTCATAATTTCCAGTTAGCCCAGCAACTGCCGCACCAGTTATATTATATTTATCTGCCAACTCTGCTGCCGTCGTTGCTAATTCAGCATCCATTTCAACTGTTCTGTTTTTTGTATTATATAATGTATTAAATTTTGTTATTAATGCTGATATTGACTCGTTTTGTTCTGCATTAGCAGAAATCTATTCATCTAATTTTTGATTATTATAATCTTTTACTTCTTGCGCTAATTTTTCTGCTCGCTCCATTTGGCCAATGAAAAAACCGGTTACCGTTCCCAATGCGCTTGCTGCAACAACCCAAGGATTACCGCTGGTTAAAGCAGAAATTAAATTAGTAGCACCACTTGCAATATTGGTAAATTTTGATGTTATAGATGAATCATCCCAATTAGACATTAAATTTGAAAAACTTGAAAATGATGCTGAGGCAGCACTAATGCTTCGTACAACAGTATCTAAACCCTATTGTAAATGCGATATTTTAAATGAGTCTGAAGACAAATCACTATTAAACTACTTTATAGCAAGTGCCAATGCATTCATCTAATCTTCTGTTAAATCAGCCTATTCTGCCAATGCTTCTAATTTACTTCTTGGTATAGCTAATTTTTCTGATAAATAGTTCATTGCAGAATCGACTCCACCATAAGCTACATCTTCTAATCTATCCAATTCTGCAATAATTTCATCAAATGCACCAACATGACCTACCTAACCCGATTCTTTAATTTTATTAAATTTTTCAATTAATAAATCAATGCCAGAAGTGTCCATGCCTTTCTAAGAAAAAGAAGTTTTTAAAGCGGTTAAAGACAGTTCTAATTCCTAAACCGCAGACTCAGACTTTTTAGTATCAACATTTATAAACTCTACAAAATTAGCTTTTGCGTGCGCCAATTGCTAAGTGGCACCTTCTAATTTTACCATTCGATCAATTAAGGCGTCTAAATATTGAGTAGACTATTGATATTTGCTAGTATCTAACTGTTGTCCCTTAAATAATTCATTCTAAGAAATCGCCAAAAATTCACCATTTTTATAATTTGATCCTTTACTTGTAAGAAGAGCTTTCGCCTCTAATTCTCTTTCTCTCTAAAGGGCTTGTGTGCTTTCTGCATTTTTAATATTTTTATAAGCTCCAGATGAATTTTTTGCTTCTGATAAATTCCCGATATCTCGCAAGGCTTTTTTCTATTTGTCTAATTCTGCGTTATAATTTGTTTGTTCTGATTTTAGCTAATTAATTTTTTCTGCCTATTTTGAAAGTCCATTTAGATAGCTTTCAGCGGCCTCTCTCTATTCCGCGGACATACTTTTTTCCATTGCTAAAAATTCCATACGTTTTTTTAATAGAGCATTTGTTGCTGTCAATGCTTCTTTTGTACTATTGTTAATTGCTGGATTTGATAAAGCTTTTGAAATTTGACCCTGCATTATTACATTAGATTGTTTATATTTTCGCTAATCAGTTGTTTCTGAAAACAAAGATTTAACTTTTGCTTTAAATCCTATGCTCTTTCCATTCTAATCCGTCATATTAAAGCTTTTTACAAATTGCCCAACTTTTGTTACCATCCCAGCAACACTTGAAGCAATTTTACTTGAAAAAGCTGTTGCTAAAGCACTACCGACCTATATAACAATTCCTTGTAAACCACCCAAACCTTTAATCATTTCGTTAACAATATCAAGGACTTTTGACATAGTTTTTGTCGCAGAGATTAAACCTTTTTCTGGAATTAAATTTTGATAAATACCTTCTAAAGATGCTTTAGCTCGTTTACTCGCGGCTTCCCAAGATTCTGCCTAAATATCTGCCTATTTTTGTAGCGTCCCTTCTGCTCCGCTAGCAATATCTATACTCTTTTGATACTTGTCTGAATTTTCCATCAAAGCCATTAATTGAGTATATTGACGTTTACCAGCAACAACTTGTGCTGTAGCAGTTTTTTGAGCATCTGTTAATGTATTCCATTTTGCCATTAAAGACTCCAAAATATCGCCCATCTCATTAAGGTTGCCATTGGCGTCTAAAACATCGACACCAATTGACTTTAATTTGCCAGAAACTGTACCAAGAGTGGTTCCATCTTCTAAGGTTTTTCCTAATTTTAAGTCACCAATACGCGCAAGAATCGTTTTAAAAGAAGTACCAATAGATTCTGGCGCTTCACGAGTTACAGAAGCAACAGTGGCAATAATAGAAGACATTTGTTCCATCGAAACGCCAACCGTATTTGCAGTTGCTGCAACTTTTTGCATAGCCGTAGCAATTTCTTCTGTGCTGGTGGCTGTCGCCGCACCAAGAGCTGCCATGATATCAACATATTTTTCTAACTCTTCTTCTCCAACTTGATAAGAATTCCAAACTGCCGTTAACATCTCAGACATTTCTTCGGCGCTCGCGCTAAAAGCAACATTCGCAGCTTTTGTTGTAATAGCTGCTTTCTTGGCCACCATGTCAGCGCTATCGCCCTATTGGAAATAAATTAATGAAGCATCTGTATATGCTTTTGTTGTTGTTGACAATTGTTTAGCAGCTTTATTAGCCTAAACTGCAAATTTCGTCATATCATCAGCGCTGTATCCAGTAACGATACGAATATCATTTAATGAACTATTTAAATCTTTAGCATAATTTATCGCGCTTGATAATCCACTCTCTAATCCATGAACAAAAGTAGATGATAATTCCCACTTAACAGTATTTTTAAGTGTAGTCATCATCTTGTCCAACATTGTTGATGTTTTTGTTATTGGAATTTCCATCGTGGCAACTGCTCGACTTAATGCTAAAAAAGCATCTTGCCCAAGTGCTCCGCAATTTAAAAATTTTTGACTTAGCTCCGTTACAGACGTGCCACTATTCTATAAGCTTTTATTTAAATCTGAAAAATTCCACTTGCCAGTATTCTCATTAAACGCTTTAGATAAATTCTATTGTAATAAATTTGCCGCACGCGCTGCTTCACTTAAATTACTGCGAATACCTAAATCTGACTCCGCACTCGCTTTTAATTTATCTAACTAGGTATTTAAGTCCTACAATGCTTTTTTAGCTTGTGAAGTATCTGCATTAAAACCTATAGTATACTAAACTTTATTGGCCATAAATTAACTCCTTTCTCTCCATAAAAAAAATCCGCTTTCGCGGATTTTTTTATTATCCAATTTTCTCCAAAATTTCTTTTACCAAACCCACTTTATCAGGTTGGTCAAGTGTCGCCATCAACTCATCTACATTCAACTTAGTGGCATCATAATCCTTGTTAATCATCTTCATAACACCAACAAAAGAATTTTGATATGCTTGAACTGCTTTGGCACACTTATTAACGCTTTTCTCAACATGCTCCCATTCCTCAGTAGGCATACCACAAGATACAGCACCAATAACCTTATTCATAACAAGTTGGTCAAATAACTTTTCTGGTTGCTCCATCATCTTATCAGTAATAGAAATATTGCTATAACAACGAACAATTTCTAATCTAAAGAATACAGCCAAACGTACTGGGCTAATGAAGCCAGTTTCATCTACTGAATTAGCAAGAATTCTTTCAATCATAGCGGCCTTCTTTTCAAGAGGAAGATACTACTCTACAAGAACTTTCTTGCCATTAATTTCAATTTCTTCTGGTGGAATAGATTTAATTGGGGTTACATCTTTTAAACTGATTTTAGCCATACTAAAATCCTCCTTTTTCACTTCACTATGTGTATTATAACAAAAAATTTTTTAATTGTCAAGTTTAAATATTTTAGAAGAATTAATTGCAACTGAAATTTTAGCGGCATGAATCTATGAATATACTTTTGCAACACGATCCCAAGCCGCGTATTTTGGGTCTCCTTCAACAAAATTATTTTCTAACAACGCAACTTTATATCCCTATCCACTTACGCCCTATTCATTGTATTTCATTGAAATTGCACCGCCAACACGACCAGTGCTTGCTTTACTAACTGCATCAAAAAGCTTCTCCCAAACTTGTTTTATAGAAATAATACGTATTTCACCGGTCAATATATCATTTACTACTAAAACATTGGCAGAGTCATTGATCAAATTACCTTGTAAATCAGTCCTAAAAACATCACCTGCGACAGCTCTCATCGCAGCTAAAAGCTAAGCATATTGAAAATAACTCTAACGAAGGCCGTTAAGATCTGCAGTATCATCATCCTTATGTTTGGCAAAAATTTCTGCATAATCTGCGATAACAGAGGCATCTTCTTGAGATAAAATTGTCAATAAAGATGTATTATTTACAACATGTATCCAGGCACTACCTTCATGTCTAAATGAAATGGATTTGGCGCTAATTCGCAATTCCTCAGAATGATTTTTACCATCTTGAACGGTAAGTGTTACGTCAACTTTACCCTGAGTTGGCGTTCCTTGTATATACCATTGAGTATCATTATTTCCACCTGACGCAAAAAGACGCCCAGAAATTTCTTTATTAAATTTATTTTTATCATAAGTAACGTACGCACGTTGAGCACTCTTTACATTTTGCTAAATTAATTGCTAAATCTATGCCTCAGAATAACCTTTTAATGTCGTAGTTGATATTGCCAATATCTATTCAAATAACGTGCCTTGTGCTAATAATAAAGCTTTAGTCGGCGCTAAAATAGAAATACAAGTATTAATAAGAATTCTTAAATCTTTACCAACGTTTTTAGCTGTAGAATTTTTATTTGTTAATTCTTTTAACTACTATACAATATTATCTGTAAACCTATTATTTGGATAATATTTCTAAAATAATTTTTGAATATCTTCAGACATATTTTCTATCTAATTGGTAGCAACATTCATAATAGTTTTTAAACTTTTATAGGCCGTTTTTTCATTGCGAAAATCGAAACCAGAACCTTGCCCCTCAACGGCAATATTATATAAATTATTAAGACGTCGCCTAACTACGTCAAGATCAGAATAGTCTCTTGCACGAATTCTTCCGATTCCAGGCTATCCAGATGTTGATATTGCTCCAGTTGAAAAATCAATATTATCTAACATATCTTTAAGAATTGCCTTCATATTTTCCATTAAAACCGCTCTGGCAGTACCCGCCTTCCCACCAGCATTACTTGTTAAAAATTGTTTAGTAGAATTTATTTTTTTAGCCAAAATTTTTAAACTTGCGTCACTTGGCGCATGAGTATTTTCAATTTTATTCCCAATCGCCTTTCGCTACTAGTCTAAACGACCAGATATACTCTTGATATCTGCATCAGCAACTTTAAGATGTACATATCCACCTGTAAACATAAATATTTTCTCCTTAACTCAAAGGATTAATTTGGTCTTCTATACCGTGAACAGCTCTATAAATTAATGTTAACCCCATCATCTAATCATTTAATACCAAATTATCTCCCGTAATTAAATTTATTTCTCCAATTCCAGTCAATTTCTTTTTATTAAACATAGCATCAAGTTCACCAGCAATTTTGTATGGACGTAATGCAAAATCTCCTAAATTCCAATGGTCTGGATGGCACAAAATATCAAAATTTATATTACAATCTCTAAATTCTGGATTTGTAGGATTTGGAGTAAAATGATCAAAAGTAATAACAATATAATTCGGACAATTGGTATCAATACTAATATATGGAACAATTTTAATTTGATTATGTAACATTCCAAATTTCTATTGTTCTGTTAAATTTGGACCTTTTAAACAGTCTTTTTCAGTATAATATAATAATTTTAATAGTCTTTCATTTTGTAAAACTTGATTTACAATTAAAGATAAATCTTTATCCATCGCCAAAAAACTTGATCTTCTTTTTTCAAAAAAATCTTGGCCAGTTTTCATATTCCTTTTCCTCCTAAAAAAAAATAAGGGAGATACATATTAGTATCTCCCCTATATTGTCAATTAAGGTACATCCTCAGTTGCAACCTCTTTACCAAATCCATCTTTATCTTCCACAATCTGAATTGCCGCAATAACCTTCTTCGTCTTATTAAAACGAGTATACTCTGGGAATGCGTCCAAAGTGAAAGTAAAAGTAGAAGGATCACCAGTAGGCGCCATTGTAAAGGTAAAGTTAGACTGCACCTTACAGTTTGGAACAATAAATTCTGCAGGATAGTCGTCACCAGTAGATTGATCACGCCACAAAGTGGAACCTTCAAGATAATAAGAACCACCGAATTTACCAGCTTCAATATCAATCTGCTTTACGCCAGACTCGGCCTTAACATAATAGTCAACATACACAATAGGATTGTAACCTGTCTCTTCCTCAGTCTTGAGCTTATAATTATTAGGCTCAAGAGCAACAAACTTATCAATGCCAGTCTTGTGCGCTTCATTATACTTAGTAACAGCACCGTCAATCAAAGCCTGCACACCAGTAATAGTCTTTCCAGTTGGAGCGGTAGGCGCACCATTTCCGCCAAATAAAATTCTCAACGGAATCTTATCTGCATCAATGGAGCCATCTTCCTTCATGATCATCAAGTACATTTCTGCACCATTCTCAACAGAAGGCACCTTCTCCAAAACAATTGCATCATTTTTAACTTCAACTTGCTGTGTGGTATGAACATAAATTGGTTCACCTTCAGTAGCATCCATTAAACCAGCACCAGATAGAATTGAGAAGCTTTCTGGGCTAATCAAAGCATCTTCCATAGTAAATGTAACCGTGCGGTCGCCTTCCCAAGCAACCAAACGTGGATTACCCTTACCACCCTGAGCATATACTGTCGTAGCTTGACCTTCCAAGCTAGAAGTCTTTAGTGATTCAAAATACATTACTGGCGCATTCTTTTCAAGGTACAACTTGCCGAACCATCCGGGCGCACGCTTTTTAAGAACAACGTCGCAAATTTCACGAACACCAAATTTCATGAGTGTTTTCCTCCTTTAAAAATTAATGAATGTTTTTCATCCAATCATCAGGTTTAGAATCAGGCTTACCGCCAGCTAAACGTGATTTTATATCTAAATCCCACCCAATATATAAGCTATATCTTTCTATTAAATCATATAGCTAATACACTGTTAAGTCTAAACAATCCGTTAAACTCATAGATTCTAAACCCACGGTGAGAATAGAAACATATCTTGATAAAATACTCGAATTTTTTTCACCCTTCGCTCGCATTGTTTTTGCGCGAGCGGCCATTAGTTTCGCGGCGATTTTAGCAGCACGTTCACCTTTTGGGTTAAATCCAGCATTCTATCCGCCAGTTGTATTATTTAATCCGCTAATCTCTTGAATAATTTTTTTTAATACCTCAAAATTAGTATCATTAATCATAAAATTATGCTATGTATTAGGGTTATTAAAAAAAAGACCATTTCCAAGCGGACTAAATTGTACAACGTAATCAGGAAAGAAAAGTGTCAAAATAGACAATATCAAAGACTTTTTGTCTATTGATGATTTTTCATCTTTTTCACTTATCAATGCCATAAATATCTAAAAATCATTCATATTAGATAATCCTCTTATGGCCTCGTTTTCCTAATTTTTAGCAACGATAATATCTTTATTAAAACAAAACATCTAAACCCCAAAGAAGTATTCCTCTTCTCCGATTAGAGCAATTTCTTTAATTTTAGGTTGATGAATTGTTGTCTATAAATCGGGAATTGGAATATCAATACCAGCTATTAAGGCAGTAGCGTTTTTCCCGACTTCCATACTCCATTTTCTCCTTTATATTAAAACAAAGATTCAACAACGATTGTTTTTTCTAACATCCCATAATGTAGAATATAAGAACCGCTAATCATTGCTGTCCATGTGACATCAATCGAGCCATCTTCTAATATATTATATTTTAATACATCTTTAATTTCTTTGTTATTAGAAGCTGGCAATGTAATAGACCATTTTAAATTCGGCGGGCCAATTACAGTATAATTTTGTTTTGTTAAAGGCTTAATAAAAGTATTGCCTATAATCTGGTATTCTTCTGGTTCTTGCTCTGGATTTGGATCTACGACTTTTATTAACGGTTCATCAGACTTACAATCATAATCTTCCATTGCAACTACTTCAATAATTCCAGGTGTGCTAATATTATCTTGTACCTGAACTTTCCAAGTTTTTTCCATAAACTAAAAACGATAATACCTACAGAATATCTTATGATTCTATTCTGTATTCGGCATATAAATGTCCAGCGACCAATTTGGAACGTCAGCCACAAGACCAGCTTTCTAAATGGTATTAATAGTAGTTTCAACAGGACCTCTAATCGCCGCCCATATTTTTACTTTTTCTTTAGTTTCTGGGTCAACAGCCTCAATCAACTAACAACGACGAATATTTCCACGAAAGTAAGCCAATTCACTTAATTCTTGTTTATAAATAATCCAACGCATTTTCGAGCCTTTCGGCCATTCAAATACGTCTCCAGGCTTAAATTTATCTGAAAAATCTACAGATACGATCTTTTCATCATAATCAAATTTAATTTTATCAGGATTAATTAAAGCACGAACATAACCAATATCCGTGCCTTCTTTATGAATCCAAGCTGCCTAATAAGAATATAATAATGCTCGATGAAAAGATTTTAATTTATCTTGAACCATGCGCTCATGCTGGCGATCATTATTAGCAAAAGCCGCACGAAGTTTCATATTATTTAAGTTTTGCATTTAATTCAGTTAATAAAGTAATTGCACCGAATATATTTACTCGATACACCATAAAATTTTCTTCGGTTCGCAAACCTTCTAATTTTGTCATTAAAATCAAAAAGTCAAGCTGATCGCCAAATAACTCATGCAAACCTCTTAATTCCACTAAAACAGAATCTAATTGTTTCTGCCAATCCTCTTTATGTTCTCTCATTGGAAGCAATTTCCAAACTTGATTAATTAAACGAGATAAATCAATACTAATATTAGATTGCGGATAGTTTAATCCATACTTATCAATCATGAAATTGGCTCCCATTGAGATTTATCAATAGTGCCATCATCTTTCTATATCGGATCCCAGTCTGGCCCATTATCAGATCCGCATCCGCAACCGCATCCAGATGTTGAACCATCGCTATTGGTTTTAGTTGATTCATAATAAACGCCAGTATTAAAAACGTCCCAATTAGATTCAACTTCTCCGGTAATAGAAGAAAAGCGTCTACGTTTATATAGACGCTAAGCATGAGTTGATTCTCGAATATTTTCTGTTTTTAATGAGAGAAGTTTTGACAAATGATTAGCTTGTGAAGTCATCTTAAAATCTGAACCAGAATACTTCATTCGCGTATTCTCAATTGAATCAATCTGGCGATTAAGCCAACTTGTTTTCATTAAAAGAGCAAGAATGTTAATTTCTTCATCTGTCAAATTGATTTTATAAGTTTCTTTTTCCTCATCAAACGCATATAGCTAAAAGCGAGGAAATTCAAAATAAGGAATGGCATCTAATAAAATCTGTTTAGCGTCTCTAATTGTATCTTCATAGGTAAGTTCCATATACATATCATCTGTAATCTTACCTAAAAATTTATTAATAATAACGCTAAATGGAGTCATAGATTACTCTCCTCTCGCTACAACCTTATACTGTTTTGTTGGAGTCACTCGACGAGCTTTTTCAGTTTCAGCAGGTTGTTCTACCGCGGGAGTGGCGTTCACTCTACGCTTCTTCTCGGGAGCTTCCTCAATATTCTCTTTTTCTTCTTCCTCTTTAACTTCTCGCTCATGCTGGATAACAGCAGTTACGTCAAAACCAAGCACTTTTTTGATTGCTTCGCGCTTGCTATTATCATTTAGCGGAAGTTGAACTGCCTTTTGCTAAATCATTTCTAATACTCCGGGAGGCGCAAAATCAAGACAATCCAAAAATTCATCAAGAGTTGCAGTTGTGAGCATTCTAATAATGCCCTTCTCGTCCAACCAATATTCTGGTTGTGGCACGCCCATTAAACGTCCAAGCACTTTTTTATCTTCAACAATAAGATAACCAGCAAGTAATTCTGGACCACCTGGCTGATAAGTGAGTTTTTGCAATTCATCTACATCGACTTGCTTGACTTCACCTGGCGCAAATGTGCGACGCACTCCTCCATCAGGAATACTATAAATAACCGTATTATTGCTACGATTCTTTACATTTACTAACATATTAATTTATCTCCTTTTTCTCAAATATGGGGAGGGTTGCCCCTCCCCGTTAAATCAATTATGGCCGTTCTTCTTCTCCTGTTCCACCAGTGGTAGCATTTACAGTCTCAACTTTATAGGGATCAAGAGTATTGTAACCAGAGGTGAACATATCAGATACATTAAAGTGTCCAAGCAGTGAAGAATCCTTATAGCAGCAAATATCATTCGTCATAATGACGCCAACGCCGACCTTCTTATAAACCTGAATCTCACGAGAACGGTCCTTGTTAATATATTCATCAACAATAGTATCGCCCTCAAATACAACCTTAACAGGCTTGCTATCTGCACCAGCTGGAATAACCCAACAATAGCCAGCATCGAACTGCTTCTTAGTGTTAGTTTCATCGACAAAGCCCTGCGGCAAAATTACAACAGGATGAGTCTTATAACGAGCAAAATAGTTGCTGTTCCACTTTTCCTGCTTCATGCTCTCTGTCCACATATTTGGGTCAGAAGGAGCCATCTTAACTGCAAATTCATAATCGCAATAAATAGTTGGCTCGCCATACATAGAAGCGATAACAAGCAAGCGATCGAAAGCCTTTTCATCAAAACCATTAGCAACAACGATGTTATTGGTTGGTAGCTGATAAATACCAGAAGCAAGAGCTGCAGCAATTTCCTTCTAGATCAATTCATCCATACCTTCCATAATAATCGCAGTTACCTCAGCGAAATCGGCACGTCCATCAAGGAACTCTTCGAAGCCAATCTGTGCAGCTCCGCCCATAGCGCTGGTAGGCACTTCAAAGTAGCTCTGTCCGCCAAGCTTGAATACTTCATAGATACCAGCCAAGCCAACACGAGTCACGAATTGCTTAGCACGACCGCGTCCCATCCACTTACGCTTAAAGGACTGAGCCTGGCCCTGCTTCAAAGTAACTACTTCAGCGAACTGAGAATAACGATCCTTAATGTTGCGAGGAAGCACCTCATCCATCGTCTTCTCAATTAATTCAAAAATCATATTCTTGTTTGCACGATACTGTGCCCAAGAACCAGCATATTCATTTAATTCCTTACGAAGAGTCTCATTTAAAGCCTCATAGCTCAAATTCTCTCCATTGAAACTATAAGCAACTGGATTGGAGCGAGTAGCCTTAGCCGTTGCTTTCATCAACTGCAAAAGTTGTTCTTTATTCAACATAGCTTTTTTCTCTCCTTTCCATTACTGAATTCTCATTAGTTTAACGCCGTGTTGCATAGAAGGCATATTATAAACCTTAACAACCTGCCATAACATACCAGTCTGAGAAGTCGTCTTAGTCAAATATCCATCTGTACCAGGAGCAAGAATATCACCGACAGCAATTTCTCCAACCTTTTCCTTAATGGTATTAGTTGTAAAAATATCGCCTTCATGTGTCTTAAATACACGAGGAACCATTACAGTGCCAGCTGGCATTGCTTTAGGATCCCAATTATACTGAGTATACTCGGTACCTTCTGCATAAATTGGGTCCAAACCACGATCAGCGCGAGCCTTATTGATTTCGGCATATTCTTCGGCACGATCACCATTTGCCTTACCAACAGTAAAGCCAGCATTATACTCGTCATTACCTACTGGACTATAAACGCGTGCATTATAATTTTCACGAGTCATAGCGAAATCTTCATCAAGGTCACGATCACGATAAACCTTAATTTCATTATATACTAACATCCATTCGCCCTTACCGGTGAAATTCACTACGCCCTTTGCATAGTCATACTTTACAAACTGTCCATTTTCAAGAACCTTAATGTCCTTATCAGCGGGCAACTGAGCATAAATTTCGGCAGTACGCTGTGCTGATAGATGATTTGGTTCTACCTGGCCATAGCCGCGGTCGACATACTGAGCCACGGGACTTAATCTCTTAAAAGCCATTTTTTGCTTCCTCCTTAAATTAATTCATTTCTTTTGCGGTGTTGCGAACTGCCTTAATCCAAGCAGGCGCGAAATCACCATCATCATTGTCACCCAGCGTATACACTGTTGGGTTTTCAGGATTTTTATCCTTTTTATCTTCGTCAAGATTAAAATTAACCTTGTTACGAACACAAATAATAGAGAGTTTAGCTTCAATATCATCAAGTGAATACTTGTCAATATTGTCTAAACAATCCTTTTTATCAGCATCAGACAGCATATAGAAACTCTTAATCATATCTTCCTTGGCAGTTCTTTCTGCTGATGCCTTAAAGGAACGAAGGCTAGTTACTTCTTCTTGAAGTGCGTCATAATCCTTTTGAAGTGCGGCGAAATTCTTACTTAGTTCTACATACTCAGGAATTTCTTCCAATGAGAACTTTTTCTTCTTTTTCTTTTCATCCTCATCTTCATCTTTTACAGGATCTTCTTTTGACTTTTCATCCTTCTTATCTTCTTCAGAATTGGACTTATTCTTTTCATCAGTTTTGCCCTTTTCTTCAGGAACTTTTTTTTCTTCTTCCTCATCGGGCTTTTTCTTGAACTCGTCTTCAACAACAGGTTCAATCACTTTATTATCTTCCATTTGAATATTTCCTCCTTCACTTAAAACTGCTTTAAGCTCATTCATCATACTGAATAATTGTTGCTTAAAGTTTTCATCAAGAGAAAATGAGAACTGTTTAGAAATACTGGCTCCTTCAAAACAAGGCTCAAAATCTTCTCCTAAAATGCACAATTTTTCGATAAGTGCTTCATTGATTATAAAAAATTCTGGATACCCATTATCCCCTGCTGTCCAAGAACCTTTCATATCTTTATTAAGTTCCATAGACTGGTTATTTCCTTGATCAACCACTCGTTGTGATTCTGGATAAGCCTTAGTCCAAATATATCCTTCAGTACAAAGATATTCGTGTTCAACGCCATCATCAGTAAATTTCTAAAACCAAACTTTGGCATCCATACTTACAAAACCATAGGGCTTAGTTATATCTTCAATTTTAAAATCACTGTTAGTAATTGTAATTTTTTTGCTATGTTCTTCAAAATCCTCGGTTTCTTCATTATAGAAACCAACAATTGGGCATCCGGGCAATGATTTTGCCATCTATGTAGCAACATCTTTTGTAATAATACTACCATTACGATTTGGTTCATTACCGACATAACACACTTTAATTTGCACTTTTGAAATTAAAGGATTTACCGGCGTAAAACTTAAAAACTCACAAGTGTTAGCAATAGGAATACTAATATGCGGCATATAATTTCTCTCCTTTCTTCTTAACTCATAGACTCTTTATTTTGAATTGTCTTTTCTGATTTCTCGCTATCTTTTTTTTCTGGACGACCAGCTTCTCCATCACTATTTGTTGATGTGGTTTTTTTACCAAGTATATCTTCACTGCTCATTGTTGAGCTCATAAGCGGAGGAATCATAACATCATATAGATGTATAATTTCATTTTCAAAATGAGCCATCGCCAAAATAGCACTTTGAGAATGTCCAAGAGCAATTTGTGGTAACATTTTAGAATAACCAAGTTGCACTTGCTCTTTATACATTTTTGCGAGATCTTGATAATTATAAATAGTAGTCTCTAAGAAAATGGCACGGAAATTATACTTTTTTTTACCGGGGAATTTACGTGTAATTAAATGATTTACCCAATCAGCAAATTGTAATATTAAATTGCGCATTGAGGCTTCATCATTTAAAATAGATTTTTCAAGTGATAAATTCCCATCCGTGTTAAACAAATTTTGAGACATACCTAAACCATTAAATAAAGAACGCTCAACTTTTTCCAAATCATCAGTCGTTGTTGTAGTATTTTTATCCGCCAAATCGGCAACTGTGACGTCTGCAAAAGTTGTCATAACATCTGTTCCAATAGCGCGTTTAAGCATATTTACAGTATTATTATGTATATCTCTTGCTTCATCAATATCAAAAACTAAATCGCCATTCTTATCTAATGGTAATTTTTGAATAATAACTTTTAACAATTTCTACATTGTTTTTTGGCGGTCTAAATCTTGCGCAGCGTCCAAATCTAAAATTGATGGAATAGCATTGGCTAAAATCGGATAATCTGTGCCATTGATATTTAATTTAAACGCATTAGTAGGATTTAGTAAATACCATCCGCTTTTATCGCCATTAAAATCACCAGGCAACTTACCCTTCTTATACAGTAAATACCCTTTTTTAAATTCATCTGGGAACATATCGAGGATTCTTAAACGATAAGAAATATCGGCAAATTTATCATCGAAAAACCGCATATTAAATTCAACTGCTGGCTAAGAGCCGGTCATATAACGAGAACGGCAATAATTAATCGGCAATTGCTGAATTGTCATTCCATCTTTTGTATCGACAATATAACCATAATAGCAACCATCTACAATAACTCTTAAAGCCATATCGCCGCATAATTTTTTAATATTAGAATTATCCAAATACCGCAAGACTTTAGATAGCTCCGATAGGACTTTATCTTCACTTACGCCATCATCATCAACATAAGGCACAACATACCAATCATATCTATATAAAAACGCCAAGTATTTACAAGCACGCTCATAAATACCGCTCATTTCATAAAAATAATTAGAAATCTCTCTTAATGTTGGATAATCTTTATTAGCAAGAGCGCGTAGCACTTCACTTTTATTACAATATGAAAGATTTGCTTTTTTAAGACTGCCAAGATTTAAAACGGCATCTTCAAGATTGAGCATTCCGATTTTGACTTTTTTATATTGCTGTTCTGCTTGATAAGAATTATCAAACATAGCAAAACCTTTGCTGTGAATTTCTTCCTAAGTGGCCATTTCTACACCTCCTTAATACCCGGCTTTTGACATTATATAATCGTAATCAATCTGATATTCATCTGTATACGGAATTTCAATTAATTTATAATTATTTAATGCGCAAAACCGTCTTTTTTTATTATCGTTATACTACTATTGATAAAATCCTTTTTTGCCGCCATACTTACTTGATGGTTCATAATGCTATTTTCCCTAATACTCAATAAGAAAATCAATATTACCATCATCGTCAAATACACAGAAATCAAAACGAAGGAGCCGGCCATTTGAACTGACCAGCCCCTCAAATGATTGTTCCATAGTAAAATGTAGGTCAGCCTACTCTAAGATTTCTCTAATTTTGATTTCTCCACGAGAAGCATTCATAAGCTAACCTCCTTTAATTTAAGAACATAAAATCTGATATATTACGCTTATGCCGTTTCTTTTTATTATCTTCTTCTTGTCTAATATAGTATAACCCATATTCAAAAGCAGAAAATTTGTCTTTGCGGATACCTTTATTGGCTTGTTTTAAAATAATATTAACACCTTCTGTTTCTTCACGCAAATTCATCATTTCTTCTTTTAATATGGAAGTCAGTGTAAATGGTTTAAGATATTCTGCCCTTTCTTCAGGCTTCATATCTTGTCCACGTTTTGTGCCCATTAATTTTACTTTAGCCACACGTTCATCAATTAATAATTTAACACGTCCGGAAGATAATTGTGTTTGTGCATTTGCGTGAGCCTCAGTATTAATTGGCGCATTTGCCTTAATTAAATACATTGCATCATATTCACAATTATCTGTTCTAAATTTCTTATAATAATTTTCTTCATCATTTTCAACGCCAAAATCTGGATAAATCTCATTGGTATCAGTATCTATTTGACTTTTTACCATATAATCTACAAGGCCAATACCAAGACCATTAGCGTCGATAATAATACGTTGAGCTTTATATTTATAAAATAATTTCTTTAAAGCAATAGCCTAATCTTCAAAATGTTCATCTGATAAAGTATAAATATTAACTAGTGTTTTTAATGATGTGCCAGCTACTTGCGGAGTTACCTTAAAAACACAAATAACTGAATCACCAATTTATATTTTTATTGAAATCGCTACTTTCAACATGCCTTATGTCACCATAAGGATTAGACTATATCTTCACCCATTTCTGGGGTCTCCCGTTTCCACTTGCTTAAGTGTACTCTCTTCCGAGATAGTCGTTGAACCTTGATTAAAATTAAAATCTTTCGTAAGCCAGCTCCAAGACCTTTTACGTTTAATATCAAATATACAATGCTTTGATACTCCATAGTCTTTTCCAATTTGAGCTAAACTTTCTACTCCAATCTATAATCTTTTACAAATTTCTAATACCTATTGTTCTGTTAAAACATTCCCACTAACCTATTCCCCTCTTGCGGGAATTTTTAGGCCAGTTTGCAGGGAATGCCGCACATTAAAGCTGCCAAAACACCATTCTAAATTTTTTAATGAGTTATCACTTTTGTTTCCATTAATATGATTTACCTCTAAATTTTCCATATTTTCTACAGGATTAAATGTCATAAGAATTAAACGATGAACCTAAAAAGTTTTTCTTCCTTTTGATGTTTGTAAAACAATTCTAAAATATCCTTTTTTTGTTGCTGACGGAGATAATTTGTGTAAACCTCCATATGGAGACCAGATATTTCCGTCTTCATCTGCCTAATAATCCTAATTAAAAATTATATTCGGTATAGAAATTATTTTCATATATTATTCTTCACCTCAATAATATAAGAAAATTAAAGATTATCTATTATACACCGTCGTCCAACGATGTATAATAAAATTTTAACCCTTGGCTGCTGATTGTCTTACTGATAATAAGAGTTTCCAGCAATTAAAGAGATTTTAAAAGGGCATGACATCTACCCTTTTCGTCCAACGTCAACGGACAAAATATAATAAGCGCTTTTATTAGAACGTCCAGAATATTCATATTCTGGTTGATTTAAAATACGATTACGATCAAATTGTTCCGCACGGAAAAACGCATCTTCAACAGTGCCAGACCATTTTGATTCATATTCACGTTCAAATGAACTTTCATTAAACGTGCCGTCCATTTTCAAATCTTTAACAAAGTTTTTATCCAATAGCTTCATAAGCACAGGAATGCGCCACGTTCCGCCCATGACCATTGCTCTATCTGGTTTTACAATCTCCCATACAAGAATCTAAATTAATTTATCGTAAGCGAATGTATTTTTCCAGCCAGCAGTGGTAACATAAATTTGGCTCTTATTTAATACTTCTTCATCATCTTTTTCGCCATTCGCGGCACGTCTTGAAACGTTCATAATTGGAAGAATTACTTCATTTAGAATCTTGCCATCTATACCAACGCACTCTTCCATTAAGCCGCCATGTCTACGCTTACCACGAGAAGACTCTCTCGCTGCAAGGTTATCAAGCACTGAGCCATTTTTAAACTCATAATGAACGTAATCTTTTCCTTCTGTTGTTTTACCGCGACGCCAGTCAATCTCACGTGCAAAAGCAGGAACAAGTTGACAGATTTCTGTAACTTTTTCTTTCATAATACCAGATGCTTGCTCTTTACCACCAGAAGTAACAAACAGCTTCGCACCAGGATATAAAATACAACGAATCATCAAAATCAATACCGCTAAGAAAGATTTGGAATACGCGCGAGGAAATACCGCATATACATATTTATAGCGCATCGCCGCACGCAAAAAAACTCGTTGATAAAAAAATAGTTTTAAACCATCGGGCGGAGCTTTATCTCCGCCCACCATAAAATCTACAAATAAATCGGGATATTCGCGCCAAAATGACACATATTGACGTACAACTGGTATAATACTTCTAACGCGCTCTTCAGATAAGCCAATTTTATTGCGAGAAGAAGATAACGTTAATAAATCTTGTAATGCCAATTACGGTTCCTCCTCTCGCGCCAATGCGTTCAAAGTAGCCTCGTCTTCAGCCTGTTCTTCTTCAATAAAATTATAATGTGCTGCAAAGTCTTCATCTTCAAGAATTGGATTTTCTGCGAAAATATCTTCTTCTTCCTCGATATCTTCATCCTCTTCTTTTTCTTCTTCTTTATTCATTGCGCGGACGGCACCTTCAATCAAGTTACCAAGATTGAGCTCGTCACGCACAAGAGTGTCAACATAGCCACGCATATCTTGCACAGTTTCATCTACTTTATCTTGCGGTTTATCTATATAAAAGCGTGGGATAAACCCTTCTTGCTCGGCAATGCGAACAATCTCACCAATAGCATCAACATACTCGCCATTTTCATCTTTATTTTGCGCGGCGGTGAATTTTGCGGATTTCATTAACATATCATAAGTTTTAGACATTTTTTGAAACCCATCTACATCACCAAGGTCGAGTAGCTAATGACATTTTAAAGAAGTTTTACAAATAAGTTTTAAATAGTCCATATGAGCAGGTGTTTGAATATCAAACGCATTCGTCATATCAGTATAATACTATTCAAGCTAAACCCATTCGTATGGTTTATATGCGCGACCCCATTTAATTGAAAGATATTTTTTATCTTCCTCAGTAAGATCATCATTAAAGTATTCTGGAGTGATTAAATCAATATTTTCTTGCTCTTGTTCTGGTGGTGGCGAGGCAGGTTTTTCTGCGACCGCGGGTGGGACAACACCACGTTTAAGAGCTTCATTAATCTCTTCACCGGTATAACCTTGCGCAGCCATTGTATCACTCTTGCGCTAATCCGCAATTTCTTTTAATCGCTACGTATCTTCCCACCGATAATTTCTATATTGGACTAGCTTCATTTTTGATAGATAGCGCCCAAGAATTGTCATTCCTGTGAGTTTACTTCTATCTTTACCATATTTTGTGAGCAAACCGACCCATTCATCTTCAATGTATGGGACATCAGCTTCCTACAAAATCCACATATAAGTATCTGGATCAAAATTATTTACATGTCGAGTTAGACATTTTTTACATTCGTCAAAATGTCCATCAGGCGGATATTTATCTATTCGATGCGATAGATAAAACTAATCGGCATCCATTGTCCGATTACATGTTTTACAATAATATTGCGCCATTCATTCATCGCTCCTTTTTGCTTTTTTGACTCTAATTGCGGCATACTTTACAAATGCTATAAAAGCCGTCTTTAGAGGTCTTATTTATCGAAAAAAAGCGATTATGTGCTAATTTAATTTGCCCACAGCGAGTGCATCTTTTCCACTTACTCTTAACCATATTTGTGTGATGCCAAAGAAGATAATTTTCTTGAGCCTGTTGAGCAATAAGACGTGGAATTTTATTTCGCCACAAAGACGATAAATACTCAATAGAATGTGAAAATCCAAATTCTTCATGAATGCGAGCTTGGATATCGCTATTACTGCGCAAATCCATTTTATATTCTACAATGCGGCGATACATCGGGTATTTTGCCATTGCCTGTTCATATATTCTGTCAAAATCTTCCATTAAATACCAAGTATCGCCAAGAAATTTGCCTTCTGATTTTGTCCGTAATGATTGATAATTACATAAAATTTGTTCAACAATGCGCTCATCACATAATGAAACGCCGCCAAAACAAACTTCATCATTCTCATTCACCCACTCACTTGATGGCAAAGCGATATAATTTCCAAGATTGCGAGTAATATTTGTAAATTTTACAGGTTGTCGGTATACTTCTTTAATAATATACTAATCTTTCCGCAGTTCTATAATTGTTTGTTTAATTACTAAGGCATTATGCCCGGTAGCTGTTTTTAACTAATTCTCCCAAAAATTAATTGATTCGCGTTTCTACCGCAATGGCGGAATATCTTCTAAATCTTGTTTCGTAATTGAAATTTTTGGTTTAAATATTACATTTTTATTATTTTCTGTTACTAAATTATAAATACCATCTTCGCCATTTTCAAACTAACTGATTAAACCTTCTAATGAAGTTTCTCTCTTGTTAATGGTAGCAAGCCTATTCTCGGTGAGAATCTTCTTTTCTTTTTTTTCTTGCTTCTCCATACATTCTGTCAGATAGGTCCCCATCAATTCAAGATAGGCTTCATTCGGAGTTTGGTTTTCTTCTAAAACCTCTTCTACACATTTTAAACGCGCTTCGGGAGAAGTAATTGTCCAATCTAATTTAGCTATGACAATCATCTCCTTTGCCTTGCCTAATTATATTATACTAAAAAATTTTTCGGAAGTCAAGCTCATTGGGCGTTTTTAACGTCCAAGTTGAAAATTTAAAAAATAAATG